>Ga0315905_10003287_pt1 | contig 16719 bp, 1 predicted proteins | sample LakEriMetagenome_5_FD_203522 | JGI IMG/M metagenome (GOLD analysis project Ga0315905, IMG submission 203522) | Freshwater fungal communities from buoy surface, Lake Erie, Ohio, United States - Buoy 4 MA121 | ecosystem: Environmental > Aquatic > Freshwater > Lake | place: USA: Lake Erie, Ohio... | reverse complement strand
GGGACCGCCCAAATTCCCATGCCCCCCCCCCCCCCCTCAACTCCCCTCCACCGCGGCCATTTTGTCCGTGGGCGTTGGCGCAAGAGCCTACAGAGAAGTAAGCGCGCACACCACAAACTTGTCTTGAACTGGGCTCTTTTGTCTTCAACTAGGCGCACACCCCACAAACTTCTCCTCAGAATCCTCTCCACGACCCTTACCCCGCACTTGTCCATGGACCAAACAAAAAAGCCCTAAACGACGCTTTTGTCCTTAGTATTGGACTTGGAGAGGGTGTCGATGGATTTGTAGCCACCATGCGCCGGTACGTGAGCCGCATCAGATTGTCCAAAGAGGTCGACGTTGGGGTCCTCTTTTGGTATCCAGCTAATAAGCGCTAACGGTAAACACGGCAGGCGCGAATGTCGACTGCCGCGACTCTAACGGACAGCAGCAGGTATGTGCGGGCATTGTTTTCGAGGCTGCCGCAGATGGTGAGATGGATCTCAAAGAGGGCGATGTAGTACAAAGGTGTTGAAGGAAGACGACAGCGGCTGGTGGAGAGGCGAAGTGAATGAGCGTATTGGATGGTTCCCATTCAACTACATGAAAGTGGTCGACTAAAGTGTGACTAGGAGCCGCTGGCCAGTCGATGGAGGGGAAACGGCGGCGATTCAGACAACGATACAACCACAAACCCCTGGATAACAGTTGAAGACAACTCGGACACGCTCCTAATGACACAGGTAATCAGAAAACACGTCGCCCCTGAGCCACACGATGCCACCTCATTCCCGCCAATAACGAGCGCGAAGAGCAAAGTCTCAACAAACGCAAGGGGCGAGGGCGATGTCCACGAATAAGAGAGAGTTTTTAATTCATTAGAAAACAGTGCCCGAGGTGATGCACGCATGGCGCACACTTTCATCACGGGTCAACCACGCAAGTGTGGGAAAAAGCAAAGAACAGAATGTTGCAGTATCGAGGTCTGGTAAACTAATAGAATACAAGAGGAGGCAACGAGACTTTACGGAGGACACACGTGCCGTTGGTTGCGTCATTGACCTTGACGAATGTGGCATTCTGCATGGCATTGAAAAATCCCTCTTCGTCCCCATACGCTTCAACCCATTCAGTACTCTTATATGGGTCCCCAAATCCTTCAACCCACTCAGTACCTTTTAAGTAGTACCAAGTGGCATTGGAGGCATTGATTCCGCACTGCCACTCGTACTGCCGCCGTCGGAGCCCGAAATGAGCTGTGCCGGCAGGAATGGCCGAAGCAAGCGCGTAAAGCGGCGCAAGACTCTGCTGTTCGCCTCCATTCACAACAACAGCGGGTTCCCACACTGCCGAGGCGTTGCCCTCCTCCCCGTTTGGACAATAGCGTGCCAGGTTCGCGATGGCAGGTCGAGACCCGTTGTGGTCGGAGACACTTGTAAAGGCGCCGGCGGCGTACAGACAGCCACCTGCAGCCGCCAAGCGATTCACCCTGCCTTCGATTCCGCGGCCGACGCTGTTCCACACGCCCAGCTTGTCGTTCACTCCATCCGACCATCCATCATCTGCTTGCTCATCATCTGCTTGCTCGCGCTGCTGGTCGTGGGCAGGGGAGTAGCGCGCGATCCCAAAGGACAGATTATCGCCTGCCGTAACGAATGTACCGCCAAGGAGGATGTGTCCGTCCCAGTGCAGGAGTGCCAACACATGTCCGTCGACTTTGCCGACAAAATGCCACGCGGAGCTTTCGACGTTCCATGCAGCGATCATGCCCAAAGGCTTACCACCAGCAGACGTAAAGTCACCGCCGACGTAGAGCATCTTGCCGAGCACGGCCATACACACAACTACGCCCCCGCTCACACCCTGCCCGAGCGGCTGCCATGACGCACCATCATAGGTGGCTACACCATTGAACCGTTGCGACACAAACTGATTGAATCGCCCGCCCACGTACAACAGCGATCCGTTTACCGCCGAGCTCATGACCGCCCCCTGTAAGGGAGCGCCAATCAGCTCCCACGTTCCCTCTTGCCTTGCATCGGCGCTGAGTCGCCAGCCCACGAGTCCACCCGTGCGCAACGCCCCGCCCTTGTTCTGGTAGGCTTTGGTAAATGTGCCACCTACGACAAGAAGACCCTGATAGATTATCAAGGAATGAACTGCGCCATCAACACCTTTTCCCAGCGGCAGTACTCGAGCTCCGTTCCACTGCATGATGTGGTTGACCTTCACGACCCCAGCAGTCTTGAAGTTGCCGCCCGCGAACACAGAAGACTGATAATACAGCATTGAAAGCACGGTATTGTCTACAACAAGTTCGTTGATGGCGACAGGCACTCCCTCCCAATCGCTCGGCGTTGGGGGATCGACGCCAGAGGGCACCCATTCGACGAACGGCACTGAGTGGTTGCTGGCGGGTCCGGTGCCAAAAAAGCCGCGAGCCTTCCGCTCCTGCAGAGCGCCTCCAAAATACACAGCATTAAACGAAATGGTGCGGGCCATGCGACCACTGCGTGCGAGGCCGGGCTCGCGGATCACCACTTGGACGTCCTGGGTGCCCACCATCGGCGGCACGATGCATTGCGCCTCCGTGTCTGATATCACTGACACATTGGCGCACTCCCGACCCCCAATCATCACGTCCAGTAGGCCGTAGCCGGATTTCGGCTCGTCATAACCGCGACTGTACGGCGATCCAAAGTAGAGGCCAATCACTGTCACACGGTCGCCTCCAGAGGCCGGCAGCACAGCAGGAACCACGTCGAGAACCCGGGGAATAGGGAAGACCTTCAGGACAGATTCCACAGTCTGACTCTTCGACTGTCCATCGAAATCTGTGCCACCATCGTCATTCGCAAAGACACGAATGAGCGCGAGCCCGTGCTGCCCAGGCGCAGACATGAAGAGGAGCGAACCAGACATGTCGATGTCAGGAGGTGATGCAAACAGGTTGGGTGCTGCCGTGTCGAAACTTGTTGTGTAGTAGACTTGCTGCCACCGCTCATCTGGCGGTCCAGCCGAGAGGTTATAGGCGAATCTAGAGATCACCATTGGTCCAGAGTCTTGAATGGTGCTGACGACCGGTAACACTTCAAAAGATGGTGCGTCGTTGACAGGAAGCACGGTAATGTCCAAGGGAAACACGTCCGCTGGCCTGCTCGTCAAGTTGGAATCGGCCCGGACGAGATAGACGGAAAGGTGCGCAACGCCATTTGCATACGGTCTTAACGTGAAGGCGATGCTGCCATCAGGAAAAGAGATGTTTGGCCCCTCAAGAAATAGGAATGGGTTAGAATTGTCGAATCGGAACAGGAAAGGTTTGGAGCGTTCCTCGGGCGGGAGCACCGCAAAATCCATCTCTACGAGGTAGTCGGAGAACACTTGTCGCAGTTCTGCTTTGGTCTCTGGGACGTTGAGCTGACGGGGTCCCAACAGCACTGGAGCTGACTTCACGTTGTTGCCTCTCTCATCGCGCGGCGCCAAGATAGTGAGCGGAAATGACACAATGGACCAGTCCAGTCCACCGAAGTCCCTTCCACCATCGTCAGTCGCCATAACATTCACCACAAACTTGCCCACACGATTCGGCGTAAGCTGGAACTCCAGTGTTCCGTTGCGCGACAGCTTGAAATCCAGGAACAAACCGTCGCCTGACCACCGGCTGTCAATGCGATCGACGCTATCAAGTGCAAAACTGACTTTCTGCTCCAAATCCTCCATCGGCGTGCCGGCGCTTAGATTATACGCCCAATCTGAGCTGCGATACGACGTTGCAGCGCCGGCACTGATAACGGAAGGCAAGGATGCAACCATTTCGAGCCCGGAGTCAGGGAACAGGAAGTAGGGGGCCTGGTTCACCTTCCGCACTGTCAGCGTGAAGTTTTGATCGTACGATACCGACGAGTCACCACGGCTTGCCTGTAAGGGCCCGTCATCAAAAAGTGCAATCTTGAACTCGGTGCGGCCATAGACAAAGGGGTGCGTCTGGAAACGGACAACGCCGTATAGGTTACCATCGATCTCCGTCACTCCAAAGAACGGTCCGACACTAAAGAGCTTTAGGCTCTCCTGGGATATCGCTTCGTAGCGCCAAGTCAAGCTCTGATAGCTCTCGTAATCACCGCCGGCGCTCACGTCCGACGCAAATATGAGTTTTTGCATGCCCGTATCTTGATTGCAGAATACGTCGTGCGCGACAAACGACGGCGCATTGTTCACGGGCTTCACCTGGATCGCAAAGAAGCGAGGCGCGCCTCTGTTTTCTCCAAGTTTTTTGCTACCAATTTCAAATACTTGACCATTGTCCAACACATCCACGCGAAACTTGGCCATGCCAACCTGGCCGCGCGCCGTTTTGAAATAGAGGGTGCCCGCAGGAGATATAGAGGGCGCCGTCTCCAACAATGCTTGGTTGTCTGTACTGAGCAGAGTCACGGTGAAAGATAATGCCTGACACGCTGGAGCCGGGCGACGCACGGCGGCAGCCCAAGCTTGGGCGCTTTGCAACCCACCACGCGACGGGGGCGCGCGGCATAGTGCTTCATCCTGGGGTGGGCCTCCGAACACAACAACATGGCATACCCCAGTCAATACCGTGGTCAGGTTGCTCTGATTCGTGCCAGAGATGAGACGAAATTGGCCTGATCCGTCTACGTAATATTTGTACGTGATATTCGCTCGTGGCATCCAGAAAATGTCGCGCGGCCCAGCGAACGGGATTTGCCCAATCATGCTCGAATCGTTGCACGGCACCTTGTAGCGAGTCCCATCAAACGTGTACTGTACAAAATCGTCCCATGGGTTTGGTGCAAGGATCCGCTCAAAAGATGAAAAATTGTACTGCTCACGCGTTGGGCAAGAAGAAGTGTTGAATTTGACCTGCTCAGGCTCAGGGCACAGCACCTTGACCTTTCGTGCTCCAGCCAGGCCCTCGACAAACCGTGAGCTGCTGTTGCGCAGCGCAGCTCCAGCACTCTCGTATGGAGCATTCTTGGCAACAGCACGAAAGTGCAAGCAGCGCTCTGCGGCGCTGCAATTGCTCGTGCGCCTTCCGACGCCGTCATAAACGATCCCGCGGCCTAGAGTTACTAGTGACATGTCACGATCGCTGGCTACAAAGACAAGAGTGTCCGTCCGTTCCGTCGCCACGCTGGTTCCACCAGCAAGTCCTTGGACAGACAAGAACTGCCAACGGTAGACCAAGGTGCCGTGCGTTCCACTCGCGGCAACAATATAGTGCTCAGAATCGATCACGAGGTGCTCCCAGTCATGCACGCGCCCAGCGTCCACACGCATGGCAAACTCGTGTTGCCGACGCTGAGCCACTGGCACATCAACGCCGTAGAGTCGAGTATTTTCCGCATCGGTGATTGAGCGCATTTCATCAAATTTACCAGCCTTTTTGTCCCACTGCAAAATTGCGGATTGTGGCTGCGCGTGTACGCTTTCACCATATTCACCAATGCATTCAGCGCGAGTCCAGGAAGCCTCGCACAGCGACTGCGCCAGCGCGAGATAGTATTCCCCATCCTCTTGAAAGAATCGCATCGAAGTTACGCCGCGCAGGCCAGGCACCGTCTTGGTTTTGCCATCATCCGACAGGGAACAGCTGCCACTGCAAAAGTTATCCTCTGCGTCCTTCACAAAAGCAGGGGCGAGATCCGACAGCTTGACTGGCTTGACCGTGTTGTTCGAGGCCGCCTTAATGTACACAGACGCCGGCACCGTGACGTTGCCGACAGGCGTAGCGAAGTTGGAGCTGTTGAGAGTCTGGAACAATTTGAAAGCGCCCATCGTCATGGAGCCACAATTTTCGCCGGCACACGGGCATGTCGCACACCACCGGTAGATTTGCGAATCTGTGTCGTATGCATCCACATCATTCATGGTGTAGCAGACGCGCGACTGGCGGTTAGCCACAGTCAAGAATGTACCGCCGTTCTCTCCCGGGATGTCAAAACTTTCGAGACCATAGGCGCCAAGCGCCGGTAGTGAATGCACCAGCACAAACTCTCCAGCCGGCAAGTTCAGGATTGCGTTTATTTTGCCGTAGGCAAAACGGTATACCTGGATGTCACCTCGAAGGTTGTGGCGCGTTTCCCCTTTAAAGTTTGCAAATACCAACAAAGAGACCTGGTTGTTGTCATCATTACAGCAAGCAGACAGAAATTTCACATCAAGGGCTCCGCGTGTACTGATGCTCTGGAAGCGTTCAAAGCCAACACCCCACGCCTGCGATCCATCCTCAAGAATGCGAGAGCCGTACTGATTCCATCGATATACGTAGGAATCTACCACATGCCGATGGCCAAAGTCCTCAAAGTGCGCCACGGCCAAGCAATATGAGCCGTCCTGCAGCTTGAAAAACTCTACCGCTTCCGCGCTCAGCGGCCTGTCGTGGTGCTCGCTCAAATCACCTTGGTCGAGCACATGGTATAAGACGAACTGCTTCTCGCCTGTATTCCACCTGTAAATATTCACCGCGCCCTGGGGAGAGGGATCCACAGATTCACCGTGGTATGCATTTGCAACTGCAATGAAGTGGAAATTGTTGCCGGTCCTGTCAGGAATTTCGAAATGGGCGATGGCAGTGGCAGCAGGATCATACGTGGTGTTTAGAATCTCTTGGAAATACAAGAATTCTTTGTTCCATTTGTAGATGACAGCGGCACCCGCCCATGTTTTGTTGGGCCATCTGCTGGTTTGGTTGGTTACGTTATTAATGGTGCACGTACCATTAATAATCAAGTGTCCTCGAAAATCATGTAAGGTCTCATTCACACAGATCGTGTTCATCCTATCACTGGCCGCAACTGCAAGGTACTGTTCGCCGTCGATCACGAAGGGCTCGCTGTCGCGCGAAGTGAAATGCCAGGTTGGGTGGTAGTTTCCACCAAGTCGCACGGGATAGGCTTTGGGTCTGGGTTCCTCGGTTACGTTAGGCTGCATCGGACCCGACAATACGCTTGCTGGTACCAGCGTGTCTTCTGATGCGGTGCGGAACCACGAGAGCATCCGCTCACCGTTGCGGACACGGTCGACGTAGGTGAGACGACCATAGGCTGCTCTGTCGAAAACCGACACAGACTGGTCAAGCCACCCTGTCACGTAGACGCTCTCGCCCCGGACGCTGACGCCCAGACCCGCTGGGCGAGTCATGGCATTGATGGTCCGCCCTTGATGCACATCGCCATTTCGGATCGCCTGCACCAGATTGAGGGCCCCAGACACTGGGTCCACACCAAAGACGGTGACTAAGTCGTCGCCGAAGCTCGTGACGTAGAGGTTTTTCTGATCGGGACTCATGGCCATGGCGTGCATTGACCGGAGAGGCGCACCAAACCGTTCGGGCGTCAGTCGACGGCCCACACTTGCTGTTGGTCCGCTGTCGGGAGGATGGGTGTCTGTGACGCGAGAGTTGGTGAACGCAGTCAAGAGCGAGGCCTGTGAACTGTACACGAGGAGACCCGACACCACGTCTCTGTGAAACACGACAATGGACCGCGACCAAAAGCATGCCACGTAAACGAAGCGACCATCGAGTGGGGAGACCTGCACCGCAATAGGTCCATCGAGCCCAAATATGAGGTCATGCCGGCCGCGCAGCATCTCCAAATCAACACGCTCGAAACTCTCCTCTTCGTCCGAGAAATTTCTGTTGACCCATGCATATGAGACACCACCATCGTCATCGATTAAGCCATGGTCGACACCAAAACTATCGCGAAGGCGAGGACCAAGCTGAGGTCGTCGGAAGTTGCCCAAGAACAGATAATCAGTGTAGAGTTGACTGAGCAACCTTGGCGATCCGGTTCCGTTGGCGACGAAGCCTGCTCGGCGCAGCGTAAAGATATCCTGTGCGTTGTACGTCTTGAATAGCTGCCCTCCCGCTGAGTCTGCGGGAGACGTAGTAGCATTATTTACACCAAGGAAAAGAGAGCCATTCCAGTGTAGCATGGCAGAGTCGCCAGCTTGTTTACCGACAAAGAGGCATGGCACAATGCCGGGCACAAAGTGCAAAGAGACCGAGTTCGACACCTCCAGGGCCTGATACATCGTAAATCTTGGAGAAGATGAAGATTTCAAGCGTCGGAAAATGACTGAAGGTGCAGAATCTGACAGCGATGCGAAAGCAAGATACTGGTAGCCCTCAATTTCGAAGAGTTCCACGTCATTCGCTCTTCGGGTTGGCAGCATCTGAACCATGCGCGCCGTGATGGGATGCAGTGCGCCGCCCCGGAACTTGAGGTCATGAGGCTCTAATAGCCCGCCCCCGAAATCCGAGTGAGTGAGGTTATGGGCAAGGCCTAGGAGCAAAACAGGGGACTCCAGAGCGCCCGCAGCACCGTCGGTCAGTGCAGCCAAGACCACATATGTGCCTGAGCCCACTGAAAAGGTGACCATAGACGCGACACCAGCTGGACCTATAGGGCTTCCTCTCGATGCGTTGATGGCCATGTCTGCCGAGTTTTCCAAGAGGAAGGCACTAGATGGGCCGGAAAAACTGGCCACCAACAGCACCGGCTGGTTGCGGACCAGCACGTGCGACCATTTGCGTGCACCCCGAGTTGGAATTATCTGTACAAAGCGAAAGCTGCGGAGCGCTGATGGTGTGTGGCTTACGTCGGTGAAGTTGACGTTATAACGAAAGATTGCCGACCCGACGTGGGATGTGAGGCCGTCCCAAAAATTCGCCACGATCATGTGCTGAATACCCAAATGCTCGAAGGGTGTTACGCTCACAGCGCCAACAATCCTGTAGCTATCGTCTGACTCGCATACTTGACCGCCCGGGCACTGGTTATCGCTTTCACAGCGCCGCAAATGCCATTTGAGGAGTTCTGCAGGGGATTCCTCGAAGTACGCTACGAGAGGTGCTGACCTTGTCCCAGGCGTATTGTTGGCATTAATGACAGACCGATGGGAACAAGTTTTCAGACCCCACCGACCCGTCAAGACCGTATGATTTGCGAGGGGAAAGTATCGAATGGGCCACGTCCTGTTGTCGCGGGGGTTGAACGTGACATTCACCAAGGGTTTCGCTGCAGAATTCAAAAGAGTCATATTTATCCAACTCATGGGGCTTCGGGCCGTGGCAGTACGTTGGTAAGCACCCAGATCCACGACGTGTTCCAGCGACTCCTTACTTTCATTGAAGACGTAGATGCTGGTTCTGGTCAGGAAGCGAAAGTATGTGAAGTCACCGACAAGACCAGCGTCCATTTGCTTCTTGCTAATATCTCGCTGCATAGTGAAAAAGCTGAACACCTGCTGATCCGTCAGCTGGGCGGATCCGTACGGGGCGATTGTCACCGGAGCAAAACGAAATTGGTACAAGGGAAAGCCACAGATTTGGTAGATGCAGGCTCGTTGCCACAACGGCTGTAAGCGCTCTATGCCATACTCCACGCGGTAAGAGTTGATTCGAACACGAGCAGCTGCCCATCCATGATCCCACTCACCTGTCTCACAAAGCATGTAGTCGCAAGATTCGATGCCGACTTCGAGTTTCGCTCCTTGAAGGACAGCGGCCGGGAAATCAACCGGGTTGCACTGGATAAGCGACGGCTTCGATTCAACCACGTGGTGGCCAAATCTGAACTCGCACGTGTACTTTCGTGCTTTCTTGAAAAAGCGGCCCCTGATCAGGAAGCTGGTATTCCTATCGACGTAATTGTAATCGCCGGTCGGGGAAATGGATCCCACCCACCGATTCGTCGATGCATCGAAGCGCGTCTCACCTTTTACCCAGTATTCACCCTCCGGAACTACATACGCCCTCAGAGCTGGCGCCATAATCGCGTACAGGTGCAAGACTTCCTCCTTTCGCAATGCACGCCGGAAGATTCTTGCAGATTTGATCATGCCCACGTGCGAGAAATACACGCCTTTCAGCGGATTGTACACCGTCCCAACCGTCAGGTGGCCAGGACTGTTGCAGCCAGGAACACTGTGCTCGGCTACCGGATAAAGAAGTCTGCCACAGGGTGTCTCATCAGAGATGCCGGGACCTTTGCATGCCTTACTCGAAATGCGCAGCATTCCATCCAGATAGAGATGAAAAAAGCTCCTCTTCTCCGCGTTGATGTCGCCGTACGTAGCGACTAAATGATGCCACTCGCCTATCTGAATCTTGCCGACATCCGCCTTGATAGATGCAAAGGAAGATGAGGCAGCAGTCTTCGCCCCCACGGTCTGCAGCGCGACTTGGAATTCGTAGGTCGTTGACACGGATCCGGCTCTCTGCGTCAGCCAAAAGCCTCTGAAGCATGTGGCTCCGTTATTCAGCATTGACCCGATCAGACCGGATTGTAAAGTTGGTACACCTTCTTCTGTGTTCCTCTCTACGGTAAACCATACCTCGACGGAGATCTCTGTGTGCGCTAGCACAGACTTTGTGGGATCTGGGTCGAAGAACTCTTCCATGGACGTCGCCACAGTCAAACCCGGATTCAATATCCCATCGAACTGAACGGCTTCGACCTCGCCATTGTTCACCAGGAAATTTTTCGCGTTGAGCGACAAAGACTCGGGCTGGTCCCAGTCATACTTCCCTTCTGTCTTGCAGCTTTTCCCAGCACCCTTCAGAACCGCGGATCCCATCTTGCCAGACAAGTCTGTGAACGCCGCCGGCCCAAAGCGAGTGTCGTGCTGCTCCTGGCACCCACCCTCCTGCTGCTCGTTCATTCTAGGTCGGCTGTAAGTACAGCTGAATTCCGTGCAATTTATCGCTTCATCCAAGTCATGCAGAGCAAGCTTGTGGCGTGCATGCAGACTCGCAGAGGTGAGATCCCAGTGACCCGCAGTCATTCGTTCGAGATCCTGGCAGCACGTGAGATCGCAGCTTTTTGTGAGATACTCGGCCCTACATGTGCCATTGGAGAGATGGTCACGGTTTTCGTCGAGCAGCTGGCAGCCCGACGCTGGCACCAAAAGCTGCTCGCCCGAAGTCGCCTGAAGAGGTGATAGTCCACAGATTGAGCCCCTCTGTACAGTCTTCGTGTTACCCTGGAACGACGGGTAGTCATTGAAGCCGCCAAAGCGCAGGCGCTTCTCGCCATCTGCACGGCGATCCACGATGGATGCATTGTCTATTCCGCCGCTGGACACGTCGAGGATCGTGATCGCGTCTGTCTCTTTTTCAATGGCATAAACATGCTTGTCGTGAGGGTCCACAGCGTAGTCATAAAGGAACTCGCCCAGGTTCTCTAGTGCGGCCAAGGGATCGCTTTCCAGCCCCACAAATCGAAGGTCCGCAACTGGGGCTTGCTTGTAAGTCTTGGCATCAAAAAATTGTGCTGGCACAGACTCTTGCAGCGGAGGCGGCGACTCCTTGCCGCTTTCATAGTTGATCCACGTTGGCAAGGAAGGCATCTCAAAATGCGCTACCACGCCTGGAATGAAGCCTTGCGCTGCGGTGATGTGCGTCGCAAAGTTTTCAATCTCTTGCAGCCCAGATCCTGCAAGCACGGAGACAATGGTTTCGGCTCTGGCACCGCCGTGATTGCCGGCCCACGTTCCATTGCCACAAAGTGAAGAATTGGAAAAAGATCGGGAAAACGGGGAAGGGCAAGTACAGCGGCCGATTCCAGAGCTTGCTGTGGTCAAGCACGTCACATTCCAAGGCAGACGAAACGCAGGGGGGTAATCGTACGTGTCTACGTAAATGGTGAACGTGTAACGCTTCGAGGAATTAGTCCCCGGGAAGTCAGGATACTGAGGCGTCTCGCCACCGTCATCTTCTGCACGTAATACCACTTGAGTGGACCCTGTCACATCCGGGGCAAGTTCAAAAAATAGGGCTCCGTCGGCAGAAACCGATGGCAGCACCATGAACAGGGTAGGATTGCTCACGTCGTCCACAATATAGACCACCTGCTGCAAAACACAGTTACTCGATTCGATGGTACACTGCTCAGAGGGAGGGCCGGGAATGCTATTCTGGATGAAGCTACGGACCAGGTGCTTGCCATCGTGACAGAATCCAGAAGTGGTCGTCAAGAGCGGGCGGCAACGCTTCGTCACAAAAATATCTTCAATTGCGAAACTCGGCCCAATGTTGACGTGCAACACTCGTAATTGAAAGTGCTGCACTTGTGATCGGTTCCTGCCCAAATTTAGGGTCCCTCCATCATCTGAAAGCATCACACTGATGTTCGCAATCCCGAAGCGACTTGGTGCGAGCGTAAATGAAATAGACCCATTAACACTCATGCGCGGCTGGACGGAAAAGAGCCAGTCTTGCTCCGTCGTCACGTGGAATGTCAAACGCTGCGCACTCTCATCTGCCAGACTGAGCCCACCATCTGAACTTATGTTTGTGGCAACAGCCCCCAGCACGTGAGAGCCACTATTCTCGAAGATCGGATCCGGACTTCTCACTGTAAATGCTGGAGGCTGGTTACCCACCTTTACGTGAATCGTCACAGTGATCGGGATGGACGTCAAGCTAGTCCCATCGTAGGCGTTGTCGTCCGACAGGATCACCTGAAACAGGACCGAGCCGTGAACGTAGGGATGCAGTTCAAAAATCAGGGTACCGCACGGGTATAGCATTCGCGGAGGCGTCGCGAAAATGCGATGAAATTCAGCTTTCTGCAGTGGCATCACGGAAAACGTGGCAATCTGCTCTTCGCATGCGGAATCTTGGCATGATTTCCATGCAGCGTCTTCGTTGGTACCAAGCGTAAAACGATCCACCAGTCCTTTGTACTCGTGCACAAAGGTACTCATTGCACACGGCCTTATCTTTTGCGCAGCGATTCTCACTCGCGACACCGTCACGTTCAGGTTGGTGTTTTCGGTAATGAGCAGTTCCTCCATGCCCTTGCGCAAATTTTCAACAGACACTGCTGACACATTGCAGCTGCCCACTCGCAGACTGCAATGCATTGTGTCTGACGTCGCTTCACTGCAGTTCGAAAGTCCTGCAGCAACCTGCGAGACGTTGCACACAGGCGCACACGGCCGCGCCAGCTCAACCAGCAAAGACACATTTTCGAAATGGGAAAGTCGATGAGAAAGATTATTCATGAAAAGTTCCCCTTCGACAGTTGCCTTGACGTAGTGCAGGGCCAAATGAGGGTTTGGACTGGATGCCATTCCCAGTTCCACAACTACATTTGTGAACGTGTCTATTTGTGGAAGCACGTCCAGACAACCACCGGCAGACGACACAATGACATCCTGCGTGGATAGACGAATTCTGGGGGCATCGTTCACCGGGACAATCTGAAGAACCACAGTTACAACTTTCAAGTTGATGTCTTCCTGCAGCTCACTCGTATCAGTATCAAACACGGACAGTCGCAACGTGACGCTGCCGAATCGGTTCCGGTCTTGCTTCAAGACCAGGTGAGCTGTCCGAGAGCATAGTGAGGCAGGTGTGCCTGATTGCAAGCAAATATCAGATGCACCGCCGTCCACGAGAGCTAGTTCTCTAGCGATCGTCTCATCACCAGAGAGCACTTCCGCCCTGAATCGAAGCCCCTGGTCTATCTCATCCGGGGCACCAGTTGTCACGTCGACGATCACATCTTGCACCGTGGTCGTCGTTGAGGTCGATGTCTCAGAGATCTTAAAAATAGGATACTTCTGACCAGTCTCGTTGACCATGGTCCAGGTGGTTATTGACGTGGGCAACGGAGAACCTACAGGTCTCGCCAATACTTTCCCACTAGTCGCCAGGGCAAAAGTCGGTGGGTCGTTCCGCGCCTCGATGTTGATGAAAAACGTTTGAGGAGCAGAGACTCCACTACCCCCACATCTCGAATCGTCCCCATTATCCTTTAACACTACTTGGAATTGCGCCTGTCCATTCTTGCTAGGTGCCACTTTGAAAAGTAAACTTCCGTCTCGTCTCACAATCACCCCCGGATCCGACAGGAAAAGCTGAGACTTATCACCATCTGTCATCAGGTCGGTAGGATTTGGCACCCATGGTGCGCCAGCTGGTACTCGCGCTTTCAATAACGTCACTTCAAACGTGAGGTTCTGAGGCTGGTCACCATGTGGCGCGGACAAGTTCAGTCCCGCCAAGATATCAATAGCAAAATGCTCGATCACGTGCAATTTGGCGGTGGGGGCCTCTGGCTTGACAATCGCATTCATGCCCGATGCCAGCTTGAAGGACGGTGAATCGTTATTGGGGAGAACTTCTATTGTCAGTTGCGCCCATTGTTCCGAGTAGAGTGACTCGAAAGTTGGGTCCACGTCACGGCCATTGTCTCGCAAAGTCACATTAAAGGTGGCGTTTCCGTGTCTATGCATCGCAGTTTTGAATGTGAGCACACCAGAGTCCGAGATGGATGGTGCTGTAGCGAAGAGATAATCGCTGATTATCTCTTCATTCAGAGGCTTCAAGTCAAAAGTGAGTTTCTGCATCGACTCTTGTTCATGGAGCTGAGGATGCCACGCCTTCATGATGCCTTTGAAGACAGTCGCTGACACCATCCCCTCATTTTCACACCGCCGCACCAGCGGCATCGAGACGTTGAAAACGGGTGGATAGTTCCTTTGGACAATTCTGATTGAGAACGAGGCTGTGGTAGACGAATTATCTCCTTCGTTGGCAATTCCACCACTATCCCGGAGGTAAACCTGAAACTGCACCGTGCCGAGCAACATCTTGCCAGCGGTAAATACCAGCGATCCATTCGGATACATATGAGGAGCTGGGTCACGGGCAATCACAGCATCACCAGAAATGGAGAGCTCAAACTCAAGGCTCTGATCCTCCTCACCTTTATCGCCAGCATCGCGCATGATGTCAATGGCCACATGGTCGAAGACGATTACGCGGTCTACTACATCCTGATACACAGTGAAGTTGGTTTGCGACAGCCTGAAGGAGGGCGCCTGGTTGACAGGGAGTACTGTGAGCGTTAAAAAATGAGTCTGAGTTTTGGCCCCAGGCGTCGATGCACCGGGCCCGTAATTATGTCCTGTGATTTCAAACTGTGCCACTCCATGCTTGCCTCTCCTTAATAGGAACACCAGCGTTGCATTGAGTGAGCCTCCGTCTTGGATGAGGGCCGGGGCTTGGACAAACATGGAAGCTTCTCCTTGCACAAGAGTCACGTTGAAGACAAACCTCTGTTTTTGCTCATCCACAACAACTTGATTCATAGCAGAAAGCGTTGGTCCTGCCGCAATGTTGAACCCAAAATTGCGGAGGACAATTTCTTCTTCTCCGGACCCCTCTCTGACCGTCAATTGAGAGGCTATCTCAAATGAACCCGATTGGTCAACGGGCCGAACCTCAAAGTTGACGTACTTGATGACCGACGTTCCACGCATCCTTACTCGGTACTTAACCTCACCGTTGAAGTATTGCTGCACGGACCCTAACGTAACATTTGCGCTGGTGCAGAGTCCCGGGGGGTCGCTGCCCTCGCGCTCTTTAACGCAGGAAACTGAAACCGAGGGAATCCCAGTCACCAGATCCCCTGTGGAAATCCCTGTGGGCGTTTCGAAGAAATCTTGTTGGTCGAACAAACGATAGGCTACAGGTACCACATCGAAGGTGATTAGCTCGACACCATTGGCGTCCACCTCTACGTAGGAAGGTGACGAAATGTTTGAAATGAAGTTCTCGATTTGTACCAACTTTGATGGAATCCCTTCAAACTCATCAATCGCGAATTTAGGAAGCGCCAAGGTGAAGTCGCCATGCCTTGCGACATCCCTTGTGTGCAAGCTGACTCCGCTCAAGTTGGTGGAGGCACCTGGAAACCAGTTTTGGACAGTGGATGCCAGATCAGAAGTGCCGTTGGCTTGTCGCCGCGCCATCGCCTCTGCGAGAGAGAATGCTAGAACGCGAATAGCAAAGGAGGTTTGTTGTAGAAGACGTCGTCGCGCGGGCCCTACCATGTTGGTGCTGCAAAATGATGCCGAATCGAGGTCGCTAGCAACTGAAGTCCCTCCATCCATATCCACGATGACAAGGGCTGCTGGCAATTCAGGCTGAGGAGGCCTAAAACTATGCAGAACAGCCGCGCGTAGCTCTGCTGAGTCCTCATCGAAAAGGTTTGGGTGGTTGCTGGTCATATCAAACTGCAGATAAGCACCAACCACCAAAATCCTGACTTCCGTCACGTCGGAAGTATCAACCCCTCCACGTTCCGTGCCTCCATCGTCCTTGGCCACAATTTCCAGCACGGCGTTGCCTGTCATACCGGGCAATACCTGGAAAGACAGAGCTCCACTAGAATTTATATGCAATGAACTGGAGTTGAGCACGCTGCTGTTCGTCGTTGTGACAATGAATGTAAGAGTCTGATTCGGTTCCAGTTCCGCGCCGTTCTCGTTACCGTTTCGTACTGTGTTCACAAGGACAAATCCCGGGACGACATGATGCCCACTCCCTTTCCACACAGTAATGTCCTTGGCAGAGCACACTCGGAAGGACGGCTTCTGGTTGACTTCACCGACCGTTATGTTCAGTGTGATGGGGCCGTACGAGGATTCGCCTCCATTGGCAGTTCCTCCATTGTCTCGCAGCCACATCTGAAAGACCACCGACCCCACTGCAATTTTCCTGAGACATAGGGTCAGGGTCCCGTCACTTGGGTTCACGTTGGGGCCTACCGAAAGCAAGTTAGCACCACCAGGGACTGCGACAAAATCAAAGGTTACCGCTTGGGAACCTTCATGGGTGGCATCTCCAAAGGAGTTTTGCGAGGGCGCGAAACCCGGTAGCACAAGCGAGCGGACTCCACCAGGGCACGATATTCCTGG
>Ga0315905_10003286_pt1 | contig 16721 bp, 9 predicted proteins | sample LakEriMetagenome_5_FD_203522 | JGI IMG/M metagenome (GOLD analysis project Ga0315905, IMG submission 203522) | Freshwater fungal communities from buoy surface, Lake Erie, Ohio, United States - Buoy 4 MA121 | ecosystem: Environmental > Aquatic > Freshwater > Lake | place: USA: Lake Erie, Ohio... | reverse complement strand
CCCCACAGCCAACAGCAACGGCTCCGCCTCCATCACCGTCGCCTCCGGCTCCTACTCCGATGCCGCTGGCAATCCAGGCGGAGCTGGCACCTCCCCCTTCCTCACCTACGACACCCTCCCCCCCACCCTCGCGATCATCGCCGACAAGACTTTCCTGCGGACGGGCGAAACCGCCACCATCTCCTTCTTCTTTTCGGAAGATCCCGGTGCTTCCTTTTTGTGGGATGGCGGCAATGGCGATGTGACCGTCACCGGGGGGACCCTGTCAGCGATGGGAGGAACGTCTGGCCGCACCCGCCTGGCGAATTTCACTCCCGCGGCCAACAGCCAGGGAAAGGCCACGATCACCGTGGCGGCAGGCTCCTACAGCGATGACGCTGGGAATCCAGGCGGAGCGGCGACCCTCACCGCCCTGACCTTCGACACCCTTCCCCCCACGCTCTCCATCACCTCAGACAAAGCCTTGCTTCGGAATGGAGAAAACGCCACGATCACCTTCTCGTTCTCGGAGAATCCGATTGGCTTCGACGCCTCTGACATCGTCACCAGCGGCGGAAACCTGTGGTCTTTCTGGTGGCTCGACAACCTCACCTTCACAGCCACCTTCGAGCCATGGTTTAGACAGAGCGGTGCCGCCTCGATCAGCGTGGCGGCCTGGACATACACCGACGCGGCGGGACAGTTCGCTAGCGCGGACGCGAACCTGACCATTTCCTGCGACACCCTCCCCCCCACGGTCTCCGTCAGCGGCGACAAAGCGAGCCTCCAAGCTGGCGAAACCGCCACCATCACCTTTTCGTTCTCGGAAGATCCCGGCGGCTCCTTCTCCTGGGATGGCGCCAGCGGTGATGTGACGGTGGCGGGCGGCACGCTTTCCCCGATCTCCGGCAGTGGTCTCACCCGCACCGCCACGTTCACCCCGGCCGCCAACAGCGTCGGCAGCGCCTGGATCTCTGTCCTCCCGGGTTCGTACACCGACGCCGCGGGCAATCCGGGAAGCCCGGGCACATCCCCCGTTCTCAGTTTCGATACGATTCCACGGCCCCAGACAGTCGATCTCTCCGCCGTCGCCTTTGGCGGCGGCGGATTCGTCATCCGTGGGAACGCTTCCGACCAAAGCGGACGCGGCGTCGCCGGTGCCGGAGATGTGAACGGCGATGGACTTGCGGACCTCATCGTGGGCGCGTTTCGAAGTGATGGAAACCTTCCCCCCCTCAACAAGGCTGGACAGACCTACGTCGTCTTCGGCAAAACCTCCACCACCGCGATTGATCTCTTTAACGTCTCCGTCAACAACGGAGGCATCATCATCAGTGGCCAAGCCGCCTCGGACTACAGCGGCTTCAGCGTCGCCAGCGCGGGTGACGTGAACGGCGATGGCCTCGCCGATCTCCTTCTTGGCGCGATCACCAGCGATCCGACGACTGGCATCGACGCTGGTCGCTCGTATGTGGTGTTTGGCAGATCCTCCGGCGCCGACATCAGCCTCTCCAGCATCGACGCTGGCAGTGGCGGCTTCGTCATCAACGGCCAAGCCGCGTACGACAACAGCGGCTTTTCAGTGGCCTCAGCCGGCGATGTCAACGGCGATGGCCTTGCTGATCTCATCGTTGGTGCCCCCTTCAGCGATCCGTCGGCCGGCCAGAGCGCTGGGCGTTCTTATGTGATCTTCGGCACAAGCTCCACCGCCGCCATCCAGCTCTCCACCATCGCGACGGGCAGTGGCGGTTTCGTGATCAACGGCCAGGCCGCGTACGACCGAAGCGGCTACAGCGTCGCCAGCGCGGGCGATGTGAACGGCGATGGCCTCGCCGATCTCATCGTTGGTGCCCCCCGGAGCCAGCACGCCAACGGCGCCAACGCTGGGCGCTCCTATGTGGTGTTTGGGAAAACGTCCACCGCGGCCACCAACCTCTCCACCATCGCCAGTGGCGGTGGCGGCTTCGTCATCAACGGTCAAGCCCCGGGGGACTTGAGCGGCATCAGCGTGGCCTCAGCGGGCGACGTGAACGGCGATGGCCTCGCCGATCTCATCATCGGGGCTCCCTACAGCAATCCGGCGATCGGAGCCGAGGCTGGACGCTCCTACGTGGTCTTCGGGCGATCCACCCCTTCCGCTGTTGAGCTCTCCTCCATCGCGGCGGGGAATGGAGGTTTCGTCATTCAGGGGGAGAGTTCGGGTCAGTTGAGTGGGCGGAGCGTCGCCAGTGCCGGGGACGTGAACGGTGATGGCCTCGCTGATCTCATCATCGGAGCTGATCGGGCCAATGTGGGCGCGGCGAGCAATGCCGGGCGCTCCTATGTGGTGTATGGCAAAACCACCACCAACGCCATTCATCTTTCCACGATCGCCAACGGGTCTGGTGGCTTCCTGATCAATGGCCAAGGGGCGGAGGACAGAAGCGGCTTCAGTGTCGCCAGCGCGGGAGACGTGAACGGCGATGGCCTTGCCGATCTCCTTGTTGGCGCCCCATACGCCTCTTCTGGCCGCTCCTACGTGATCTTTGGCTCCACCAGCGGCGCCTTCTCCCAGAGCGCGGTGGATCAGGTGGGCACCTCCGGCGCCGACGCCCTGGTGGGCACCAACGCCAGCGAAACTCTCGTCGGCAACGCCGGCGACGACACCCTGACCGGCAATGGCGGCGCTGATGTGCTCCAGGGCGGCGCGGGCAACGACCGCTTCGTGCTCAATGGCGCCAACCTCATCGCCCTCAGGAATCCCTTCGGCGGTGGCGGCAACACCAACCAGCTGGCCCGGGTCGATGGCGGCACGGGCATCGATACCCTCGCCCTTGCTGGCGGATGGCTGTTCTTCAACTTGTCCGACGTGGCCGACCAATCCGCCTCGAACACCCACGGCTCCTCCCGCCTCACCTCGATCGAGGCCATTGATCTCAGCGGTTCCGGCAACAATTCCCTCGCTCTCAGCCTGGCGGATCTCCGCGATCTCACGGGCTTCAACTGGCTCAACAGCGCCACGGCCCCTTCCCTGGGCTTCAGCGGTGGCTCGTCCATCCTCCCCGCCATCTCACGCCGCCGTCAGTTGCTCATCACGGGCAACGCTGGCGACAGCTTCACGGCCCTTGATGGCATCTGGGGCTTCGCCGGTACCCTCGATGGGTGGGGAGCCTTCCCGGGCAGCTTCCAGGTTTGGAACAGCTCCTCAGGGTTGGAGCAAGTGATCGTCTCCAACGCCATCAGCGCCAGCCTCAACGTCGACACCACACCGCCAACGCTGGCCATCAGCGCCAACAGGCTATCGCTGAGCGCCGGGGAAACCGCCACGATCACCTTCACCTTCTCCGAAGATCCCGGCGACACCTTTATCTGGGATGGCAATTCCGGCGACATCATCGTGGGTGGGGGCACCCTCTCGGCCCTTTCCGGCTCGGGTCTGACCCGCGGCGCCACCTTCACCCCCACACCCAACAGCAACGGCGGCGCGTTCATCGCCGTGCCTTACGGCGCCTACACCGACGCGGTAGGCAATCCAGGTGAGGCCGCCAGCCTGACGACGCTTGTCTATGACACCCGACCCGCCTTCGACAGCCGCCTCAGGCTCTACGACGCCAGCCTCCCCGCCCCACCGAACGCGCAGGGCTGGCTCGCGTTTGGCACCGGCTCCACGGGCACTCAAAGCCCAACCCCCAATGGCGCGCTTCTGGATTCCACCGCGGCGATCTGGGATGGGGCCGGGTACAGCAACCACACCCCCTCTGGCGGCAATCTGGTGAACAACGCCTTCCCCGCACTCGATCGCGGCGTGGGTTTCAGCCTCGACGTGCGACTGCGGGTGATCACTGAAGTGCATGCCACCACCAACAGGGCTGGCTTCTCCATGACGCTCCTGGATCAGGGCCCCACACCGCGGGGCATTGAGATCGGCTTCTGGAACAACAGAATCTTCAGCCAGGCGGGAGGGGCCACGCCCTTTCAAGCCATCGCGCAAAGCGTCAGCGGCGTCGACACCACCCAAACCACCAACTACAGCCTGCGCGTTTTCGACCAGAGCTACATCCTTCTGGCGAACGATCGCCCCCTGCTCACCGGTCCCCTGCAGGACTACAGCCAAACGACGCTGAGTTCCCTCTTTCCCTTCAATCCTTACACCAAATCCAATTTCCTCTTCCTTGGCGACAACACCTCCAGCGCGGCGGCCCAAGTGGAGCTGGGCACCATCGCCCTGGGGATCCCCCTCACCGGTGGCGCTGAAGCCGACAGTCTGACAGGCACCCCCCTGGCGGATCGGCTGAACGGGCTCGACGGCAACGACTCCATCGAGGCGGGCGGCGGCGCCGACTGGCTGATCGGAGGCAATGGAAATGACCAGCTGGCGGGCGGTGATGGAGACGACCTGCTGATGGGCGGCGCAGGGCTGGATCGCTTCGTCTTCGGAGGCACCACCCCCTTCAACGCCAGTGCGCTCGGTCTGGACAGCATCGTCGGCTTCAACCGTTTCGAGGATCGGCTTGTCCTCGCTCGCGCCACCTTCAGCGCCCTGCCAACCGGCTCCAGCCTGCCCACGGCCTCCTTCGCCACGGTGAGCACGGATGGCGCCGCGGCCACCAGCAACGCCTTGATCGTTTACAACGTTCAAAACGGCGGGCTGTTCTACAACGCCAACGGCGTGGCCCCGGGCTTTGCCAGCACCCTTGAGGGCGGCGGCAAATTCGCCCAGCTGTTGCCGAGCAACACGGGCGCCACCTCCCCATCGCTCACGGCCAATGCCTTCCAGATCATCTGACGGCCCGATGGTGCATGGACTCTCTTGAGAGCGACGTGGCCCGGATCACCGGGAGCTGGGCCGCGCTGCGGCGCGATCCCCTCGTCCCAGCCCCCTGGCGGGACCTCTCCCGCGCCTATGCCGCCCAGGGCCTGTGGCTTCATCAGGCCTATGCGGCGGGCCAGTGGCGGCGGTTGCGGCCGAGCGGGAAGGAGCCCCTTCCCGCCCCCACCGCTCCCGACCGAGCCAAGAACGCACCCCGCGCCGAACCAGCGGGACCCAGCAAGGCGCAAGCGGAGGAGTGGCTACAGGAGCCCCGCTGCGGCGGCGCCGAGGCCTGGGCGCGGCGACTGGAGGCTTGGCTGGACACCTGCCCCGGCGACTGGCTGAGCTGGCTCTACCTGGCCCGCCTGGCCGATGGCCACTCGCCGGTTCCCAGCCACCCCGAAGCCTTGACCCGCGCCGAAGCCCTTGAACCCATCCCCGGCGAATCTCGCCACTGGTTGGGCCTCTGGCGCCTCAACGCCGGCGACGCGGGCGGGGCGGTGGAGGCCCTCGCGCCCCTGGTCGACCGCCAACCGCCTCGCCATGGCTCCCTGATGCAGCTGGGTTTGGCCCTGCTGCGCCTCGGCAACCGGGCCGCCGCCGAGGCGGCCTTCAGCCGCGCCTCCGGCTCGGCCAATCCGGCCTTCCTGCGCCTCCTGGCCCAGCGGGTGTACGAGCACAACTACTGGCGGGAGGCGATCGCCGTGCTGGAGCGGGCCCGCGCCCTGGCGCCGGGAGACGTCACCACCCTGGTGGCCCTGGCCCGCCTGCACTGGGAGGTGTATCAGCTCAGCGCGGCGGAAGCCCTCTGCCGCGAGGTGCTGGAACGGGACCCCGCCAATACCGAGGTGCCCTACCTGCTCAACGCCCTGCCGGGCCGCCGGGGCGATGCCCGCGCCCATCTGGCCGCGGTGGAGGCTCACCACGCCGCCCTAGGGGATCCAGGCTCCCGGCTGGCCTCCAGCATCGCCATGGCGTCGCTCTATGTGGACGACCGGAGTCCAGAGGAGGTGGCGGCGCTGCATCGGCGCCTGTGCGCCCCCATCGAGGCCGCCGCCGCACCCACCATGGCCTTCGGCAATGATCCCGACCCGGAGCGCCCCCTTCGGATGGGCCTGGTGTCGGGCGACTTTCACCGCCAGCACCCGGTGAACCTCTTCATGGTGCCCCTGCTGGAGCGGTTGGATCGGCGACGCTTGGCGGTGTGGGTGTATCACACCGGGGTCATGCACGATGAGGACACGGCCCGGGCCCGAGCGGCGGCCGACCACTGGATCGAGGCGGGTCGGCTCGACGATCGGGCCCTGCGACAACGGGTGCGGGCCGACGGCATCGACCTGCTGATCGATCTGGCCGGCCACACCAGCACCCACCGGCTGGGGGTGTTCGCCGCTCGGGCGGCGCCGGTGCAGCTCACCTTCCTGGGCTACCCCCACTCCACGGGCCTGAGCCGCATCGACTGGCTGATCGGCGATCCGGTGGTGAGCCCGGCGGAGCACGCCCATCTCTTCTCTGAGGGCATCGCCCAGCTACCGGGCAGCGTGTTTCGCTGGTGCCCGGTGGACGACTACCCCCTGCCGCCGCCCCGGCCGGCCGGGGCGGCCCTGGTGTTGGGCTCCTTCAACAACATCATGAAGCTTTCGCCCCGCACGATCCGACTTTGGGCCGGGGTGTTGCGCGACCTGCCGGAGGCGCGGTTGCTGCTCAAGGCGCCGTCGCTGGGAGACAACTCGGTGATGGAGCGCTTCCGGGGGCTTTTCGCCGCCGAGGGCATCGCCCCCGCTCGGCTCATCCTGGAAGGGCCCGAGGAGCTGGGGGTGATGATGGCCCGCTATGGCGCCATCGACATCGCCCTGGATCCCCTGCCCTACAACGGCGGCACCACCACCCTGCAGGCCCTGTGGATGGGGGTGCCGGTGATCAGCCTGCGGGGAGGCAACTTTGTGGGGCGCATGGGGGCGAGCTTCCTCACCACTCTTGGCCGGCCCGAGTGGATCGCCAAGGACGAAGAGAGCTACCGAGCCATCGCCCGCCAGCTGGCCAAACAAGTGAAAGAGCTGCGGGAGGGGCGAGCGGAGTTGCGACGGCGCATGGCCCACTCGGGCCTCTCCGATCTCGACCGCTACGCCGCGGATCTAGAGCATCTATCGCGTCGGGTGTGGCGGGCGCACATCCTCGACCCTCAAGCCCGGTTCCTGGGGGCGGAAGCGGCTGGCGAGGGAGAGCCCACCGATCGGCGGCGAGCCCGCAGACGGCGGCTCCAGCTCCAGCCGGCGCCCCCGGCCAACAGCGGCAGCGGGCCCGGTGCCGCGTTGGGGCCGAAATAACCGCCGCCCCCATCCACGATCGTGGGCAACAGCCCTGGGGAAATGGGTGCCCCCGGGGCGACAGGGGTGCCACGAAGGGCTCCAGACGCCCGCCACTCGAGGCCTAGCACCGTGGCGATGGAACTGGTCTCGGTGATCACCTCATCAAAGGTCGCGGCCTCCCCCTCCATCGACGCCCCGAGCACATAGGACCCTGGAGTCAGGCGGATCGGGGCGATGGGGACCCAACGAAAGCCCTGCCACAGCGGCGCGGTGATGCCGGCTGGAATCACCGCGCTGGTGAGAAGGCCTCCGGAGGCCTCCCACACACTCACGGTATGGGCGCTGAGCAAGCCATCGCCGAGTTCGTCCCAAAAGCCCAGATGCCGCAGGGTCCGCGCCTGGGTCAAGGTGATGCCGTAACCCAGGGTTCCCCGGAAGGAGGGATCCCCACCGGCCGCGATCGGCTCTGGCGTCAGCCAGGGCTCCACGGGTTGGGCGAGGCCCGCGGGGGCGGCAACCACCAAGGCGGCCATCAGGGCGGGGGCGAGAGCGCCCAGGGGGAGGGAGAAAAGGCGAGTCATGGACAACAGCACAACGGAAAAAATGGGGACGAACACGGGGGGACGCGGGGGGGAGGTGGCGTTAAGGACCCACCTGAATCAGTTGGATCTGGCCGCCCTCCACCAGGTAGGGAGCGCCATGGAGGGTGCCGTTGGTGAGGCTGTGGGCCTGGACATCCGTGAAAAACACCGTGCCGGGAGCGGCACCAAACAGATGCGACACCTCAATCACCCCAGATGACTCCCAGTTGCCGATGTCGCCGGGGGCGCTGTCGGTTTGGCCGTAGGCCACCGGGACGGCGCCGCGATCAATCTGGGCCCAGCGGTGGCTGGCGCCCGTGAGGGGGTCCACCTGCCAGATGGAAGCCTCCTGGGCACCGAATTGGCCATCCGCCGTGCCGCCCGGCACGGAGCGATCCTCCTGGATGTAGAGCTTGCCGTCGCGACCCCAGGCGAGGTTGTCGGGATTGCGCACGCCGTCTTGGCGAGCCAACCCCGTGAGGCGATCCCCATCGACCACCACCCGCAAGGCGCTGGTGTGGGCCGCGGTGAGCAAACTTCCGTCCGCGGCGAAGGCCTGGCTCAAATCGATGAGATTGGTGTTGCCATAGAGATCGGCTCCACCGCCACCGGTGGTGTTGAACGCCACCACACGGCCCGTGGTGGGATCCACATCGCCATCCTCAATGCGGATGAACGCCATGGCCCCCTTGCTCTGGGCCAAGGCTCGCAGTTGGGCCGCGCTGGTGAGAGCGGCGATGTCGGTCCCGCTCCCGAGCGGCTCCCAATGGCCGCTCACATCCGTGAGGAGAGGCACGGCGTTGAGGCCCGCCTGGGTGTTGATCGTTTCAGCCTTCCAGGCGTAGAGGGCGCCGGAGCTGGCGTCGATGCCATTGCGACGAAGCAACTCCGCGCTGGTGGGATCCTTGACGCCCACCCAGAGATAGAGGTGATTGGCGGTGCCGGAAGTGTCGTCAAAGAGCATCAAGGCCACGGTGTTGGCGCTGCCCGTGTCCACCGCCACGGCCGATTCCCAGCCCCCGCGACCCAAGGCCGGCACATGGTGGAGATCGGCGTTCGCGGTGTCGAGGACGAAAAAGCGTCCGGGCCCACCCTCTTCCCCAACGAAGTAGAGCCGATCGACAAAGCCCTGCCCCCCACCGAACTGGAAGGGCTCACTGAGGTTGGCGGAGCAAAAGCGGGTGAAGCCCCCTTTGGCGAAGGTGGGATCCACGCTCTTCACCTCGTCATAGGCCAACCCGCCGCTCAACACCCGTGCCTGAAAGCCGTTGGCCGGGTTGCCATCGATATCCTTGGCGATCACAAACCGACTGATGCGGGCACCGGCCACCGCTGGGTTCAGACCCCGCACCGTCATCTGATAGCCATCATTGGCGCCCAGCTCATGGTTCACCAGCAGGGTGAGGGTGCCATCGCCGTTGTCATAGGCCCCCAGGCCATCAAAGATGCCGGGAGCCCCGTAGGCCGGGCTGCCCGAGTCGAGCCCATTGGTGATCTCCCCGGTGGTGAGCAACGCGCTGACCCGCAAGGCGGCTCCCCCGGGCCCATCCCTCAGCATCGGCGCGGTGGCCGCGCCCGCCATGCCCGGGCCGCTGGATCGGATCAGGGTGGACAGATCCAGGTACTCCAGAGTGTTCGACACCTCGTTGGACACCACCAGCTGGGGACGGCCCGTGGCCGTGCGGTTGGCCTCCAGCACGGCCAGGCCCTCCGGGCTCAGGCTGTCGGGGAGCACCACGCTCGTCACCAGGAAGGGAGCGGTGGGGGTGCTGACATCAAACACCACGAGCATGGAGCGCAGGGTGCGCTCCAGCCCCACGATGGCGTAGGTGCGGCCATCGATTCGGGCGACGGCGATGCCCTCCGGCTCCACGCCCTTATCATCGCTTCGGGAATCGTCGTACACCCCCGCGGCGATCGCCACGCTCTGCAGGGTGTTGCCGCTGTCCCAGATCAATTCCCCGCTATCGGCGTCGAAGAGGCTGATGCTCCTGCCGCCAAAGGCCGTGTAGGGCACGGTGGAGTCATCCGCCAGGGTTTTGAGCCGGGACGAGAGACCGGTACCGCGCCGGACTTCATCGTTGAAGCCGCCCCATTCCCGCCCGTCGCCCTCATTGGCGGTGAGGAAATAGTCCTTGCCTCGGGCAAAACCACCGCTCGGCAGCAGGGTGAAGGCGGCGATGCCATCGGGCATGCGCAACCCGGAAACGTTGTTGCCCAGCACCGGTTTGATCGCCGTGCCGCCACCGGGACCATCCCGATCGGAGATGTCCACCAACTGGGTGGAGAAGTCGACCGCGCCGAGGGCAAAGATCCGTTCGATGGCTCGGGTGACCAGATTCACCTTGGCGACCGCGTTGTTTTCCTGCAGCGTCACGTAGGCGTAACGCCCCAGCACCGCCACCGATTCCGGCTCGATGTCGGTGGCCTGGGTGGAGAGGCCGCTCTTGCCGCTGATCCGCACCCCCGCCGGGAGGGTGAACCCTTCAAAGCCCAGGTCGCTGACGGTGAAGGTTTCCTTGCCCGGAGAGCCTCCGATGGCGATCAGGCCAATGGAGCCCGGCCGATCCACCGGAGCGCCTTGGATCAAATAGTCGGTGGTGGGTTCGCCCTCGTTGGCCACCACAAGCATGGTGCCGGTGCTGTTGAAGGCCAGGCCATCCGGCATGTAGCCCACCTCCACGTCCCTCAGCGGGGTGAGGGCCCCATCAGCGCCCATGCGCAGAAAACGCACGAGGCCCCGGCCCCCATGGGTGGTGTAGTCCTTCGGGGCCAGGGCCACGGCCACCAGGGTGCCGAAGCTGGCCACCGCCTGCGACACCCAGGGCTGGCCGCCACTGGGCACGGCGGTGGAGGCGGGGCCATAGGCCAGCCGCCGCACCAGGCTGGGCGCCTCCGTCGCTGGATCGGTGGAGCGCGACACTTGCATGGTGCCACCACCCCCTGAGGAAAGGGTGAAGCGCTGCCCCCCCACCCTCACCACCGTGGAGATTTCCGTCTGCGACTCCTCCACAAACACCCCCGGTGGTCGCGGGGTGAGGGAGAGGTTGATCCCGCCCAGGCGGGCCGTGAGACTGGTGGGGTCACCGGCCGCGGAGCGGCGGGCGGCCGCCGCGTAGAGAAACGCCAACCAGGGGTTGGAGGGGGGAACCATGGCCCGGGGATCACTCAGCGCACCCATCGTTTCCCCCCCTCCCGGCGGGGGCGTTAAGGGCTGGCTAACGGCCTGTTAACAGCGTCGGTCCAGGTGGCGCGGGGCACCTCTGGCCGTCGCCCCGGGCACCCTGTAACGAAGCGAGCTGAGCGGATGGCAACACCGGGGGGGCTGCCTAGGTTGAAGCCCAGCGAGCCCAAGCGCGATGAGCATCCTCGGTGTGGTGTCGGCCACGGAAGCGCGCTTCCAGGAGCGGGAGGCGGAGCGGGACAACAACCTCGCCCACATCGAGAACGGCGAGATCCTGCGGATCCCGGCCAACACGCCCGATTTGGTGGCCAAGCGCCTGGAGCGCCTCCACGCCGATCCAGCGCGGGTGGAAGCCCTGCGAGCGGAGGGGCTGAGCTTCGATCCCCCGGGTCCGGGCCGGAGCCCCCAGGGGTTCCCCCGGTCCCTGGAGCGGGTGATCGACACCAACGACCTGATTGGCATGCGGTTCTTCGAGCAGGGGCTGAAGGTGGCCCGTGCCGTGGGGCGGGTGCACATCCGCGGCGAGCGGGGGGAGGCCCTGGGCTACGGCTCGGGTTTCCTCGTCTCACCCCGGCTCCTGCTCACCAATCACCACGTGCTGCCGAGCGCCGGCCAGGCCCGGCGTTCCGTGGTGGAGTTCAACTACCAGGAGAGCGCCACGGGTGAGATGCGAGCCAGCGAGGTGTTCGCCTTGGCCCCCCACGACCTCTTCCTCTGCGACGCCGAGCTCGACTACGCCCTGGTGGCTGTGGCCCCCGAACCCGGATTGGCGGCCTACGGCTGGCTGCCCCTGATCGCCGATCTGGGCAAGTTGCTGGTGGGGGAGACGGTGAACATCATTCAGCACCCCAACGGCGAACCGAAACAACTGGCGATCCGCCACAACCAGGTGGTGGATGAACTGGAGCTGTTTCTGCACTACCAAACCGACACCGATCCCGGCTCCTCCGGCGCGCCCGTGTTCAACGACCAGTGGGAGGTGGTGGCCCTGCACCACTCCGGGGTGCCGAAGCGCGACGACCAGGGCCAGGTGCTCACCTGTGATGGGCGTGTTTGGCAGGAGTGGATGGGGGAGCAGCGCATCGCCTGGGTGGCCAATGAGGGGGTGCGGGTGAGCCGGCTGGTGGCCCACATTCGGGAGCGGGAACTGCCGCCCGGTGCGGAGCCGCTGCGGCGGGAACTGCTGGAGGCCGCCGCGCCGCCGCCGGCCCCGCCCGAGGAGACCAGGCCCCTGCCGGGAGAAGTGTGGCTGCCGGAGGAGGACGCGCCCGTCGCCCCCCCCGCCCCCATTCCCGCCCCTCCAGCCGACCCGGCCTCGGCCAACACCTGGACGATCCCCCTGCGGGTGAGCGTGAGCTTTGGGGCGCCGGTGCTGGAGGGGATGGCCCCCCCGGCGGAGCCGGGGGAGGTGAGCGGCGAGGGGCGGGAGCGCTGGGCGATCTTTGGCCGGCGGCCGCCCCTGCCGCCGCCGCCGCCCCCCGCCCCGCCCGTGAGCGCCGCCGACTTTCGCTTGGCCTCCCTGGCCGCCCCAACCTTCGACTGGACCGCGGCCCTCTCGCTGTGCTTGGCCAGTGAGCTGGCCTACAGCCCGCCGGCGAAGGTGACGGCCCAGGCCCGGGCCTGGGGCTTCAGCGACTGCGGATTTGTGGAGCAAGGGCCGGCCCAGGGCTTCCTGGCCTGGTCAGCGGAGGTGGCTCTGGTGGCGTTCCGCGGCACCGAGAGCACGGCCGACTGGCTCAGCAACCTCAACCTCACCCCCCGGCCCCTGCCTGGGATTGGCCAGGTGCACGCGGGCTTTTTGGGGCAATTCCAGGCGCTGCGGCCCCAGCTGGAGCGCCTGCTGCAAGCCCATCCCCACTTGCCCCTGGTGGTGACGGGCCACAGCCTGGGGGGAGGCATCGCCGTGCTGGCGGCCGCCAGCTGGTCGGCCACGCGGCCCGTGCGAGCGCTGTACACCTACGGGCAGCCGGCCGTGGCCAAAGACGCCGGCAGCGCCTCGGCCATCGGCACCTCCCTGGCGGGGGCCTACCACCGGTTGGTGAATGACGCGGACATCGTGCCGCGGGTGCCACCGGCCTATCGCCACGCGGGCCACTTGCTGCGTTTCGACAGCGAGGGACGGGTGAGCGGGCAAACGATCTCAGCGATGGGGGGGAGACCCGGGGCCCGGGGAGCCTCGTCCAAGGAGGCCGCCCTGGAAGGGGACGACACCATGCTCTCGGCGGAGGCTTTCCAAGCCCTGCAGCGGCAACTGCGGAGCGGGGCCACCCCGCGGGGACAGGAGGGGACGAAGGGGCTGATCAGCGACCACATGCTGCCCGGTTACCTGACGAGGATTCGGCAACAAATGGGGTGAGGCGGAGAACCGCACCCCAAGCGCTTCACAATCTGTTAGTGTTCACGTAACACTTCGAAACTTTCATGACCGACTCCACCCCCCGCTTCGGCTTCGTCACCTTCGCTGAGACCTGGAATGGCCGTCTCGCCATGCTGGGCTTCGTGATCGGCCTGGCCACTGAGCTGCTCACCGGCCAGGGCATCCTCTCCCAAATCGGCCTGGGTTGAGCGACATGAGCACTGATTACACCGCAGCCATCGCCAGCCTCATTGGTCTCATCGTGGTCTTCACCGGAATGGTGACCTACGTGTTGAGTCGTCCAAGTGATCTGGCTCCCAACCAGCGCTGATCCCCCTGAAGGCCTGATCGCCACATCAAGGATTCTCCTTTAACCCCCCCGAGCATGGCTTGGGGGGGATTTTGTTTGACCGCCGCCTTACTTGCAGTTGGAAGGGTTGGCGTAGGTGAACGACTGGTAGCGATTGAAGGTGCTGCGCACATCCACACAGCCGCTCCCTCGCCTCCAGAACGAATCCGTGCCGTTCTCCCGTGAACTGGAGCGGATGTAGGTGTATCCCAGGGCGGTGAGGCGGCCCTCCACAAAGCCCGGATCACTGCCGATCAAATTTTGCAGGTCGGCCACTGGCTGGCCCTCCGATCCCGCGGCCAGACTGGCGGGTTTGCCTCCGCTCAACAGGGAGCCGATCAGGGCGCCCACGGCGGCGCCAGCCAGGGTCGAACCGGTGGCGGTGCTTGGATGATCCTCAAACTGGGCATCAGGATTGGTGACCACGTCGGTCTTGACCGCCAGGCGATGGGTGCTTTGGCCGTCATTCCAGGTGAAGACACCTTTGCTGCCCTGGTCCTCGAACAGCACGTTTTGTTCAATGCCAGAGGTGGTTTCCACATGGAGCTGTTGCCGACTGGGGCCGGAGAACCGATAGCGGTGGCCATCCTCGAGGTCCACCACGAAAATCGTGATGCCTCCGTTTTGCTTTTGCTTCACGGTGCAATAGCCATTGAAAGCTTCATAGCTGTTCTCCTTCAGGGAACAGCGGCCATTGGCGCGGGCCACAGTATCGGCAAGAGAAGGAGCGGCAAGAACGCCCGTGCCCATCAGGCTCGCACAGAACAGGCCAAACTTGCGTTTCAATGACATTGGGGCGTTGAGAAAACACAATCCAACCTATCTTGCGGCCGTCATTGCGTAACAAGCCTCATCCTCCAGGCCAGCGCCAGGCGGCCCGCTCCAGCACCGACTGGCCCGGCAACACCGTGGCCCCCAGTTCCCGCTCCAGGCGCCGCGCCTGACAGCCGGGCGTGGCTTCGAGGGCATCCATCAGGGCCTGGGCGTGGGCCACCACCCACACCTGGGTGCGCTCCGCCACCAGGGCGATCAGCCGTGCCAAGGGGACCAGCAGGTCGGGATGGAGGCTGTTTTCCGGCTCGTTGAGCACCAGCAAAGGAGGCAGGCGCGGGCTGAACAGGGCCGCCACCAAGAGCAGGTAGCGGAGGGTGCCATCGGAGAGCTCCGTGGCCTCCAGGGGGCGAAGCAACCCCGGCTGGTGCAGCAGAAGTCGAAACAGCGGCTGGGAAACATCCACCGCCAGGCGGCAGCCCGGGAAGGCATCGGCGATGGCGGCTTGCAGACCTTGCTTGTCGCCAATCTCCAGGATCGTCTGCACCGCCGCCGCCAGATCACCGCCATCGGGAGCCAAGGCTGGGGTGCGGGTGGCGAGGCGGCCGAGTCGCGCCGGGGCCTGGCGATCGGTGCGGAAGCTGTCGTAGAAGCGCCAGCTGAGGATCGCGCGCCGCAACCGGAACACCTCCGGCGCCTCCAGCGGATCGGACACGGCGGTGAACAGGCTCTCGTGGGGCCCCACCTCCAGGGCGATGGGCCGCTCACGGCCGTCATCGCCATGGCGCTCCACCACGGGCCCGGTGCGCCGCACCAGGAGCCCCCGGGGATGGAACGGGCCTCCAGCCCAGATCCACTCCCGCTTGATCTCCGGATCCAGCGCGAAGGCGCTGGTCTGATCATCAGCGTGGTACCCCAGCTCGATCGCGTAGGACAAGGTTTCACCGGCAAACCCCAGCCGCAGCCGCGCCGCTTCCGGGGTGCGCTCCGGGCCGGCCCAGAGCACGGCCGGCAGCCCCCCCTCCGCGGCCAGGGCCGCCACCAGCTCGCCCCGGGCGGCGGCGGCGATGAGACCCAGGGAGCGATAGAGATTGCTCTTGCCAGAGCCATTGGCGCCGCACACCAACGTGAGGGAGCCCAGGGGGAGGGTGAGCTGGCGCAGGGATCGGTAGCCCCCGACCGCCAGGTGGGTGAGGCCGGGAGTGGGTCTGTCGCCCTTGGCGGGCCTGGGCTGGCCTTTCAGGGGCATGGTCGCTTAGAGGGGCTCAGAGCGCCCCTTCTGATCCGGAAAAGGACACGTCCTTCACCACTCCCTGGCGATTGGTGAGGCAAGCCCAGGGAGCGGTGGCCTTGGGAACCTTCACGGCCACGCGAACCCCAGAGGGATCTGGTTGATCCTTGATCACCCGCAGGCTGCCGCGTGGAAGGCCCACCACGTTGGCCACGGCCGTCAGGCAATTGGCCCTTGCCTTCACGAGTGACTCCGCCGGCACAGACTGGGCACGGGCGGGAGCCAGCGAAAGGGAAACACCCGACACAGCCACGATGGTGGAGAGGGCGCGGAATAAACGGCTCACATGATTCATGGCTGAGGGAATGAAGATGGGAAGGAGACGTCAGCTGACGTTCCCCGCCGACCTTGAGCCGTGCGTGGAAAGGCTGATCCGCGTCGAGGAGCGTGCCTCGGTGTTCTCCCAAGGTGGCGGCGACGGCGGCTTGCCAGCGGCCAAAGTCGTTGGTGGCGAGCACGGTGGCCAGTCCAGTCCCCAGAGGGGGGCGCGAGGGGGAGGGCGGCGAGGGGGGAGGCGGCGACTGGGGGAGCGAGGGCTTGCGTGAAATGGACTCTGAAGGGCCCCCAGACAAAAGACAAGAGGGGTTTTGTCATCAGAACGCAAGTTGACCGAGAATGCGGACCCGCGGGTCCACAACACTGGAGACGACACGCCACCGCTCCCGCCATGACCACCCCACCGGTGGGCTCTGATCCAGACGCCCGGGCGCGAGCCCTCCTGGCCCAGCTCACCACCACCGAAAAGCTGAACCTGCTGGATGGCGACACGCCTTTCTGGTCGGGGATGGCCGACATCGCCCTGCGGGACGCCTCCCATCGCCACCCCTGGCCAGCGGGAGAGGTGCCCCGGCTGGGGCTGAAGGGCTTGCGGTTTGTCGATGGGCCCCGCGGGGTGGTGCTGGAGGGCGGCGCCACCACCTTTCCGGTGCCGATGGCCCGCGGGGCGAGCTGGAATCCTGAGCTGGAGGAGCGGGTCGGGGTGGCAATCGCCCGGGAGGCCCGCTCGTTCGGGGCCAACTGGGTGGCGGCGGTGTGCGTCAACCTGCTGCGCCATCCCGGCTGGGGCCGAGCCCAGGAGACCTACGGCGAAGACCCGGTGCATGTGGGCGCCC
>Ga0315905_10003285_pt1 | contig 16726 bp, 11 predicted proteins | sample LakEriMetagenome_5_FD_203522 | JGI IMG/M metagenome (GOLD analysis project Ga0315905, IMG submission 203522) | Freshwater fungal communities from buoy surface, Lake Erie, Ohio, United States - Buoy 4 MA121 | ecosystem: Environmental > Aquatic > Freshwater > Lake | place: USA: Lake Erie, Ohio... | reverse complement strand
CGAGTTCCAGTACCGCCCGCTGTCGTCCCTGGCTGTCAGCTCACTGGTTCTGGGAATCCTGTCTCTGATCGGGATTTTCCTGTGGATCGTGTTGCCGGTGTCTGTGCTGGCTCTGGCGCTGGGGGTTTTGGCCCTCGTATCGATTCGCAAGTGGCAGGGTGAGTACACGGGCAACGGAGTCGCGTTTGCCGGGATCCTGTTCTCTTTAGTTTCGATGTCGGCGGGGGCCTATGTGCAGGTCAACGCTTACCGCCACGAGGTTCCTCAAGGGTTCGACCGCATCAGCTTCATTCGAGACATCTCGGCCAAGCAGTTTGTGACCGGTCGCAAGGGGACGCAGGTCAACCCGGAAGTCGAAGCCCTCGTCGGAAAGAAGATCTTCTTCAAAGGGTTCGTCTATCCGACCGATCAGCAAACGGAATTGACCTCATTCCTCATTTTGAAGGATAGTGACCAGTGCTGCTTCGGCGGTCAGCCCAAGCTGACGGACATGATCGGCTGCGTCATGACAAACGGCAAGACGTGTAACTACCTGGCAGGTCGCGTGTCGGTCGCCGGAACGTTCAAGCTCAACCCGAAGTTCTCGGGACAGGAACGCGAACCGATCTACATGCTCGATTGCGAGATCATGGAGCGGTCGAAATCGGACTTCTAACTGGCCACGCAGCGGGAGGAACATCTCGGATGACACAAGACGCTCATCGCCCGCTGATTGCCGGATGGTTGTTGCTGATCGCAGTCAGTGGCTGTACGGAGTCCAATGAGGGGTTCCGGACCTACCAGGATTCCGATGGAGACGCTGCGAGCATTGCCGCTCAGCCATCGAAACCTGAAGTCTCCGAAAAGGTTCCGTCAGTCCCTGCCACGGAAGCCGTCGTCGTCGCTGCTCCACCTGCCGAGAAGAACGCCGAGCCCGAACCTCAGCCCGTGTCGGTCAGCCCGACTCAGACGGTGCCCGTTTCGATCGCAGCTGCACCCGAAAAAGCCGTGGTACCGCCGGCGCCCCCACTGCCCGAGTCGATCCAGCAAGTTTCGGCCTCAATCCCGACCCGCAAGATCGAACTCCTGATCCCCGAGAAGTCGTTCAAGGTCGTGGGCCCCGAAGAAGCCGTTCGCGTCAGCTTCGATGACCTCGATCTGCTCAAGGTCCTCAACGCTGACCCAGTTCCGCTGAATATCGAGGAGTATCTCCCGCCTTGGCTCGCAGCACTGACTGGGACCCGCGTGCGGATTCGTGGCTACATGTACCCCCCGAACAGCGAAACCGAGCTACCGGGGTTCATGATGGTCCGTGACACGAAGGATTGTTGCTTCGGTCGCAACGTCCTGATCTATGACAAGATTGGTGTGCGGATGCGGGAAGGGGTCACGACCGACTATCTTCAGCTGCGTCCGTTTGATGTCGTGGGAGTCATGACAGTCAAGGCTCGCATCTTGGATGGCAAACTCGAGTTCTTGTACATGATCAACGACGCCATCGTGATCGAAGGATAGTCATGCTGGCTTCTTTTCCCGCCCTGTCATTGTTTCAGACTCAGCTGGGCTGGTTTGGTCTCCTGGGGACGGAGACGGGGCTCAAGAAGATCACGTTCGGGCATCCATCTCGGAAGGCGGCTCGCGAGGCAATGTCGACGACCGAGGTTGTCGAGCGCGACTGGAACCCCAGCTTGCGCAAGCAGTGCGAAGCCTTTGCTGCGGGGAAGAAAGTCAAGTTCCCGAAAGTCCCGCTCGATCGTGAACGCCCGCTGACGGAGTTTCAACAGCGCGTCGTCGACATCGTTCGGGCAATTCCACCGGGCGAGACGCTGACCTATGGCCAGGTCGCCGAACTGGCGGGTTCTCCGGGAGCTGCTCGGGCTGTGGGCAGCGTGATGTCCAAGAACCCGGTGCCGATTGTGATCCCCTGCCACCGCGTCGTCGGCTCGTCGGGTTGCCTGGGCGGGTTCAGTGCCCCCGGTGGGGTCGAAACCAAGCGCAAACTGCTCGAAGCCGAACAACTCGCCTCGTAGCATAATTCGTTAGAATTCTGGTGAGTCTTCAGCAAGTTTCAGACGGAATCTGCGGCCTAAAAACTACCGGCTGCGGCTCATGGGCAAGCGCAGCTGAATGCCACGGGGGGATTCAGTTTCACCCGGTTCCGGGGCTTCGATCTCTTCCTTAGCGACCGTTCGCAGCGGGCGGGTGATCATCGCCAGCGGAAGTGGGGCCTTGGGGGTCTGGCCGCGGATCACAACAGAGGCGTCACGCCCGGCGGGCTGAGCCTTCGCTCCATTGAGGGCATAAGCCTCGTTGCGGGGCAGGTTCGGGCTGCCCGCGATGACCCACTTGCCCCAGTCGAGTTCGAGGTCACGAACCGAGTCATACCCGTAGTGTTCCTGCAGTGCGTTGTCCCAGCCATCCGCCAGGGCGCTTTCGAGGAAGTCGAGGTAGACGCGCTTTCCCTCTGCTCCGGTTCTCAACACGAGAAACTCAGCCAGTGAGTAGCCTTCCGCATAGAGGGTGTAGAGCGACTCGGGGCTGGAAGGATATTCGCGGATCTCGAACAGGGTCTGCAGAGGCATCTGCTGCCCACGACCGAAGACGCGTGCCAGCAGGTCGACCTGTCGCAGGCGTTCGCTAGGGTGCTCCACCAGCGTGGCTGCTCCCTCGTCCGCCCATCGGGGCAGAGGGCGCCGAAACTTGGTGGCAAAGATCGTATGACAGACCTCGTGTGGGATGACCGAATCGAGGATCCGCTCCAGAGACCCGCGGACTCGCATGTCCCAGCTGTGAACTTCGCCGCCTTCAAATGTAAACGTCGTCGATCCGCTGGCCCCCATCGTGCCGACGGTCACCTGGATCGGGCAGACTTGGCCCCATTTTGGAAGCTCTGACCCGGTCCATTCGACCGCCAGAATCTTGCGAAAGTACTCAGCTGTCATCGCCACTTTCTTTGCGGTGGCTCCATCGGGAGCGTGAGCGACAAAATTGGGTGTCGCATACGATTCAGCTTGCGCCGCCTGGACGAGACAAAACACCGCGACCAATGCGACGAGCCATGGAATCCGCATAGCATCCCTGCTGCGAGTGTAGCCGCCCCGATGTGGCATCTTGCCTGGGGCGGGAGCGAAATGAGTCTACCGGCATATTCTGCGCCACGCCGCCATCACCGCGGCTGAGATGTTGGTAGTCGCTGTCTGGAAAACAGGTTACGGCGATCCGAAGGGGCCGAGACAAACTGGCGTCATGTAAGAAGTACAAAGGGAGCCCCTTTCGAAAGGAGGTTTCTTCGATTCATGACCGTCCAGGAACTCTGCCATTATTCCGTGTCTCGGATGTTCATCCTGATCTGAAAAACTTGCGTTACCTGTTTGAATCAGCGTACACTGATCTGTTCGTGGCTGCCGAATATCTCAGGTGGTGATCGTGCGTGCGTGAGGAGTTGTGCGATGTTGACGATTCTTGGAAAGCGGCATACTCCCCGGTCGGCGTTCTGTGACGGGATTTCCCGTCGCAACTTTCTGACTGTAGGCGGGTTTGCTCTGGGCGGGATTGCCCTGCCGTCCGTGCTGCGTGCCAACCCCACTGAGCGGTCCCATAAGGCGATCATCAATATCTATCTGCCAGGCGGGCCATCTCACATGGATATGTGGGACCTCAAGCCCGATGCCCCGCGCGAAGTCCGCGGCGAGTTCAATCCGATTCAGACGAACGTCCCCGGCATCGAGATCTGCGAGCTGTTCCCCAAAGTCGCCGCCATGATGGACAAGTTCGTGCTGGTGCGCGGGCTGTCCGATTCGGATGGAGCGCATGATGCCTATCAGTGTATGACCGGTCGCAAGATGAACGACCGCAAGCCGCCCGGGGGTTGGCCCTCAGCGGGGGCGTGGGTTTCGCACCAGCTCGGCCCCGTGACTCCCGCGATTCCGGCGAACATCGGATTGATGTACCCGGTCGGTGGCTGGGGGAATCCTTACACCGGCGGGTTCCTGGGAGTCTCGCACGCTCCGTTCAACCTGCTGGGCCGGACAGCTCGCAGCTCCAACGAGAGCATGGTCCTCAAGGGGGTCTCGCTGGAGCACCTGCGCGATCGAGTGGCCCTGCGCGGTGCGATGGACTCGCTTAAGCGTGAACTCGACACCAAGGGAACAATGGACAGCGTCGATGTCTCGCTGCAGAAGGCCATGGGAATCCTGACCAGCACCGAGCTGGCTGATGCCCTCGATCTGACCAAGGAAGACCCGAAGATCCTGGCCCGGTACGGTCAGAGCAACGAGGAGTTCCAGCGCGACGGGGCTCCGCAGATGGTCGAGAACTTCTGCATCGCCCGGCGACTGGTCGAGGCCGGGGCCCGGTTCGTCTCGATGAACTACAGCCGCTTCGACTGGCACGGCGGCGACGGGATGAACTTCCCCAAGTCCCGCGAGGAGTTCCCCAAGCTGGATCAGGCATTGGCTGCGCTGGTCACTGACCTGCATGAGCGGGGACTCGACCGCGACGTTTCCGTTGTCATGTGGGGTGAGTTCGGTCGGACACCGCGGATCAACAGCATGAACAGCCGCGACCACTGGCCACAGGCCAACTGCGCGGTCATGGCAGGCGGCGGCATGCGAACCGGCCAAGTTGTCGGGCGCACGAACAAGAACGGCGAAAGCCCGATTGATCGACCGGTGAAGTTCCAGGAAGTGTTCGCCACGCTGTACCACAACGCCGGGATCGATGCCGGGAACATCCGCGTCTTTGACCAGGCGGGCACTCCGCAGTACCTCGTGGATCAAGACTGCCTGCCGATGCGGGAGCTGGTGTAGCTGAGATGATCCCGCCTGCCTCGTCCCACTTCCGGTCGTCGACATCTCGCCGCGAGTGGTTGAGGGCGGGCTTGTTCGGTCTGGGCGGTCTCAGTCTGGCCCAGCTGCTGAGACTGGAAGCCCAGGCCGGTGTCGGGCGTTCGGCGAAGGCGATCATCAATCTGCATCTGGACGGTGGCCCGTCGCAGTACGAAACGATCGATCCCAAGATCGAAGCTCCGATCGAGATCCGCGGCCCCTTTGGTCCGATTGAGACCAGCGTTCCTGGGATCCGAATCAGCGAGTTGATGCCGCAGGTCGCAGCACTGGCGGACCGGTTCGTATTCATCCGGTCGCTGGTCGGTTCTGATGGCCAGCACAACGCCTTTCAATGCCAGTCCGGGTTCACCGAGAAGGACCTGTCTTCGTTTGGCGGTCGCCCCGCACTGGGCTCAGCTGTGGCTAAGCTGCTCGGTCGGCCCGACGATCCCGCCCCCGCCTTCGTGGACTTGATGCAGGGGCGAGGCCAGGTCCGTAACAGTGCCCGGCCCGGATTCCTGGGGCCGAGTTATCGCCCATTTCGGCCTGACATCAGCTCGATGTTCGCGCGCGAACTCGAAGCGGGGATGAAAGGGGAACTTGCCCGCCGAGGCAGCGAACATACGCTCTCACTGACACTCAACTCCCAGCTCACGCGAACCCGGCTGACTGACCGGCGGTCGTTGCGAACGGAGCTGGATCGCGTTCGGCGCGAACTCGACAACTCCGGCATGATGGAGGCAATGGACCAGTTCGATCGCCAGGCTGTAGGAATTCTGACCTCCGGACGACTGGCCGAGGCTCTCGATCTGACTCGGGAAGACGCAGCTGTTCTGGCACGCTACACCGCTGCCGGGTCAGCTCGTGGAAAGCAGTCTTCGACTTCGGAGGGGACGACTGCTCCGCAGAAGCTGTTGTTGGCCCGCCGGTTGATCGAAGCGGGTGTGCGCGTCGTGAGTGTCTCGATCAGCGACTTCGATACCCATTCGGACAACTTCCCGCGGATGCAGAATCTGGTCCCGATCGTGGATCACGCTCTGGCCACGCTGACGAGCGATCTGCGCGAGCGAGGTCTGGCAGACGATGTGCTGATCATCGCCTGGGGCGAGTTCGGGCGGACGCCGAAAGTGAACTCCAGCGGAGGCCGGGACCACTGGCCGAAGCTGAGCCCCTGTATCCTGACCGGTGGTGGCCTGCGCGGCGGACAGGTGATTGGCCAGACCGACCGCCTCGGAGCTGAACCGCGCTCGCGACCTGTGACCTATAAAGACATCTTTCGCACGCTGTATCGGCATCTGGGAATCGATGCCCGGCAGATCACGATCAACGACCCGCAAGGGCGTCCGCAGTACCTGCTGGATGACGGCGAGATTCCGCACGAACTGGGACTCAGCTGATTGTCGCCTTTCGCTCCGCGAAAGAGCGCTTTTTCGCAGAGCGAAAGGCAACAGTGGTTACTTCCCCGAGCGATTCCAATAGATCTTCAGATTGTGCGTCGCACGGCCTCCTGCGATCACTTCGGGGTACCCATCTCCGTTCAGGTCGCCGGTCACCAGATCCTCCACAGCCATCCCACCCAGGTCGAGCGCGTGCCGGTCCCACTTCGTGCCCGCATCGTTGCTGGCTCGATAGAAGTAGACAGCCACCTGGCCATCGGCATTCGGCTCGCGATGCCCGGCGACGATCTCGTCAACGGTGTCATGATCGAGATCGGCACACCCCAGGGCATGACCCTGCTTGAAGCTGTCGTCGAGGACGTGGCGATCGGCCAGTTGCCCTTCGGGGAGCGGCAGCGAGCCGGTGTAGGCAGCGACGCTGTGCCCGTGCATCGGTTCAATCGTCGCGAGGAAGAACTTGCCCGCACCCAGGCGTCCGAGCTTCACCTCGCCGGCTCCCATCTCTTCCGGCTTGGTCCCACTGGCTCCGATCCCGATCAACTGCTTCGAGAACAGGCCGTTGCCCTGATGCTTCAGCAGATTCAGCCCCTCCTGACTGGCAGTCAGCGTGCCATCGATGTTGTCCCCGTTGGCGTCGAAGTGCCAGTGATTGTGGACCCGGTGCAGTGACCCATCCATCACGGTCAGAGGCCAGCGCTCGGTCTGCGGCTGGGCGGGGATCTCGAAGGCCAGCATCCGGACTCCCGGCCGGTCCTCGGAGGGGTTCAGCGGTGAGACCACGAGCTGGGGCCGATCCTTGCCCAGGACGTTGCCGAACCGCATACGGTGCGTCGAGACCTCTTTCGCGATCGGGAAGACCTGCCACTTCTCATCGAGCGAGGCCCCGCGCTTCAGCCAGTAGATCGTCCCGATCTTGGTCCAGCCGGCTCCCAGGGCGAAGTCGACCTGACCATCTCCGTCGATATCAAACGGTGCGATGCAGACATGGTCGCGCTCGACTTGATCTTCGATGATCACGCGCGGCTTCCAGGTCGGGTTCTCGTACCACAGGACCCGGTTCTCCGTCACAGCCACGATGTCGGGCTTGGTGTCTCCGTTCACATCGGCCAGCGAGACCGCATAGCAGGCGACCTTGGCAATTGCCGGGTCGAGTTCCTGGGCCTCGAAACGGATCTCACCGGCTGTAACCGTTGCGGGGAGAAACAGCAGGGACAGCAGGAATGATCGCATGGAGGTCTCCTCGAAGTTACCGACGGACGCGAACCGGATTCACACAGCCTACAGACCCTGCTGAATAATCTCAGCCACACGGCCCAGTGTGCGACCTTCACGGCTGGTCTGGTCGGTGGTCTCCAGAAATGTTCCATTCACGAAGGCGGCAAAAACGATCTTGCGCCCCGACGCGGCATCGATGTAACCGGCCAGGGCTTTACTAGTCAGGATCCACTTGCCGTTCAGGCCGTTGTCGAGGAAATAGGTCCCGGTCTTGGCTCGAACTTTTCCCTTGGCGGGGCTGTCGGCATCGACCACGGTGCGAAGGGTCCCGTCGACACCCAGGATCGGCAGCGCCTCGTGATAGCCTGCATAGAGCGGCGTGGTCGCCATGTGACGCAGCAGCCGGACCGTCGCCTCGGGAGTCACGAAATCGGACCGGGCTCCGCCCGCGCCTCCACCGAATGAGATCGTATTGATGTCGATCCCGATCCGCTGGAGGAACGCCCCTTCGCGCTTCAGACCGGCCTCGAGAGTGCGCTCTCCATGCCGTGCTGCGAGCAGCAGCGGGAGCGTGCTGGCATGCAGATTGTGGCTGACCTTCAGAATCAGCTTCGCATTCTCCTTGAATGGCGGCGAGACCAGCTTGGCCACAACCGGAGCGCTGGCGTACCACTCCGCCACAGGCAGTTCGGTGACTGCCGGGGCTTCCAAGGGAGAAGCGTGGACGCGAATTCCGACCCGCTGCAATTCCTCGATCAGGAGTCCTCGTCCCACGAACTCGGGATCGCTCCAGTCCGCGATCCTCACGACGGGCGCATGACCCAGCGGGATCGTCCCACGCACCACGAGACGTCCCGGTCTGCCCCAGCGAATCGAGATATCGGTCGCGGTTCCCTCAGCCGTTGTCTCGACCTGGCAGTCGATTTGAAACAAGCTGCTCTTGGGCCGTGAATCGAACGTGGCCAGTTGGCCCTTCTCGGTTGCGGGAGTCACGATGACATCGACTACGTTGTCGTTGATGCACAGCGGAGAGACAGTCTCGGGGCCGCTCCCGGTGGAAACGGCCCGCTCAAAGAGTCGGTCATCAATCAGAACATTTCCTCGAACCGACTTGATCCCCGCAGCTGCGACTTGCCGGGCCAGTTCCTGAATACCAGCCAACGGATTGGCAGCTGTCAGTTGACCCGATGTTCCGCCATTCGCGTAGGTGTGGTCGCTGTTGGAGAACTCGATTCGGCCCTCCACATCGGTGCGACCTCCCATCGTCAAGTCGCCCGACGCGACGAGGATCAGGTCTCCCTGCAGGTGCCCCTCCGCGTCGACCTCGCCGCGCCGGTAGATCGGTGTTTCGAAGCGATAGTCCGCTCCCAGTTCGTCCATCGCAGCTGCGACGGAATAGAGCTTGGTGGTGGAAGCGGGGGCGAAGAACTTCTTGGGATTGTGCTCGAAGAGCACCTGACCATCGCGGATGTCGGCCACGAGAATCCCCCAATGAGCCTGCTCGTATGTCGGCTCATTCATGACCGCTCGCAGCTTGTCATGCCACTCCTGAGCGCTTATTGAGCTATGAGCCACGACCAAAAACAGAACGCAGAAGGCGACGAGCCGATGCCCAACGAAAAACCGAGCCATGGTCAAAGAGCCTCATGGAGCGTGGACCGATTGCTGGCTTTCAGTCTGACGCATTGTGGAGGGGCAGTCCACGCGCAGGAGTCAGCCTGCATGCCCCGTTCGCAGATTCACCCACCTGACCGGGGTCGAGATCCACTGCAGGAAATTGGCATCGACCGATCCCTTCTCTGTCGCTTCTTCCAGCGACTGCGAGTTCTCGATCGACTTCAAAAGACACAGCTCACGAGCTTGAGTGAGCCCAGCTACCCAGGCGGCAATCGTGTCCGTGGTCGTGTCCCACGTCTGTGGCGGAGACGGTGCCCCGGAGACAGCGGCCAGTTCGAACCACTCGCGGGGCGAGATGATTGGATACTGGTTTCGCAGCCAGCACTCTTCGATCTGACCGATCCGGGAGACCCAGCTGCGCGGCCAGAGTGTCGTCAGCAGTCGCGCCGTCAGGTCGAGGGAATCGAGAGCCAGCCAGTGCGACTGCTGTTCGCCGATCTGAAACCGCTGGTCCCAGGCCCGCACCAGATCGGCCGCTTCGCCGCCTCCTACGACCAGCAGTGGCTGCGGCCCCCAGCTGTGACTCAACTTGTTGAGCCGCGCCACCAGATCCGGCAGATCGAGCAGGCTCCCGCCGAGCTTGACGACTGAGGAGGGGCGGAGCGTCTGCAGCACGATCGGTGGCATCTGTCACTGTCCGTCCACGACCTGGAACTGTGTTGAGGCCCCGTCCGGCCGCGTCAGTTCCAACTTCAACATCGGACTCGGACGCGCCGCAGTATCGACTCGCAGCGTGATCGTCTGACGCCCCGCAGCCAGCTCGACCGTGGCACCCTGCGGGCTGGCCAGTGTCTCTTTGCCGACCCAGACCGTCAGGCCCTCCGGGCTGTCGAACTGCAGTGTCACCGGGCCAGCTTCGACGACTTCAACTTCACCCTGCAGATAGAACCGCTCTGACTTCTGGGACTGGGCAATCTCTGCCAGTGGCAGGTTGCCGTTCACCAGCCCGTACGCCGAACCCCACTTCCCCTGATCGAGGATCTGGGTTTCGAAGATCACCAGGTTCGGGATCTCGGCGAGCAATTCCGGCTTTGGCTGAGCCAGCACACGCCAACGCTGGAATCGCTGCGTCGTCCGGATCGAGTAGTCGCCCGGTCGCCCCAGAACTGAGAGGAACTTGAGCAGGTCGAGCGTCTCGGCTTCCGTCATCAGCGTGGGCAGCCCCTTCGGCATCAGCGACTTCCCCTCGACTTCTTCATCGATGTCAGCTACCGGGATTTCAATCAGCTTGCCATCGGTGTTGCGGAGCGTCAGCTTCTCGTTGGTGCGGTCGACCGCGATCCCCTGAAAGACGCGGCCTTCGAGCGTGGTGACGACCTTGGTGACGAACGCTTCCTTGATCTGGGCATCTGGGTCGAACAGCGCGTTCACGAGGTAATCCATCGGCGAGTTCGCTCCGACTGCAGACAAATCGGGACCGATCTGACCACCGGCCTTGCTGACCGCGTGACACTTCATGCAGCTCAGATCGCTGCGGCGAAAGACCAGTTCACCGCGGGCCGCATCGCCGTTCTCTGCTTTGGAGGCCAGAGCTGCGATCTCCTCTTTCGAGAGCTTCACAGGCTTGGCACTGACACCGGCTTGAGGGGCCAGTACATCGATCAGAGCGGCATCGCTGCGCCCGGCGGCATAAACCCGGCGCAGGCTGAGCTTCGCGACATCTTGAGGCAGCGGAGCCGACTTGAGCGCCTCGCCCAGGGCAGCAGCTCCCCCTTCTCGATCCAGCAGGGCATCGATGATCGCAGACGGGTCATCCTCAGGCTTGGCACTCTTCAAAACGAACGCAGCCGCAGCGGCACTGGCTGGCAGGTCGAGGCCAGATAACGTCGCGACAGCCAGAGCGCGATTCGAAAACGGCTGACTGTCAGCCAGCAAGTCTTGGGCAATCGACTTGGCTGTGGCGGTATCGATAACGACCAGGGCGGACAGTGCCGCATCGCGGATTTCGGGAGGGCTTTTCGCTGCCCGGGCCAGAACCCCCAATTCCCGCGCCGCGCCAGCATTCCTCCAGGCCTCGGCCAGTTCGATCGATTTCTGCAGGAGAAGGGTGTCCGGATTGGTCTCTGGATTCAGCAGCTTCGCCAGCGCAGACTGTTCGGCGGGAGCTGTCTTCCGCGTGACGGCCGCATCTTTCAGCCAGCCTAGAGCCAGCCTTCTGAGTTCAGGGGCGTAAGCCTTCTCATCGACAACCTGCTCGAACACATAGGCCAGATCGTGCTCATTCCCGCGCGTGCAGACCATCTCCACGACGCTGCCCATCCGCGCCGGCGGAACTTTGCCGCTTTTGAGCAGCTTCAAGACAGAGGAGACCGCCGACGGAGGATCCGCCGCAGCCAGCGAACTGGCTGCGAGACAGACACCCAACAGGACACCGAACAATCGCATCGTTCGTCTCGGGTTCAATCGATCACCTTACTGGGACAGGAATCCAGAACACGGAATTATGAATTATGACGAGGCGAGAGACCGAATGCAGCCAATCCGGATGGGTTGAACCACGAAGGGCTCGGAGAAAACCTCACCCAAGGGGAACGAGTTTGAATGACTGAGCCAGCTTTTGACAGAGATTTCCCACGGCTCCGTGCATCGGTGCCTCTGTTCTTCCGTGGGCAGCGTGTGAAAATAGAAAGTCAGCGCGGGCCCCATTTGTGGAATCCCGGCGCCGAGGCCGTTCGGCAGGAATCGGCGGGAACTTGAGCCGATTCACAACTCATCTTGAGCGATTTTCCGGATTCAGGTATCCCTCCCGCCCTATGGGGCGTTCTGTCCCTGATCCCGGCGTGCCTGCGCCCGGGGTTCCCACCTCTTCCGTCCCACCGAAAGCTCCCTTTCATGCCCGGAGTCGCCCCATACCAGTGCGATCGACCGCCGCGTGTCCGTTGGCTGACGGTCTGGGCCGGAATTGGAATGCTGGTGTACAGTTTTCTGAGCTTGGTCGCTCAGGATTCGCCCTCAGAACCTCGCCGTGCTGCGGATTCGCGACCCTCTCGCGATCTGCTCAAGAATCCCGAAGAAGAGACCACTGCCCGCTCGAAGCCCCGCGGCAAGCTCGCCTCTGAGACTCTGGACCTGCCCGACGAGAATTTGTCGGTCGACGACTTCTTCAACGAACCGGTGGTCGGTGTCCAGATCGAGGGACGCGAAACGATTCTCGAACACGCCATTACCCGCCAGCTGAAGGTCAAAGCCGGTCGCGTCGTCACTCCCCAAGAGGTTCAAGACGACGTGGCAGCCCTGATGCGAACCCACTGGTTCTCTAGCGTACGCCCGATCTATCGTCGCACGGACGCGGGGCTGGTTCTCGTCTATGAAGTGCGCGAACGCCCGATCATTCGCAAGGTGCAGTTCCTCGGGAACGACAAGATCAAGACCGGAGAGCTGGAGGCCCATACTGGATTGCGGGTGAATCAGCCGTTTGATGTGGCGATCAATAAGGAGGCTGTGGCGCGAATCCGCTCGCTCTACAAGGAGAAAGGGTTCCGCTACGCCGTTGTCGAACTCTCGAAGGGAGGTCACCCCGAGGATCGAGATGTTGTCATCACGATCAGCGAAGGGAACAAGACCCGCGTCCGTTGGACCAGCTTCGATGGAAACGAATTCGTAACAGATGCGATTCTGCGAACCAAACTGGCCACAAAGTACGGCATCGGCTGGGTCAGCAAGGGTCTCGCCTTCGGGGGTGTCTACGACCCGGAGATCGTCGAGAACGACGTGATCACGTTGACGCAGTATTTCAATAACCTCGGCTACTTCGATGCCCAGGTGACTCACCGCGAAGTCTTCACCGACGACCAGAAAGCCGTCGATGTGATCTTCACAGTCAAAGAAGGACTACGCTACCAGGTCCGTGATGTCAAACTGATCGGGTATGACGTGCTGAGCCGCGAACAGCTGCTCGGTCGCCCCAAGCTCAAGGCCGGGGACTATTTCAACTACCGCTTCATGCAGCTGGACGTGAACGGCATGAAGGACCAGTACGACGAACTGGGGCGGCTGTTCGCCGAAGTGCGACCGACTCCGATCTTCCTGGATGAGCCGGGCAAGATTGACCTTGAGTATCGGATCAACGAGGACAAGCCTTACCTCGTCGGGGACATCAAGGTCAACTTCCGCGGCGATATGCCACATACGCGAGAAGATGTGATCCTCAACAGCGTCTCCCGACTCATCAAACCTGGCCAGCTCGCCGACGGAAAGAAGATCGATCTGGCGCGTCGGCGCGTGCTATCGAGTCAGTTATGGGATCAGTCCGACCCGCCAGCGTTCGAGATCACTCCGGTTGATGGCCGCGACTATATGCTGGCTGCCGATGACCCACTTCGTGAGTTCATGCGGGCTCAAGACACGGAGCTGATGTTCCACAAGGCGCTCAAAGAGCGCGTCGGATATGGGCACAGTGTTGTGCCGAGTCGTCGAACTGCCGCACGTCCGACTCCCCGGAAGCCCATCGCCAGCCCGGCTCCTTTGGAGTCGTCCGTCAAGGCGAATGAATCACCGCGGCCGATGCCTCGGGGTGTCACGCTGTCGACCACCCGCAAGGCGAGTCCGAGTCACAGCCTGGCGGCACGTGCCCTGGCCAAGTCCCGGGGCGTCGCGCAATCGCGAAAATACAACATGGACCCTTCGACGCTGTTCGGTGAAGCGATCGAAGCCGATCTGATAATTGACGTTCCCGAGGAAGCTCACGGGCCACAGCCCGCCGAAGAGGAATTCGTGGTGCGGGCTCAGAATGAGTTCGTCCCACGCGGGCAGAGCATCGACCGTAACGGAGTCCCGATTCCACAGGATCTGCGGACCAACTCGGGCAGCTCGGGCAATCCTTATGGAGGGACCCCCGGACGCAATCCGATTCCTCCTCCGGGGTATATCGATCTGAATATCGATGTGACCGAAGGCCGCACCGGTCGCCTGATGGCCGGTGCCGGGGTCAACAGTAACAACGGACTCGTGGGCTCGGTCGTCCTGCAGGAAGACAACTTTGACATCATGCGGCCGCCTCGCAGCTGGGCCGACATTGTCAACGGTTACGCCTGGCGAGGTGCCGGTCAGAGCTTCCGCATCGAGGCTCAGCCCGGAAACCAGGTCAGCCGGTATGTCGTCAGCTGGAGCGACCCGTTCTTCATGCGGACCGACTACAACGTTGGCGTCAGCGGATTCTTCTTCAACCGGTTTTACGAAGAGTGGACGGAAGATCGCCTGGGTGGCCGGCTGAGTGTCGGGCGTGCGATCAATGAGTACTGGTCTGCCAGCGTGGCCCTGCGTCTGGAGGACGTCAACATCCGCTCACTCCCGGCTGCTCCACCCGCGGATCTGGCAGCCGTCAAGGGACATAATTTCCTGTCGACAGCATCGGTGACGGTGTCGAACGATACGCGCGACAATGCCTTTATCCCCTCTCAAGGTCACTTTCTGGAAGGGACTTTTGAGCAGGCCTTTGGTGAGTTCGACTACTCGCGCGTCGAAGTCACGGGATCGCAGTTCTTCACGCTGCGGGAACGAGCGGACGGCTTCGGCAAGCATATCCTGCAGCTGTTTGGACAGCTGAGCTGGTCGGGTGATGACACGCCGATCTTCGAACGCTACTACGCCGGGGGCTACTCCTCGTTCCGCGGATTTGCGTTCCGGGGCGTGTCACCGCGTGACGGGAACTTCAAGGTCGGGGGTAACTTCATGGCCCTCGGTACGGTCGAGTACATGTTCCCGCTCACCGCGAACGACCAGATCCGGGCCGTCGCGTTCACGGACTTCGGGACTGTGGAAGAGGATATTGGCTTCAGCGAATTCCGGGCGAGTGCAGGCTTTGGTTTCCGCCTCGTGATCCCGGCGATGGGGCCGGCTCCGATCGCCTTTGACTTCGCCTGGCCGCTGATGCGCGAGGACAACGACGAACGTCGTGTCTTCAGCTTCTACGTCGGCTTTACGCGGTAAGTTCCGGTCGGCTGGAGTGCGCTGCCGCGATGCGATACAAGCTGCCTGCGGGCACTCGCACGAATTGCGAGTCTGTGAGGCTCTGACAACACGTTTTCAAACCCCCTGACGAGCGTCCCAATCGTGGTGAAGAGCACTGCGTCTGTCCGCCACCGGGTTTTGAAACCACTTCTGAGATCGAGACGACTGTGCGGATTCTGCTGGTCAACGATGATGGCATTCATGCTCCTGGGCTGAGAGCACTGCGCGAGGCCCTGAGCGAACTGGGGCAGGTCACGACGGTAGCACCGCTGACCGAGCAGAGCGGCGTCGGGCACCGGATCACGTATCTGCACCCGATCATGGTGAAAGAGGTCCACGAGAACGGCCAGCATTACGGCTGGGCCGTGGACGGCAGCCCGGCCGACAGCACCAAGCTCGGCGTGCTGGAGTTCTGCGGCGGGCGACCCGATCTGATCGTCAGCGGGATCAACTCCGGGGCGAACATCGGGATCAATGTCCTCTATTCCGGGACCGTGGCTGCGGCGATCGAAGGGGCGTTCTTCGGCATCACTTCGATCGCGGTCTCGATCCAGCAGAAGGCCCCAGTCCCGTCGAACTATCCGCAGGTCGCCCAGTGGACAATCCCTCTGATTCGGCGGCTGTTGGCCGACTATCCGCAGCCTGGAAACCTCTGGAACATCAATTTTCCCCCGACCGGCGATGAACTTCCTGCGGGAGTCCGGTTCACCTCGATGGGCTGGAAGCGGCACGACGACACGATTGAGAAACGCATCGACCCGCGCGGTCGACCGTACTACTGGAGCGGCCTCGATCCGCTGCGAAATCACGCTCTCGAGCCCGGGACCGATGTCGCTGAGCTGAAGCAGAAGTACGTCACGATCACTCCGCTGCATTTCGACATGACGAATCACGAACTGCTCGGACGGGCGGGCCAGTGCGACTGGCAACTGAGCTGAGTGTCGGGCCAATGTGCCCGTCCTACCCCAGACTCTGCGCCGGTCCGGTCGGCGGGCTGGACGGATCCAGGAACGTCCGGTGCCAGTGTTCCAGCACCATCAGGTTCCACAAGCGGTAGCTGTGGTCGAACTGGCCGCTGGTATGCTGGGTGACCAAGTCGCGGATCGTGTCGGGGTTGAAGTACCCGCGGGACAGTGACTGCGGCGAGAGCAGCGTCTCCTCCATCAAGGACCGCAGCTCGTTGCGGAACCAGTGATCGATCGGGACGCCGAACCCCATCTTCTTGCGGGTCTGGATTGAGCTGGGAAGCAGGTCCTTAAACGTCTCGACCAGGATCTTCTTGCCGCGCCCGCGCTCGAACTTCAGATCCAGCGGCATCTTCGCAGCCAGTTCCGCGACATGATGATCGAGAAACGGGCTGCGGGCTTCCAGACTGGCCGCCATGCTGGCGATGTCGACCTTCGTGAGGATGTCACACGGCAGATAGGTCTGCACATCGACAGCTGTGGTCCGAGTAATGAAGTCGCGGTCAGGGCACAGCTGATAGGCATCGAGCAGAAACTCAGCTGAGTCGAACCCGGCGATGCGGGCCTTGAACTCCTTCGAGTACAGACGGTCGCGGGCATCATTGTCGAAGATCCCGATCCAGCGCAGGTACCGCCGCTCGGGCGATTCGGCCATCCCGGAGAGGAACCGCTTGAGGCGGCGGCGAAACGACTTCTGCTCGACACGAGCCGGGATCTT
>Ga0315905_10003284_pt1 | contig 16732 bp, 26 predicted proteins | sample LakEriMetagenome_5_FD_203522 | JGI IMG/M metagenome (GOLD analysis project Ga0315905, IMG submission 203522) | Freshwater fungal communities from buoy surface, Lake Erie, Ohio, United States - Buoy 4 MA121 | ecosystem: Environmental > Aquatic > Freshwater > Lake | place: USA: Lake Erie, Ohio... | reverse complement strand
TGCCCCTCGTAAGGCTTTGGACTTTCTGGGCTTAGTTGTCATTGACTCGGATCAGGTCGGGTCTTAAAAGGACTGTCCAGCATCGTCTCGGACTGCATCGGGGAGGCATAGGTTGAAAAGACAGGTGGGGTAGCCGTCTGTGCTAAAAAAACGCCCTCATTGAGCGCACCTTTGCGTAGATTGCATGACTTACATAGCACACGAAGATTATCAAGGCTGTGATCTCCACCTACTTTGCGTGGGATGATGTGGTCGATGTGCATCTCACCCTCATCTGTGCCACACAACTGACACGCTCTGCCATCACGCATGAACACACGCTCTCGCTGCTCGCGATAACGCCTACTGTTCAGCTTGTCTAGTGCCATCCTTTAGCCTTCCAATGATCATAAGCCTTGCAAGGCGTTGAGTACCTATGCTTAATGTAGCGTAAGCCCCACTCTACTTGCTGTATTGGTGTAGCTGTTAATAGCCATTTAGATCTACCTTGTGGAATACCTGCATGACTACCATTACGAGCAGTTGGATCCCATGCACTTTCTTTTCCGTAAAGAGCTGCAATGCATTTGTATTGTTTAACATCTCCTAATGAGTAATATGCATATTGCTTAGGAGTCATCGATATATCTTGTAAGTTAGTAGAGCCTGCTTCATACGGTAGCAATAGAGATATCCCAATAGCTACTAGCACCCCGCAAGCTACGCCCCTCAGGGGCTTGCGGTGAGCCTTTGAGAGGCTCTGCGCCGTTAGCGTACCATTGGTGTCAAATCCATTTACATAAGTGCTGGTCAGAGCGGTGTTTCGCATTGGAATAACTCCTTTGTTATACCCTGTGGATAACTATTTATCCGTTGAATAGAAGCCCTTACCCTTCAAGTGAATAGCTGAGGCACTAAAGCCTTTGATCATGGGAGCATTGCATAACTGGCACGGCACTATTGGTCTACTGTCGAATCCATGAGTGACTTCTTGAGATAAATTGCAGGATTGGCATCGGTAGTCATAGGTTGGCAAGTTAAGCATCTCCTGATCATGTATGACCCACATCCAGAGCATCGGTCTATGTCTGCCTCTGTGGGTTGATTGTCTAAGTGACCGTATTTTAATATGAGTAGTGGCAATAGATCAGCTAGTCGGATAATGCAGGCATACTCCGCTGCATCTTCTCCTTGTCCGTTTAGCCGTATGACTCCGAATCCTAATTCCCCCGAAATAGATGTCCGAGCCTTTAATTGTTTAATGTAAGCAAGCGGTTGAAATCCAGCGCGGGCTTTGACTTCAACATCGAACGGCACATTAACAATATCCTTGCCACTACCCCTTCCCACACATGCGCCTGCCCACTGAGTCGATAGGTACTCAGCTACAACACGCTCTGTGCGGAAACCTCTGTGCTTTCTTGCTTGACTAGCCATTAACAGCGCTGCACTTGGCACATTGCCATGTAACAATGCCATTGACTGAGTCAGATGAGATATTCTCTAGCTCACGAATCTGCACTGGCTCATTGCATAGCTGACAAGCGATGAAGGCTGACATAAGGTCAAGCCATTCACCATTGATCTTAATCCCTACATGTCCCATTATACTCTCGCTTTCTGTGGTTGCCATTTACCATCACTGCCTAACACATACCATACTGCTGGACACTTACCCTCAAATCCTGCATGTCCTAAAGCTGTGCATTGGTATGCTGCCCAATCTTTGCCAGTCTTTGTGCTGTGTCCTGTTTTCCAGACCATAGAACCATGCTTGCATTGTGGTACTTCAGCTGCTTCTTCTGTTCCCATGACTGCTGCTATGTTTTCCATTGCCTTTTCGAGCGTTACTGGAGCATCAACCACCTTCATGTATTCATTGACTGGAGTAGTCCAATAATCCTGCACATCTGCAACAGCAGGCTTGACAGGCTTTTGTGCTACTACCTTGCTCATCTCTTCGCGGCTAGGTCTTTTTCCCTTAGGAGCATAACCTGCATTTGCAAGTGCTCTGCCGATTGCCGAAGTCTCACAATTCTCCAGTGCTGAAGTCTGATTGACGCCTCGACTAGAAACTGTCTCTTCAGCGTACCCTGTTGCCCAAGCAACGCCATCGCTAGCATCTTTGTATAGGTACGCTTTAACAATGTATCGAGAAGCCTCGACGACTTCCAACTCAGTTGCAATGCGAAACGAAGGATGATCCTTAATAAACTTTTCAAGTCGAACCTCCACTGGTTCATAGTCGGCTAAATTAAACATAGAGTTCGTTCTCCTCTGTGGCCAGTTGCCCAGCTAGTGCTCCGTAGCTGCATAAATCGACCCAGTTGTCGATGTGCTGCGCTGATTGATTAGTCCTTGCAAGTTTAACCAAGACCATGATGCCTGCCACCTGATAATCGTGTATTGGTGTTTGCAAGTATGCACTTATTAGCATTGCTGTGTGCTGCAAGTTGTCGGCAGGATGTCCATACTGAAGCCCACGATCTCTAATTGTGTCGGTGGCTGTTAGTAAGATTTCATTGGCTCTCATTTATCGGCCAAGCTGCGCCCTAGATTGCGAGCCCGATGCCAGCCTTCTCTGCGACCATCCTTGAAGCCTTGTGAATACCATAGAACATTGGAAATCAAAAGCAATCCAATCATCCCGATAATTACTACTGAGTTAATCATTGTGTACCTATCTGCATCCAGCGCCCTCGTCTGGCTTACAAACTTAGAGTCTCATGCCTATCCGACAAAGTCACGGACATTTAGGTAACGAAACGATAACGATTAGCGAGCGCGTCCGTACCGCTTACCGTGCACCAAGAATGTGCCGTCCTTTTCCACATAGATTAGATCAACCTGAACATTCTTATTGTGCTCTGTAACTATGGCAAAGGCTTGCTGCCAATTCGGGCTAGACACGTATTTGGCGGCCTTTACATTCATTGCATGTCCTACCTCAACTCCATGCAGTACGCGCCTTACAGAGCCGTTGTAGGCCTCGGAAACGGCACTCCTACCAGCACGATGCGTGTGCCCCATAATTACTGAGACTCCCATGCGCTTGCTTTGGTTTAAGGCCGACATTCCCGGGTTAGGGTTCAATGCCCCTAAATCACCATGAATAGCCACCCACCCTTTAGCGATAGGCATAGGCTCTTTCCAGTATTTAATCCCTAGTTCATCTAGCTTTAAAAACTTCTCTAGCTTCAATTCTGGCAATGACATGAAGGCAGGGATTTTCTTCATGATTACATTGTATAGACGATCACAGTGATTGCTTCTGACCATGTGAGCTTCCTTGACATGCTGAGTCAATTCCCATAACACATCAACAGTGCGATCTCTGTCAGCTGCAAGTGTCTGTTCATACCACCCTGGCTGATTCTCATGCCAACGGCTAATTTGAGGTAAATCTATTTCATCGCCAATCGTCAAGACGGCATCTGGTCTGAAGGATTTAATGAAGGCTGCAAGATTAGTGACCAGATGTGAATCCTCATAGGGGCACTGAAGGTCTGGAATTACGACCGTGCGCTTAATCGTCATCCTCATCTTCATAATCGCCAAACTTCTCTACTTCAGCTGGCTCTGGCAAGATCCAGCGAGGATAAGCCATTGGCTCAACAATCACTGCTAGAGCTAAATCAACAGGAAAGCCTGCTCTGCGTAGTGCGCGATACATTTCCTGCAAGCTGATAGCCCATACATCTAACGCGCTATAGGTGTCAAGATCTATAACCCTTTTTTTAGCCATGACAAAATTATCGCTCTAGAAGTATGTTGTAGATTTCATCGACACGCTGATTGAGTCGCTTAATCTCTGAGAGCAGATGAGTAATGACATAGCCTGCAAGACCACCAATGACTAGCAAGGTGCTGATGTAAAGGCTAAAGAAGTCTTGCTGGCTCACTTTTTAGGACTCGCATACCCGAACACTCCTGCAACGATCGCGCCTAGAATGTGGCGATAGTCAAGAGAGAAGTTTGATGTCGTTCCCCATACTGCAAGAAAGGCTCCGACTGCGATGACTACTGGATGTTTCATGTTCATTATTCTCCGCCTAACATAGATACTTGAAAAAAAGCCCTATCATTATCAGCTTCTTTCTTAAAGCTGAAATGAGCATGCTTGGTGTGTTTGTTTGCGCCGCTGTACGGACGCCATTTCCAATTAAGAATTCTGGAACAAATTCGACCCTCAAAAATGATGTAGGCAATCCGCTTTTCTTGCTTAGACTTGCAAGCGATTCGTAATTGGTCACAAAGATCACCCATAATGTCTGGTTCTGATCCCTCGAAAAGGTCACGCGATGCATCAAAGGCACGAACCCAGCCCTGAGCATCTGGTATGTGATCAGACTTGCCAGCACGCATGTGCCTTGCATCTGCGATCCATCCATCGCTACGCCTACCGCGGCTCGGGAACGAGTCATCTAACTGCTCTCTAAACTGAACAGCAGCTTTACTTAGTCTTGGCTTCATCCAAGTAAAAGGGTTGCTTCTTCTGCTGTGATGCCAAGACGCTCTAAAAGTGCTGCCTTCTCAACAGCCTTAGCTGCCTTGTCTGCATCCTCTGCTGCCTTTTCATCTGCATAAGCCTTAGCATCTGCTGTTCGCTGTGCTAATTCTTCTGCTGTCAATTCGATCTCTGAGACTTCCCCAGTAGAGCAATCAACTACGATTTTTGTGTCTGCCATGTTGTCTCCTTATGATTTGTTGATGCCGTAAAGCGTTGCTGTTGAGTATTGAGCAATGTTGCCTGTGGTCTGCTGGATCTTAATAGAAGTGATGGCAGAAGAATTAGCCCACAATAAAGCCATAGGGACTATGTATGCTGTTGTGGCATTATTTTCTTGAACCTGATCTAGAGAAGCACTTTTATTGTTACTCCCTGCATAATTAGGGACGTAGACCTCACCGCTTGTGAAGGTGCTTGCAGTTGAACTTGTGCCACCTGAGTATTGGAGTTGGAAGTAACCATCTGTCGATCCATTGAAAGATTGAGGCGTACCGCTACCACTTGACCATAAGCTGCGATAAGAGTATCCGCTAGACGATCCGTTAAAAGTTAGCTTAGCTGCATCGATACCTACAGTCTCAGCTCTTAAAGAGATTTTAATTACTAGGTCTGTGTAAGTGCCAGGGATAGAAGTAAAGTCAATGCTTGCAGCTCCACCTGCTCCAACTGTAACGGCTGCGATCTTAGTAAATGTAGTAGCCATTATGCCGCCTTGATTCCATAAAGAGTTACGACTGTTCCCGAAGCATAATTACTTGCATTCAGAGAAAGAGTGATGCTGTTAATTGCAGCTGTGCTGCGCCACAATCCGACAATAGCCTGAGTTACTGTTGAAGCACTACTGCCCCTGCTGAGAAAAGTCTTGTTCGTTGAGGTGTTGGCGTAATTCATAACCTGTGTTATAGCGGTTGTGTTATCCCCTAGCACATTGGCAAAGAAGCTTTGTGCAATGTTTGAGTCACGACCTGAGACAGCAGATGAACCATCACCTTGAATCAAAGTGTAAGAATAATTTGTGCCTGAATCACCATTGAATCGGATGTAACCAGCGCGGTTAGCACCTGCATCATTGTTACCTCTAAACACCATAATTAGATCTGTGTAAGTGTTTGGGATACTGCTAAAGGTAATTGTTGCAGCAGATGTGCCTAAAGTAGTCGTGGCGACTGGCTCGTATGTTGATGGCATGACTACCCCTTAATTCCGTATAGGGCGGCTACTGATCCGCTTGCGAAGTTACCTAGTGGATCTGTCAGCTCAATGCTAGTGATAGCAGCTGTGTTCATCCATAGACCAGAAGCAAAATAAATAAGACCTGATCCATTGGCATCGTATCCGCTTAGACCGCGTGAAGTCTTGTTTTTGTTACTGTTTTTGTAATCTAAGACATCAATGACAACTCCAGAAAAAATACCAGAGGTATTAGATGCAGCAGATGTGGCTGACATAAACGAAGTAGTCGAACCAATCTTTGCTGCTGCTGAAGCAGATGATCCATCACCTTGGATCATGTGACCATAATAGTTGCTAGTGTTTGTGTCACCATTAAAACCAATGAAGATGTTAGAGCTTGATGCAGAGCGCGTAGAGCGCGTTAGCATACGAATCTGTAAATGCTGATAGGTGCTAGGGATGCTAGTAAATTGCAGGGTTGCAGATGAACCCGATGCAGTTAGCGTAGCGATAGACTCATAAGAGTTAGAGACTGTGAAACCACCACCACCACTAGAGGCGATGACTCCAATTAGTGAAGGAAGCATTAGGCAACTGCACCGACTACGATCCAAGAGTTAGCAGAGATCTTGATGCAAGCTGCTGACTTGTAACGAGCAAGGACTGGAGCAGCAGCAACCGCACCTGCACTCACGACTGTAGTTGTGCCAGATGATGCAGCTTGGATAGTAGTAACCCCTGCACCCTTCTGATAGACAAGCAAGGTTGTGCCTGTAGGAAATGCATAAGTCGCATCTGTAGGGATGCTGAAAGTATTGGCTGAGGCGTTGTCCATTGTGACAATAGCGTTGAGACCATCTGCCTTGACTGCTGTGTAAGTAGTGCCAGTCTGTGCATTGACTGTTAGACCTGCGAACGTTGTGTCGATGTCTTGACCGAGCAGGGCGATCTGTGTCGCGCCATTCTTTACAAGGTCGCTTGACTGTGGAATGTCAAAACCAAAGTTAGTCGTTGTAGTTGCCATTAGGTTAAAGCTCCTGTCGCATTTGTCCATGTAAGTGTAGCATTTACGCCATACCAATTGAGTGAGGCTGGCAATACTGTTTCCCACTGAGTAGTGCTGAGTGAGAAATCTGTAGCTGAGATGAAGAGAGTAATCTCAGTAAGGCTAGGAGTAGCGCGTAAGGCTACATTCTCGACAAAGCCGTCAAATGATCCACCGAATAAATTGCTTGGTAGGTTCTGGATAACTACAGGCTCACCAAAAAACACCCCGATAAGGTTGTCAAGCATGGCAGTAGGGATGTCTGGATTGTCAAGTCTAAAGGTAATCGCTCCCAGTGAGCCTCTAGGGTTCTTGCGTAGGTTTAACTCGCGTGAAGCGATGTCAGTGATGTCTGCAAGGTTCTTGATGTTAGAGTCGAATGATCGCTCAAAGAGGCCGTAAGCGGCTATAGAGTCGCTGTCAGAGGTACTGTAGGTGCTTCCATATCCTGTGGAGTAGCGATAGATAAGGCTGTTACGGATACGAGCAGTCTGAGTTGTGGACTTGATAGAGGTAGGTGTTGCATACGAGCCATCGAAGTTAGTAAAGCCATTTGTTGCAAGGTAGTTAGATCTGTGGTCTGCATCGTCATAGGAGACATCTCCGTCTTTTTCTTCATAGAGCTGCCCTAGTGCGCTAGTAGCAATCTGATCTGCAAGGGTTTGAGATTTGGCAGAAGCATTAGCTGCAAGTGCGATCATGGTGTAAAAGCCTGAGTCAATAGTGCCGATGTAAGACTCAGCGTTATCCCATGTGACATCTGCTGGATAAGTTGCCCATGTGACTGTAGGTGTGAGCTCAGCCCATGTCAGGTTAAGGGCTGAACCGAGAATGGCTGCAATCTGTGCGCCATCTAAACCTTCTGCAAGTGCTGTGTTATAGACAACCTTTGTAAGTTTAGCCAGTGCGCCAATGCCTAAGATTGTGCCAGTAGTGATGTAGCCAGTCTCGTCAGGACTTCTGACACCAATGTTAAAGTCTGATACTTCTCCTCCGAATACAGTGACATAAGTACCACTGCCATTCTTTAGCTCTAATGTAATTGGCTCTGTTACATTGATGGTGAAATCTGCCCCAGTTGTGTTGATGATCTCTACTTGGCAGTAACCTGCTGAGCATTGTCTGTCAATGTCCAAGCGACCAGAGGCAAACGACACAGAGGTGACAGTCGTATAGACATCATCACCTACAGTCACTCGCCATTCTGGAAGCCATGTCATACTGCGAAAACGCCTCCAACTAGAGTTCCACGATTTCTGGCATTTGCTAGAACATCATCGATTGCTTCTGCAATAGCGTTGGGGTCACCAATACCTGTGTTGACAGTAATGTTTACACCTGCTGGCACTTGTCTTCCAGAACCATTGTTACCAAGTCCTGCTCCAGAACCGCCTGAATCGTAAGGGATAGTCGTTGGGATGTTTGCTCCTACAAAAGGTGTGTAACCACCAAGTCCTGCTTGTTCTTCTGGAGTCAATGAAGCAAAAGCAGAGGCAGTGCTTCCCTTGAATGATGAGATCTTAGAAGCTGCTTCTGCCTGCTTGGCAGGTGTCATAGCCAGCAATTCAAGCATCAAGCGGATTTTGCGTAATGCTTCATTAAGGTTTTCTTGATCAATAAGTTCTTTAGGTTTTAGACCTTTAAGAATAGACTCAATGGCTTGCATTTGCGTGTTCTGACCAGTCAAGGCATTAAGCACATTAAGATCTGCATTAAGCTTCTTAGTTGCAGCAACAATGGATGCTTCATCCTTTGAGGCAATAGCATCTTCTAAAGCAAGGATTGACTTTTTCACATTTAGCCGAGCTGTGTCGTTAGCAATTTGTAAGACTTGTGCGCCTGTAGTCGCTTTGCCAAGTTGCTCAGCCTGATTAGTCAAAGCTGCCGCAATCTGGATCTTGTCTAAGTCAAAGACTTCTGCACCTTTGCCGAGTGCAAGATTAGCCTTGTCAATTACACCTTGTAGTTTCTTTGCTGTGTTCTGCTTATTAAGAAGAGCCAGTCTTTCTTTCTCACGCTTGAGTGCATCTTTTTCAAGTTTAGCCATCAACTCTTCTTGTTTTTTCTGAGTAAGCGTGAGCTTGACTTCTTCCTTCTTTTGAGGAATTACTACATTCCTGCCGATCTGTGCTCCAGCAAAGCCAGAAAAAATGTTTCTTGGCAGGTTCTTAAGATTCTGAATTAAGGTCGGGATAACTCCAACAGTTCTGCCTGCTTGACGCGAGACATTAGCAAGGGCAGTTGCGATACCCTCAATTACATAGGCTGCATCGGATGCGTCAGTACCGCCACCTACTAAGGCAAAGGCATCAACTAAACCGCCACCGATAATCTCTGCGGCATTAGATGTCGCAACGCTTAAAACATCAAACTTGTAAGCAGTAGTGTCTAAGTAATCTTCAGCTGCTCCTGCTGAACGCTTTAAAATAACTCCAAGAATCTCATTAAATGACTTAGATGTAAGTTCTGCTCTAGTAAGCCCAGTATTGTATTTAATGAGTCCTCGGGTAATACCCACATAACCTTTACCGAGATCCTCAGTAACAGTCGCTAGATCAACTCCTGATGCGCGACTAATCGTAATTGCATCATTAAGAAGTTTCTGAGATTGAATCAACGATCCAGTCGTAGTTAATAAACCCTGAAACGCTGGACGAAGAACATCGTCTGCAACAGCTGCCGACTTTTCTAGATTAGCAATGTAGTCTGCAATTTGAGGATTAGCAAAGCCAATGCCTAAGTTTTCTACAGCTGTTGTTAATCGTCTGGCTGCTGCTTCATCTGCTGCAAAGGCTTTGACCGAAGCCTTGCCATAAGCAATGATGGCAGAAGTACCATAGGCAATACCTACTGCACCTGCTAACTTTTTAACATTGCTAGTCAGTTTCTGAGTTGCTGTGTCTGCTTGCTTAAAGGCTTTTTTGCCTACAAATTCCGCTGCTAAACTAATTAGTAGTGATGGCTGAGACATTATTTAACCCCCACTGCTGCATCAAATTTTGCTTTAGATTTTTCAATAGCCTTGATAACTGCTGCGTTAGTTTTACCGCCATCTTCAGACCATGCACGAAAGATCGCACGACCTTTCATTTTACGATTGGCGCGACCCGCTTGTCCTTGTTGTCTTTGATAAGCATTAACAATGGGTGAAGTACGATTCATAGCATCGATGAACTGCTGACCAGCGTTAGGGTTGTTAGACATGGATTGACTTTTATCGCCAGAGCGTGTCATCTTGCCAAAGTTAACGTGACGAGGTGCGACCACTGGAGTCAATGGAGCTTGTGGTCTGCCTTGAGGGTTTAATCGACCAGCAGTCTCATAGATAGATCCTGAAACAGAAGCATTATAGATACTAGCAAGGGAACGAAAGCCAGAGCGATTAACTTTGGATGGCGTTGTCTTATACCCAATACCACGCTTAGCCTCGGAAGATGACCAGACCCGATTACCCCAAGTGCCATTATTGCTTTTAGCCCATCCGCTCAATGGCGAACTAGACGGAATAAAACCTTTTGCTTTAGAAGAAATAGGTTTTAGGATTCCTGCTATTTCTTTTTGGGTTTCTTTAGCAAGATCAGGTGTGAACTCCTTGAGGGCTTTACGAAGTGCGATTGCGCCCTTTACCTCTGTTGGCATCGCTGACCTCCTTCGCTTCGTCCTTGAGCCCTTGCACAAGTGCATCGAGCATGGTCTTATCTAATTCCAATAAGTGCTGTGGCGCGATTCCCAACCTAATGCTTAGCCTAGCAATTAGATAGGTGAATGGAAGATCGCGCTTTAAGCTAAAGGGTCTGAATCCTCCACAGTGACGCTTCTGAGCGTCTCAATGAAGTCAATCCCGAAAGGCTTAACAGATTCACCTGACCTGCGTGTTACTTCCCATGCCAACCAATAGACATCGCTCTGCTTTTCTTCATCGCGAAACGCCTTGTGAAAACCCTTTTTAGCGTACTGCTCGAACGAATACTCCACTGCTGGAGTAATCTCGCCTTCTAGCACACTTCCATCTGTACGAACTATCTTTAGTTTTGCCATGGTTTGCCCCTTTGTTAGTTTTTTAGAATGTGCCTGTTGATGCTACTGCAATGGTTGAGTTAGCAGTAAATGTAATCGACTGTACACCGATGTCACTAACAGCACCGTTAATGTCGGTGGTGTTGTTGATCAACAGAGAAACGGTATAGAGAGGGTTGGTCGCTGAGACTGCTGTTCCCTTTGTCTGTAGGAATACAGCTGTAACTGTTGTTCCCCATGCTGCCTGTAGTGTTGCCAATACATTAGCTGTTGCTGTGTCGTTTAGGAAATCGACTGTCACTGTTGATGACTCTAGACCCTTAACGAACTTGTGTGAGTTGTCACCCATTGCTGTGACTTCTAGCTCATCGAATACGCGGTTGATAGTTACTGCTGTGACATGGTCTGAAAGATCGACAGAGTTAATCTTCACACCTACATTGTTATTTAGAAATACAGCCATGAGATTATTCCTCGTCCTTCTTAGTAGTTACTGGCTTTGTTGCTTCTGGCTTAACCTGCCCGATCTTGATCAGAAAGGCTTCGTTCTCTTTATCCCAATCGGACATTGTTATTCCCAACTTGTTAAAATGGATACGGACATCTCGCAGCTGAGTAGGTCACCCGAAGCAGCATTGAGAATACTTGGTGCGCTGATTGCGCTTACATTATAGGTCAAAGATGATTGCGATAGTTTCTTAAACACGCCACAGACAGTATCTTCAATACCATTGAGATTGCCTTCATTGTCAAACAAAGGCACAGTCATAATAATCTTAAAGTTAGCCATAGGGCTGATGGTGATGTGTTGATTGTTGCTAGGCGTTAGATAAGGATCATCTGGAGACACGATCACAGAGTTAGCCAGAACCGTGGCAGGAGGAAAAGCAAAGGTCTGCCACTTAGAGTTATCAACTAGGGCAGTTGCTAAAGTGGTGCGAAGTGTGGTGATTGCAACTGGCATTATCCCACCATCGATGTAGGCGCAAGTGCATGCGCGATCAATCCTCTTACCTTAGCGAGTAGCTGTGCGCTCATTCGATAAGGTGAGGGCTGGAAATCGACTGCGTTACTGCCTGAAAGGGTGGCTGTACGCGCTTGCCAGATTTCAACAGCGATCATTAAAGCTGCTTGCTGGACTGCCATGTCAGTTGTCCAGTCTGTGTAATTTGTTGCTGTAACTGTGCCAAAAGGTTGAACTGGATGCTCTACTGCTGGCACATTGTTGTTGCCTGTGATGTTGTAAGTGATTGAGTAATCGCCTACTTCAGTAAGAGTCTTAGATCCATTATGGTGCGAATGGTTTCCGCTTACCACGACTGTCTGCCCTACATAAAAAATGTTTTCTACTTTGTCCTCAAAATAAAGTGTGCCAGTAGTGGCTGTATTGCTTTGTGCAATGTTAAAGTAATTGTTAGCCCATAACATAGGAATAAGGACGGCATCTGTAGCATCGCATACTTCTTGAAGCGTACTGTCTGGATACAAAGTACCCACGCCAAGAGTCGATCTCAACTCTGCGACTGTAGTTAGTGCCATTCCTTTTCCTTTCTAAAGACCCGAGGGAGTCAGAGGGCTACTGACCCCCTCGAGCGACTTAGTAACCTATTAAGCTAGGTTGTACTTACGAACGCCCTTACCTGACTTAGCCAAGTAGATTGCTAGGTATCCGTATAGGTTGATCTCAATCTCGCCTGAAGTAAGTACGTTCACGCGGAGCTGTGTCTGTGGTGATTCCCAGACATACACTGAAGATGGTGCAACTAAGAAGGCTGAGTTATCAACAATTCCTGATGCTGAGATGTTGTGATCCACGATCAGATCTGTTCCAAGAACTCCACCAACCACAGAACTCGCTACTGCGTTACCTGCTGCGTTGAATGTTGCTCCCTGTGCTGAGTAAAGTGGGCGACCTGTTGTGTCAGCATATCCTGTGATCGCTGCCCATTGATCTGTTGATGCAACAAGCTTGTTAGCGAAGTCTCCGCCTGTACCCTTGTATGCTGCTGCGCCTTCTACAGAAATGAAGCTCTGTAGTCCTGCTGCTGTTGCTGCTGTTGTCGCTGCTGTTGTTCCGTTAGCGATGAACTGTGCTAGAAGTGCTGCATCTGTAGCCTTCTCGTATGCCTTACGCAATTCTGCCATCATCAATTCCATGAATGCTGGAGACGAGCGATCTACGAGCTCAAAACTTACACGCTGCAAGCCACTGAACTTCTCGATCGAAACCGTATCGTACGCGCTTGTCATGCCTGTCTCAGATGGTGCTGCACCTTCGTTTGTGTCTGCAACTGTTGGAGCAACATCTGCTGTTGAAGCGTTTGTGTATAGGCGTGGAACTGTGAAGCTCATGCCTGAATCAATAAGAGCAGCGCGTGTTGCTGCTTCGAATGCTGGACGACCTGTGAAGGTGTCTGTGATAAATGTGTCTAGGTGGCGTGGCAAAGTTAGACCAGTATTGTTTGAAGTCGAATCATCTGCTGCGCGAACTACGCGGCGTGATTCGTCATCACCCAAAGCTGCCTTGATGTTTGCTTCTAGATATTGTGCTGAAGTGATTGGTGCTACGCGCTCGCGCACGAATGTAGTTGCTGTTACCACAGGACGAGCAGCTTCAACCGCTGCTGCCTCTACTGGTGCTGCAACTGTCTCTGGAGTATTCTCCACAGCTGTCTCGCTTTCTGTTGGTTGGATTTCTTCTACTGCCTCTGGAGTTTCCTCAGCAGCGACATCGATAACTTGAGCCGACTTGAATGCTGGCTCTGTTACCAAACTTACTTCGAACAATCTAGCAGCGGACACATGCATTACGTTGCCCTTCTGCTTTGACTTAATAACTTCGACTCCGACACTAAGGCCACTTTGTAACCCTTCCTCAGCAAGGATAAGAGCTTCTGATCCACGATTAGAACGTGAGATTTTGAAAGATGCATAGATGCCATCTTCTTGCTCTGTAAATTGTGTTGCCTTGCCTAATGGCTGCTTCATGTCATGTTGATTAAGAAGCTTGATTGTTTTAGGATCTTCTGGAAGTGCGATTGCGCCCTTCTCAAATACGACTTTGCCAGCTGAAGTGTTTCCGACTTCGCCTGTACCTGCTGGCACAATTTTGCCTGAGATTAAGCGTTCTTCAACATTGGCAATAAGTCCAGATGAGAAGTGGATTACTTGGTTTTCCATTATTCGATTCCTTCGCTGCCGTTAGGTGTTAGATCTTCCATCTCCATAGCTTGTTCAACTGTGATCAAGCCAAGAGATAACATCTTTTCAATTACTAGCAATCTTTCCATTGGCTCTGTTGCCAAGAATGAAGAATCAACATCAAAACGAACAGAGTTACCGCGAGCAGTAATGTCATCCATTGATAAACGATCCTGAATCGCATTTACGTATGGAGCAATGCTCATTGAGAAGAATTGCTTACGCTCATCAAGCACATTGGCATAAGTCATCGATGTATTAGCTTCTGCTGAAAGCATGTAAGCAGGGATGTTGCATAAGCGAGCAATTTCAGTTGCTAGGAATTGCTGTGCTTCGTCATACATCATGTCTTTAGGTGAGAATGATGTCGGTTGATATTCGAGAGTAGATGTTAGATATGCAGTTGAACGATTGTTACGCGCATTCTTCCATGCTGCAAGAAGTCCAGCAATCTCTTTAGGATCGAGGTCTGCTCCATTGTTCCTCAACACGCCCGACGGCATTGGAGTCGATGCAGCTTGTACTGCTGCCTTACGAAGATCGATTGCAGCTCTAATTGTTTCAGATCCGCGTTCTAAAATACCTTCATCAAAAGATTGAAATGTGATTAGAGATCCGAGACCTGACATCGGTACTGCAACAGCATCGATGTAATACTGAGTGACAGTCATGCCATATAGATCAGTAGTAAATGTAACCTTAACATTCGGAATCCATTGGAAGCGACGTGGTCGACCATCTTCTTCATACAATTCTGTAACTTGCCAATAAGCAACGCCATACATAAGTAATGAATCAACAGTCCACGCCATAGTTACAGAGCGAGGCTGATTGATTGCTGGCTGATCAACCCAGACTGGATTGCCTAATTCTTCACCTGTCGAAGTGCGATACAAGTTGAGTGGCAGACCGCCGATAACCCCACTTAAAAGATTGCGGCACTTCGCGACAGAAGGTACTGACATAGCTTCGTTACGTTGCACACGAGGGAGGATGTAATTGTAAAGGGAGTTAAGATTTTCTCCCATAATGCTAGGGGCATATTGCGCTAAAAGCGATGAACGCTTATCTTCAGAGATTGCTTCAGTTTTGCGGAATAGACCCATAGTCATAAAGTGTAGCATTTGTCAAGTAATTAGACAACATGCTAGGGCGTGTCTAACCGTAAATCTGTGGTTTAGGTTGCGGAATCATAAGCTTGCTAACTGCCATTGCTATGCCAATCGGCGCGCTTATGTCTCCAGCGGATTTCCTTTTGATGATGCGCCACGCTGAGTCATTGACTTTAGCTGCACAGTTATTCATCTGCTGGATGAACTCTGCTTGTCCATTATGGACAACTCGATGATTGACCAAGCCTTCTAACAAATCTCCACAGGCCTTGTAAAACTGCTGCCCACTTACGTCCTCGCAGACAACGCCACTATTCATAAGACGATCTGCAATAGTTTGAGTAGCGTACTTATCAAAGCACACTAGCCGTGGCTTATAGATGTCACACCAAGCCTTAATAGAAGCTGCCATCTTTAACTCATCGATTGCCACCTGAGAGCTGTAAGTCTCCAAAATACCTATGCCAATTCTGCCATCTGGTAGTAATTGACCAGCAACGAGCGAGCCATTTCTACGACTCGGACTTACATCGAAGCCAAAGACTGTGTAAGCACCCACTGACATTTCAAGAGTTGCATCTGAGGTATCTTCTAAAATGCCATGAGGCCACGGACTACTTAACGAGTCGATCCATTGACAAAGAGTCTCAGTGCGTGTGTTTTCAATCGGCGAAGTAGCAATCGCCTCTTCAATCGCCTCTTCTGTGATGGTGTATCCCAAAGAGGGGTTAGCCAAAGCCCATGCATCTTTGTCAGTTATCTTGCAGTATTGAGGGGCTGAGTATTCATAGAATCCAAAAGACTTTGGCGGATAGTCAATAGCTCGCTCTCGTAAGTCGTTAAGGACAGTGCTGAAAGCGTCTCCTGCATTAGAGGTAAGAAGCGTCTGAGAGTTTGGATGAGCTCTAGTCGTAGGAGTAGCAGCTCTAAATCCATCTTCTGTGATCTCTCGTATCTCATCGATGTAGAGCAATCCATTGACGGATCTGCCTCGGCTTCCATCTCTAGTTGCTGCAACAACATCGAGCCTTGCTCCAGATAGCATCTCAATAGACTCTGTGCCGTTTGCGTGTCGGATCTGTTTAACGAATCCTTTAAGGTGGTCATTGGTCTCCAATAAGTTAGTGATCTGTCTAAAGGTGTCCAGAGCCATGCTTCTGTTAGAGCTCATGATTAGGACATTGGTATTCCACTTGATCAGGTGTGCAAGGATCAACATACGCGCCAAGTGAGTCTTACCATTTTGCCGCGCCACAAGAATGAGGTTTGTCTTACGGATCCAGAGACCATTTTTGTCCACAGTGAGCATGTCCTTCAACACGAACTCCTGCCACGGCAATAAAGGTATCTTTACAATGTCGCACAAGTCTTTTACATCTTGCAGCTTGTTTTTACCTGTGAGAAGTGGGCTGTGAAGCCTCGGCTTTGTTGCCCCTCGTAAGGCTTTGGACTTTCTGGGCTTAGTTGTCATTGACTCGGATCAGGTCGGGTCTTAAAAGGACTGTCCAGCATCGTCTCGGACTGCATCGGGGAGGCATAGGTTGAAAAGACAGGGGGGGTAGCCGTCTGTGCTAAAAAAACGCCCTCATTGAGCGCACCTTTGCGTAGATTGCATGACTTACATAGCACACGAAGATTATCAAGGCTGTGATCTCCACCTACTTTGCGTGGGATGATGTGGTCGATGTGCATCTC
>Ga0315905_10003283_pt1 | contig 16736 bp, 17 predicted proteins | sample LakEriMetagenome_5_FD_203522 | JGI IMG/M metagenome (GOLD analysis project Ga0315905, IMG submission 203522) | Freshwater fungal communities from buoy surface, Lake Erie, Ohio, United States - Buoy 4 MA121 | ecosystem: Environmental > Aquatic > Freshwater > Lake | place: USA: Lake Erie, Ohio... | reverse complement strand
GTCGTGCGTGACGATTGCCTCGAGTACGCACTGGCCAATGGCGAGAAGTTCGGCATTTGGGGCGGCATGAGCGAACGTGAGCGTCGTCGCATCCGTCGCCAGCGGGCATTGGCCCGTGCCGCAGCAGCTGCACCGGCCCGCACTGCAACTGCCTGAGTTCAGTCGCCGCCGTCTGGGCGGCGTTGCAACCGAGACTCAATCGTCTCTGTAACTGACAGGTTGAGCTGTTCCCAGCGATTCTCATTCACCGCGTCCAAGACTGACTGCGGTGCAAGACCCACAAGTTCGGCACGAGCAATCGCTGTCACCGAAGCCACGCGGTCGTACACCTGGGCAGGACCAACGATGAGCGGATCAATGAGGTTCATCGATACTTGGACTTCGTCGCCGACCTGAAGGCCCAGCGCACGCACACCTGGTCCACGGATCAACGATGCGATGGATTTCGCAAGGTCAAGGTCAGGCTCTGAGAGCCACAAATTCCAGGCCAGCATGAGTTCCCTTGCGCCAACGGCAACGGCGCCTGCGGTTGGGTGCGGTTCGCTCGGCCCGAGATCTGGGAGAAGAGCGGTGAATGCGCCGCGCCGAATGTCGGGCAGCGTGCGCTCCGGGCCATACAGAAAGACAGGAATCTGCAGTTCGTTGGCGATCCACGAACTCATCGCATCGCGAGATCTGAGCGCATCGTCGTAGGTCGAACCCGCCAGCGGGACGAACGGCACAACATCGACAACGCCGATCCGCGGATGGACTCCGGTGTGGGTGCGCAGGTCGAGCCGCTCGATGGCCGCCTTGATCACCGCCGGGGGAGCAGTGGCGCCAACGACGGTGATGACCGATCGGTTGTGATCGCCATCGCAATGCACGTCGAGAAGATCGCTGCCGGCAGAGAGCGCGATTTCCTCGACAAGGTCAAGGTCGCGGCCTTCACTGATGTTGATGACGCACTCAATCACGATTGATCACGAACGCGATCCTGCCCCATCTGTCTCCGGGAGGTGGAGATAGATGGGGCAGGTCGTGGTTGGCAGTGCAACGAGTGGATCAGACCGTGAGTAAGCGAATTGGTTCGCGTCGGCCCTTCAGCATCCGGCGTCGTTGGCGCTCGGAGGTGCCGCCCCACACACCGTGGTCGATGCGGTCGTCGAGGGCGTAGTTGAGGCACTCTGTCGCTACTGGGCAGGTGGCGCAGATGCGCTTGGCAACCTCAACCCCGACGCCGTCGCTCGGGAAGAAGGTTGAGGGAGGGTGGTCCTTGCAGTTGCCGTCATTCATCCAGGGGGTGGGGTTATCCATGTCGGGGAAGGTACGGATGGGGGGTGAAAGCGGAGGTAAGGAGAACCGCTGGTTTCCTCTAAATGAACCTTTCCCCCAAGGGGGGCAGTCATTGGGGGCTCTTGGCGGGTCGCCGCTAGGCTGTCGCACCTTGCGGGGTCGCCCTTGGCTCCAGATGACGAAAGTGCCGTGCCACCATGTCGATGCCCGAAGTCGAAACCGATCAGCCGCCTCGTGGGCATGTCCGAGTGATCTACCTCGGCCCGGTCGCTCCGCACTGGGACGTCCAAGGTGATTCTGAGGTTCGCGGTCTGGTCGACGAGTTCCGCAACCGTGTGATGGCCCGTCTGCTCCTTCTCCCCCCGCACGATCCACAGTTCCGTCGCAACAAGGAACGCGTCGCTCGTGATGCCGAGCGCGAGAACCTGACGCTCGTCTGGGACCTCGGCATTCCGGAAGACTGACCATGGCGCTCGGCCTGTCGCGACCGGTGGTGCACCTCACGCCCGCCCAACTCGCGGCGTCTCCTGAGCGTTTCCTTAATCGAGAACTTTCGTGGCTCGACTTCGACGCCCGAGTTCTCGCTCTTGCCTCGAATCCCGATGTCCCCCTTCTTGAACGGGCCAAGTTCGTTGCAATCTTTTCGCAGAACCTCGATGAGTTTTTTCAGGTTCGTGTCGCCGGCCTGAAAGATCAGGTTGCTGCTGGACTGGATAAGCAAACAGCCGATGGCCGGACCGCTGCGCAGCAGCTGCGCGAAATCCATGAGCAGCTCTCGGCCCTTGTCGCCACGGCCGAGCGCGTCTTCCTCGACGAACTTGTTCCTGCGCTCGCTGGTGTCGGCATTGTGTTCTCGAGTTACGAAGAACTCGACGATGACGACCGCTCCTATCTCGACACCGTCTTTGAAGACCGCATTTTCCCGGTCCTTACGCCGCTGGCTGTCGACCCAGGCCATCCCTTTCCCTACATCTCAGATCTTTCTCTAAACCTTGCGGTTGTGGTGAACGACCCAGTCACCGGCGAGCATCGCTTTGCACGGGTCAAGATTCCCAATCTGCTTCCGCGATTCGTCGTGATGCCCGATGGTGAGCGATTCATTCCACTCGAACAGGTCATCGCGTCGCATCTCGATGTGCTGTTCCCGGGCATGGAGCCAGGCACGCATTACGCCTTCCGAGTCACTCGAAACGCCGACCTCACGGTGGAAGAAGAAGATGCAGATGATCTTCTCGAAACGATCGAACTTGAACTTCGCCGTCGCCGCTTTGGCCGAGCGGTTCGACTCGAGATCGATTCCAACGTTTCTGCCGAGATTCTCGAACTTCTGAGCGAAGAACTCGATCTCGATGCTGCCGACATCTATACGTTCTCTGGTCCGATCGATCTGGGTGGCCTCTTCGGGCTGATGAGTCTCGATCGTCCCGACCTCAAGGACCAGCCGTGGGCGCCTATAACGCAGCCACGATTGTCGAGCACCGATCCCGACGAACCGGTCGATATCTTTGCGGTCATCCGCGATCGCGACGTTCTGATGCATCACCCCTACGAATCATTTTCAACCTCTGTTGAGGAGTTCATTCGTCAGGCGTCGGTTGATCCGTCAGTTCTCGCAATCAAACTCACGCTGTATCGCACCTCATCTGATACCTCGATTATTAAGTCGCTTGTGCGTGCCGCCGAGAGCGGAAAGCAGGTTGCTGCACTTGTTGAACTCAAAGCTCGGTTCGACGAAAAGAAGAACATCGGGTGGGCCAAAGAATTAGAAAAAGCGGGCGTTCATGTGATCTACGGCCTTATGGGCCTCAAGATTCATACCAAGACCACGCTTGTTGTTCGCGAAGAACACGACGGCATCCGCCGGTATTGCCATATCGGAACCGGCAATTACAACCCGAAGACTGCGCGCCTGTATGAGGACGTTGGCCTTCTCACTGCCGACCCGGCCGTTGGTTCAGATCTCACGCAGTTGTTCAATCTGCTTACGGGCTTTGCCCGCGACCCTGAATTCTCAAAACTGTTGATCTCGCCCACAACCATTCGTCCGGGAATTGCTGAACTCATTGCGAACGAAGCAGCGCTGGGCGCTGAGGGTCACATCGTCCTCAAGATGAACAGCCTCGTTGATGCGGCACTCATCGACTCTCTTTATGCGGCCTCGCAAGCGGGCACGAGAGTCGACCTGATCGTGCGCGGCATTTGCTGCCTGCGTCCAGGCGTTCCGGGATTATCCGAAAACATCCATGTGCGCTCAATTGTGGGTCGTTATCTGGAGCATTCGCGGATCTATTACTTCAAGCACGGTGCCGCGGGCGAACCGGTGTACTACATCGGTTCCGCCGACCTCATGCCTCGCAACCTCGACCGCCGTGTTGAAGCCCTGGTTCCCGTTGAAGATCCGTCGCTGCAGGCCCGTTTGCACGAGATCCTTGACGTCAACCTTGAAGACGATTCTCTTGCATGGGCGTTGGGTTCCGATACGACATGGAGTCGAGTTCTCGGCGCAGACCAGTTCGACACCCATCGCCGCTTCGAGGCAATTGCACTCGAACGTCGTTTCTGAATCTGCATGACGGTCCGCAACTCGATCGAGAGTGGCACTGAATCATTCGACGTGCGCGCCGCTGGCGGGGTGATCTTTCGGGGACAACTCGCTGAACCCGAGATCGTGATTGTGCATCGTCCTCGCTATGACGACTGGACTTTCCCGAAAGGAAAGGCTGAGTCGGGCGAAACCGACGAGCAAACAGCACATCGCGAAGTACTTGAGGAAACCGGATTCGACTGTGAACTTGGTGACGAGTTGCCGTCAGTTACCTACCGCGACCACAAAGACCGTTCCAAGGTTGTCCGGTACTGGGTGATGCACGTTCAGTCTGGAACATTCGAGGCCAACGAAGAAGTCGATGCCCTTGAGTGGGTCAGCCCGGTTGAAGCGGGGGAGCGGCTCACCTATGACCACGATGTTGATGTGCTGTCAGCATTTCTCTCGCTCAGACACGACGACTAACTCGCACGCGTTTAGGCGGTGAGTTCAGCGATGAGTTCGCGAACGCGTCGCTCGATTTCATCTCGAATTGGACGCACGGCTTCGACGCCTTGGCCCGCAGGATCTTCAAGCACCCAGTCGAGATAGCGAACGCCTGGAAAGAACGGGCAGTTATCGCCGCATCCCATTGTGATCACGACGTCGCATCGCTCAACTACTTGAGCATCAAGAATCTTTGGGTGCGCACCGCGTTCGACGAGATCGATGCCGACCTCATTCATGGCCTCGATCACGGCAGGATTAAGTGTGTTCGCAGGTGCGCTTCCGGCGGAAAGCACTTCGATGCGATCGCCGGCGAGGTGGTCAAGAAATCCAGCCGCCATTTGCGATCGGCCGGCATTGTGGACACAAACGAATAGGACGGTGGGGTTTGTAGTTGTCATTTGTCTTCCTCGTGCTTCATGAGCAGTTCATCGGCAAACTCGTCAACATCGGGGAACACGATGCGGATGGCGACAAGGGCAAGGGCCATTCCGATGAACTGGGCGATGATGAATCCCGGTGCTGACTTCGGCGCGATACCTGCAAAAGAGTCAGAAAGGCTGCGCCCGATAGTGATAGCTGGATTGGCGAAGCTCGTTGACGAAGTAAAGAAGTAGGCCGCCGTGATGTAACCAGCAACGACGAACGGGGCGAGGGTCGACTTTCCCGATCGGACGACGCCGAAGATCACGAGAAGAAGGCCGAGAGTGGCGACGATTTCGCCAAGCCACAGTCCGCCGCCAGAGCGTGTTTTCGTCGAGATATCGATGGCAGTGAGGCCGAACATGAGGTTCGCAACCATGACGCCCACGATCATCCCGACAATTTGGGCTGCGATGTACGGGAGCACCTCTCGTGTGGGAATACCACGGAAGACGCGGTCGGCAATTGTTACGACCGGATTGAAATGTGCGCCAGACACTGATCCGAAAGCAGCGATAAGTGCGACCAGCGCGCCTGCAGTCGCCACGGTGTTGCAGAGCAATTGGAGAGCAACGCTGTCGGTGAGGTTTGTGGCCATGATGCCTGAACCGATCACCGTGGCGATGAGGAAGGCGGAGCCGAGAAATTCGGCGACGCACTTCCGGAGCAGTGGCGACATCAGCAGCAACCAGGCTTCGTGGCGAGACTCACCGGCTCGGCGGGTGATGAGGTTGCACAGCACACATCTCCACCATCAACTGGGGCAGAACCGAAGACGACGGAGTCGGAGATCACTGTGTAAACCTCCCAGCGGGCATCGTCGGGATCGCGCACCCACACCTTGTCCTGAACGGCATAACAGCAGGTGGTTTGTTCCTCGACGTCGGTTATGAAACCCATTTGATCGAAGCGATTCGTTGCTTCAGCGACATCGTCGGTGGATTCGACTTCGATCCCGAGGTGATTGAGTCGTTCGGCGACCGCGTTTTCGATAAGGACAAGTTTGAGAGGGGGATCAGCGATAGCGAAGTTTGCGTAGCCCTCACGTACCTTGGCCGGTTCGGTATTGAACATCTTCGAGTAAAAAGCGATCGCTTCGTTGATGTCGGACACGTTGAGTGCAAGTTGAACTCGGGACACGGGGGCTCCTCAATGGATGATGTAGTGACGCAACGACAGATGTCTAGGCACAAGGATCAAGCGATGTATCGATCGACAAATGGATCGATACATTGATGAACTTCCATACGTACTATCTTTAGCATATCGACATTCGTCGATATCGTCTTCCGTTTGGAGGGGTCGTGGCGCCGAAAACAGTGAAGTCAACGAAATCGAAGTCAGAGACGAAAGTGTGCTGTGGCACTGCTCGCGACATTCCGCTTAGCCAAACCGATGCCGATGAGCTGGCGTCGGTCTTCGCTGCACTTTCCGATCCCGTCCGTCTCCGACTCCTCTCCATCATTAGTTCTGCGCCCGATGGCGAAGTGTGCGCATGCGATCTCGTCACGCCGATCGGAAAGTCACAGCCCACCGTGAGCCATCACCTAAAGATCCTGTTCGAGGCTGGATTGGTGGAACGCGAGAAGCGCGGAGTCTGGGTTTGGTATCGCTCGGTGCCGGCGGGACTCGATGCAGTTGCCGCTCGGTTGCGTTGAGTAGATGAGCGAGGATTTTCCCCCTCGTTCACCTTCTGTACATCTAATGAGTCAGAACCGGACACTTCGCGTCTTTACCGTTGTCGTCGTGAGTTCAAGTGAACCCGCAGTTACCATTTGTTACAGGGAGGATTACCTTGCGTTCATCTAAGCGGGGCCTTGTTTGGCTCCTCGCCGTTCTTGTCGCAGTCGGCCTTGTCGCCGGCGCTTGCGGCTCGAGTTCATCCGATTCGTCGTCAAGCACCACAAAAGCGGCGTCCAAGTACGACTACAAGTCCCTCAGCGGCACCTTGAATGGTTCGGGTGCAACCTTCCCGAAGAACTTTTATGAAGACGCAATGGCGTCCTTTAAGTCGGATGCTTCTGGCGTCACTGTGAACTACAACGCCGTTGGCTCAGGCCAGGGCAAGAAGGACCTTGCTGCCGGTACCTCCGATTGGGCAGGTTCGGACAGCCTTGTGAAGGACGATGAAAAGGCCAACTTCAAGGGACCGTTCCTCTACTTCCCCACGGTTGCGGCCCCGATCACGGTGTCGTACAACCTCTCCGGCGTGAAAGAACTCAAGCTTTCGCCTGAAACCCTTGCCAAGATTTTCATGGGCACGATCACCACATGGAACGACGCAGCCATCGCTGCCGACAACTCTGGTGTAACGCTTCCGAACACCGCTATCACCGTTGCAGTTCGCTCCGATGGTTCGGGTACAACCTCGAACTTCTCGAAGTATCTCGCAGCCGCGGCTCCGTCAATCTTCACCGTTACCGCAGGTGACTCCGTTGCATGGCCCAAGGCGCAAGCCGGCAAGGGCAATGCTGGTGTCGCCCAGATCGTGAAGGACACCGCCGGTGCAATCGGCTATGTCGATCTTTCTGATGCCAAGGCAACTGGCCTGACCACCGTTTTGATCAAGAACAAGGACGGCAAGTTCGTCGCTCCGACGCTTGAAGGGGCAACCGCTGCACTTGCTGGTGCCACCATCAAAGATGACCTCACCTACAACCCGCTCAACGCGGCAGGTGCCGAGACCTACCCGATCACCGCACCGACCTATGTCATCGTCTACACAACCCCCTCAGCAAATACCGCTGCAATCAAGGGTTGGCTGACGTATCTCCTTACCGAGGCACAGGACCTGGCCAAGGACGTGGACTTCGCTCCGCTTCCATCGGCACTGCGTGACAGAGCGCTTGCGCAGATCACCCAGATTCAGGGCTAGTACGTCCACGTGACTTTGCTTACTCATGACGAGAGCGTCGCCCCCGCAGGTGGGGGCGACGCTTCGTCGTTGCTCGAACCAACATCAGGACGTCGAGGTGACTCGGCGTTCAAATTCGTGGCGCTTGTTGCTGGTCTTGTCGTTCTTGCAATCCTTGGACTGATTGCATTTTCCACGACGAAGGAAGCTTGGCCTGCGTTCAAACAGGAAGGGCTTGGCTTCATCACGTCGAGCACTTGGATTCCTGCAGACGGCAAGTTCGGAGCTCTTGCATTTATTTACGGCACAGTGTTGTCATCACTTATTGCAATCGTGTTGGCGGTGCCGGTCAGCTTGGGAATTGCGTTGTACGCGAACGAAGCGGCACCACGTCGGCTTCGTAAACCAGTTGTTTATGTCATGGATCTCTTGGCTGCGATCCCATCGGTGGTCTACGGACTCTGGGGCATCATTGTGCTCGCCCCCGCGATCCAGCCTGTGTACAAAGCAATTAGCGGTGCTGTTGGAGACATCCCGGTCCTCGGGTGGTTTTTCAATGGCGAAAGTGGCCGCAGTTACATGACCGCCGGAATCATTCTGGCGATCATGATCACGCCGATCATCACTTCGCTCAGCCGCGAAGTTATTGCGACAGTTCCGTCGGCGCAGCGAGAGGCTGCCTACGGAATGGGCGCTACCCGTTGGGAAATGATTCGCGCTGCAGTCCTCCCATGGAGTCGTGGTGGCATTGTCGGCTCGGTGATGCTCGGACTTGGCCGAGCAATGGGCGAAACCATTGCGGTTGCGCTCGTCATCGGCTCTCAACCACAAATCACCACACATCTTTTTGAAGCTGGCGACTCAATGGCTGCAGTCATTGTGAACCAGTTCGGCGAAGCGTCAGGCACGCACAGAGCGGCATTGATTGGTTTAGGCGTTGTGCTGTTTGGCGTAACGATCATCGTCAATGTTTCTGCCCGCACCATCGTGAGCCAATTCGACCGCCGAAGCCAGGGGGCATGAGATGACTGATTTGATCTCACCCGATGTTGAGCAGTTGCTTCTTGACGCAACAACGAGTCGATCTCGGCGAGTCAAAAATCGTCTTGCGTCGGCTTGGATGCTCGGAGCACTTCTGGTTGCGGTAGTTCCGTTGGCGCTCGTCATCGGTTATGTCCTTTTCAAGGGCATCGGCCAACTTTCGCTCGCTTGGTTCACCGAAGACCTTCCCACCATCACTCGTAAAGCCGGTGGCGGAATGGGTCCGGCAATCGTCGGAACATTGCTCATCACCCTTGCCGCCGCCGTGATGGCGATTCCATTAGGCATCCTCGGGGCGATCTATCTCCATGAGTACGGAGGCAAGGGTCGCACGGCACGTTTGATCCGGTTCATGGCTGACGTCATGACTGGCGTTCCCTCGATCGTTATGGGTCTGTTCGTTTACACCGTGTGGACACTCACATTTGGGCTTAACGGTTTCGGTGGCTCGCTTGCTCTTGGTTGCTTGATGCTTCCGATCATCATCCGCACCACCGAGGAAATGTTGCGCCTCGTACCCGACGAGCTTCGACAAGCGAGTTATGCCCTAGGCAATCGAAAGTGGCGCACGATCTTGACGGTTGTGCTCCCAGCGTCATTTGGTGGAATCACTTCAGGTGTCATGATCGCAATTGCTCGTGCTGCCGGTGAAACTGCACCACTGGTTTTCACAATTGGTGCTGCCAGGAATTTGAACCTGAATATTTTCGAAGGTCCGATGACTGCTCTCTCGGTTCAGATTTTTGGAAATGCCCAAACGCCATTCGAAGCAGCGCAGTCTCGTGCTTGGGGCGCTGCCCTGACGCTGGTTGCCATCGTCTTTGCCATGACCATTCTCGCCCGCGTTGTGTCGTCAAGGGTTGCCCGACGACACGCTGCCTAACCGCCCTAGCCTTCAGACGTGACTGAAACCCACGGCTCCGACGCAGAGGACTCCTCGATGTCTCCAGAAACTGTTGCACCGAACCCAGAGGTTGTTGAACTAGCAAAGGCCTCCGAGCCGGAAGCGCCCTCAGTGGTGTTCGACGTTCGTGAACTCGACGTTTACTACGGCCAGTTTCGAGCAGTGCGCGATGTCAACCTTCAAGTTCTCCAGCACGAAATCACAGCGTTCATCGGCCCGTCGGGCTGCGGAAAGTCAACAGTGCTTCGTTGCTTCGATCGGATGAACGATCTCATCGAATCTGCTCGTGTCGATGGAAAGATTCTCTATCACGGCGTTGATCTTTACGATCCCCGCATCGATCCAGTCGAAGTTCGCAAGCGTATCGGCATGGTTTTCCAGAAGCCGAATCCGTTCCCGAAGTCGATCTACGACAACATCGCGTTTGGTCCACGATTGTCTGGCAACAAGGGAAATCTGGACGAGATCGTTGAGCGTGCCTTGCGTCGCGCCGCGCTGTGGGACGAAGTCAAAGATCGTTTGAAGAAATCAGCAATGGGCCTCTCGGGCGGTCAACAGCAGCGCCTTTGTATTGCACGCGCTATCGCTGTCGAACCCGAGGTCATCCTGATGGACGAACCCTGTTCGGCACTTGATCCGATTGCAACTGCTCGTATCGAAGACCTCATGCAGGAACTCAAGTCCGACTACACGATCCTTATCGTGACGCACAACATGCAGCAGGCGGCTCGCGTCAGTGATCGCACTGCGTTCTTCACCACTGAGGTGAATCCGGAGAGCGATACACGCACCGGAGTGCTGGTTGAGTTCGATTCAACAGACAAAATTTTCTCCGCACCCTCAGATGAGCGCACCGAGAATTACGTCACTGGTCGATTCGGCTGAGGTGGAGTAGGTGCGCCAGCAGTACACGTCCGAACTCGAGCAATTGGCCCTTCAGGTGGAACTGATGGGTGTACTTGTCGACGAAAATCTCGAGCGCATGCGAACGGTGCTGAACACCGGCAACCTGAATGTTGCCGAAGAAGCGATTCGGGCCGACGATCAGATCGACGCCATGAACGTTTCGCTCATGGAGCGGTCTTACGAACTGCTTCGTCGGGAAGCGCCAGTCGCATCAGACCTTCGGCTTATCGTTTCGGTGCTTCGCGTCACTGCGGAGCTCGAACGCATAGGCGATCTTGCTCTGCGCATCGCCAAATTGGCGCCGCAGCATGAACTACTTACGCGAGTCCCTACCGCATTCGACATTCTTGAGACCTTGGCTGGACATGCGGCTAATCAGTACCGTGACGCACTGCGAGCTTGGTCAACTCTCGATCTTGCACTGGCCGAAAAGGTCGCTTCTGAACCCGAGGTGGCCATGGCCTCTCGCCATCTCGTCGAAGCGTTACTCGCCTACGAAGGTCCCGACGCCGTGGTGGTCGCGCTACGTACGATGGTGGCAGGCCAAGCACTTGATCGAATCGCCGATCACTCTGCTGTGCTTGGTGCTCGAATTCGTTATCTGATCACCGGAGATCCTGATCACCTCGCAGCAGAAGTCCGATGAGCCACTCAAGAGGAAGTTGCGACAGGGGGCTTTATGCCTGAACAGCGCAAAACCTTTCACCAGGAACTCGACGAGATCCGTGACGACGTTGTCCGCCTCGGCGCTCTGGTTGGCGAATTCATTCCTCGGGGCACTGAGGTGTTGCTCACCAACGACATGAGTGGCGCCCAAGCTCTCATCGAGTCTGATGACGAACTTGATGACCTCTCCCTTCGAATCGAAGAGCACTGCTACCACGTGCTCGCTCTGCAACAGCCAATGGCATCGGACCTCCGATCAATCGTGACAGGACTCTGGCTCACGGGTGAACTTGAGCGCTCCGGCGACCTTATGGTCAATGTGGCAAAAGGTGCGCGTCGTATCTACGGAGTGTCCCTGGATCCGAAACTGCGCGGCCTCATTGAGCGAATGAGCGAGGAAGCTTCTCGACTGATGAAGTTTGCTCTCGACGCCTATGCCGAGCGAAATGCGAGTCTTGGGGTAGCGATCGACGACATCGACGACACGCTCGACACCTTGCACGGTGACTACATCGAGGCAATTTTCGAATCCCATGCAACCCACGACATCGGCCTGCAGGCATCAGTTCAGCTCGCCCTCATTGGTCGTTATTACGAGCGCATTGGCGATCACGCCGTAAACATCGGCCAGCGAGTGCAGTACATGGTGACCGGGTGGCTGCCAGAACAGACCGGAGCAGCGCGTTTGGTTGCTCGGCGTTCGCTCGCCGCGGAAATTGGCGCAGAGAATTCCGATCCGGAGGCAGAAAGCGGCCAATGAACTCAGCCGTCTGGAGTGCGCTGATTGCTGCTGTCGTTGCTGCCGCTCTGGCGACTGTTGTCGCGCGTTTCTTCTGGAATCGAGCCCAACGCAATCATGTCTACGAGTCGACAATGCGTTTGGGGTTCGAGATCCCGAGCGAACGCGAGATGGTGCGCTTCGATGACCTTCTCGCAATTGTCGAGCGCTCTGTTCGTGATCTCCGATCTGAGAACCTTCAATCCGAAAGCGCACAGTTTCGTCTGCAGTCAGCCCTCAATGCTTTGCCGGTAGCGGTGATGGTGTTCGATGCCGAGGGTTTAATTATCGAGTCGAATGCTGCTGCTCAGCCGTTCCTTGAAGCCCGTCACGGCGATGCGCTCGTTGGTGCGGCGGTGAACGATCTCATCAGGGTGGCGAATTCGGGTAGCGAAGCCTCTACTGCGATCGAACTCTTCGGGCCGCCGCGACGCACGGTATTGGTCACTACTGTTCCGCTTCCGGACGATGGGCAGCCAGGAGCGGTGGCATTTGTCGAGGACATCACCGAACGGCGTCAACTCGAAGCCATTCGCACCGATCTTGTGGCCAACATCAGTCACGAGTTGAAGACCCCGGTTGGTGCGATCGGTCTCCTAGCGGAGACGCTTCAGGGCGAAGATGACCTCGACATCGTTGAGCGCCTTGCGAATCGCATTAATGCCGAGGCGATGAGAATCGCTCAAATCATCGAAGACCTCATTGAACTTTCGCGGATCGAATTTGTCGATGGGGCGGGCACCGCCATTGTTGAGTTGGCCGAGATTTGCTCTGACGCGGTTGAAAGACTCCGAACTGCCGCGGTACAGGCTGAAGTGTCGGTGCGGTTGGTCGTCCTGTCGGCCGATACCCGAATTGTCGGTGAGCGCCGACAGCTCCTTTCGGCGATCGGTAACCTCATCGACAACGCCATCAAGTATTCCGATTCCGGCACTGTTGTTGATGTGACGGTCGAAGCAGTTGCGAATGACATTGTCGTAAAGGTCGCCGATCACGGAATCGGAATCCCAACACGCGACATCGACCGGATCTTCGAGCGCTTCTATAGGGTCGACCAAGGCCGAAGCCGCCAAACCGGAGGCACGGGGTTGGGTCTTGCGATTGTTCGTCATGCGGTGGTGAACCACGATGCTGACATCAACGTCGAGTCGCGGCTGGGAGAGGGCTCAACCTTCACGATGCGATTCCCAAGTTCCAACGGCACGAATAATTCCGAAGAAACCGAAGTTTCAACCCTAAACAAGAGGACATAAGTCAATGACTGACACAACATCAGTGCTCGTCGTCGAAGACGAAGGGTCATTTATCGAAGCCCTAGAGATTGGTTTGTCTCGTGAAGGTTTCAAAGTGACGGTGGCTCGTGACGGCGCGGAAGCCCTTGCTGTCTTCGATGATGTCAATCCTGATCTCGTACTTCTCGACGTGATGCTCCCCAAGATTTCGGGAATTGATGTGTGTCGTGAGTTGCGGTCTCGATCGAATGTTCCGATCATCATGGTGACCGCGAAAGGTTCTGAGATCGACACGGTCGTCGGACTTGAGGTTGGCGCCGACGATTACGTCACGAAGCCCTATCGAATGCGAGAACTCGTGGCGCGTATGCGCGCGGTCTTGCGCCGCCGCCCGTTCGAAGACGCAGAACCTCAGGCCGAAATCGATCTCGCCGAGACTCTTCGCGTCGGCGATGTTGTCCTTGATTCAGAACGTCACGAGGTGACCGTTCGTGGAGAAATCGTGCAGCTTCCGCTCAAGGAATTTGAATTGCTGGCGTTGCTGCTCCTGAATGCCGGTCGAGTGCTCACCCGAGACACGCTCATTGATCGAGTGTGGGGTAGCGACTATGTGGGCGACACAAAGACGCTCGATGTTCACATCAAACGTCTGCGCTCAAAGATCGAAAACGATCCAGCGACTCCTGTTCGTATCGTGACGATCCGGGGACTTGGCTACAAGTTCGACGTTCCGAAGCGCTGAGGTTGAGCGAAACAGGCGGTTGCGTCGCACCCGCCTCGTAGCATGGTCAAAGTGACTCCTGAGTCCACAACCCCCAGCGGCAAGCGCCCTCACGGTCCGGCACCAGTCGGTCGTGATCCTCGCCGACCATGGGCACCGTCGCCATTCAATCGTTTGGCTCGTGCTCATGCCGCGTCTGTCTCTGGCGATGCGTTGTTTGCAATCGGCCTCGCAGGTTCGGTTTTCTTTTCCCTCGACTTCACATCAGCGCGCTGGCGTGTTGCGTTGTATTTGCTTCTGACGATCGCTCCGTTTGCGATCGCGGCGCCGCTTATTGGTCCTGCTATCGATCGCATCAAGGGTGGGCGGCGCTGGATCATCGTTGGGTCAATGTTGTTGCGAGCTTTGCTTGCGTTTTTTGTCGTTCGACATATGGACTCTCTCCTGTTCTACCCAGAAGCTTTCGGCATGCTCATCATGCAGAAGATCTATTCAATTTCGAAGAGTGCAGTCATCCCGAGCACTGTGCACAGCGACGAGGAATTGGTGCAGGCCAATTCGAAACTCACGACACTTTCTTCAATCGCTGTCGTTATCGCTGCGATACCAGGGGGCATTCTTTATGCGATCGGTGGCGGTAAAGCCACGGTTGCACTAGGCGCAGTTGTATTTGCCGTCGGCACGATTTTTGCGTTGCAGTTGCCACCAACCACGGTTGCCGCAGAACCAGAGGGTGAAGCCGAACGCAAGGAGCTTCGTAGCGCTGGCATTACTCACGCGTCAACAGCAATGAGCCTTATCCGTGGCATGGTCGGCTTTCTTTCGTTCATGCTCGCATTCGATTTCAAAAATTCAGGAGCGCCACTCTGGCAACTGGGTCTTGTCGCCGCGACAGCGCAGCTGGGCTTCTTTTTGGGTTCGTTGGTTGTTCCTCGACTCCGGCGAATGACGTCTGAAGAGCGGATCTTGGTCATGAGTCTGATTGTCATAAGCGTGGCTGGGGTCATCACTGCGTTCATCGGCGGACTCGCGGGCGCAGCTCTGTTATCGATGATGTTGGGTGTAACGAGTTGCTCGGCGAAGCAAGCATTTGATTCCATCGTTCAGCGCGATGCCCCCGATGCAAACCGCGGTCGCACCTTCGCAAAATTCGAGACACGGTTTCAGTTGATTTGGGTGATTGGCGCACTGCTGCCAATCATCCTGCCGATTCCGGCATCCCTAGGGTTCGGACTCATTGCGATAACTGCATCGATCGCCGTGGCGCTTTATTTGGTCGGTCTGCGCAATGTTCGGGCCGGTCGATTGCCCGTGCCTCGAAAGGGTGTGCTGCGTCGCCCGGTCGAGGTCGATGAGCGTCATCCATCGTTTTATAACGATCTTGATTCCACCCGAGTTGTCGATCGTGGATTCGCGGGCCCCGAAACCCCAACGCCATGGGGTCCACCGCTCGATCCCACCGATCCTACTTCGGCCGATATTGATATCGCTCCCCACGATGCGGCTCGCCGATGGATGCGTCGCCCAACCGCCGCAGTTCCCGCTCCTGAATCACCTGCGGCGGCACCCCAGGTGCAGCCGCCCAGCGATCCCACGAGGGTCGAGTGGCCGTTCCCCGAGCTGTCTACAGATCAGCCCGGTCCGGCAAATGATCATCACGACGGCATGCTTTTCGAACCTGATGCGTGGGATGACCCCGAGATCCCCGATGGTCCGCCGCCGATTACATAATCAGTCAGGTAGCTCGATGCGGGCGAGCCACAAACCCGGGGCTTCGAGCTCTGCGGGAGTGGGAAGCGTGCGTTCTGATTCCCAGAGGCGAACGAGTCCGTCGTTGCCCGCGCGTTCGACGATGCCGGCCACAAACGCAGCGCCACGGTCGTAGGTGGCTTGGGTGAGTTCAAGGCCGAACAATCTCTCGACGAAGCGGTCCGAATCATCGGCCTCGACGCGACGGCGGCGCACTGCTTCGGAAATCATCGTGGTATTTGAAAGCAACGAGGAACCGACGGCGTCGACGATGTGATCGACATATCCCACCATCGCTGCGATGAGGGCTTCGAATTTGGGAAGCATGTCACGCTGTGCTTGAGATTGGATGGCTCCGAGAAGCAGTTCGGGATCACCAAACATAGATTGTATACCCGACATTGATGCTGGATCGGACATATCAAATTCCATCGAACCCAGTCGATCTTCCAATGCATTTGGATCGGGTTCGAATCCGGCGGCGTAGGCCGAGAGGAATTCGTCGACGGTTGCTCGGACATGCGGGATACGCAGGACCGAATGCATGGCGATTTCCTGAGCGCAGACCCAGAGTCGAAGGTCGTCGGCGGGAATGCTCCACTCCGAAGCGAACGTTTCGAAATTCGCGGGAATGACCATCACGTCATCTTTTGCAATTCGTGGGACGGGAAGGTCGTACTGGCCGAATGATCGACGCGATAAGTGGCCAATCATGGAACCGGCGGTCATGCCCATCATCATTGGTCCCATCATGGCCATAAGCGGGGCCATGAAACTGAGGGGGTCTGAGGGGTCAGGAGTCGTCGGTGTCGTGGGTGGTGTGAGAGAACCGGCGAGGCGCTCGAAGAGTGGACGCCAAGATTCAAGCGTGGTTGTGGCCCATTGCCCACGAGTCACCGGCACAATCGAAATACCAGTGCCGCCGAAACTTGTGGGAAGTCCGGTGGCATTGCCGACATGGAGCTCGGCGATACGTGCGAGTTGTTCAAGGCGAATCCGTTCAAGCGGATCGACGTTGCCTTCTTCTCCACCATCGGTCGCGATTGAGAGTGCGAGTTGGCGAGCGGCATCCCATCCGATGGAGCCCTGCTGGGAGAAAAGCTTGGCCAGATCGCCAAAGAGCGGCATTCCTGAGAGAGGGTTCTGTTCGAAGTCT
>Ga0315905_10003282_pt1 | contig 16737 bp, 15 predicted proteins | sample LakEriMetagenome_5_FD_203522 | JGI IMG/M metagenome (GOLD analysis project Ga0315905, IMG submission 203522) | Freshwater fungal communities from buoy surface, Lake Erie, Ohio, United States - Buoy 4 MA121 | ecosystem: Environmental > Aquatic > Freshwater > Lake | place: USA: Lake Erie, Ohio... | reverse complement strand
TGGCTGTGAGCAACAGCGGTGCTGGCAACCGGGTGATGGTGAGCCCCTGACCCATGCCTGACACCACGACACCCCTGCCAGCGACTGGCTCGCGCTGCTGGCGCGACCTGATCAGCCCAGAGACCGGGGCCACAGTTCTCAACCTGGCGGCAGACAGCAGAGACGCCGATCCGATGGTGGAGCTGGCCTACGACGAGGGCGGCAGTGGCTGGTGGCCGCTCTCCACGCTGGTGTTTGAGCAGAGCTGAGGGAAGGGGCCTCAGCCCCCACCTGAGAGCTGCTGGCGCAGGGCGGCGATGGCCTTCTTCCGGGCCCGCTGCACCGACATGGCGCTGATCTGGAGCCGCTCGGCTGCGGCCCGCAGCGACAGGCCCTCCAGGAGCGTGAGCCTCAGGGCCGTGGCCTGGGCGGCGGGCAGCTGCTCGACCAGCTGCTCCAGCGCCAGGCCATTCATGGCCTCGCTGGATGCCGGCTCGGGCTCAGGGGAGGCCAGCTGATCGAGCAGGCAGGGCTCGCTATCGGCTGTGGCATCGAGGCTGAGGTGCCCCAGTGGGCACTGGCCCTGCTCATGCAGCCGGCGTGGCACGCGCACCAGCCGCACCCGATCGCGCAGGTGGTGCTGCAGAGCACCTGAGATGCAGCGGCGCAGATAGGGCCCAGAGGGCTCGCCTGCCCTGCAGCGGGGAGCGGAGCGAACCAGGGCCTCGCGGGCCACCTGGATCAGATCCTCCCGCTCCACCAGCGGGAACAGGCGCCGGGCGGTGGCTGAGGCGATGGCATCGGCCAGGGGCAGGTGCTCCAGCACCAGGGCATCGCGGGCCTTGAGGGCAGAACGGCTGAGGGCTTGGTACTGCCGGGCAGCAACCTGCTGCTGGCGGGAAGGGGATAAGAGGGAAGCCATCTGGGAGACGGCGGAGAACCCCACCCCCACCGGCCGGCCGCAGCGCCGAGGCAAGGACGCCCGACGCAGGAGGGCGCAAGGCCCGGTCCTTGACGCGGTGTGAGGACTGGCCGAGGGATGCGGTGGGTGTGCGCTGGCTCTGTGGCGACCCGCCCCAGTGCCCCCCGCTACGGTTGGCAGGTCCCAGCTGCCCGTCCTGCTGGCACGGCCTGTGGTGAATGACCTGCTGACACCGCCCCTGGCAGAACGGCTGGAGCAGGTCCAGACCCTGTGGGACTCGATCGCTGCCGAGCAGCGCGGCCCTGAGCTCACCGACGTCAATCGGCAGTTGACTGACCAGCGGTTGGAGAGCTTCCTTGTTGACGGCGACCTCGGCCTCGATGCCGTTGGGGTGCTCGATTCCATCGAACAGTCGCGGTGAGCATGGTGTTGGCTTCGCTCAGCAGCCCGAGATGACCAATACGTTTCACACTGCTGATACGAAGCCCAAGAGCACGACTTTGACCACTACTGCCAGGAAGAGGTACGGCTGCTTTTCCAGGGCATCCGCTCCGGGCAAAGGAGCCACTAAGCCATGAGACTCGTCCGCAATGCTGGTAACGACCGAGTTGTTGACTTGGTTCGCCCCTTGCTCAAGTCGGGTGTGGAGCTAGGGATTGCGAGCACCAGCCTGTCGACATTTGCATTTGCTGAACTACTCTCTGAACTGAAGAGCATTAACTCTTGCCAGCTTCTGCTTCCTCCTGAAGGTGCAGACCTTGAACTCCTGGGCTCACCTGCAGACAGACCTTCGCGCAACCGGCTTCAGACTCGCTGGTTAGCCGGTCAACTCCTGCGATGGCTGAGAGAAAAGGGGCATGTACGCCGTGCAGCAACAACAATTCCTCAAGGCGCCATTGTTATCCGAGATGCAGAGAATCAGCCTGTGCAGGCCTTACTCGGTTCACTGTCCTTGAGCAGTGATGGGTTGGGCGTCACGCCTGGCAACCCTCTCAATCTGATTCAGGCCTCGGAAAATAAAGAGGAAGCAGAGCTTATCGACAATTGGCTCAAGGCCCAGTGGAGCTCACTTGCAAATGATGAGCAGGCCAAGGCTGCACTGCTTGATCGCCTACAACCGATAGCGAGCCACCGCGACCCCTCCCTTATCTATGCGCTGATTCTTCAAAACATCTTCAGTGGTCAAGAAGGTCAGCTAGACGAAGATCAGATCGTTAATGCTGCAACGGGAATCCGCAAGACTGTCGTCTGGAACAAGCTGTACAAATTCCAGCGTGATGGCGTGATCGGCGCCATTGACAAACTCAACAGGTTTGGGGGATGCATCATTGCCGATAGCGTTGGGCTCGGCAAGACATTCGAGGCACTGGCCATCATCAAGTACCAGGAGTTACGCAACGACCGCGTGCTGGTGCTCTGCCCAAAGCGACTTCGCGACAACTGGACTCTCTACACAGCCAACGATCGTCGGAACGTCCTTGCTGCGGATCGCTTTAACTATGACGTTCTGAACCACACGGACCTCTCACGCGAGGCTGGCCTCTCAGGCGACATTGATCTTGCCCATGTGAACTGGGGCAATTACGATCTCGTCGTCATCGACGAATCGCACAACTTCCGAAACAAGAAGACACCCCAGGCAGAAGGCGAGACCCGCTACGACCGGTTGATGCGCAAGATCATTCACGAAGGGGTGAAGACGCGGGTGCTCATGTTGTCGGCTACCCCGGTTAACAATCGCCTTGCTGATCTGCGCAACCAAATTTCTTTCGCGACGGAAGGTGACGACAGAGCCCTGCTCGACCATGGCATCAACAGCATCGACGCCACCACTCGCTTAGCGCAGAAGCAATTCAACCGTTGGCTCGATCTGGAAGAGGCCGACCGGACGCCATCTCTCTTGGTCGAGATGTTGGGCTTTGACTACTTCACGCTGCTTGACCACCTGACGATCGCACGATCCAGGCGGCACATCGAGAAGTACTACGGCACTGCCGAAACCGGCCGTTTCCCTGATCGACTCAAGCCAATCAACATCAAGGCGGATGTGGACAGTGCAGGAGATTTTCCACCTATTGCTGATATCAATCGAGAGATCCGCCGGCTGAACCTGGCTTCTTATGCGCCATTGCGCTATGTGCTCCCACATAAGCAGGCGGCCTATGACCGCAAGTACAGCACCGAGGTGAAGGGCGGAACCGGTTTCTTTCGCCAGGCAGACCGCGAGGAGAGCCTGATCCATCTGCTGCGGGTCAACGTTCTCAAGCGAATGGAGAGCGCAGTTTCTTCGTTTGCGCTGACCCTGCAACGCCAGCTCTCTGACGTAGAAGCCACCCTCGCTCGCATCGACGCACAAGCTGATGAGCTCGAGGAACTAGACATCGAGAATGTGGACTTTGACGATCCAACTTTTGAGAGCCTTCTTGTTGGCCGTAAGGTCAAAGTCCTGCTCAAGGATGTCGACCTTGTTCGTTGGAAGCAGGACCTGTGCGAAGACCGTGACAGGCTCCTCAAGCTCGTCGCTGCTGCACAGGACGTTAATCCAGAGCGGGACGCCAAACTCCAGGCCTTGCGCGAGCTGATTGCTCAAAAGTGCCAACAGCCGATCAATCCTGGCAACCGCAAGCTGATTGTCTTCACGGCCTTTGCCGATACCGCCAGGTATCTCTACGAGCAGCTTGCTCCGTGGGCGAACAAGACCCATGGCATCCATGCAGCCTTGGTCACAGGTAGCGGTAGCAACCAAGCCACGTTGCCGCTTCTGCGAAAGGACCTGGCATCGATCCTGTCTGCTTTTGCACCACGTGCAAAGGAACGGCCTGCTGATCTTGCGGGCGAGGGTGAACTGGAACTTCTCATCGCCACCGACTGCATCTCAGAGGGGCAGAACCTGCAGGACTGCGATTGGCTGATCAACTACGACATCCATTGGAATCCAGTGCGGATCATCCAGCGTTTCGGTCGTATCGACCGCCTTGGCTCACCAAACGAGCGGATTCAGCTGGTCAACTTCTGGCCAAACATGGAACTTGAGGAATACATCAACTTGGAGCAGCGCGTCAGCGGGCGCATGGTCTTGCTCGACATCTCTGCCACAGGCGAGGAGAACCTGATCGAGCAGCAGTCGGGAAACCCGATGAATGACCTTGAGTATCGGCGTAAGCAGCTCCTGAAGCTCCAAGACGCGGTTATCGATCTCGAGGACCTCTCCACTGGCGTTTCCATCGCCGACCTGACGCTGAGCGACTTCCGCATCGACCTCGCTGAGTACAGGCGGGCACACCCCGAGGCGCTGGACACGTTGCCGCTGGGCACGATGGCTGTCACGACAACGGCTGAGGCAGATCTCCCGCCCGGCATCATCTTCTGTCTTCGTGCCGAGGGCGAGGCTGCGAAGCAGGCGTTCGAGCCTGGGTACCCCATGGCACCCCATTACCTCGTGCACATGGGCGATGACGGTGCCGTGCTAGTGCCCTTTACCCAGGCCAAACGCATCCTTGACCGGCTGAAGCGTCTCTGTGGGGGGCGGGACCAACCCGACCAAGTGGCTTGTGCTCGCTTTGACAAAGCCACGAAGCAAGGCGCGGATATGCGCCACGCCCAGCGCTTGTTGGCAGCAGCAGTGGGTTCTGTTGTCGGCAAGACGGAGCAACGTGCCGTCGCCAGCTTGTTCGCCCCAGGTGGCACGCACGTGTTGGCTGGCGAGTTTGCCGGGATCGATGACTTTGAGGTGATTGCCTTCCTCGACATCCTTCCGGAGGCAGCTACATGAACGCTGCCGACCTGATTGCCGCATTGGACCTGCCGCCCAATGCACGGGTGGACCGGCGCGTGCCCAAGACGTTGCTGTTGGAGCACGGAGCTCCCACGGCTGCGGACAAGCGCCGCATCAGGGATGGCATTGAAGAGGTGCAGTGGGTGGCGACGCTCAAGCCAGCGACCATCGGGGTGCCTGCCTTCCGTGACGATGCCCGCGAATACCTGGAGATCGCGGTTCTGAACGTGGCCTTGCGTGCGGGCGCCAAAGCCGACAGGCTGTCAGAGCTCCTGCACCGTGCCGTGCCCTACCCGCTGTTCCTGCTCTTGGACGTCGGTACAGGACTCACCCTCTCACTGGCACACAAGCGCTGGTCGCAGGGCGAGGCGGGTGCCACGGTGCTGGATGGAGACCTGGTTGCAGCGGCTGTAGCTCCGGCCAGCTCCGCCCAGGTGGCCACGGCGTTTCTCGAAGCGCTCTCGCTGAGCTCCCAGCCACGAGGCGACCTGTTCAAGCTTTACCAGGGCTGGATCGATGTGGTGCTAGCTCTGCTTGCGGCTCAGCTCACAGGGCGCTTCAGCCTGCCAGGGTCGCTGGCACATGCCAATGCCAGACGGGAGGCGTTGCGCGAATCCGCCCAGCTGGAGGCCGAGATCACCCGTCTGCGGGCTGCCGCTGCCAAGGAGAAGCAGGTGCACCGGCGGGTAGAACTGAACCTGGCGCTGAAGCACGCAGAGGCGGCCCGAGCCTCCGCGCTGACACGCCTCTGATGCCTAAGACCCGATGAAGAAACTGACTGCCGGCGATCCCGAGACCATGAGCCCCGACCTGGCCGCGGCGAATCTTGAGCGGCTAAAGGCGCTGTTTCCGGAACTGGTCACGGAAGGGCCGGATGGTTCCGCCGTGAATGTGGATGTGCTGAAGGCGCTGGTCGGGGACAAGACCGTGACTGACGCCGACGAGAAATACGGCCTCAATTGGCATGGCAAACGCCAGGCCCGGCAACTGGCGCTCACGCCCTCCACTGGCACATTGCGCCCTTGCCCGGAAGAGAGCGTGGACTGGGACACCACGCAGAACCTGATGATCGAGGGGGACAACCTGGAAGTGCTCAAGCTGCTGCAAAAGAGCTACGCGGGCAAGGTGAAACTCATTTATATAGACCCTCCCTACAATACTGGCCAAGACTTTGTATATCCAGACAATTTCAAGGACAGCATCCGAAACTATTTAGAGCTAACGGGGCAAGTTGAGGCTGGGCGTGCTATCAGTACCAATACAGAAACAAGCGGACGCTTTCATGCGGATTGGCTCAGCATGATGTATCCACGACTACGCATTGCAAGAAGCCTATTGCGTTCCGATGGAGTCATATGCATCTCCATTGACGACACAGAGGAAGCCAACTTACGCAAGCTATGCGATGATATATTTGGCGAAGAAAATCACTTGGCAACAATTGTCTGGCAGAAGAGATATGTTTCGAACGTCACGGCAAAGTGGCTCTCTGATATGCACGACTTTGTCCTTGTGTACGCACGTGACAAACAGAGTGTATCGGTGAATTCATGGGATCGCACAAGTGAGCAATTGGCGGCGTACAGGAATCCCGATGACGATCCGCGTGGAGACTGGCGCGCGCAAGACCTATCCGCAAGCAGGCCGTACTCTGCTGGTGTCTACACAATTGTGGGGCCAACTGGAACGAGTTTCGATCCGCCGCCAAATCGCTACTGGCGTTGCAACAGGGCGCAGTTCGATGAATGGGTATCCGACAATCGAATTTGGTGGGGCGTCAACCAGAATGCGCGTCCAATGCTAAAAGCATTCCTTTCCGAGTCGGAACGCGGGATTACGCCTCATACATGGTGGGACTACGAGTTTGCCGGTCATAACAAGGAGGCAACGCTGGAGCTGAAGTCCCTCTTTGATGGTGATGCTCCCTTTGATACACCGAAGCCTGTTCGCCTCATGCGGAGACTGCTTGATCTCTTCTGCAGCAATGGAGATATGGCTCTCGACTTCTTTTGTGGATCAGCAGCATTTGGTCATGCCGCAATGGAATACTCTTGCGCATCAGAGTCTCACGCTCTGAGATATATGCTTGTCCAGCTTCCTGAGCCAATTAGGCGTCCTGGTTATGAAACGATCGCCGATGTAGCAAAGGAGCGTCTCCGTCGTGCTGCCCAAAAAATCAGGGATGAGAACTCGCTATTTGCAGGAGACCTTGGCTTCCGCGTCTTCAAGCTCGACTCCAGCAACATCCGCGCTTGGGAGCCAGACCCTGACAATCTCGATCAAATCATTATCGATTATACGAACCATATCAAGGAGGGGCGAACTGAGCAGGACATTCTCTACGAGCTGCTTCTCAAGCTTGGACTTGATCTCTGTGTGCCGATCGAAAAGAAAGACATCGCTGGTAAAACTGTACACAGTATTGGCGGCGGCGTTCTGATGGCCTGCCTTGCACCAGAGATTACCCGTGAAGATGTGGAGCCCCTCGCACAAGGAGTGGTGGCCTGGCATCAGGCCCTTGCCCCTGCAGGCGACACCACCTGCGTATTCCGCGACGGCGCCTTTGCCGATGACGTGGCCAAAACCAATCTCGCAGCCATCTTGAACCAGCACGGCTTGACCACCGTGCGGAGCTTGTGAGATCGCGACGATGAAGCTCCACTTCGAACCCAATCTCGACTACCAGCTGGCAGCGATCGAAGCGGTCTGCGATCTATTTCGCGGTCAGGAGACCTGCCGTACCGAATTCACCGTCACCAAAAGTGCACTTGGTGGGGCTTTCATACCTGGCTTTGAGAGTGACCTCGGCGTCGGCAACCGCCTAACGCTGCTGGACGACGAGTTGCTAAAAAACCTCGACGACATCCAGCTTCGCCATGGCCTAGCACCGTCTCCTGAACTCACATCGGGTGACTTCACTGTCGAGATGGAGACTGGTACCGGTAAGACCTACGTCTACTTGCGCACCATCTTCGAGCTGAACAAGCGATTCGGCTTCAACAAGTTTGTCATTGTGGTCCCTTCGGTGGCGATTAAGGAGGGTGTCTACAAATCACTGCAGATCACAGAGCAGCACTTTAAGGGCCTCTACGCAGGAGTGCCTTACGACTACTTCCTTTACGACTCAACCAAGCTCGGCCAGGTACGTAACTTCGCAACCAGTGCCACCATCCAGATCATGGTGGTCACCGTTGGTGCTATCAACAAGAGGGACGTCAACAACCTCTACAAGGACAGCGAGAAGACAGGCGGCGAAAAGCCTATTGATCTGATCAAGGCTACAAGGCCCATCGTCATTGTGGACGAACCACAGAGTGTTGATGGTGGCCTGCAAGGGAGTGGGAAGAGGGCCCTTGAAGCAATGAATCCACTCTGCACGCTGCGCTACTCCGCCACCCACTTGGATCGACATCACATGGTCTATCGCCTGGATGCTGTCGATGCGTATGAGAAGCGGCTTGTCAAGCAAATCGAAGTGGCCTCAGCCACTGTAGAAGATGCTCACAACAAACCCTATGTGCGGCTTTTGACAGTAAAAAATCAGAGCGGCAAGATCAGCGCTCAGATCGAGCTTGATATGCAGACAGCCACGGGTGGGATCCGACGCCAATCAGTCATCGTACAAGATGGTGACGACTTAAAGCAGACCACGGGCCGCGCTATCTATGCCGATTGCCTAATCGGCGAGATCCGTTTCGCAAAGGGCGATGAATACCTTCAGCTACGTGTGCCCGGTGGTGAGCAGTATCTGCGGCTTGGGCAAGCCTGGGGCGATGTGGATCTGCTGGCTGTCCAGCGCGAGATGATTCGTCGCACGATCCGTGAGCATCTCGATAAGGAGAAGCGACTGCGCCCGCAAGGCATCAAGGTCCTCTCTCTCTTCTTCATCGACGAGGTGGCGAAATACCGCTCCTATGACAGTGATGGCAATCCCATCAAAGGCGACTATGCGCGCATCTTTGAAGAGGAGTATCGCCGTGCAGCGACCTTGCCTGACTACCACACACTGTTTCAAGAAGTTGACCTTACGCATGCTGCGGAAGAAGTCCACAACGGCTACTTCTCGATCGATAGAGCAGGAGGCTGGACAAATACCGCCGAAAACAACCAGACCAATCGCGACAACGCTGAGCGTGCCTACAACCTGATTATGAAGGAGAAGGAGAAGCTGTTATCGCTTCAAACTCCTTTGAAGTTCATTTTCTCTCACTCAGCCCTAAAGGAGGGTTGGGACAACCCTAACGTGTTCCAGATCTGCACGCTGCGCGACATTACAACTGAACGCGAGCGGCGGCAAACCATTGGCCGTGGCCTACGTCTGTGTGTCAACCAGCAGGGTGAGCGCATTCGCGGTTTTGACGTCAATACCTTGACCGTCGTTGCCATGGAGAGCTACGAGCAGTTTGCTGAGAATCTGCAAAAGGAAATCGAACAAGACACCGGCATACTCTTTGGTGTTGTGGAACCCCATGAGTTCGCCAGCGTTGCTGTCGTCAGTTCTGATGGCAGCGCTGCTCCTCTGGGTGTTGAACAGTCCAGGGTTTTGTGGGAGCACTTCAAGGCAGAAGGGCATCTTGACAACCAAGGCAAGGTGCAGGACTCGCTCCGGCAGGCCCTCAAGAGCGGATCGCTCAGCGTGCCAGAGCCATTCGAAGCGCAGCGCGACCAAATCACAGCCGTGCTCAAGAAGCTGGCGGGTCGCTTGGAAATCAAGAACGCTGATGAACGCCGTCAGGTGCGTACCCGACAGGCCGTACTGCACAGCCCTGAGTTCAGGGCGTTATGGGACCGCATCAAGCACAAGACGACCTACAGGGTTCAGTTCGACAACGAACGGCTGATCGAGAGCTGTATCCGCGCCGTGCAGGCAGCGCCGTCGATTCCGAAAACCCGCCTGCAATGGCGCAAGGCTGACCTCGCCATCGGTCAGGCTGGCGTGGAAGCGACAGAGCGCGAGGGAGCGGCCACAGTGGTGCTTGATGAAGGCGACATTGAGCTTCCCGATCTGCTCACGGACCTTCAGGACCGGACCCAGCTCACACGGCGCAGCCTTCAGCGCATTCTGAGCGGCAGCCGGCGGCTCGATGATTTCAAGCGCAATCCGCAAGCCTTCATCGAGCTCACCGCCGAGGCGATCAATCGCTGCAAACGCCTTGCAGTAGTAGATGGCATCAAGTATCAGCGCCTTGGCGATGAGCACTACTACGCGCAGGAACTGTTCGAGCAAGAGGAGCTGACCGGCTATCTCAGGAATCTGCTGGATGCCTCCAAAGCCGTCTACGAGCAAGTGATCTACGACTCTGAGACCGAACGCAGCTTTGGAGACCAGCTGGAGAACAACAGTGCAGTCAAGGTGTATGCCAAATTGCCTGGTTGGTTCACCGTGCCAACCCCTCTGGGCAGCTACAACCCAGACTGGGCTGTACTGGTGGAGAAGGACGGATCCGAGAGGCTCTACTTCGTGGTGGAGACCAAGAGTGGTCTATTCGCCGACGATATACGCGACAAGGAGCGAGCAAAGATCGAGTGCGGAAAGGCACACTTCACGGCATTGGCGTCGGGCACCAATCACGCTGTCTTCATGCCAGCACGAAACCTTGATGATGTTCTTCAATACGAGCACACATAACTCCTCAGGTTTCCTGCTCGGCCACCATCCAAACTCGCTTCAGCGGCAGGGCAAGCCGGATCTCCTCCGGTAGCTGGTCGTAGCGCGCAAAGAGCTTCTCCAGCAGCTCCTTGCGACTCCAGAGGCGCACCCGGAAGAAGTCCCGTGCCAGCTCCTTCTGCACATTGGGCTTGAAGCCACCCCAGCTCACGAACAGGCAGGTTTCCGCACCGAACTTCTGGCCGGCGCCAATCAGCTTGTCGACTGTGGGTCGATCCACGGGATCCGAGCCTGACTTCACCTCCACGCAGATCTGCGGTTTCCCGAAACCCAGCTCACCCCCGCCGGCCAGGATGTCGGCGCCGCCATCTGCGCCTTCTGGACTGCGGTAGGTGGTGTATCCCTCCGCCTGCAGGATCGCTTCCACCAGCAAGGCCAGGTCGTGCCCCTTGAAACGGGCCTCAATCAGCCGCTCGATGCGATCGGCCGCCAGCTCCTCGAGGTTGACGTTGGCTGCATCTGCCGCCTCTTCGCCTCCGGCACTCGCTTGGAGACCTGCCGGCGTACGCGGCGCGGAATCCTTCACGCCCTCGGCCTTCCAGTTGCGCGCGGCCATCGCCTTCACCCGGGCCTCAGCGTCGTTGCGCTGGATCCGGCAGATCGTCATGAACGCCCCAAAGGAATAGAGCAGGTCCTGAGGGAAGACGGTGCGAGGGATCAGGCCGCTGAACCAGTTGATGCTGCGCCAGTGGTAGTAGGGGTTTGGACCGGCCGACTCAAAGCGGTAGTCGCTGGTGAGCTCTCCGAAATACAGGCCCGACTGCAGCTTCGAGGGCATCACCACCCAGTCGCCGATGGCCATCTCCTTCACGAACGGCCAGACCTGGGAGGACCAGTTGACCAGGGCTTTGGCCTTCTCATCGGGGAAACGCTCCTCCAGCACCCGGATCAACCCCTGCCGATCAGGAAGCGCCCCCAGATCCACATCCAGGCCATCCCAGGCCACATACACCCGGCCCTCATCGAGGAACTTCTGTTCGTGCTCGCCGCGCGAGCCGGCGCGGATCAACCAGAGGGTCATGGCGTCTTACCTCCAGCTCTATGCAACCGCACCGCCTCCTGGTACTCCGCCTCGATCCCCAGCCCTGAGTCCTCATCAGGCATCAGCCGCTTCATGCCCACGTGGATCAGGCAGGCCAGGGCCAGGTCGCTCCAGCTGCCGGGCAGGGTCTTGAGGCTGCGGGAGGTGCCGGGCTCATTGATCTGCAGCCCGCCCTGGCCGACAGCCGCCACCTCGCTGAGCACCGCCATGAAGCGCTGCTGATCCATCCCCTCGAACAGCTGCAGGGCCTGGAGGCAGTAGCTCACCGCGTCCTGCCGCAGCCCATCGGGCTGGTCGGCCCGCAGGTCGCGTCTGGCGATGCTGCTGCGCAGGTCCTTGGCTTTATCCGCCAGCTCGCCGTAGGGCTGGGCCTCGATCACCCGCAGCAGCAGCCGATCGGCCTCGTCGCGGTGCTCGGCTGGATCGAGCTCCAGCAAGGCCTGGGCCAGGTTGAAGGTGGAAATCAGGTCGTCTGGGGCCGCCTTCAGCGCCTGGCGGAAGCGCTCTACCGCTGCCGCATAGGCCCCAGCGATCACCAGCAGGCTGCCAAGGCTGCGCAGGGCAAAGCTGTTGCCTGGCTCCAGCTCGATCGCGGCCTCCAGGGCCTGTCTTGCTTCTGCACGGTCCTCCTGCCGGAGGGCGGCCAATCCCAGCGCCACCTGGGCATTGGCATGGGCGTGGGCATTGGGGGCATTGGCGACCACCGCCCGGCGCAGCAGCAGCCGGGCCTCTTCCAGTCGGCCCTCTTCGCTGGCGAGCACACCCAGGTTGTAGAGGGCCTCCGGGTGCTCGGGCTGCAGCTGCAGCAGGGTTTCGAGCAGCGGCCGGGCTTCATCGAAGCGTCGCTGCTGCAGGAGCGGGCCGATGGTGGCCATCGCCGGTGCCTCCGGCGGCGCCGGTTCCCAGGCCACCTCGACGCGGCCGGCGGCGAACACCACCGACAGCTGACCGCCCATTCCGGCGTAGGAGCGCTGGAAGTAGTCGGTCACCGCCCGGTGGAACGCCTCGCTGCCAGGGGTGCGGCTGCCCTCGGGCAGCAGGGAGGCATCAAAGCTGGCCTCTTCGATCGAGAACGCTGTGCCTTCCATCAGGGCGTCTTCCAGACGTACCAGCGCGAGAGGCCGAGCTTCTCGGCCCAGCCATCGACGATCTCCCGATCCGGATCCGCCGTGGTGGGCTCGGCGCGGGTGATGGCGATCAGCTCCTTGGCCAGGGTCTCAAACCCTGCCGCCTGGTATGGGATCGCCAGCGGCGGGATGCCCACCAGCTCGGCGGCCTGGAAGGCATAGGCGGCATTCATCGCCCGGCTGGCCTTCACCACCTCGGCGGGGCTCATCTTGTCCACCTCCGCATTGAGGCAGGGCACGTTCTGCTGCACCTGGCTCTGCAGCACCGCCGCCTGCAGGCCCCGCAGTTCCGGCACCTGCTCGAACAGCCAGCGGTCAGCCCACAGTCCCGGCCCCGTGGAGCGCAGCTGCACCATCAGCCCGTCGTAGAAGCGCAGCCCCGCCTGCCGTGCCTGGGCCAGGCCGAGGCGGCCCTTGAACAGCTTCTCCACCTGCGTCACCACCTTCTCCCTGGCCTCGCGCTTCTCGGTGAGGTTCACCCGCTGCTCCGCCGGCACCTGCACGATGCGCAGCAGCAGGGCGGCCTCAAAGGCCACGTGGTAGCTGCTGGCCTCGTCGGCATCCCGGTAGGCGATCAGGTGTGCCTGGTACTCCGGCGTCGCCGGCCGCAGGGTGGCCAGGGTGCTGAGGTCGCTCTGCTGGGCCACCGCCACCGGCAGGCCGCTGGTCTCCTCCACCTGCTTGAGCAGGCGGTTCACGGCCGGCAGGAGCGCATGGGCTGGCATCGCCGGGCCGAGGGGAGAGCAGGGCCCCCACGGTATCGGCGCCAGCGTGCCCGCCCCCAGGCCCTTCAGGCGAAACCCTTGGCGGGCCCTCGATGGCCTGGCGGCAACAGCGGGATCTCAATCTCCGCTCCCTGCTCGATCGGGTAGCCCTCCATCTGCAGGTGCAGGTCGCTGCAGACCAGCGTCAGCGGCGGCTCCAGCTCCAGGGCCTCCATGAACACCAGCACGATCTCAGGCCCTGGGCCATCTGGATCGGGGTGGCGCTTGACCTCCTGCCTGAAGCGCAGGGCCGTGTACTTCTTGAGATCCGGCCGGGCCGAGAGCACGTTGGTGCGCAGGAAACGGGCGTTGCCGTACTCGGTCTGGTTCACGAACAGCACATAGGGCTCATCCCCATCCGGCCCGGGCAGCTCGTCCTGGGTGGTGATGTGGAATCCGGGCACGGCGGCGACTCTCCCTGGGCAGTGTTCCCAGCATCCGCCATCCGGCCAGGATGGGGGCCGCCTGAGCAAGCGGGTGTGAGCGCAGCCCTGCAGAACGGAGACACAGTGCGCTTCTCCAGAAGCTTCCTGCAGTCGCTGGCGATGCTCAGCGGCCCCGCCGCACCCACCAGCGTGGGCCCGTTCGCCCGCGGCACCGTGACCGCCATTGGGCCGATCATCCCCAACAGCCCGATGGTGGTGGCGACGGTGAGCTGGGCCGATGGCGCCACCACCCAGGTGAACGTGACCAACCTCGAGATCCAGCCGAGCAACCCGCCGCTCACGCCTCGATGAGCCGGCTGACGCCTGAATCGATCCGGGCCAGCCAGGCGGAGCTACCGCCGATCGGCACGGTGATCAGCGAACTGCGCCGCCAAGACCCTTACATCCAGCAGGAGCAGCACCGCTACCGCTCGCCGCGGGGCTTCCAGCACTGGGCCAATCACCTGGCCTATGCCGCCCTGATCGAGGCCGGCGCCGAAGTGATGAGCGAGCTGGCCGATCCGATTGGTTTCTGGGCAGCCACCACCTGCCGCTGCGCACGGATCCTGGAGGCCCCACCGCGCTTCCTGGCGCCGGAGCTGGCGGAGGCCTTCCGCCGCACACCCTCACCCCGCCTGGATGACGAGCTGCCGCGGGTGCTGCCCTGCTTCCGGCTGATGCTTCCCGATGGCGCCCTGTTCACAGAAGACGGGGTGCCGATCCCGGTGGTGATCGTGGCCGACCTGCGGGCGATGGCCGACTGGCTGCCGGCAGAAGCCCAGCGGATCAGCGGCATCAGCTGCGTCGGCCTGGCCCTCGATGGCACCAGCTACCTCACCCGCCACTCCTTCCAGCAGATCGGCGAACGCCAGCCCACCGTGGAAGACCTGAGCCATCCGGCCTGGCAGTGGGATGAACAGGCAGTGCAGAGCACCAACCAGCGGATGGAGGGCCTGGCCATCAACACCCTTCTGGTGCAGCTCTACCAACCGGAGCTGCTCACCACCGGCCCGGCGGCCAAGGTGCCCAGCGGCAAGGGCTTCTCGGCTGGCAGTGCGGATGACACCGGCACCGTCACGCCCCAGGGCCCGGTGTGGATCGGCAAGGACTTCCGACTCGAGCGCACCCCGAGGGCCCCATCAGAAGGGAGCGCGGCTGGCACCAGCAGCAGCGCCTCGCGCCGGCCCCACTGGCGCCGCGGCCATTGGCACACCGTGCTGCATGGCGAGAAGCGTCAGAACCGCCGAATGCAGTGGTTCCAGCCGGTGTACGTGGGGCTGAGCTGAGCACATCGACCCGGACGCGACCCACACCCCCGATGGAGAAAACCCGGCGGGGATACCGCCGGGCAAGCACCTCAGAGCACCTGCACCCTGGCCTGAGGCCCGAGCACCTGCTGCTGATTGGAGGCCAGGATCAGCGCCTCCTCGCGGGGCACGTAGTGCGGCTGAGCGGAGATATGCCCCTCGCGATCGAGGAAGAGCACCCTGAGAAGCAGGCCAGCGGCATCAAGCAGATGCACCGAGACGATGCGGATCGGGCAGGTGCGGCTGAGAGGAGTGGCGGCCATGGCTGGGCTGGCGAACGACACCGCCGTTCAGCCCCGGCACCGCCTGCACCGCGCAAGGGGCGCGGAGCGCAGCGCAGTGACTCGCGTCAGCCCTTGCGCGGTGCGCAAGCCGGGGCAGGCCGGGTGGCGTAATCGCCAGACCTCAGGGGCGCCTCCCCGTTCGCTTCCCGGGGGATCAGCTCTACAAATGGGACTGGCTGGTGGAGGTTGTACCTATCGGCAGCGGCCGCCAGGTGCACCGGGCCTCGCCCAGGCTGCACCAAGGCGGATTCGGTATGGGCTGGCGTTGTTGCTGTGAGGGTCTGTGAACCTCCGTTGGCCGTCGTAGCTCCTTGCGTCAGCGCCAAAACCCCCAGTGCTGCAAGGCATCGCCGCAGGCGTATGCAATTTCTGCATTGTTCTCTGAGCCGATGTGGTCTGGGGCAGGGTGCGGCACGAGGCAGGATTGTCTTTGGATGGCCAGCCGCATGGTTTTTCTACCCCCCACAACCGATTTTCCGCCTGATCCCGAGCCCCTGAGTCGGGAAGATCTCAACAGCGTCTACCTCGAGCTGCGCAACTGCTACAAGAGCTCCATGCGCAGTCGCGGCCAGCATCGCAGCCTGGCCACCAAGGCCCGGGAAGAAACGGCACAGCTCAAGCAGCGACTGCTCGATCTTGCGGCACGGGAGGCTTCTGTGCGCACTGACATTTATCAGATGCTGGAAATCGTCACCGCGATTGCAGGTGATCTGGAAGATGCTGGCGATGACATTGTCAACGAGTTTGGGCGCTACAAACTCGGCCGCAAGACCTATCAGGGTGGCTCCTTTCTTGGTGGATTGGTGCAGGCAGTGATCCGTTTCATCAACCGCTGGACCCACACCAAAGAGCGTGTGGTGCAGCTGGATCAGAAGCGTCAGGAGTTCATCGAAAAGACCAAGGATCTGCCGCCGCTCAGCCTGGGAGGCAATGGCCATGGCGGCCCCGTGAACCAGCCAGAACTGTCTGTGCCCGCCAAGGTGGAGATCGTGGACAGCCCAGCGGCCCAGCAGGCCCAGGAGGTTAAGGCCGATGGGACAACTCACTGACACCCTGCGGGCCACGTTGCGGGACCTGGCCCAGTCCGATGCCCGCCTCTACCGCGGACTGCAGGAGGAGCTTGGTGACACCAGGCCCGCCAGCGACCTGCCCGCCGTGCTGCTGGCTGGTGACGACCCGGCCAGCCGCGAGGAGCTGCAGCGCTTGTCCGTCGCTGCCCTCTGGAGCCTCTGCAAGGCACGCGGCATCAAGGGCCTCAGCAAAGGCCCAGCGGCGAAACAGGTGGATGCCCTGCTCAGCCACCCGGATGGCCCACCACTGCGCAGCGCCCTGCCCAGCAAGGCCACCAAGGGCAGCAAGAGCCCTATCGGTGCTGGCAAGACCGCGTCCAAGGCAGGCACTGCTGAGCTCCAGGCCCTTGAACAGCGTCTCGAGCGGCTGGAGC
>Ga0315905_10003281_pt1 | contig 16737 bp, 9 predicted proteins | sample LakEriMetagenome_5_FD_203522 | JGI IMG/M metagenome (GOLD analysis project Ga0315905, IMG submission 203522) | Freshwater fungal communities from buoy surface, Lake Erie, Ohio, United States - Buoy 4 MA121 | ecosystem: Environmental > Aquatic > Freshwater > Lake | place: USA: Lake Erie, Ohio... | reverse complement strand
AAGGGCGGGGTTCTGCGCACGCCGCCAAGAAGGCGCGTGCGCGCGCTCCGGGGGGGGGCGCCCCGCGCGCGAGCGCGCGCGCGCGCGTGCGCGTCCGCCGGGCGGCGCCGGGAGGCGCGTGGAGAGCGGGCGGAAAGCTCGCGGCGGCCGAGGCTGGCGAGGCGGGCGTGTGTGCGCCTACTCCCAGACGACACGCTGCCGGTCGAGTGCAGGGCGTGTGAAGGCCCTCCCTCCGTGCGCGCGCGTTTGCGTGAGGTGGGGGTTGGGGACAGCACACACGGAGGTGCGAATACGGCCGCGCGCGATCGGGTGCGGGGTCTTGGGGGTGCTCGGAACAGGTCCGAGGGACGCTGAATGCAGCGATGTTGGTGTGTGTGCGTTAAAGGCGCGATTGAAGCGAGTTGTACGGAAAGGGGGGGCGCGCGGATGTTGCTTTCAACCCTGGTGGTGGCAGCTTGCTGACTTTCCTCGGCTTTCACACTTGTCCGCGCGCAGCCAGCCCACGCCATTCCCTCCGCACATCTCATTCACCCACTCGCCCGCTCTCAAGCAACCGACACACGCAGCGGAGAGAGCTCGGGCGCTGACATCGGCGCACTCCTTGCTTTCGCACGCTCTCGCCGACGCGCGCCCGCAACCCCTTGCACGCGCCCAGGCCCGCCGCACCACCCAGAAGGACGCACATTCGCATCAAACAGCACTCCCAGCCACCACCAGCGCGCTCGCCGCCCCACGGCCCCGCGCGCGCCAAGAGCGCTTCGTCTCGAGCCGCCGCCGGCCGCGCGCCGCCGCCGCCGCCGCCGCGCGCCGTGCGATCGCGCGCGCTCGCGCGCGCGCGCGCGCCCCTCTCGCTCCGCCTGCACGCCAGAGAGGCCGAAAAAAACCAGGACACGACAACAAACATGTCCCTCGTCCGCCGCAAGCTCCGCACCAAGGGGCGCGTCCCCGACGGCTTCGACCGCATCGAGGACGTCCTCAACGACTTTGAGCACCAGCTCCGCGACGCCGTCAACGAGGAGCACGAGGGCAAGCGCCGCGCCGAGACGACGTGGAAGGTGCACCGCCTGCACTGGGAGAAGAACCGCTTCCTGCACGACCTGATGTACGTCAAGAAGGCCATGTCGCGCGAGCTGTTCGACTTTTTGGTGACGAACAAGGTCGCCGACGGCGCGCTGATCGCCAAGTGGCGCAAGCCCGGCTACGAGCTGCTCTGCTCGACGCTGGCCGTCCAAAAGTCGGGCACCGCCTTTGGGACGACGGCCCTGTGCCGCGTGCCGCTGCGGAGCCGCGCGCCGCAGCAGCGCCTGCAGCCGAGCGTGATGACGGGGTGCGTGTCGTGCGCGAGCGGGGACGGGCGGTTTGGCGGGCCGATCTGGTGGAACACGCCGATGGAGGACGAGGAGGGCGGGGCGGGGGGGGCTGGGGGCGGCGCTGGGGCGGCGGGGGCGGCGGGGGCGGGTGGGGGCGGCGCGGCCGGGGCGTCGGCGGCCGCTGCCGAGCACCGCGCGACGTGGGCGCCCGTGGTGCCGCCGCCCGAGGAGCTGGAGGCGCAGCAGGAGCGGCGGCAGGAGGAGGAGGTGGAGGAGGACGAGGGCGACGAGGCGCAGCGGCGGCAGCGGCGGCAAGAGGCGGCGGCGGAGGAGGGCGCCGAGGGAGCAGAGGAGGCGGCCGCCGAGACGCGCAAGCGCGCGCGGGGCGAGGCAGAGGACGGGGAGGATGAGGAGGAGAAGCCGGGTGCCGACGCTACCGCAGCAGCAGCAGCAGCAGCACTTCGCGGGGAGGGACCCCCGAGGCAGAAGAGCCGCGGCGGCAAGGGCGACGGCGAGGGCGGAGGCAGCAGCGGCGGCGACGAGGACGGCGGCGGCGAGGACGAGGAGGGGGACGACTTGCCGCCCGAGGTCCGCGCGCGCCTGGCCGCGCTGCGCGGCGAGGCTTGAGGATCTCGCGTGTAATGCACAGGCCGACTTTCTCTTTTTTTCGAGCCGCGCGCGGCCTGCTCGCCATGTCGCGGGGAGGAGGCGCGCGCGTGCGCAAGAGCGGTGGTCTGGGATGGCCTGGTCGAGGGGCGTGATCGCGGGCAACAGGCACGTTTTTTTTTTCTCGCACTCCCGCCTTTCCGACACCCTAAACGCGCAGACGCAAGCGCCAATCGCCGGCCCCAACACAACACTCTGCAACCTCAATCCCTGCTCTTGCCGCTCGTCAACTCAACTGATCCCGCCGACGCCTTTTCAGCTCGCGCGTAGCAACGTCGCAAATCAACACCCCGGCACCCGACCGTCGGACGAATATCCCCGTCCGTCGCGACCGGTCGGCCCGAATGCAAGCGCCCTCGACGCGCGCCCCTCGAGGCGGCGGCGGCGCGGGGGCGAGCAAGACCGCGGCGCGACCGCCCAAGGGTGCGTGCCTGATCCCCCTTGCCGGTTCTGCAGCGCTCGCTCGTTGGGCCGCCGATACCTTCGCCCAGCCGCCGCCGCCGCCGCCGCCGCCTCACCCACCCCCCCGCCCGCAACCAACCAATCACACAAATCTCAGGCCCCGCCCCCCCGCGCTACGTCAAGACCACGCCTTCAAGCCGCACCCGCGACGCCTCGCGCGCCTCGGTCCTCCTCGAGCTCGCGTCCGACTACGTCGACGCGATCAACCGCCGCGACCTCGGCGGCAGCGGCGGCAGCGGCGGCGGCGGCGGCGGCGGCGGCTCGTCGCCCGGCGCCTCGCTCGCCTCCTACTCCTCCTCCTCCTCGGCCCCCTCCCTGTCGGCCCTGCTCGACGAACACGCCACCCAGCACGACGACGGCATGTTCCAGGTCAGGCCCATCGTCGGGCGCGGCGCCGTGCGCTCCTCGTGGCGCGACTGGCTGCGCGCCGTGCCGGACTTCTCGCTCGAGACGGTCGCGGCGGCGGCCTGCGGGAGCAGCGCCTCGGTTTTCCTCCTGTGGCGCGGGCGCGGCACGGGCCGCCTCCCCGCGCCCAACCTGCACCAGCGCCCGACCACCAACCTCCCCTTCGAGATGTACGGGGCCACGCGCCTGCGCGTCGACCCGGCCACCATGGCGATCTCGGACATCTGGTCGTGGCGCGGCCCCACCGTCGACGAGTCCGAGTGGCTGCTTGCGCGCTCGCCGCGCGCGTTCCCGGACGAGGACGCGGCCGGGTCGGCCCTCTGGCTGCCTTCGTCGTCGCCCTCCTCCTCCTCCTCCTCCTCCCCCGCCCGCCCCCAACCCCTCGACCGCGACGCCGTGCGCTCGGCCGCGCGCACCTTTCGCCGCGCCTTTGGCGCCGTCTCCGTGCGCGGCGGCGACCTCGAGGCGCTGCGGGGCATGCTGGCGCCCGACGACGCGGGCGGCCGGGGGGGCTACCGCTGCCGCGAGGCCACGGGCGTCTGGCGCGAGAACGAGCTCGGCGGGGTGGACGCCACGGTGGAGGCCTGCGCGCGCCGCGGGCGCGAGGCCGCCGGCACGCCCTTTTGGCAGGCCGAGGCCGTGTCGGGCGACGGGCGCGTCATGTTCCTGCACTTCCAGAACGTCCTGACGGCGCGCAAGACGCGCATGGTCTTGGGCGTGAGCAGCGGGATCGCCGTGCACGTGTTCGAGCCGGCGGCCGCGGGCGGAGGGGAGGAGGAGGAGGCCGGGCGGCGAGCGGCCGCCCCCCCGGCCTCGGACGGGGCGGCGCGCAGCGGCGGCGGCGGCGGCGGCGGCGGCGGCGGCGTGCGCCTGCTCCGCACGCTCCTGTTCCGCGGCCCCGCGAGCATCGCCGAGCGCGCGCAGGGCTTCACCATGGACGCCAGCGCGGCGGGCCCGGCGCAGGCGGCCAGGCGAGCGTTCTCTCTCAGCAAGGGAGCCACGACGCTGGGCGCCGCCTTGGCCACGTACTCGGCGGTCCCGTCGATCACGCGCTCGGCGTGACAGCACCCCCCGAGAGGGGGCGGCGGCCGGCGCGCTCGGCGGCGTGTGGACGCGCGGCGGCCGCCCGCCGTCACAGTGCATGATGCAGGCTCCTTTGTTCGCGCTCATTCATTCAATTTTGCCCCTCTGATGTGGGCCCCCCCCTGCTGGGGGACCATCTGATCTGCCGTATAGATGTGCCCTCTCTCGTCTTTTTGGCGGGCCCGCTGTTGATGCGCCGCCGCCCCCCCCCCCCCCCCCCCCCCCCCCCGATGTCGCCTCCTGTCGGCGGCCGTGGGCGGGCACTGCGGAATCCGGCCGCCGCGAATCCTTTTTTTGTCGTTGTCGTCCCAACCCTTCCTGGCCGCTCTGTAATTGTCATAGCGACTGCTCAGCGATGCTAATCGACCAGACACAGGCGCGCGCTCGCACCTAGGCGGCTTCGGCGCACCACACACCATCGCGCAGTCACTCGCGCGAAGCCTCTCGGGTCGCGCCGCCAATCACGACGACACTCGTCTCCCTCCTCGCACGCACGAAATGACCACCAAGAAGCGCGCCCGCTTCGAGGGCGGCGGCTCGGACGCCTCCCCTACTCATCAGCATCATCACCGTCATCCCCCCCAAGCACAAGAAGACGCCGCCAAGCGCCGCAGCAAGCAGGCGCTCAACCCGCGCCGGCGCCAGCGGCGCGCGCGCGAGGCGGCGGCCGCCGCGCGCGCCGACGCCGACGCCGCTCACGCCTCGGGCCACTTCCCCGGCCCTCCCTCGTCGCTGGCCGTGCAGGCCGAGTGGCTGCAGGGGCGCGAGCGCCAGCGCCGCCTGCGCGAGATCGCCGTGCAGATGCGCGCAAGGGGGCGCGAGTACAAGCCGATCCTCGGGCGCCGCGCGCTGCGCGACGTCGCGCTGTCGGCCGTGGCGCCGGGCGAAAAGGCCAAGGCGCTCGGCGCGAGCGGCAGCAACAGCAGCGGGCGGCGCGCCGAGGCGCGCAAGGGCGCGGCGGCGGCGGCGGCGGCCGACGCGCCGCAGGTGGTCGTGCTGCCCATCTACTGGGAGGCCAAGGAGCAGGAGAAGCGCGCGGTGCTCGAGCACGCCGAGGCGGTGGCGGCCGAGCTGCGCCTGCCGCCGCCGCCGCTGCTGCCCGGTGGCGGGGGCGGCGGCGGGCCGAGCGACGACGACGGCGACGACGGCGACGAGGACGGCGATGCCGAGCCCGAGCCCGTGGGCCTGCGCGTCGTCGTCGACACCAACAACGCCCACACCCCGGGCCAGCGCATGCGCTACTGGGAGCAGCGCGGCGTGCGCGTGCGCGTCGAGGTCGGGCCGAAGGACGCGCAGGGCCGGACGGCCGTGCTGGCCGAGGCAAAGGGGGCGCCGGGCGAGGTTGCGCAAAAGCGCACGGTCGCCATGTCGGCGGGCGGGGCGGCGCTGCGGCGGATGGCGGCGGCGGCGGTGGCGCGGGGCGAGATGGGGGCGGCGGCGGGGGTGCAGGGGCGCGCGGGGGCGGCGGGCGAGGACGCGGAGAAGAAGAAGAAGAAGAAGCAAAAGGTGGCGGCGGAGGAGGAGGAGGAGCGGCGGCGCGAGGACGACGATGAGGAGGACGATGACGACGACGGGGAGGACGACGACGGCGACGGCAAGGCGGCGGCGGCGGCGGCGGCGCAAGCGGCGGCTCCAGCGGCCAAGGCCGGCAAGCCCGCCAAGGACGAGAAGAAGCAGAAGGAGAAGAAGGCGAAGAAGAAGGAGAAGCGGCAGCAGAAGGACGACGAGCCCGAGCCGCAGCAACCCAAGGCGTCGGTGCCGCCGCCGCAGCGCGTTGCCGCGGCGTCGCTCGAGCAGCCGCCCGCGCCCCCAAACCAACAACAACAGCAGCAGCAGCAAAAGTTTGTGTCGGGCGACGCCGCCGATGACTTTGACTTTATCCGCGTCGAGCGCGAGGAGGACATGCACCTGCCCGTGGCGGAGCGGCGCACGCGCCAGAAGCGCGAGGAGAAGCTGCGCAAGGCCGAGGCCAAGGCGCGCGCGGTCGAGGAGCGGCGCGCGGCCGAGGAGCAAAGGCGGCGGGCGGCGGGCGGGGACGGACGCGGCGGCGGCGACGGCGGCGATGATGGCGGCGCCCCCCTGCTGCAGCTGCCCGGGCGCCTCGGCAAGAGCGCCTCCGAGGCGGCGCGCAAGCCGAAAAAGGTCGTGGTGTTTTAAGCGCCACATGTGGTGGTGTAAAAAGAGGCAGGCGTTCCGTTCATTACATTTTTTTCGTCTTTCACAGCCGCCCCGCCACCGCCGCTCGCCCGGCGTCCCCGCCTCCGCCACCGCCGCCCTCCATCAACATCTCCGCCACGGCCGCGGCCGCCGCCTGACCGGACCGCGCCGCGCCCTCGACCCCGCCGCCCAGGCAAAAGTCCCCGCACGCGGCCAGCGCCGCGCCGTCGGCGCGCAGGCAGGGCGCGCCGAGCGGGGACGAGGGGAAGGCGGCGCCCCAGCGGTGCACCTGCGCAAACGCCGGCTCGGGAAACGACGAAGACGGCGACGAGGACGCCTGTTGTTGTTGCTGGTGGTGTTGCCCCCTCCGCTCCTGCCGCCGCTTGAGGGCCGGGCGCAGCGCCTCCTCGAGGGCCTGCCGCATCGGCGCGACCAGCGCGGCCAGGTACTCGGGCGTCTGCGGAGGCCACGAGCCGTCGGCGCGCCGCCCGCCGGTGCCTCCTGGCTCGCTGTGCGCGGCGGCGAGCACCTCGGCGCTGAAGGCCGGGGTCGCGACGGCCACGTACGTCTGCAGGCCGTCCTGGCGCGCGCGACCGGGCTTGGACGCGTCGCGGCACACCCAGGCGATCTTGCCGGCGCCGCCGACCACGGCCGCCGCATCCCACCCTTCGAGCGGCAGCGGCAGTGGTTGAGCGTCGGCGTCGTTGTTGTCCTCGCCGCCGCCGGCCCCCGCCGCCGCGCCGCCGCACTCGTACGCAAGCATCAGCACCAAGCTTGGCTCCAGACGCACGCCGCTGAGCGCCTCGGACAGGCGCGCGCCGGCCCCGCCCGCGCCCTCGAGCTCGACGAAACCGGGCGTGCCCCGCTGCCCCGTCATGCGGTCGGCGAGGACGAGCGCGTCAAAGGCGCCCTCGTTCCAGGGCGTGTAGGCCGGGGTGGCGCGGCGGTCGGCGTGCGTGCGCAGCGGCTTCTCGGGCGCGCGGCCCTCGAGCACCCACGTGCGCGCGCGCGGGTCGAAGCGCGCGCGGCTGACGCCGACGCCCAGGCGGATCGGCGGCGGCTGGTCGGGCCCCGCTGCCGCCCGCCGCCGCCGCTCCTGCTCCTCCTGCTCTAGAGCGCGCGCGAGGCCCTTGCACAGGGCGTCGGCCGAGGGGACGCCGACGTACAGGCGCGGGACGGAGGCTGGGGTGCGGGGGCTGCCTGCCGCCCCCGCGATCAGCTCGAGAAAAAAGTTGGGGGCCGTGGCCGGGGGCGCGCTGCCGGCTGCCGCCGCCGCCGTCGCCGAGCCGACCGCCCCCGCGCCCGCCCCGCCCGACGCCGCCCACGCGGCCCGCGGGGCGTACGCGCCCGTGGTCGCGTCGTACACGCCCACGCGGCCCGCGGACGGAGACGCGCGGGCGCTGCTGCTGCCGCCGCCGCCGCCGCCGCCGCCGCCGCCGCCGCCGTCGTCGTCGCCGCCGCCGCCGCCGCCGCCGTCGTCGCCGCCGCCGTCCCAGGCCGCCACCAGCCCCTCGCGCCTCCACGCCTCGACCAGGGCGCCGTAGCCGCCGCCAGGCGTCGCTGCGGCCTCCGCGGCCGGCACCGACAGCACCTGCAGGCCGTGGTCAAACTGCACCTGGCGCCACGACGTCGTGCGCGTCGACGCCCTCCCCCCGGGCGCCGCGCGCCCGAGGTCGAAGACCGTGACGCGGTGGCCGCGCCGGGCGAGCTCGCGCGCGCACACGAGCCCGGCGACGCCGCCGCCGACGACGGCGACCGACTTGGTGGCGGTGGCGGCGGTGGTCATGCTGGCGGCGGCGCGTGAGCCAAGGACGATGTTGGGGAGGCCGGCGACCAGGCGGCGCAGTGCGCCGGGCATCCGCGTTTTCTCGCGCGCGGCGATCGATTGGGAGGCCGTGCGACGTTTGTGCTGTTGTTGTCCGCGGCGCGAGCGATCGGGTGATGATGTCGCCGAGATGTTGTTGCGCGTACTAGTGATCACAACGAAACGACGCGTTGAACAAGCGATCGGTTGCTGTCTGATCGGGGAGCGCGGACGCCGGTCGAGCTTGCGTCAACGGCGCGCCCCGCCGTCAGTCCGCCGCCGCCGCCTCGTTCGCCATGGCCCGTCGAGAGCGGGCCCGCCCCGATCGCTTACACACACCGCGGCAACAACGACAACAACAACAACAACATCCATCACGTCCGCCGCGCCGTCGGCCGCAGGCTGGCCGCCGCGCGCTCGTCCCGCACGCGCAGGCTGCCGCTCGTCACCCCCTGGGCGCGCCCGTGCCGGTCCGGCAGGCCGTCGAGCCAGCGCCAGAGCTCCCCCGCCCCGATCCCCGCTCCTCCGCTCCCGCTCCCGCTCCCGCCGCCGCCCCCCCCTTGCTGCCTCTGCTGCTGCTGCTGCTGCTGCTGCTGCTGCTGCTGCTGCCGCACCACCTGCATCAGCGCGCGCCGGTGCCGGTTCAGCAGCGGGCGCACGAGCGCCGCGGGCTCGTCCACCAGCTCCATGCGCAGGGTGCCGTAGCCCGCGCTCGCCAGCCGCCCGAGCTCCCATGCCGCCGACTGCGCCTGCGACGCAAAGACCGTGTTGCGGCACCCCTGGTCGGCGAGCACGGCGTTGTCGCGCCCCTGCTCGTCCCGCAGGTGCAGCGCGTGCTTCTCGCACGGGTGGCCGCAGTCGAGGTACGAGTCGCCGTCGGACAGGAAGCGGCAGAAGACGCAGTGCTCCGTGTGGAAGACGGCGACGTGCGAGTAGACAATCGCCTCGAGCGACGCGCGCGCGCGCGCGGGGCCGAGCTGCCGCGCGAGGCCGGCGAGCTGCGCGGCGTCGAGGTCGTGGGTGGGGCACAGGCGCGACAGCTGCTGCTGCTGTTTCTGCTGCTGCTGCTGCTGCTGCCGCGCCTGCCCGTCCGCGGCGGTGACGGCACCCCCGTCCGCGATGCTCCCGCCCAGCAGGAGGTCGGCCGCCAGCACGTTGGCGACGTTGAGCGAAAAGTCGCCCTCGAGCGCGGGGATCACCGCTGGGCGCCCGGAGGGGAGCTTGTCCGCGACGTCTGCAGGAAGCGGCGCCCCGGCCCCGCCCAACTCAAGCAGCTGCTGCAGCGCCCCCGCGCCGCGCAGCAACAGGGCGTCGGCGCCCAGACGCAGATAAAACTGCAGCAGGCGCCGCTCCCCCGGCTTGAGCACGCGCGGCAGGGCGACGACGCACCGGCGGCCCGTGGCCTGCACGGCCCGCACGGCCTCGGCCAGGCCGTGGACCTCGAGGAAGTCGAGGACGACCTCGTCGAGCCACGGGCAGGGGGCCTGGTCGTCGTCGTCGTCGTCGTCTTGGTCGCCGTCGGCGTTGGCGCCGCCGCCAGCGGCGATGATGGCCGCCTCGGCCTGCTCCCGCGTGCGGCACAGCAGGCGCAGGCGCGGGGGCGCGGTGGCGGCGGATTGAGCGGCGCCGTCGCCGCCTTGCGCGGCCTCTGCGTCGGCGGCCAGGCGCGAGAGCAGGCGGGGCACGACGGGCGCGTCGGGGACGCCGGCCGAGCGCGCGGCGCGCCGGCCCTCGACGACGGCAGCGGCGAGCGCGGCCGAGGCGGCGCGGCGCGCCTCTTTGAGGGCGCTGGCCGGCATGAAGAGGCCTGTGGCGGGAGTGGCTCGGGGGTGGGGTTTTTTGGGGGGGGGGGGGCGGGGGTGGGGGACGAGTTGAGTGGGAGGAGTTGCGGTGTGCGCGCGGCCAACCTCGCGGCCAAGACGGGAAAAAAAACGCAAGGCGCGCGATCTCGGGAAAGCGAAAGATCATCCGAGTTTGGCCTTGTGCCGCGCGCGCGCTCGTTCGTCGCCTCAATCTCGCAACCATGTGTGTGAAAAAAAAAGGTGATCTTTGGCTGCGCGCGCCGGAATCCGAGGCGTGGCTCTCTCTCGCTCGGAGCGCGGGGCAAGGTTGCTCTGTGTGTGTGGGGGGGGGGGGGCATGGGGGCACGCTCTCCGAACGAAAAAAAAAAAAAATCCTCCGTCGCTCTCCCTCACCTTGGTCGAGCGCCAAGCCGCGCACGTCGACGTCCGCGTCCGCGTCCACCACGGCAAACGTCGTGTCCCCCAGCTGCGCGAGCGCCGCAGCCACATCCGCGGCCTGCAAGGGCCGCTTGCCCGCGCGCTCGAGCGGCACGGCCGTCGCCGCGCGTCCCTCGAAAAAGGCCGGGCCGCCGCCGCCGCCGCCGCCGCCCGCTGCTGCTGCTGCAAAGAGCGGGTTGCGCGCCGTGTAGGTCACGACCAGCGGCTCGCCCAGCGCCCCCTCGGCGCGCGCGGCGACGCGCAGGCGCCGCGCGGCCGAGGCGGGCAGGCCCTCGAACGAGCTGCGGGCGCGCTGCTCGGCGGCGTGGTCGCGCGTCTTCCACACGAGGTCGCCCGGGCGCACGCGGCGCAGCATGGCGCGCGTGGCCGCGGCGGCCGTGGGCGCGGCGGCGGACGTCGGCGAGGACGAGGCGCCGCTGCTGCCGCCGGCCCCCACCGCAAACTGGAGCTCCACCAGGCGCGCGCCGGCGGACGCGTCGCCCTTCGCCCCGGCCGCCCGCCCGCCATCCGCGGCGCCCTCGAGCACGCGCACGCCGTACACGGCCCCGCCCGGCTCGTCCTCGTCCGCGCGCCCGTCGTCGAAAACGACCCCGTCCCCGTTCTTCACGCCCGCGCCCGGCAGCGGCCCCGCGACCAGGGCGCGCCCGCGCGCGGCGTCGACGCTCCGCACCTCGCCCAGGAACAGGCCGCGGTGCCGGGGGGCCCGCCCGCGCACGAGGCGCTGGTGGCGGGGGCCCTCGAGGAACCCGGGCGTCAGGCCGTCGTGCCCGGCGTCCTGCCCGCGCGAGAAGACCTGGCGAAGGTCGCTGAGCGCCTGCGCGCCGCCGACGGCGGCCTCGGCCGAGAATCCGGCGACGGGCGCGAGCAGGCGGTCGGGGCTCGGGGGCGCCCCCGCCCGCGCCGCCGCCTCCTCCTCGCCCCCCCCGTCCTCGGCGATGGGCACGACCTCCCCCGCGGCCACGAGCGCCTCCCACGCCGCGTCGACCGCGCGCCGGTACGCCCGCGCCGCCAGCGCCACGTACTCGGGCCCCTTGAGGCGCCCCTCGATCTTCAGGCACGCCACCCCGGCGCGCACGAGCGCGGGCACCTGCGCCACCCCGGCCAGGTCCTGCGGCGACAGGAGGAAGCGCTCGCCGCCGGCGAGCTCGCGCACGCGCCCGTCCACGTACAGCGCGTAGGGCATTCGGCACTGCTGCGCGCACTGCCCGCGGTTGGCGCTGCGGCCCCCCCACGCCTCGGACGACCAGCACTGCCCGCTGTAGGCGACGCACAGGGCGCCGTGAACAAAGGCCTCGACCTCGTACGTCGGGGAGGGGGATGAGGCGCCGCCCGCTGCCGCCGCCGCCGCCCCCGCGCCGCCGCCGCCGCCGCCGCCGCTGCCCGCGGCCACCTGCGCGATCTCGCGCACGGACAGCTCGCGCCCGACGACCACCCGCCTGGCGCCGCGGGACGCCGCGAAGCGCGCGCCCTCGGCCGCCGTGATGGTCATCTGCGTCGAGCCGTGGATGGGCAGGTGCGGGGCGACGCGGCGCGCGCACTCTTGCGCGCCGACGTCCTGGATGATGAGCGCGTCGACGCCCGCCGCGGCGGCCTGGCGGACGGCGCCCTCAAACGCGGGCAGCTCCTCGTCAAAGACGAGGACGTTGAGGGCGAGGTAGCCCTTGACGCCCCGCGCGTGCAGGTAGGACGTCACCTGGGGCAGATCCTCGGGCGCAAAGTTGGCGGCGCGCGCGCGCGCGTTGAGGCCCGACGACAGGCCGAAAAAGACGGCGTCGGCGCCGTTCTCGACCGCGGCCCGGAGCTGCGGCCAGCCGCCCGCGGGCGCGAGCACCTCTGGCTTCTTTCGGCGCAGGGGCGGGGCGGCGTCGGCGTCGGCGGCGGTGGCGGCGAGGGGCGGTGGCGCCGTCCAAGTTGCTGGTGTCGCGATGCCGCCGTAGGCGCCCGTCGTGCCGCCGCCGCCGCCGCCGCCGCCGCCCCCGGCGCCGTACAGCTCTGGGTTTTTGCGCGACTCGGGCGCGTCCTCGGCGGAGGACGAGAACCGCTCCGGCGGCGGCGGCGGCGGACGACGACGAGGCGCCGGCGGCGCCCGCGCGCGCTTTTTCGGCGCGTCCGTGTCCGGCGCAGCGCGCGCCGCCCGCAGTCGCGTCGTGCTGCGTCGTGATAGGGACAGGTATGCCGAGGGACCAGCGCCGACCCCCCCGGCTCGTCCTCCAGCCGAGAGGAGGAGGCCCGGCGGGCGAGGCGCCATGTGGCTGGTGGTGGTGGTGGTGTCGGCGCAGGCAAGAGGTGTGCGCTCGTCCGCGCAGGAGCAGCGCTATCTGGCCAAGCCGAGCAGATGGCTGGGCTGGTCGATGGAAGAGGGATGCGAGAGGCGCACTTGGTGCATTGGCGCAAGGGCTCGCGATGATGTTTCAGAGGGGGTGGTGGCGCGACGCGCGACGCGCCGGCGTCCAGTCCGTCTCCCCGCCGTCGTCTGTCGCAGCAAGCCAGAGGGCGCGCGTCCACCTGCTCCAAGACACGGTACTCGCGCATTGCTTTGACGCACTCCTCTCAACCGGAATCCACATCATCTGACCATCACACGCGCGCGCGGCGCCAAGCGACAGACCCGGGGGCGAGCAGCGTCGTCGTCTCGACACCGCCTCCGCGACCACCCGCAAACGCGCGCGCCACAGACGTCAATTCGCCACCACCTCCAATGGACCTCTTGAAAGCCTCGCCATCATGCAGCAGCAGCACCAGCGCCTGCAGCTGCCGGCGACAACAACAACAACGCCGCCTTTGGCGACTCACGCCGCTCGCGGCCGCCGCCGCCGCCCCGCTGCCCGTCGCCGCCATCGACTGCGCCGCGGCCGCGGGCACCCTGCACGCCCTGCGCCGCGCCCTCTCTCGGCGACCCCAGGGCGCCGCGACAACGACGACGACAAGCGCGACGACGGCCGCCTGCGACCTGTGGCTCTCGGCCCTCTGCCGCGCGCAGGAGGCCAGCGACCGCCTCCTGGCCGACCTCGACGGCGCGCGCCGCTCGGCGGCCTTCTGGCGCGGGCGGATGCGCGCGGGCGGGCACGGCGCGTTCATGCTGCTCGGGCGCGGGCCGACCGAGTTTGCGGCCGGGGTGGTGCGCGGGGCAGCGGCGCTGTGGCAGCAGCGGGAGAGGCGGGGGCTGGAGCACGATGGCCAGGAAGCTGCGGCCAAGGGGGGTGGTGGCGGCGGCGGTGACGGCAACGACCCGGCGGCGGCAGCAGAAGGAGAGCCGGACGCCGAAGACGATTCCAGCGGCGCCACGTACCGCATCCAGGAGCGCATCGACGCGCTCGACGCGCTTTCGCGCCGCCTGGCCGTCGCTGTGTCGCGCGTGCACCGCGCCGCCGACCTGCTCCGGCTCGAGCTGCCGCCGGGCACGCCCGCGGCCGACGCGGCCGCGGCCGCTGCGGCCGCAAGCGCCTCGGCCGCCCGCATGGCCCCCGCGGCGCCGCTGGCGTCCGCCGACCCGGCCGCCGCCGAGCGGAGCATCGCGCTTTGCCTCAAGCAGCTGCGGCAGGCGCTGGAGGACGTGCCGCGGGCGGCGGCGGAGGCAGAGGCGCGCAGAGGAGGCGGAGGAGGAGGAGGAGGAGGAGGAGGAGCGGCCAGCGGAGGCGGCGGCGAGGAGCGCGGCGCGGCCCCAAACGCGAGGGCGACCCCGGCCGACGACCTCGCAGCCATCGAGGCCGTGCTCGAGGGCAGCAGCGGCTCTTGCCCGCAATGCTGCGGCGGCGACGCCAAGGCCGCCTCCTCGCTCGACGCCGCCGCCGCCCTCCGCAGCGCGCACGCGGCGGCCGCCGTGCGCGGCCCTCTCGCCCCCGCGCCCGCCTGGGCGCGCATCCCCTCGCGCCTGCAGCGCCACTGGCTGCGCTACGCGCTGCTCGGCGCCTGCGCTCTGGGCGCGGGAACCTGGGCCGTGAGGCACCGGGAAGACCTCGAGCGCTGGCGCGCCGAGGCGGGGGGCGCGGCCGTGGGCGCCTGGCGCGCGCACGTCGTCGAGCCGCTGTCCGCGGTGCGCCGGGAGCTCTTCGCGACGCTGCGCGACCGCCCCGCGATCGTGTCCCCTGGCGAGTTTGCCGAGGACCGCGAGGCCTTGCTGCGCATGCTGCGGAGCTTTGAGGAGGACCACCGAGGAGGAGCGGCGGCCGCGGCGGCGGCGGCGGCGGCGGCGGGGGCGGAGGGGGAGGAGGCGGCCGCCGCGCCCGCCGCCGGCCCCGAGCCCGGCCTCGACGCCGACGACGCCCAGCTCATGTCGCGCGGCATGGCGCGCGTCATGCGCAGCTACGAGCGCGAGCTCCGCCAGCCCCTGCGCAACCTCTTCGCCGGCAGCCTCGCGCGCGCCGTGCTCATTCAGGTCCAGCGCCTCAAGCTGGACACCGAGGCGGCGATGCTCGAGCTGGACCAGATCCTCAAGTCGAACGAGCTCTCGCTCACGCTGGTGGCGGCCGTGCCGTCGGCGGCGATCGCGGCGCTCCTGGCGCGCGGCGCCTGGAGGCTGGGCCTGGCGGTGGCCCTGGGCGCGCCGCCCGACCCGAAGCGCGAGGCGGGCGCGTGCCGCGTGGCCATGGCCGCGCTCGGGCGCGCGCTGAGCGCGGCGCGCGCGGCGGCGCAAGAGGTGGCGGGGGTGGGGGGCGGCGGCGAGGACGCGGCGGCCTTGCTGGTCGTGGCCGCGGCCGAGGGGGCGGCCGTGCACGCGCTGCACACCGTGCTGCAGGAGGCGTCGCGGCTCTACAGGCTGCGGCTGCTCGCGGTGGGCGGCGCGGCGGCGGCGTCGTCGTCGCCGTCGCCGTCCTCGCGCCGCGCGGGCGAGTGGCCGTCCCTGCGCGAGGGCCTCGTGCAGCTGGCCCGGCCCCCCTTGGCGTCGGCGGGCAAGCTCGAGTACCACCGGGACCTGTCGCGGACCTACGCGCTATTTCAGCCGTGACATCCGGGTGAGGGAGGACGCGAGGCGAGGAGGCGAAGAGGCGAGGAGGCTCGAAATCGCGGCGCGGCGGCGTCGCGCGGGCGGCACCGGGCGCCGGGTACGGGCGGCAAAAACGCGATCGTGCTCCGACGCCCTCGCCAACCACAGACACACGCACACTCTGACCCAGCACCTCTCTTCGCGCTCCTTCTGCAACAACGAAAGAGCCTCCTGCTTCACCACCAAGCGTCGTCGTCGTCGCTTCTTCGCCATCGACACGAGCAGTTTTTTGCGTTTGATCGCGCCCACCCGCCCGCCTCCACGACGCGCTCCGAGACGCCTCGAGCACACGTCCCAGCGGCCCTCGGATCGCCCGATCCTTTGGCTGAGCGGGTGGCAGGCGGGTCCCTCCGCGTCGGCGTGGCAGCGGAGGAGCGAGAGGCACAGCGCGCGATCCTCAACGCGCGCGCGTGGGCCCGCAGCATCGCCTCGTCCTCCCCATCCTCTCGCCGCACACACACGGCCGGCCGCACTTGAACGCCACTGGCCACGATGTTCGGCGTCCCGGCGCCCGCGGCCGCCGCCCCGCTCTACAACCCGAACAAGGACTTTGAGGTCGCGACGCCGCCGCAGGACGGCGTCGCCGCGCTGACCTTCTCGTCGCGCGCCAACCACCTCGCGGCCGCGTCGTGGGACGGCAACGCCTACGTGTGGGACGTGCAGCCGAGCGGGCAGGCCGTCCCGAAGGCCACCACCTCGTGCGGCGGGCAGCCGTGCCTCGCGGCCGCCTGGTCCCAGGACGGCGCCTCGGTCTTCCTCGGCGGCTGCGACCGCGCCGTGCGCCTCTGGGACCTCGCGTCGGGGCAGGCGCGCACGATCGGCACGCACGACGCGCCCGTGCGCCACGCCGCGCACCTGCCCGAGCTCGGGCTCGTCGTGACGGGCTCGTGGGACAAGACCCTGCGCTACTGGGACGCGCGCTCCCCGACCGCGTCGGGCGCGGCGTTCACGTACAACCTGCCCGACCGGTGCTACGCGCTCGACGTGCTCCACCCGCTCATGGTCGTCGGCACCGCCGAGCGCCACCTCCTGGTCTTCAACCTCGCGCAGCCGCAGCAGCCTTACAAGCAGCTGGTCTCGCCGCTCAAGTGGCAGACGCGCTGCGTCGCGTGCTTCCCGAGCAAGCAGGGGTACCTCGTGGGCTCGATCGAGGGGCGCGTGGCCGTGCACCACGTCGAGGACTCGGTCGGGCAGGCCGCCAACTTCACGTTCAAGTGCCACCGCGACGAGTCGGACATCTACCCCGTCAACTCGTGCGCGTTCCACCCGCAGCACGGCACCTTCGTGACCGCGGGGGGGGACGGCACGTACAACTTCTGGGACAAGGACAGCAAGCAGCGCCTGCGCGCGATGCAGCGGTGCTGCTACCCGTCCGCGAGCGGCGCGCCGGGCGCGTCGGAGCCCGCGCCGATCCCGTGCGGCGCCTTCTCGGCCGACGGGTCGATCTACGCGTACGCCGTGTCGTACGACTGGTCGCGCGGGCACTCGGCGTACCACCCGCAGACGATGCGGACGCACGTGCTGCTGCACGCGTGCCAGGACCAGGAGGTCAAGCCGCGGCCCAAGGTGGGGGCGCGCAAGTGAGGATGATGATGGGGGGGGGGGGGGGGGCGGGCGCCCACGCGC
>Ga0315905_10003278_pt1 | contig 16750 bp, 17 predicted proteins | sample LakEriMetagenome_5_FD_203522 | JGI IMG/M metagenome (GOLD analysis project Ga0315905, IMG submission 203522) | Freshwater fungal communities from buoy surface, Lake Erie, Ohio, United States - Buoy 4 MA121 | ecosystem: Environmental > Aquatic > Freshwater > Lake | place: USA: Lake Erie, Ohio... | reverse complement strand
CACACAAAACGAAATTGGGCTTTCCAATCGAGATTCGGAGTCTCGTGTCTGCGGGGATAGGCTGTAGTTGCGCTGCCTTTCCCTAGTTCTTTTCTCTCTTTCTCACATAAAAACAATGTGGTCCAACACTGCAGGCTGTGCTGTGCGCACACCGTGATTGACGCCCACATCTCCCCACGTAAGACATAGCCGAGTCCATGCGAGAAGAGGGTATGAGTAGGGAGGGAGAAGACTTTTTGGACAGTTCCAGTCCGGGGCAGTTCACTTCTTCTCATTTTGAAGAAATGCTCAGGCTGGGGACTAACTGTGAAAACATTTTTGGAAAACAAATCGGAAATGTGTTTGTTTTCACCATTTGTTTTGATGTCGGTCTTTGCTGTTTTGTGTTGAAAATGACAACAAATCTGGAGATCACCTACGAACCAATTTGAAAAAAGCCTTTTTCAAATTGGTTCGTAGAAATGGAATGTTTCCCAGATTTTTCCGCGCGACGGGCTCCGGACAAATAGGCCCTATTTATTTGTCCGCCGAAAAATCTGGGAGAAAAATCTGGGGATTTCCTGTTACTAAAATCTTTCCGCAAAAAATGTTTCCACAGTTAGACCTCAGCCTCAGAGACACAGAATGCTCACTGACACACTTGTCTCCTAGCAGACAACGCCTTTCGATTTCAGGTCACAATCAACACTATTCCAGTTTCTTAGTAAACAGAACCGTTATTAATAGAACCAGAGTGCTCCTCGGCAAAGTCCGGGGTTCAACAAGGACGTTGACAAAACGTTTCCAGGCTCACGACAAGTCAGCAGAAGAGGCTTAGGCCGTGGCAGCAGGAGCTGCATCCGCTGCTGGAACCGCTGCCGGATCTGTGATGCATGGCCTTGCAGCTGTGAGTGCCGCTCCATTTCTGCCAGCGGTCCACGTCAGTCGTTCGAAACAGATGCATCAGAGAGGTGCTTGTATGCGCCGTCAAGTGAGGATCGCACATGTGTCGGGTGGACGCAGCCATGACCTGCCAAGGACTGCACCAGCCCATGAGTCGATAAGGATGCCGCTGTCCTTTAGCTGTGAGCCGCCATTGAGCTGATTCGTGTTGAAAAGCCAATCCTCGCCAGGTGTGCGGAACTGATGGCATGCTGTCGTCGGCAACTTACAATGTCATCAGAGCGCGTCGCACTCGCTCGCAATCGTTCAGCCGTACCGTGGTTCACTCTTCTGCGTGCTTGACTACGCGCTACAAGTAGCACCGCTGCCAGCGCGCGGAGGGCGAAAAAGACACGACCCGGGCGCGGATCTGCGCCCGGACAGGGCGGGGAACTGTGAATGCACCCTGTCCGCGCACCTTGCAATCTACGTGCGCACGATTGTCACACGCTTAACGCACGCAGCGGCATACATGGATAACACACTCCTAGACCCCGACAACGCAACGCACGAACATACGCACGCACGCACGCACACTCGCACACTCGCGCGCGCGCTCACGCACGCCAGTGAGCGAGCATCATCGCGAGCGAAACCCTGGGCACATTGAGGCATGCTGGCATAGATCATTCGCGGTTAGAGCACTCACTTTCGTTGTCATAATTCAGCGCCTGCACATGAGCACATCCCAGCGATGCACATTGCGCGCGCGGCACGTCAGTGGCGCACCCGAGCACCCAGCGCACGCGGACAGAGCGGCGCGGCGCTAGAGCAGGGAAACACAATGCGGATCCCCTTGCAGACCCCGCCTCATACACTCCGCACCTGGAACGCCCGGATCAGCGCAAACATTTGCCGTGTGTAACTCCAAATCGGCTGCAGAGAAATTTCGGAAACAGAAGCAAGGCTGTTTTTTTAGGTCTCTTTTCACACAAAGTCTCCAAAAGACACCTAAAAATCATCTCCTCGGACGACAAGTTCAAAGTTATCTCACACAACTGTACTGCATACTACAGCAGAGGGAGGCAAGCCATGCGCCTGATGCAGGCGAGAGATGCGTCATTGCCCGATAGGTCAAGGTAGTCTCCCTCCGCTGCGCCTGCGGCTGGCAATAGCGCGTGAAGCTCACTTCGGCACTGGCGGCAGCAGGGTGGACACCATCAACGAGCTCGATGACTTCCTGGCAAAGCTCAAGTCAGTGACGAGCAGGACCGCGGAGGTGCTGCCAGACAGCGCAGACGGAAGAAGAGCAGGCGGTGAATTCTCGCAGGATAAACAGGCCTACAAGTCTGAGCTGTCGCGCCTGGACGGGGAAATCGCACTGCTCGAGTCCGGCGGCACCGGCGTGACGCGCCGAGTGCCACCTCTGGCGCAGCGCTCCGCCGCCCGGCAGCCACTGCCCCCCGCGCCTGCTGCTCGGTCGCCACGCGACCCGACCGGCGTGAGCTCACCGCCAGCCGGGCTGGCAGTAGACGACCTCCCGCTGGTCAACTTTGACGGGACACTCGTCGTCATGGGCAGCGGGGTGATGAACCGCGCGGCCCCGCTGATCACAGCGCCAGACCATAGCAGCAGCAGCGCTCTACAGAGCAGAATTTTGCGTATGCACGAGGCGTTGGAGGAGAGCAGGCAGATGCGAGCAGCGCTTGCGATCAAAGAACCTGAACGGAAAGACCGGAGCGGTGGATACGACGCGGGCCCGATCTCGGAGCGTGCAACCAGGAATGCCCCAAGGGCCGTGCGGGCTGCCCCACCTGGAAACGGCTCCCCTCTTGCCTCTGGCCTCTTGCCTCTTGACTATCAACACGCTGCACACGCTGCTCCTTTGCAGCCAAGCAGAGAGATCAACGCAATGAGAGAATTCAACCAGTGGCAGGGTTCGCCGCAAAAATCTCCGCCGCCGCAGCTCCTGCGAAAGAAGCAACAGGTCCAGCAGCAGCAGGAAGCTCCCGTGCCAGTTGCGGCCGAGGAGCGCAGAGTGCCCATCCCTCCCCCTATGTCACAGCAAGAGATGTTGTCGGAGCAGGAGATGTTGGCGCTGGTCAGCCGCATGTACCAGGGGGAACATGATCTCCAGCAACGGTTGTGGGATATGATCTCGGATGGAGCCATCCGGACGCCTCGGGAGCTCAGAGCATGTGCTGAGGGGATCAAGCGTGAGGCGTACGGGGCACAGCTGGCAGGACACGGGGTAAAACAGCAGACACCTCGCGCTCGCTCAAGCGGTGAGCAGCAGCCGCTGACGCATCAGCACCCACACCCACCTGGATACCAGGCGCAACCCCCCCAGCATGAGCAAGGAGGTTGGGATAGCGCTCGTCACCCATACCATGCAAATCTGTCACAGCCCATGGACTATAAGGGACAGCTCCAAAGGAGTTTGGGGCTCTCACATTGGCAGTCGTCGGACCCTGCCATACCCCGCACAATCATTGCTCGTCCCAACAACGTGAACCGCCAGCCTCCGCAGCCGCCGCCGTCTCTGCAGTTCCGTGTTAGCAGCGCTGGTGGAGCACCGCCCATGGAGTATTCCAATCACCAATTACCCGCCCGCGTGCCGCTGCCACTGCATTCGATGCACCCAGATATGCAGCAGGGCAAAGACGCTGAAATTCTTTCGAAATCCTTTGATGCCATCAGCAAATTGGCGTCATCACCCGCATACATTCCTGCATACCCGCCGCCTGCCCCGCACCAGCCGCAGCAACGGGGCCTTGCCCCGCCCTGGTCTGGCGGAGCAGGTGTACAGTACATGAATCCGCCCCGCCCGGTGGCTGCTTTTCCTTACGCGCCAACTCAGGTGCCGTTGCCTATGGGCACCGGCCCGCCGCACATGGACATGGTCGGAGCAGGATCGGTTGTACCGCGGACGTCCAAGGCGCACGTCAATGCACCTGCAGACGCCGTCGACACGGTCGCTCTCTGCCAATTTTTTATTTGGATTTGCAGCAGTATTTTGATTTATACTCAGATGCTTTGCGCCATGGTCTGATGATCAGACCAGCTCTGTTGACTCGGGGTGCCACACTGAGTGCAAGTATTGGTGTGCAGAACGGCGTGATTCCAGTTTCTGCTTTGTCTATCCAAGAGAAGTACAACCTGATGGGTGAAGGTTACGACCACGGAGAGATGTTGTGACAACAGCACAAGGCAGATAAGAAAAGGTGGAGGAAGAGCAGGAGGAGGAGGAGGAGGGAGACGCCCCTCGCGGGCCCCTGCGACGGAAATTTGCATGGTCAGATTTCAGAGCAAAGTCGGCGGAGCCGGCAACAAGCATCCCTCCTCGGATCGGCCACCCCCACTGGACGTCATGGAAAGGTTCTCGAGGCGCTGTGCAGCGGTGGCACGTCCCGCTGCGCGCCGCCGTCGCCGCGACAGCACGGCGCCGCGAAGCGAAAAATCACGAAACGTTGCGTTTTAACATTTATAATGAAAACTAAACATTTCTGAAACTCCTCTTAGCTTCGGCACGAACCCCCTCCGTTTTTTTTTTCTCGTCTGACGCCGTATACATATATACAGCTGTCTCGGCGCCCGAATTTTTTTTACCTTCTCGGCGCCCTATTTTTTTTCTCGGCGCCCGAGAGGCGCCCTTGACCCTAAACCGTAAACCCAGCCTAGGCCGCGACTCCGCGTGCTTGATGTCTGTGGTTTCGTGTAAGTATGCACACAGGCGTTCACAGGTTTTTACCCTAAACCCTAAACCCTAAACCCCCGCGGTAGCCCCAACCCGAGTGCAACCCACCCGGTAGCCAAAAATTAAGAGCGACGGGAAAATGTTGTAACAAAAAAACTGTCTCGTCGCCCGTATACGACGCCCGTATATACTATACCGATGTCTCAGCGAGTAACACTATGTATTTGTGAATGGGAGTGACACTCTGGACTTTGGATTTGTTCATGTTGCGCCGTGTCTCTCATTAGCGTTTATCCGGTATGTCAAGCAAGGACATGAAGCAAGGACATCCGCCGGCGCGGCGAAAATCGGAACACACAGTGCCAAAAAACGGCGGTGTTCCCTCGGCGCTGGGCGAAAAGTAGGTGCGTAGGTTGGTTGCAAAAGGTCCCGTGAGGCGCGCAGTGAAATCGGTTTATTCGAAACATTGCGTTTTAATGTGAATTTTTAAAACGCAACGATTCGCGAAATGCCGTGCTGTCGCGGCGACGGCGGCGCGCAGCGGGGCGTGCCACCGCTGCGCAGCGGAGGGGGCGGCAGGGAAAGAATATTTCGAATCTATTTGGACCCGGTACGACTGTTTTGATCGGTCGGTCCGGGTTTTGGGTCTCTTTTTGGATCGGTCTGACCGGATCGATCGGTGGTATTTTAAAGAACCCAAGAACCAATAGAACCAGTGCTTTAATTTAAATTTCCGACCATTGCGGACGTATTTTGAGGAGGAGGCGGCGACTTCCACCACGAGTGCAATACATCAGTGGAAAGCCCTTGGGAAGCCCGACTTTGACCATCAAATAACCGAACATCAAATAACCGAATTTGACCATGAATACCTGATTTTGACCACCCGCTCCACTGAAATCCTGGTACCAAAACAGGAGTATCGGGTCCGAACAGGTGCGGAATATTCTGTCCGCTGCCGCTCCCTCGCGCAGCGCCTCGAGAACCTTTCCATGACGTCCAGTGGGGGCGTGGCCGATCATAGGTGGGATGCTTAGACGTCCAAGGGGGCCGCGGGCGTCCAAGGAGGCATGCTTGGACCGGCTCCGCCGCGTGGCAAGAATTCACCGACCATGTGCCCCAATTCTCCACTTCTCTCCACCTGCCCTGCTACTCTGATCGCGCCATGTCACTCTCGACTCGCTTAGTTAACTTTAACTTTATCGCAGGAAACACTTCTCTTTCAGGGGGAGATTTCGAACACGGCTTGGCATCCAAGAAATGGTTCAGAATCTAGAATTACCCGGGGCATTTCCTGCGATCAAACTATCCCGCGTGCAGGGAGGTGAGGGCGTGTCCTTTTTCGAGAATTCCTGTTCCAGGGCGTGCAAGATCAGCAACAAGGGATTGCTTTTTTATCCTTTCGGGGAAAATTTTATCCTGTAGAACGGAGGCAAAATCAAGTTATGCGGAATTGCAGGGCATCTAATTCCACACGACAGGGCTGAGACCACCAGCCAGACGAGACGAAAGCCTCGGATATACGCACCCTCTCGCCCTTGCACATTAACTCTATTGCCACAAACAAGTTGTCTTTTGCAGCAATGTCATCGAACATGACTCCTTGACTCTGGCCATTGATCTTGATACTCACGCTCCCACGCAAACGATTGAACACCACCGCAAATTTGTCGCCTTCCTGGCAGTTGTACTCGACATATTTATCCCCGACGGTGCGGCCATTTTGGGTGTGAAAGCGTGTGCCATTGCCACATCCATACATCCATGTCTGGTATTGTACTTTGGCTGTGTGATGTTGCCCGGCAGTAGTGACGCTGCGATGAAGAATACCAATGCGAAGCCCGTCGTCTGATGACAAGGCCGTCCATTTTTCAATCAGGAATTCGCACTCTGCGTCAGAGGCAGTAGACAGGCCGGGGTTGAGCCACATGAGAGACGGAGTGCCTTGCGTATCGTTTACCTTAGCGGCTAGTCGGCCATTGCTCCCAACCGCTATCGACTCGGAGGCTTGATCATTGATTGGTTCATTGTGCGGATTGAACAAATAGCTATTCCAAACAATCTGAAATAGTTTGGATGAAGCAAGCAGCCATTGCATTACCATACACATGTTACGCTCAAGCTCCCGCACAGCGAGTGTGTCCAGCATGTGTGTCTGTGTGTTAGGCCTTGTCTGTGTGTCAGGCTTAACTCCGGCTGAATTAGGCCCACGAGCGCCGCCGCCACGCACTTGCGCTTTATGCAGCGGAGAGGGCTCGGAATGCCAGGCGATCACCGCTTGTTCTCGACGAAAAAGAGCATCAGCCTCCTTCTCACCAGGGGCTTCGGAGCCGCTCGATGCCCGTTTACTTTTCATGAGAAAGGCAATTGTTCTTCCACAGCATTCCACGGCCAAGTCATGAATGTTGCCAGGAACACTGAGTGCCTCGAAAAAGCGTGTCATGTCTGACACCCCCATCGCATGCTGCAGGTGAGCCACGATGTCCTCGAGCCAAGCGTGCGACCGTTCTGAGACATAGGCTAGCACCAGATTCTGCACCTTGATATGCTCAGAAGAGACGGGTGCCGATGCAGGCCTTCTTGCACTCTGGATGCTGTCTTCAATTTCTTGCGCGTGACGCCGTGCCAGGAGCATGAGGTCGTAGATGAGGATCTCGGGCACAGGGACCTCGCCTGATGCCTGGCTGGTCTCCTGCTTGGGCAGGCTGATGCAAACCAAGAAGCGTGAGTCTGGTGAAAAAGATAAGGACGTGGTAACACAATCGGAGCCGTTGGTGACGATTCCAAGCTGCACGCTCTCCCCCCCCGCTTCAGCACACCACAAGGATACCGTCCCCGCCTCCAGCCCTATTGCTATCCAACTTCGGTTTTCCTCCCTGCGCCATTCACAGGGCGTTGGTGCGAATCGTCAGCAGCCATCATGACGCGCAAGCAACACTTGGACAGATTGCACTTTTATGTGTGCACGCGGAAGTAAAGACAAGACGTTACCAGGTAGCAGCGGTGCAGACGATTTCATCCTTGTCATCGCCACAGTCAAGAACTTGATAATTCCAGGGATCATGCTGGCTAAGCATCGACTCGATATCCCACACATAGGCGCGATCATCGCCGAGGCAGTTGGCAACTACTTGGGACCCGACGGGCGCGAACTGGACATGGTTGACAGGACCAGGAAACTTGATGTGATGAGTGCAATACCAGTCGTCGCGCGCCTGTGCTGCTTTCTGATCCTTGGTTACGGCGCCTTGCCGTCCCCTTCTTTGCCAAATTCGCACGCTCATATCCAACGAGGCGCTGGCAAGCATGGTTGCATTGCTGCTAAAGCTCAAGGCTGTGATGGATACGCTGTGCGAGTGCGAGTGCTTGTGAGGGCTGTCATTCACTTGATCGCGATGGTTATGTCCAAATAGATGCTGCGTCACTTGGCAATCGCGCAGCGGCTCGCAAATGCAAATGGGCTCAGCTAATCGCAATCGACCAAACATGTAGCTGTTGAGAGGATTCCACCCGCGAAGGTCAAAGACGTGGCATATGCCTTGACCATCGCCTGAAGCAAGCATGGTTCCGCACGCAGAAAACTGGCAAGTTGTCACGCTGCACCCGTCGTTATCCAAGACCCGAATGCATTCAGGTTTCTTGAGAGAAGCCAAATTCCAGATTGATATTATCCCATCCGCACCAGCTGTTGCCAAAATCTGCCAAAATGTGTGGGAATCAAGTGGTGACAACAAAGAAGAAGCGGGCAATCACAACGAGCATCAGGAGTGCTTCTCTTCTATGAGAGAGCGCATGGCCATATGTGGATGGTGTTTAAGCTCACAGAGCAATGCGGCAGATACTCACATAGCGATCCGGCAAATATGCTTCTGAGTCGGGAGGCCTAAAGCAGCAAAAGTTGACGGTGTCTTGGTGGCGCACAAGGTCGGCCCCGTGCAGAGGCTTCCAGTCGCCCGCTGTCTCTCCCGTCTCTCCCGTTGCCGCTATGTTGACGATGCCGTCTGATCGAGTAATTGCCATCAACTTGCAATCATGACTAAATGCAATGTGCACTGGTGACACAGACTGGCCGTCTTTTAGGCGCAGAGTTTTCTGGGGTTTGGTGACCCGAAAGAGCATCTTGGCTTCAGATCCTTGAGAGACTGTCTCGACAAAAGACTGCATACGCAGTAAACGTCTTTCTTTCTCTGTCTCCTCCTCCAACTGGACCCTGCTCTTTTTGTGTTTGATGGTGCTGGCACAAGTCTGAGTTTGGCGCAGCGTAGGCTTGAACATGATTTGATACTCGGCACGCATAAACAGCGTTTCAAGAGTGCTGCTTGTGAAGAGCTTGCCGCCTAATTCGTCGATGTTGAAGTTGAGCATGCAGCTTCTACCGCGAAAAGAACATGACGGGGGCAGCAAACAACCCACAGGCCCTTCCTCCGCGATCAGCCTCCGCAGGTCCGACACAGTGCGCGCACCGGCACGAAGCAGTTTCATAAAGGTTACATCCTGCGAATCCACGTCTGCCTTTGGCCATAGTGTCTGCACCAGCTTCCACAACTCCTGGCTCTCCTCTGCAATAGGTAGATGTCCATGAGCAGGAGCATAGCCGACCTCAGCGTCAATGGGAAGAAACGACAGCTTGTGCAATGTCTCCATAGTCGCCGATTTCAAGAGCTTGCCGCCATTGACATCGATCCTGTAATTGAGCAAGCATGCTTGGCCGCGGAAAAAGCTCCATGTTGGCAGGTACGTGGCGTCTCGCGGTGCTCGCGTCTCCATGAGATCCACGAGGTCTTGACACGTTATTGCACCGGCAAGCCTCAACTTTTCTGCCACTTTACGTCGTTCGTCTGTGCTTTTCCAGGTGCGCGATATTACAAGGCGAAGGTCGTCGGCACACGTACTGTATCCCTTTGTCCACACAGATGAAGCATCCTCACCACGCAAATGCAAAGCGCCACTCGTCACAAGACTCCGCAGTTCTTTAGGGTTTTGAGCCAGCTCAATGATGGAAGACCTTGGCGTGATGCCTAGACTCAGTCTTTTTGACGCCATCACCGGTGCTTGCTCAGACTCTCTTGCTTTGGACCCCAACTTGATGCCCAGATACATGAGGCGCGAAGACGCTATCTCAAGGGCCCTGGAGAAGCCCTGCATCACAGCTTGCCCACGAGAACCAGGGGCCCAAAGATGGAGCGCTCGCGTGAAATCACCTACTCTGACCCATACCGAAAAGGCACAGCCTTGCAACTGCTCATTCTCAAATGGACCTGTCACCAGTTCCACTTTGTGCAGATCCTTGACGCACCACGTGCCAGTGACAATTTCGGCCCTTTCAAGGTTCGCGAATCTGGCATCGGGCGTTGCAACCGGGCGTCGCATGCCCGGCAAATAATCTGCATCTCGCTCAATCCGGATGAGCAACTGGTTGTCAGCATTCACGACGAAGCGAAACTGCGGGTGAATCACAGCCCACGCAGTTCCATGACCGACTTTGGCTCTATACAAGTTCATAACACGAAACCCTTCCCGCGCCGCCGTCTTGAGCAGCTCCTGATCCGCCTTGATTTTCGCCTGCTCCAGTGCTGCAATTTGCTCAAGGCGCCTTTGCTCTTTTTGCTCCGCCCTCGCATTCACAGCTCTCAGCGCCATCTCGTTGTCTGGGTTCAAGGCATACAGCTTTATCAGGATGTCTGCGAGTGGCGTTTTTCTAAACTGCTCATATTGAGCCCTGGAGATGCTGCCTTGGCTTTCAACATCGATGATTCTGAAGAGCTGGCTCACATCCTCAATCAATTTGAAATTCAGACCCAACTTATCCGTGTAGTCCTTATGGAAGGCCCTGCCAAATGGGCTTTGATTCAATTTGTGGAGGTTAACGTGGAGCTCTTGGAGCGTCAACTTGCCATTCGAACACACATCCATGTATTTGAACTCCGCCACAAATTCATCCTAATTCGTTGGCACAACAATGTCAGCATGGGCACCCCTCAAAGGCGCACTCCAATGAAACAAAGGTGCCCTCCAACCAAACACGTAACCACGTGCCCAGCAGGCAACAGCGATGCAAAGCAGCGCAAGAAATGTTGACGGGGGCACGGGGCACAGGAGGGACCGCTAGGGAAGGCTCACATCGTGGCCGTCGCCGCCCCCACCGCCCGGCTGGGCGGCTTCGTGCCCGCCCAGCATGCGGCTTATTTTGGCCTCTATGTCCTCCACGCTACTGCTGTAGTCGCCATCTGTCTCCTCAAGATCGCTGTCGTCAACCTGGCCTATCCGTTGCTCAAGATTGCTGTCGTTAACCTTGCCTATCCGTTGCCAGAAGGGCGTCCGCATCGCACGCGCTGTGTGCGACCCGGGCTGCTCATGCGTCCGCGTCGTCTTCGCCGGGCGCCGCGCGGTGCGGCTTTTGCGGGGAGACATGGTGTTGACAGTTATTCCTGGCAAAGTCCATACACGTGAACATACATGTACGCGTGTCTGTCTGTCTTTCTGTCTGTCTCTCTCGCTCTGTGTGTGTGCGTGTGTGCGTGTGTGCGTGCGTGTGCGAGTGTATGTATCCTTTGCCTGGAATCTTCAGCGGAGGCACGGGAATCTTCTGCGTCGGCGCTGCCGCTTCGAGCGCCGGCTGCAGCGCAGCAGAATGCGGCGACAAGGCTGCGACGGTGCCCCGTGCGTGAGCAGCGGCAGGCTTGTCCGCGGCCTTGGGCGCCAGGCTCTCCTCCCGCCCGGTGCCACCACCGCGCTCCACTCCTGCCGGCGGCAGCAGGAACTGCGGCATGGGCGGCGCCCCCGGTGGCGAGCCCGGACGCCGAGCATCTGCGCTCGCCGACCGCGCGCTCCCGCTGCGGCTGCTGCTGCTTCTACTGCTGCTGTCTCCGCTGTCACCCCCGCAGCTCCCGGACGGCGTCCGCACCGCCGCCATCTCACTCCGTGAGCAGCCTCAAGCCTACCTATTGCCCGCGTCTCCTCTCGCCATGTTCTCCAAACGGCTCGAGACCAACGTCACGGACGTCGCACACAGACAAGTTCTTTTTTACTGCTTTGACCTCGTGACGCTCTCAGGCGCATAGAAGGTGATCGCCGCCATGTCACACCGACTGCCCGGAGACGCGAACATCGGAGCAGAGGTGGCAGCGCTGCAGACCAAGATCAAGGAAGCCGGTGACAAGGTCAAGACGCTCAAGGCGGACAAGAAGCCCAAGGATGACCCCGAGCTTGTGGCCGCCCTTTCGGAGCTGAATGCGGCCAAGGCAGAGCTGGCGGAGCTGACGAAGCCGGTCGAGACGAACCCGTTTGCCAAGGTGCGCGCCGAGCTCGATGACGTTTGCAAGCGCCGCTTCTTCTATCGGCCGGCTTTTGACATCTATGGCGGCTGCGCCGGCTTCTACACGTACGGTCCGCCAGGCTCCGCGCTCAAGGCCAACATCACGGCGCTCTGGCGCAAGCATTTCATCATCGAGGAGAACCTCATGGAGATCGAGGACCCGACCATCACGCCGCACGACGTCCTCAAGACCTCCGGCCACGTGGACCGCTTCAACGACTTCATGGTCAAGGACAGCAAGCACGAAGACAAGTTTTACCGGGCCGACAAGCTGCTGGAGGGAGAGATGGAGACGAGGCTTAAGGTGCCCACCATCACCGAGGCCGAGCGCACCCAGTACAAAAAAGACCTGCTGGCCGCCGACAGCTTCTCGGGCCCGGAGCTTGGCGCGAAGCTCAAGGAGTACGGCATCAAGGCGCCCGACACCGGCAACGATCTGACTGACCCGTACCCATTCAACCTCATGTTTCCGACGCCCATCGGGCCCTCAGGCCTGCTACAGGGCTACCTCCGCCCGGAGACGGCCCAGGGCATTTTCCTCAACTACAAGTACTGCGCCGAGCAGAACGCTGAGAAGATGCCCTTCGGCGTTGCGCAGATTGGCAAGTCGTATCGCAATGAAATCGCCCCGCGCGGTGGTCTGGTGCGCCAGCGCGAATTTACACAGGCTGAGATTGAGTTTTTCTGCCGCCCCAAGAACAAAGACTTTGAAAAGTTTAAGTCCACCGGCGTCGATAAGCTGTGCGTACGGCACGCGCCTGTCTAGATGTTGCCTGTCGTCATGTTGCCTGTCTTGGTGATTGAGGCAGAGTGCTCAACATGCTTCTATCTGATACGACACACACTTTGCGGCAGAGAGCTGAACATGCTGGCGTGTGTGTGGTGACAGAGAGCTCAACATGCTGCCATCGCCCGTGCAGCTAGCCGGGCAAGAAATGATAAAGAAGACGCTCGGTGATGCAGTGAAGGAGGGCACAATCGCCAACGAGACGCTGGCCTACTTTATAGGTCGGACGGCGCTCTTCCTGATCAAGGCGGGCATCAAGAAGGAGCACCTGCGATTCCGGCAGCATCTGCCCACGGAGATGGCGCACTATGCCTGCGATTGCTGGGATGCAGAGATAGAGGTATCGACGGGGTGGATGGAGACGGTGGGCATCGCGGATCGATCGGCCTACGATCTGACGGTGCATGCCGAGAGGACCAAGGTTGATCTGAATGCGCAAGACAAGCTCGAGACTCCCATATCTGTCGAGGTCGTGGCGCTGGAAAAGAAGGCTGGAGCTTTGGTGGGCAAGGATTTCAAAAAAGATGGGCCCGTGGTTCGCGCCTACCTCGAGAAGCTGTCTCCCGCCGATGCCAAGGCGCTCCAGGCTGAGGTGAGCGCTGCTGGCACCAAGGACGTCGCCATCGATGGCAAGTCCTTCACTCTCAAGAAAGAGCACGCTGTGTTCGAGGTCAAGATTGAGACGCGCCACATGGAAACCTACACGCCGCACGTGATTGAGCCGTCGTTCGGGATCGACCGTGTCTTCACTGCCGTTCTGGAGCATTCGTACTATGCTCGCGAGCAGGACCCCGAGGATAAGGAAAAGATCAACCGGGCTGTGTTGGCACTCACCCCCGATGTGGCACCATACAAGGCCATCATCATGCCGCTGGACCAGAAGGTGGGCTCGCACGGCAAGTACCAGGCGATGCTGGAGGAGGTGCGTGGGCAGCTGTCGAATCACGCCATAAACTACAAGGTGGACGACTCGGGGGCGTCAGTTGGCAAGCGGTATGCGCGCAACGACGAGCTGGGCATTCCCCTGGCCATCACTGTTGACTACCTGTCCATCGGGCAGTCGGAGGGCGGTAAGGAGGGTGAGAATGCAGGGCTCGAGGGCACAGTCACCCTACGCGAGCGAGACACCACCTCCCAAATCCGGGTGCCAGCCTCAGAGGTCGTGGACCTCATAGTCAAGATTACCACGCGCGGGATGAAGTGGAGCGAGGCGCAGGCGTTGTATGGGGGGGCCAGGGCAGGGGGGGCGGCCGAGGGTTCTACGCAGGCGCAAGTGGAGGCATATCTTGCCAAACACAGGCTCACTGAGATCCTGAATCAATGTCTCAACGAGACCTTGGCGGCAAAGCCTGAGAATGCCGTCAAGCACCTTGCCGCCCTTTTGGCCGCCAAGGCAAACTGAGGCCACCCCTTTGCATTTGTTTGCCAACAAAGTGCACACGACTTGAGGGAGTTGTGCCAGTTGTGCCCCCCCCCAGTTGCTTTGTTTCCTCTCCTGTGTCAGTTGCTTTCTTTCCTCTCGGTGCTGCATTCAACACCACAAACCACTCGCAACGCCAACATATGTAGCTGGTGACATTTGTACACAACAGTCTGGATGAGACGCAAGTGTACGAATGCGCCGGTATACTTTTGTAGGCACCGTACTAAAGTGGTCCACGACGATGTGCTGATGTTACATAGTGGCGGGCGGGTGACGTGAGGCTTCTTTGACCGAAATGGTAACTTGGTACGCGGCACTTGCAGACAGACGAAGCCACGCGGCACTTGCAGACAGACGAAGCGCGTGGCTTCGAATGATTTGGCGAGGAGAGCTCCACCGAATGGAGGCCACCTCTTTCTATTTTCTGAAATGGCAAAGTAAACAAGAGACGTGACTCGAACCACATGATTGTGCTAGCGAATCACGCCCTATTGCGCTCTTTGTGACGCCTGGATTGTGGGGTGCGAGAGGGCGAGAGTCGTGAAACAGACGCCGCCCCTGCTCCCGCCGGTGATTTGGCCCGCGGCGACTTGCCTCGGCTCCTGGTACGCGTACTCGTTCCTTGCACTCTCGCTCCTTGCACGCCCGCTGCCGTCAGGTGCGCCCGGTGCTCGCAGTCGTGATGCGATGGCGTACACGCGTAGGCTAGTGCATCTTGCGCGCTCCCAACGCAGCTCCAGGGTGTTCCCCACGCCTTGCACCACTCGAAAGCTTCCTGAGGCACCGGCGTAGAAGCCAGTCGAGCCCCCTCTATGCTCAGTTCGTAAAACCACCTGGCGGCAGGAGCAGGTGTGACAGCGTCAGTGCCTCCACTCCTGCAATGTCAAAGGCGTCACAGAGTCGGCGTCACAGAGTCAAAGGCGTCACACCCCGAGTGGACAGAGGGCTTAGCTTGATGCACACGCGCACGCATCATGGGGTAACAACACACGCACACACACGCGCACACATAATGCGCCAACAGGACGCGCACAAAGCTTGCAATGCCCTGCGCCGGGGAAAGGGCCAGGAGGGGAGGATAGAGGGGAGGATGGAGGGGAGAGACGGAGCGGAGTCGGCAGCCGCGGCAAGTTGAGCGCAAAGCGTCTCCCTTGCTGCGCCTAGCAGCCTGTCGCACTTTCTGGCGGCACGCAGCAGCCGCCTGGCCTGGGACTGGATGCACTCAAGGGCTGCCTCGTCCAACTGATACATGCCTGCCCTCCCCAAATGAGCGCGGGACGCAACACGGTGCGTCAGTTTGACAATAGCACGCAAGCGAATCTTGAGAAACAAGCAACAACTGAGAACCCAGCAACAACACCCATTGTCCTCATTGTGGCTAACGGCTCAGTGTCCTCATTGTGGCTTGGCTGAGCCGTTAGCCACATGTTGCCTGAGCCGTTAGCCACATTGTTGCGCACCAGCCTTTCGGAGCTTGCGGTGGAGTACCTGCGAGGCGGAGCTTGCGGAGGAGTACAGGCTCTACTTGCAGGTGCGGCCCTGCGAGGCGGAGGCAGGCGCAAGGAAGATAGACGGAGAAGAAGGGGTCTTGCTCCATCAGATCCGCCGCAAGTATCACCAGCAGACGCGCTCCGTCCTCCGCCCCGAGTACCTGCTTCTCTCCTGTGTAGTAGTTCCTCACAGCCCTGTGTGTGTTCCGCAGTTGCTCACAGGTCTGCAAGTGTGTAGTTGGTAGGAGTGCCTCACAGATCTCGAGGAGTGCAGTGTGTAGTAGTTTCTCACAGGTCTCAGCGGCAGCACCGGGTCAGGTGCCACCCAGCCAACCCAGCGCGCCATCCGTCCCGACGTGCGACGGGGGCATACATGTCAAGCACAGCAAACCACGGCAGAAGGCAGGGGGCAGAAGGGGAGGGAGCGTACAGGCCAGCGGCAAGGCCACCATTCGCATGCCCGATCTGGGTACTACCGTTGGGAGCCGTACTCCCGTTGGCATCCCCCATCTGCGTGCTCAGGCGCCGCACCTCCTTGTAGAGCTCCTGCTGCGAGCATGTGCAGTACAGGAAAACCATCTGCTCCACCTCCGCCCCTGCCATCCCTGCAGAGAGCCACTGAGATTAGAGCGCCACTCAGACTGTCAGTCCCTGTCTGTGCCAGAGAGAGCTAAGAGAGGGGTGAGAGAGGGATGAGAGAGGGCAGGCGAGAGGGGTGGTTCGAGAGGGCACAGCTTCGACGCAAGTAGTGCAAGAAGACAGGGCTCGTCTTCAAAAAGAAGCATCCCCTCTGGCGGTTGCAACTGAGCTGAGGAACAAGACTGCGCATGCAAGCTGAGGAACAAGACTGCACATGGCGCGCTGAGGACCAAAGACTGGGTTTGAATCAAGAGCAAGGAGAGCAACGAGCAACTGGGGAGGGTGAGTCATGAAGCTTGTGCCGCATCACAGGGTGCCGAATCCAGAATCAAGAATCAAGCTTCAAGCTTCAAGTCATTGAATCAATTCAAGCATCAAGCATCAAGCATCAAGCATCAAGCTTCAAGCATCAAGCATCAAGCTTCAAGCTTCAAGCATCAAGCTTCAAGCATCAAGCTTCAAGCTTCATCTGTTTCTGCCTCATCACAAACCACAACAGAAGGGGGGGGGGGAGAGAGAAAAAAAAAAAGTGGAAAGA
>Ga0315905_10003277_pt1 | contig 16751 bp, 16 predicted proteins | sample LakEriMetagenome_5_FD_203522 | JGI IMG/M metagenome (GOLD analysis project Ga0315905, IMG submission 203522) | Freshwater fungal communities from buoy surface, Lake Erie, Ohio, United States - Buoy 4 MA121 | ecosystem: Environmental > Aquatic > Freshwater > Lake | place: USA: Lake Erie, Ohio... | reverse complement strand
GGGAATCCGCCGTATCTCGGGAGCAAGCGTATGCTCACCGTGATGGGCGACGGGTATGTCGATGCGCTTCGTGCCGCCTATCCCGAAGTGCCCGACGCTGCGGACTACGTCATGTACTGGTGGCAGCGCGCGGCGGCGGCGGTCGCATCGGGCAGTCCATTCGCGCCGGCCTCATCACCACTTCTTCGATCATACAGACGCAGAATCGCACCGTCATCGCCGACGCGGCCGAAGCCGGCGCTCGCGTGGCGTGGGCGATCCCCGATCACGTGTGGTTCGACGGAGCGGACGGAGCGGAGGTCAGAGTAGCGATGACGGTGATCGCCAAGAACCCCGGCTCCGCCCGGCTGGTCACGGTGGAGAAAGTCGAACGTGTTCGCGGCGAGGTGCCCGTAGTGCGCGAGATCCGTGTGCCTGCGCTCAACGAGGACCTTTCCGCGCACGCCGATGTAGCGGGGGCCGCTCGCGTGCCATTGCGTGCAAACGCCGGGCTCATGTCGTTTGGCTTCATGTTGAACGGACCAGGGTTCATCTTGGAGCCGACCGAGGCGGAGTCGCTCTTGGCGGCGGACGAGGCCCACCGCGAAGTAATCCGTCGTTACCGCAACGGGCGTGATCTCGCACAGGGAGCGCGCGGCGTGTATCTCATTGACTTCGGGCTACGCACGGAGGAGGAGGCGCGTCGGTACCCCGTTCTGTTCGACATTGTCCGAACGCGCGTAAAGCCGAGCCGAGATGCTGCGCGCAGGCCTGGGGTCTGAGATCGATGGTGGCGATTCGCCGAGGCTCGCCCCGGGCTTCGTGATGCAGTGCAAGGGCTCACCAGATACATTGGCACCGTCGAAACGGCACGCCATCGATTCTTCACATTCCTCGATGGCGACATCGCTCCTGATCATATGTTGATCACCTTGGCGAGCGATGACCCGTTTCACCTGGGCGTGCTGTCGTCAAGCATTCATGTCACCTGGGCGCTGGCGGCAGGTGGACGCATGGGGGTCCGCGACACCCCTCGCTACAACAAGGGCCCCTGCTTCGAGGCATTTCCATTCCCGGACGCCAACCATGAGCAGCGCCGCCGAGTTGCTGTTCTTGGCGAACGGATCGACATGCACCGCCGGGACGCCCAGGCACGCGATACCGGAGCGACCATGACCGCCATGTACCACGTGGTGGAGAAGCTTCGGGCCGGCACCGCATTGAGTCCATCAGATCGTCGGATTCACGATGTTGCCGCCTGTAGCGTTCTTCGTGAGTTGCACGATGAGCTAGACGCCGCAGTGGCGGAGGCCTACGGCTGGTCTTGGCCCGAGCCGCCAGCGTTGATCCTTGAGCGCCTTGTCGCACTGCATGACCGTCGTGTGGAGGAGGAGGCGAGCGGTACGATCCGCTGGTTGCGCCCCGAGTATCAGCGTCCTCGGTTCGGCGGTGCCACGGACGGTGCCAATGTGGCCCCCACACTGGACCTGCCCGCGACGCCCACCACCGTCACCGGCGTCGGGGCCGTCATTCCCCCTGCGCCGTGGCCAAGTGACGCCATCGGTCAGATCACCGTGCTGCGCTCCATGGCGGCCATGACGCCAGTCTCTATCGAGGAGGCCGTGTCGGATGGCGAATTGCATGAACAGCGACACGAGGCGGAATGCGTGGACAGGGGTGCGGAATGCTTGGACAGGAACAGCGCTACCCATCGCGGCCCCTCGGCAACGGTGACGCGGTGAACGACGAGGCGGGCGACGGCCCGACCGCAGGGTCTTCGGCGAGGAGCCAGACCAGGCGGCGTAGTTGTGTGGCGAGACGTTCGTGGTATTCGGCACGGGCGGTCATCCACCGCCGGCGCTCGTCGTCGGTGATTGGCGTCATGCGGCGCAGGGTACCGGCTACCGTCACTCGAACGTCATCCGGCTCGGACGCCTGCGGGCGGCGAGGCCGCCGTTCGAGCAGTTGAAGCCGCGGCGGGCACCGGTTGACTCTGGAGCGCACTCCAAGGTGTATCGTTACTCCATGCCAGCGTCCCCGAAGTCGACCCCACGTCCTCGTCCTGTCTCGGGAGAGCCAACCCAAGCGAAGCCACCGCTATCCGCTGCGGTTCTTCGCATCGGCGACTTGGCCGCGCGGGCCGGGGTGAGTGCGGATACGCTGCGCTATTACGAGCGCCGCGGGTTGCTGCAGCCGTCCGGTCGCCGGGCCAGTGGGTACCGCGAGTACCCGCCCGAGGCCGCGGGCATCGTGCACTTCATCAAGCACGCGCAAGAGCTCGGCTTCACGCTCGCGGAGATCGATGAACTGCTTCAGCTGCGTGGCTCGGCCGCCCGTCGCGGGACCGGGCTGGCCGTGCACGACGTGGCGGTCGCCAAGATTCGCGACATCGACGAGAAGATGCGGATGCTCGGCACACTCCGCCGCGCACTGTCCGACTTGGTCGTCGAATGCGAGCAGACGTGCGGGCCCGATACGGTCGTGGACGCGCGCGACTGCCCAATCATCGCGGCTTTGAGCGTGGAGAGCCTGGCACACGTCGAGCACGACTCGGCGGACGCCACCGACGGTCGTGCCGGCCGCGGGTCCTCCACGTGACCATCTCTGACCACACCGCGATGACATTCGACCTCACCATCACCGGCATGACCTGCCTCGATTGCTCCCGGCACGTCGCCACGGCGCTTAAACGCGTTGACGGTGTCCAAGCGGCCCATGTCGACTACCGGGCTGGCCGTGCGCAGGTTGAACTCGTGCCGGGCGTGACGCCCACCCCTGCGCTGACGGGCGCGCTCGTCACGGCCGTCGAGCGCGCCGGGTATCGTGCCGCGCCGATCATCGCCGACCTCGATGAAAACGACCGACGTGCAGGATCGAGCGCTGCCGTTGCGGCCGCGCCGGCCCGCGCGTCGTGCTGCGGCTCGACGTCTGCGACCGCATCAACCGAGACCGTGGCTCCATGGACGGGACGTTCAGACACGCCATCGTTCGCGGGCGAGGCCCCAACGCGCGCGGTGCCGGTCAACACGTCCAGCAGCAACGCCGACTTCCGTGATGCGATGCGGGGCGCGGACTTCGATCTCCTCATCCTCGGCACGGGCGGCGCGGGCGTGGCCGCGGCGATTCAGGCGGCCGGCATGGGCGCCAACGTCGGCATCGTGGAGGGCGGATTGTTGGGCGGCACGTGTGTCAACGTCGGGTGCATTCCGTCCAAGACGCTCATGGAGGCCGCGGCGCATGTCCATGCGGCGCGACAGGGGTTCCCCGGGGTCGCGCCGTGCGAGCCGATGGTCGATTGGCGCGAGGTGGTGCGACAGAAGGACGCGCTGGTGGAGGAGTTGCGCGAGGCCAAGTACGCCGACGTGCTTGCGAGCTATCCCAGCGTCGCGCGCTTGACCGGACACGCGCGGCTGCACGCCAGTACGGAGGGCATGCTGCGGGTGCGTGTGGGGGATGCAGCGACGGGCCGGGACCATACCGCCCGCAAGGTGATCGTGGCGACGGGCGCCGCGGCGGCCCTTCCGTCGATACCAGGCCTCGACACGGTCGATGCGCTCGACAGCACGAGCGCCATGGCCCTCGACGCGCTCCCGGCATCGATGATCGTGCTCGGCGGCGGCCCTGTCGGCGTCGAACTCGGGCAGATGTTCGCCCGTTTTGGCGTCCGGGTCGTGCTGGTCCAACGTCGTGCGCAGTTGCTGCCGGGCGAAGATCCGGAGATCGCGGCGGTGCTGCGCGAGGCGCTCGAGGCGGAGGGGATCGAGATCCACACCGGTACCACCGCGACTCGCGTGGAGCGCGACGGTCCCGAGGTGGTCGTGCACATCACCCAAGGCACACTCGCGGGACAGCTCCGCGCCGAGCGGGTGCTCGTCGCCACGGGACGCCGGCCGAACACGCGCGATCTGGGATTGGAGGACGTCGGCGTGACGCTGTCGCCGTCCGGCTATGTCCAGACCGATGCCATGCTACGCACCGCGCACCCCGACGTGTACGCCGCCGGTGATGTCACCGGAGGCCCAGGCTACGTGTATGTGGCGGCCGCTGGTGGTCGTGTCGCGGCGGAGAATGCGTTGAAGGCGCTCCATGGCAGCGGCACCGCGAGTGACGCGCCGCGCGAACTCGACCTGACCGCGGTCCCGAGCGTGACGTTCACGGCGCCGCAGGTCGCGTCGGTGGGCCTGACCGAGGAGGCCGCGCGCGCGGCCGGCCATCATGTCGACGTGAGCGTCCTCGAGATGGCCCACGTTCCCCGGGCGCTGGTGAGCTACGACCGGCGCGGTCTCGTCAAACTCGTCAGCGAGACGGGCTCCGGCCGCGTGCTCGGCGTGCACGCGGTCGCCCCCAATGCGGGAGAGTTCATGGGCGAGGCGACGCTGGCGGTGCGCTTCGGGCTGACGGTGCGCGATCTGTCGGGCACGCTGCACCCGTATCTCACGTGGGTCGAGAGCCTCAAACTCGCGGCGCAGGGCGGCTCCATGGGCGTCGCAAAGTTGAGCTGCTGCGCATGACGACCCCGGACGTCACGAGCGCACCGCAGGTGCGACGCGGACTGCTCGCCGCGCTCGGCGCCATCGGCGCCGCGTTCCTCGCCTCGCTTTGCTGCGTCGGCCCGCTGCTGTTCGTCACGCTCGGCGTCGGCGCGGGGCTCGCCAGCACGTTTGCGCCGCTGCAGCCGTTTTTCACTGTGGTGGCCGTCGTGCTGCTGGCCCTCGGCTTCTACGTGGTGTACGGCCGCCGTCGAGCATCCGTGTGTGCGCCGGATGGGACCTGCACCGTCCCGCGCGACCGCACACGCGACAAGGTCCTGCTGTGGCTCGCGACCGCGGTGGCGCTGGTGTTCCTCACGTTCGAGCGATGGTCCGTGCTCCTGCTCTGATCCGATGCGACGCATCCCTCGACGCGCTGGGGCTGCCGTCGGCTGGCGACACGGCGCACACGGCGCAAACTTCCCTTCGACTCTCCTGATGCCCATGCACAAGCCACTCGCCACCCTCGGTATTTTCGCCGTCACCGGCACCATCGCGCTCTGCGACCTGTGCGGGTCGGGTGCGCCAGGTGGCACCACGTCCTTCGGTCTCGTGCCGGCCGCGTACGGGGCCGCGCTGCCGACGCGCGTGGCGGGCGACGCGCAGCCCCCCACGACGCCAAGGCCCGCCACGTCGGCATCGGCTCCGCAGTCAGCCGCGGCATCACAGGCGGCATCGCAGACGGTCACGTTCGCCGTGAAAGGCATGACCTGCGCCGGATGCGTGCTCGGCACGCGGAAAGTTCTGACCCGTCTCCCGGGCGTGACGAAAGCCGAGGTGAGCTACGAGAAGGGGACGGCGGTGATCACGTACGATCCGGCGAAGGTGACCGAGGCGCAGATGGTCGCGGCGATCAAGACCTTGGGGTACACGGCGACCAAGGTCACGGGATAATGGCCGTGTCCACCCGCCGAACGCTTGGCATGATTGGCGTGGCGCTGACGTGCCCATGCCATGCGATACCGCTGCTCGTGCTCGCGGGCGGCAGCGTGGGGGCCGCGTGGCGTGCGCAATACATGGGCGGTGCGATCACCGTGCTCGTCGTGGCGTTCCTGTGTTCGCTCTGGCTTTGGCTAACACCACGCGCAGGAGCGTCGGCCGGACATGAGCGTCCAGAGCCCGTACGCCTCAACCGGAGATGAAGCAGGCCGTACGAGTCGCCGACACGGGCGGCGTGTTGGGCGCGGTGTTCGCGGCGCTCTGCTGCGCGGGCACGCCGTTCATTGTTGCCGGTCTCTCCGCGGTGGGCCTCGGCTTCCTCAAGAACGACGCGATCCTCTGGCCGCTGATGTTCGCGTCGCTCGCCATCGCGCTCTGGGGCTTCTGGATTGGCCGACGCATCCACGGGCTCACCGCTCCGCTCCTCGTGGCCATCGTGGGTAGCATCGCGCTCGTGGCCGGCGTCGTGTTCATCCACGGCTTTCCGGCGATGCAAGTGATCTGGATCGGCGTCGCAGCACTCATCGGCGCGACGCTCTGGAACGTCAGCGCCCGCCGACGGTGCGCCGCACCCTCGCGCTGACGGGCGCGCTCACTGTTCTGGTTGGCCTCGTGCATGTCGGCGTGGCCGCGTGCGAGTATTCGGCGTTCACCCTCGATGCCCTGTGGTTCGTCGGGAGCGGCATCGCGGTGGGCCTGATCGGTGTGCTGTCACTCCTGGCCAGCATCGACGGTCCGCCCGTGATGCGCTGGACCGCGGCGGGTGCGAACCTGCTCGGCCTCGCGCTCGCCGTCGGATTCTTGGGTCTCGTGGGGTGGCAGGCGCCCCAAGGATTGGCGTTGGTGGTACTGTTTGCGACCGGCGTGGTGTGCACGCTGCGGATGGACAGCGCGCGCTCCCTCGCACGATGACGCACGATCCTGAAGACGTGCCGATGCCGGAGCACATCGAAGCCGTTGTCGCGGCACGCCGCACGCACATCTTCGTGCGGGACGTCAGCTACTACGACGAGCGCGCGCAGGGGCTCCTCGCCGTGCTGCCGGATGGTGTGTCAGCCGTGCTCGCGCAGGTGCGCACGTGGCATCCCGCGTACACCGAGGCCACCGACGACGCGATCCGCACGGCGCCCCTTACGCTGGGCGACGCGCGGCTCGTTTACGCACGGCAGCACGGCTTCGCGAATTGGACGCGCTTCGTGACGCATCTGGAGCAACTCGGCGACGATCCTGATCGCGAGCCGTTCTTGGCCGTCTTCGAGGCCGCCAAACGCGGCGACTGGCCACGCGCGACAGGCATCCTTCGGTCGCACCCCGAGATCGTGCGGGCGCGCGGCACGAACAGCAACACGCTGCTCAACCTCGCGTGCTCGCTCGTGCCGTGCGAGGTGCCGGGTGCCGTGCGCGAAGCACCTGCCGGCCAGCATCGCTTGGCGCCGGTGCAGCTCCTGCTCGCCGCCGGCGCCGACGTGCAACAGGCGAACGACCGTGGCTGGACACCGCTGCACCAAGCGGCGTACCGCAACGATCCCGGCATGGCCACGCTGCTGCTACAGGCCGGCGCCCGGCACGACGTCTCTGCGCATGGCGACGGCGGCACGCCGCTCGTCGTGGCGCTGTTCTGGGGCCATCGCGAGGTGTCAGCGGTCCTCGCCGAGCGCGGCGCGACTCCAGGTAACCTGCGCGTCGCGGCGGGGCTCGGGCGGCCGGCGCTGGTGCAGGCGTGCTTCGACGGCGCCGGCGGGCTCACCGCGTCGGCCCGTGCGGATCGCGCGTTCTATCGCCCGCATAGTGGATTCCCCGCGTGGCGCCCGTCGAACGACACGCAGGAAATCCTGGACGAGGCGTTGGTCTGGGCGGCGAAGAGCGACCGGGTCGATGTCATGCCCCGCCTCGTCGCACGCGGCGCACGGGTGGACGCTGATCCCTATCGGGGCACGCCGCTGATGTGGGCGTCGGCCAACGGTCACCGCGAGGCGGCTCGCTGGCTGCTGGACAACCGAGCGGACGTGAATCAGCGCGCCACCTTCGGCGGCCCCTCACACGGGGAAGGCGTCACGGCGCTGCACCTCGCAGCGCAAGGCGACCATGCTGCGATGGTGGAGTTGCTCCTCGCGCGCGGGGCCGACCCGACGATCCGCGACGCGCTGTACGAGAGCACGGCCGCCGGCTGGGCCGAGCATGGGGGTGCGAGCGGAGCGCTAAGGGTGTTCCGCGACCGGCTCGGCTAACGCCGTGCGCGAGCGACCCGGCGCCCGCCGGGCGCGACAGCCCCCACCTCGCCGAGAAACCCGGCCCCGCATGCGGCACCCGCTGCGGCGCCGGCCCCCGCGGTGACGCCCGTCGCGGTCACCCTCGCGGTCGGTGTCATGTCGTCGACCGTCAGTCACCACCCGGCCTCGGACACGCCCGAGGCGCCGCGGGTGCTGCCATTCCGTGCGCGGGCGCGCCGCCCGCTGTTCACCCCGCGCTTCGTTGACGATGCCGCGGCACTCGACCCCGCCGCCGACGCCGTCGCGCGGTAGCCCACGCTGCTCACCAGGAACCGCCATGACGACCGTCGCCCCACCTCGCCTGTACCGCCGCGGCGTCCTCGCCCCGGAAGAGACGCTGCTCGACCGACTCACGTTCCCCACCAATCCCGAGCTCGACGCGATTGGCGTGATGGAGGAGACGCTGCGCAACGTCGTCAAGCACCGCTACGGTGCCGTCGTCACCGCGCAGAAGGGACATGGCAAGACGTTCGGCCTCGAAGAGGCCGTCGACAACTTCGAGGCGGGCGAGGCGCTCAAGGCAAGCCGCGAAGAAGGCTATGAACAGGCGCTGGTGACGTTGCTGCCGCCCATGCACGCCGGGTCACGCTCGGAGCTGATCCGTGCCCTGCACAAGCACGTCTTCGGCACCACCGGCTTGAAGTCGCGGGCCGGCGGAGATCCAGGCATGCTCGCCGAAGTGATCGAGGCCTGGGTGAGTGAGGGCGTGGTCGCCTGCATCTTCGACGAGGCAGATCGGATCGAGGGGACGGCGCTCGACGTCCTCCGCGACATCATGCCCCAGTCAGCCGCTGCCGCCCGCGCTCGGGCCCGCACGGCGGCCGCCGGCGGCGCACGGAGAAAGCGCGCACGTGGGATGGGGGTGTTGGTGGTGGGCACGCCGAAGCTCGCGGAGCGGCTGCGTGACACCGCGGAGTATGGCCAGCGGTGGATTCGGGATCGTGAGATCACTGCGCTCACGTCCGACGCGCTGCCCCGCGTCTACGAGGGACTCCTGCCGTGCCTCAAGGCGGAAGCCGCCCGGAGGGGCCCGCACCGCTGGCACACCTTCGTGACCACCCACGTGGCGCCGGACATCGCCGGCTCCATCCGCCGCGTCGAGTATCACCTGCGCGAGTACGTGACGCTCTGCCTCGACAACCTCGAGACGCCGCCGACGAGCGTAGAGGATGTCCCGTTCGTCGAGGAGTTCTTCCTCGACGCGGTCAAGGCGCTCGCGGGATCCTCGCCGTTCTCGGTGACGCCGTGATCGCGACGGCGGCGCCCGTGATGGTCGGCGGGCAGGGCAGCGGAGCCACGTGCGCCACGCACGCGCTGTCGCGGCGTCAGTCCATCGTACATGTCGTCCGCGTGCACGCGATGACGCGTGGGTATGCGCTCACGCTGGACGAGGTGCGCGACGCCATGGCGGCAGAGGGGCTCGGGATTCCTGATACGTTGGCGGCCGAGATGTCTTCGCTGAAGCGGACGAGAGACTTGGTTGGCACATGGTCCGGCGCGTGCTGGCGCTATGCACCACCGGGCTTCGTGGCGACCGCCACGCCCCCGCTCACAGAAAGCGAGATGGTACTACAGGCTGTGGTGATAGCATGCGCCCACTTTCGACGGATGGTGTCGACCCACGAGGTGAACGAGGCAATGCGGGCGAAGGGCTGGTGCTTGGACAGCGATACACGGCACACCGCGCGATCCCAAGAGACCGCGCTCCGGCACCGGCTTGCGACCTTGGCCCGCGTCCGAACGACGGGCCGTCAGGGCGCAATGAATCGACCCGCGCTGCGCCGTGAGGATCAAGCGGGTGCTGGCGGTCGCACGCACACCTTCTGGGCCCCAGCCGGTCAGCCTGGGTTGGCTTTACCGAAGACGGCCGCGTCGGCGTCGGAGCTGGAGGCCGGTCGCACGGCGGTGCGCGACGCGGTCGCGCTTGCGGGTCGCCCTCTCTCGCGCTCCGAGATAGCGCTCTACGTAATGCAGCTGCCGGCGAGCGACCCGGTGCGTCGCGCGCTCGCGGATGACGGCAGTCGGCCACGAATCGCGCGAGTGCTGCGCCAAGGCCGACGGGAGGCCGGCGGGGTGCGCATCGCCGAGTGTCGCACGCCGTGGACCGCCGCGGGCGGTGCACCGGTGCGGTACGAGTTGCTGGCGGCCGACACCGCGCATGATCTGATCGCACATGGTGTGCTTGTTTTGGACGATGCGCTCGCGGTGTGGCGCTTGGATCGCGAATCGGCACGTCTCCACCACCTCGAGCGGCGGTTGTCCGTCTCGGATCGTCGCGTGCTCTCGCCGCTGCTCGACGCAAGACGGGGCGCGCTGGCGAGCTGCCTGGAGATGCTCTCGACCATGGTCAGCGCGCCCCTAGAGGAAAGTCTGACCCGCGCAGAAGCGGCCGATGCTACGATCCTCGCGTGGGCGCGTGGGGTGGTTGGTCTTGTCGACACGCCGTCCATGATCATCCGCGCGGTCGACGAACGGCGTCAGGGCCGGCGGGCGCTCGTGTCACTGATGCGCCAGCGAGGGACGACCGTCGAATGGAACGAGGCGGACGTGCAGAGCATTGTGGGCATCGCAGGCGTCTCGACTTTGGATGAGTTGACCGTATTCGCGCCGGGCCTCGTCGACATGGAGCGCGATGGAGCGGTCGCCCGCGCGCTGGAGGGGTGCAGACGACTCCCGAACGAAGCGGGACACGAATATGCGAACCGCCTGGGGTGGCATCACGGGCTGCCCAAGGTCCCGATCCTCGACCGCGCCGAGGCACTGTCGACGCTCGGCGCTTCCGTGCCCGACGCGTGGACTCGCGTACTGGTCGCGAGAGCTTATGACCTGCTGGGCGACCTGCTGCGCGCCCCCGCGATAGTATGCGAGGTAATGCTCCTAGCGGCCGCTGATCGCCGCGTGTCCTCCGGGACCCGACATGCGCTGGTGCTCGCCGCCAGTATGCTGGGCGCCGGAACCGCGCTTGAGACCGCGGTGGCCATGTGCCGTGCTGCTGTCACCGATGCCGACGCGGGTGACACGATGCGCGCGGCGATGCTGGCGATGCTGGTCGCGAACCCGCACGATGCGTCAGCACACATGCAGACCATCGTCACCATGCCGGGGGGCCGGCAGGCTGCCATCGTGCGCCGAGCGATGACGCGGGTGCGCTATGGATTCATCCTGTCGGCGGCCGCGGCCTAGGGAGCGGTGGAAGCGTACCGTTCCCCCATCACGAGCGTGCGATGGGGATGGGGTACCTGAGGGCGCCGGCGGAGAGTCGCGCCGACGCCGCTAGCGACTCAGTCGTCTCGCTCTAGGCCCAGCAAGGGCGCCGCCATTCCTTGGCGCCCTGCTGGGCTTTCTGACATCGGGGAGCGCCTGTCCAAGCATTCCGCATCGTATTGTCCAGTCATTCCGCCATCCGACAAGGCCGTGCAGCGCCTCGTGGGCGCCAAGCGCGACATCGTGCATCGCCATCTCGAGACTCTGGCCATGCTCGGCGAAGTACGCGATATCGGCGGCGGGCGGTACGCGGTCGCGGCGGGCAGCGTTTGATCGAGCGTACTGCCTGCCGAGTGGATGCGCGGCGAGGCCGCCGCGGCGCGCTTACAAGCCCGACCTCGATTTGACGAATCGTCGAGTTCCACCCGTGCGCCGAATCCACGGCGTCACCATGGGCTGCGAAGACCCCTTGCTGAACTGAATCAGGCGTCGCATCGAGAGCCACGTGACGGCGGCATTGGTTCGCCGAACGGTCCACCCGAAGCGCTCGAGAAGGACCTGGGGATCGATGATTTCCTCGGGGCCGTTCACCAGCTCCCCGGCGATGCGCAACGCATCAGTGGCTGGCACCCAATCGCAGAAGCGGTCGTCCAACTCCGCGAACAGTTCGTCCTTCGCGGCGAACGTGCCCAGCTGGAAGCGCGTCAGGAGGTCGCCCAACTCATGGATGGCGTCGTCGATTTCGTCGGCCGACAGACCAGTACGCGCTTGCAGTTCGGTGACGTCAAACGTTGGATCCGCGAAGCGACCAGTTTCGGACCCTTCGACATACATACGCGCAACGGTGAGCGCGGCCTCGCTGTATCGCACGTCCGGCGATGACGACATGACCTTCGGGGTCGCAGGTGGCCGGCGGGACACCCCTCGGATGGTGCGAATGAGTTCCGCGAGGTCGGCGTCGAATGTGTCTGTCCCGAGTTCGGGCGAGAGCAGGTGCGCCAAGAGCGGAGGGATCGTCGTCGCGTCGGTGCCGTGGCGCACGATGAGGACTTTTGCCTCGCCCCGTACTCGCTTCATGTACGCGGCGAACGCCTCCTCCCGCACCCACGGCTTCGTTCGCGAGGTCGGTGTCCAGAGTGTGAGAAAATGCGTGCACGCGTCCAGACCTTCGCCGATGCGCGCAGGGATGCTCTCGCCAGCCTCAAGATCCCACGGCGCATAGAAGACCACGTCAATGCCGGCCTCGTGCAGCGCGTTGGCGATCCGGTCACTGACCGCTCGGTCTTCGGATCCGAATCCGAGAAACACCTTCGGTGCAGCGGGGAGGGGCACGGTGGGCATCCACTGGTCTCGCTCTTCAGGGGTCAGGGTGCTTGCCACAAACTCCAGCAGTTCGCTCGAGCCTTCAATGCGCAGCCGAATCGCATCGAGCTGATCGCCCATGACCACCACGGTCGGGCTCTCGCCGGTCGCTGGGTGTCGGAGCCGGCTGAATCGCTCGAAAAGATGGTCCTTCGCTCCCGCCAGCATTGCATCTCGTGCCGCTCGTTGGAGCGCGCCGGCAGCGTGGCCCGCGGAGACACGTCGGCCATTGATGATCCAGTGCACGTGATTCCTCGCCATTGAGAGGGAAGGCCATGCTGGTGCCGGGCCGTTGATACCCGTTCGCCGGAAAGCTGATTCGGCCCCCTGACAGTCACCGCCGTCGAGGGGAGAAAATTACGTGCGCTAGACCTTTCCCATGAAAGGTTCATCGCATCTCACCGTCGTCGGCCCCGCCGCCGCTCCCGAGGTCGCCGCCAGCTCGGCCGCCCGGCCCACGCACCTCACCGTCGCCGAGCTCGCAGTGCGGTGGGGGATCTCCGCGTACACCATCCGCGAATGGGCGCGCACGGGGCGGATTACCGACTGCCGCCTTGCCCACGGCGAGTGGGTGTTTCTGGAGAGCGCCCGCTTTCGGCTGACGCGGGCCGCCGCCGAGGGGCACCGGGGCGCCGAGACCCTGTTGGACTTCGCCGCCTATCCGGTCACAGTCGCGGAGCTCGCGACCCTCGTTCGCTGCAACCACGATACGATCCGGCGCCGGGCGCGGGCTGGCCAATACACGCCGGCCGTACACACGCCTCTCGGCTGGCGATTCGGTGCGGACGTGCTCGACCCTTCGTTCCCGGTCTCCGGGGCCGTCAGCAGCCCGTCAGGCGCCTCGGGCACGGCATCGGCGGACCGTGATACCGATCCTCTCGCCGGGCTGCGGAACCTGAAATTCGATGTGCGCCGGCTTGGTGTGCCACCCGTCAACGGGGGGGCGCACACCTCATCGGCGTCTGGCGCAGCGGTCCAGCGCCGGAAGAGACGGGGGCCGCGGGCGACGTATCGCCGCTGACGGCTGGGGGCATTCGAGGCCGGGCGTTTGCGCGGCCCGAGGAGGCCGCGGCAAACGCGCTGGCGATCTCGCCGTGTCCTCTGGACGAAGAGCGGGCGCGTCTCCCGCGCGTACAGCACAGGGCATCGTGGTGCCGCGTGCCCCGAACGTCTGGGGCACACGGCACCGCCGGCGCTGCCTACACCATGCGCGCCACGGCGGCGGCGAATCGCCGGATGCGGGCCAGGGGGAGGCGACCCAGATCGCCACGCATGATCGACGTGACCTCGGCGGGCGTCGCCATGAGCCGCGTCGTGAGCACTGTCTCGGACAGTCCGTGCGACCGCGCCGCCTCGCGGATCCTCCGCGCATGGCGGCGCCGCTCTTCCTGCTCCTCCGCGGTCAGGGGCGTGCTCGGGACCGCGGCCTCGGTGTCTCCCGCGGCGCGGCGCGCCTTCTCGATGGCGCGCCCCGCCCGGATGCGCTCGCCGTGATATGCCGAGCGGCGCTGCCGTGCGGTCTGCGCATCGGGCAGGTCCTCGAACAGATCGAGCTCCACCTGCTCGACGCGCTCGCGGGTCACGTGGCCGTAGACGCGACGGATCAGCGTCTCGTCGGAGTGACCGATCTCTCCCACGATCAACTGCGCATCGACGGGCAACGTGGTCCCGGTGACCGAGAGATGGAGCATCTGCAACCGCGCCGACACATAACTGTGCCGAAGGATGTGATGGTCCAGCGACTTGCGAATCCCCGCCCGCTTGGCCGCCGCGGTCAGCGTGCCCGTGATGTCCTGAATTGGCGCATTCTTCTGCGCCTGCGTCTTGAGGATGACACTGGGGAAGAGCAGGGCGTGGCCGGGGCGGTCGCCGATGTACGGCTTGAGGACCGCCGCCAGCTTCGCCCACAACGGGATCGAGCGCTCGGCGGCTTCGCTCTTCCCGTCGCGGAACGTGTTGGGGGCGACGCGGATCTGCTGCGTGTGGAAGTTGACGTCGCGCACGAGCAAGGCCATCGCTTCCTCGCGCCGCATGCCCGTGTACACCAGCGTCATGGCAAGCTCGATGGCATACGGCACCTGCGGCGACGGCAGCACGTGGTCCAGCAGCGCCTTGAGTTCGGCGCGGGTGAGATAGGCGTCGTCCTCGATAGCGGTCCGCTTGCTGATGCGGGGCAGGTACCGGCTATTGGGCAGCGGATTGACGGTGAGCACGCGTTCACTGACGGCGAACGTCAACATCGCCGAGAACTCGAGGGCGTACGACCGGACCGTGGCCGCGGAGAGCGGGTTGCCGTCGACCTTGCGGCGAGCGCCGAGCTCCCCGAGCATGGCGTCCACGTCCTGCGGCTCGAGCCGCGAGAGGTAGCGCACCCGCCGGAGGGTGGGCGTTTCGAGGCAATTGAGGATGCCCCGCTTCCGGCGGTCCAAATCACGCTCGCGATGGACCGGTCGCCCATCGGTCTGGCGCTCGGCCGCGAGGGCGGCCAAGAACGAGACGGCGTAGTCGGCGAGCGTGGGCCCGCGCTGGTCGCTGACCACGGCCGGGAGTCCGGCCTGATGGCGGTCCAGCGCCTTTTCGTATGTGGCCCAGCGCGCCTTGAACAGCGCTTGGGCGACCACGGGATCGGTGGTCGCAAACTCTTCGCCGGGCGGCACCAGCGGCTCCCGCTTGCCGCCCACGGCGGCGAACCGGCCAAAGTTGGCCCAGTACCGGTTCTTGTTCAAAAATGGCATGGCTTCGCGCACAGTCCCCTCCGGGGGTGTTGATGTGTGCGCGCAGGCTAGGTCGCGTAATTTTGGTGGCCGCGTCGGCCGCCCGGGGGGGCGGACCGACGCGGCTCCGTGGGGCGAGAGGGGCGGCGGTGCTGTGGGTGGGTTTGCGCATACGCGGGCGGGAACCGCGCGCATACGGGTGGTGTAACCCGTTGCTATGGAGACAGTTGGCATCTCGTGATACGCTGTCTCATAATCGTGAGGTCGGGAGTTCGAGTCTCCCCCCAGCTACTTCCGTGTTGGAAACGCAAACGCCGCCGGCTCGCTGTGAGCCGGCGGCGTTTTGCTTTGGCCAAGTCTTACGCGCTTGTCGTCTTCCTCGCCGGCGCCCGGCGCTTCTTCACAGGCGCCTCGATTGTCGGAGGCGTGCTCTCCGGCTCGAGTGACAGCGCCTCCGTGGCGGGCAATTCTGCAGCCGGTGCCGCCGCGACATCGGCGGCCTGAGACGCGGAAGCTACCTCTCCCGCGGGCGCGATCACGTCGCCGCGCCGCTTCGGCGCGGCGAACGGATCGTCGGCCCAGAGATCACCCGTGGTCTCCGGCAGCGCAGCCACGGCCGGCGACGACTTTGGCGTCCACGCCTCGCGCGGCATCGATTCGCGCGACGGCACGTCGTTCGGCATCGCCGATCGCGCCACCATCACCGGCGCCTCGGTCATCCCCGCCAGCGAGAGCGTGACCGCGCGGCCTGCCTGCCCCGAGCGCGACGCTTCGCTGATGCGGAAGGCCACACGCGAGCGATACCGCTCCAACCGACCGAACAGGTTCGGGTCGGTAAAGTCGGCGCGACGGAAGTAGTAGTCGAGACCATCGTCGGCCCGCACGAAGCCGTAGCCGTGCGCGTGCACCTTGGTCACGATCCCCTCCACCACCGGGCCGGCGCCGACCTCGGGCGACGCGGACACGTCGATCGCGGTGGGCGCACCGGCGACGGACATCTCAAAGTCGGCATACGGTGAGTCGTCGGTGGCGTCCGCCGAAGCTGCCTCTGCCACCGGGCTCACCTCGTCAGCCACCGCCCGCGGCGACGGACGGGCCGCCGGCGATACCACCTGCGTCCACAACTGATCGAGCCAGAGCACATCGAAGTCGCGGATGCGCACCGGATCGTTGGGATCGCTCAGCTCGCGGGCGCAGCTACCGCGGGCGCTGACCACCGCGACGCGCTTGCCCAGGCGCCGCACGGCCTGCAACGCGGGCACGAAGTCTCGGTCACCGCATACGACGATCGCGATGTCATACGCCGACACCGCCGCCATCTCGAGCAGCGACGTCGCGAGTCCCACGTCCACCGCCTTTTCGGGTGGCGTGTAGCCCTCGTCACCCGGTGTACGACGTACGCGGTGCCCGCGGTAATCGGTTTCGTACCGGAAGACCTCGTAGCGATGGTGACGCCGCAGGCTGTCGAAGAACTCGCTGCGCCGCTGCACCGCGTCCTGATCCTGCAGGTCGTAGTTGGTCGCAATGGAGCCGAAGTAGTGCGTACGCACCACGTCGATACCGCTGCTCAGCGCCATCTGTGACGCGATCGCCTGCGCGCACACGCGGGGCAGGGCGCCGAAGTCCAGCGGTCCTCCCGTACGCCCCAGCACCCCGTGCTGGTCCGCCAGACGATTCGTCGTGACGGCCAACCATGTGCCGTCGATGAACACCATTGCGCGCGTCGACATCCATGCTCCATTGCGTGTGTGACA
>Ga0315905_10003276_pt1 | contig 16754 bp, 9 predicted proteins | sample LakEriMetagenome_5_FD_203522 | JGI IMG/M metagenome (GOLD analysis project Ga0315905, IMG submission 203522) | Freshwater fungal communities from buoy surface, Lake Erie, Ohio, United States - Buoy 4 MA121 | ecosystem: Environmental > Aquatic > Freshwater > Lake | place: USA: Lake Erie, Ohio... | reverse complement strand
GCCGCTGGAACTCCAACTCATCTCCACCGCCGACGGCCCGCGCCTGACCTTCACGCCCGTGAAAGAACTCGCGAAGCTCCGCACGAAGACGCATCGCGTGAAAGCCGGCACCCTGACGCCCACGAGCACGAATCCGCTCGCCCAAGTGAACGCGGAACTCGTGGAACTCTGCGCGGTGTTCACGCCCACCGACGGCAGCGAAGTCACCTTCAACGTCCGCGGCTGCACGATCGCTTACGACGCGACGAAGCAGGAACTCACCGTCAACGGCCATCGCGCCCCCGCGCCTTTGAGGAACGGCAAGCAGCGCCTGACGATCTATTGCGATCGCACCGGCCTCGAAGTCTTCGCCAGCGACGGCCTGTGCTACGTGCCTATGCCTTTCCAGCCGAAAGCCGCTGATCTAACGATCGGCGCCACCGTGACGGGCGGCCCAGTGAAGTTCACAAAGCTAGAGGCTTACGAACTGAAGTCGGCGTGGTTGACGAAGCAGGCGGCTCGCACATCCGCGTCCAAGCACCCGTAATCAATTATCAAAAGATGAAGCAATCTCCGAATCGCTCAACAAGCATGAAGTCAATCCACGCCAGACTTCTTTCGATCGTGTGTTTGTTTGGGGCCATGATCGCGCCAGCGTTCGCCTCCGCGGCCCAACTGGACAAGACTCTCGTGGTCTGGGTGGCTCCCGCCAATCTGACACAAAGGGGTGGTAGCGCGCTGACGATCCAGCGGGGCGATCACTTTGATGGGATCGTTCTTGGCGAAAAGGTTGCCGGCAAGTGGATGGCCGGCAGCGATGGCTTCACCCGAACCCAAGGCAACCAGCAATCCAATGCCGCGGAAACGGCCGATGCCGCGACGTTGATCCAGCTGGCGATTGTCTATAAGGGCAACCAGATATCCCTCTATCGCAACGGAGAGCCCAGTGCCACCTATGAAGCCAACAACATCGATCTGCTGAGCGCGAAGGACAACATGGCCGTGTTCGGCCTTCGGCATGTAGGTGCTACCACGGGACAGAATCTGCAGGGGCAAATCGAGGATGCCAGGATTTATGACCGGGCGCTGGCAGTGGAGGAGATCATGAGGCTGGAGCCCGACAAGGAGTCGGCGATAAAGCCCTACGCTTGGTGGACTTTCGGGAAAGGCAAGGAGACCGACCTGATGGGGCGCTTTCCCGTCAATAATCTGGCTGGCGGGGCCAAGATTCAGGGCGGCCGGTTGTTGCTCCAAACCGACGCGGCGGTTCTGATCGCCGCCTCACATAAGGTCCCCCAGTTCGAAACGCCGGCTATGCCGTCGAACCCGCCGAAAACCTGGCTGACCTATCACCTTGCCCATCCCGGACCCAGCGGGGCAATCCCGGCGGATCCCAATCCCGCCTTTTATTACAAGGGCCGGTATCACCTGCACTACATCTATAACCACAAGGAGGGGTGCGCTTTTGCCCATGTCTCCAGCACCGATATGGTGCATTGGAAGTGGCATCCGACGACGCTCACCTCCAAAATGACCGGGCACGAAATGTTCAGCGGCACCGGGTTCTTCACCAAGGAAGGCCAGCCGGCCATGATTTACCATGGTCAGGGGTCAGGCAGGAACCAACTGGCCTTTGCCTTGGACGACCAGTTGGAAAAGTGGACCAAGCCGGTGCCGATCAACCCCCTGGATGCCGCCGGGAAGGAGCCGTCGATGCGTCATTGGGACCCTGACTGCTGGCGGAACGGTGACACCTACTATGCCCTCAGTGGCGGAAACAATCCCACGCTGATGAAGTCCCAGGATCTCAAGCAGTGGCTGTATCTCGGGGAGCTCTTTCACGCGGGCTTCCCTGCGAACCTGGGCGTCGATAAAGGCGAAGACGCCTCATGCGCCAACATGTTCAAGATTGGCGACAAGTGGATGCTGCTTTGTATCAGCCATGGCCTCGGGGCCCGCTACTATCTGGGCGATTTCAAGGACGAGAAGTTTCTTCCGGATCACCACGCAATGCTGAATTGGGCCAGATGGGACTTCTTCGCTCCGGAATCGCTGCTGACGAAAGATGGCCGCCGGGTCGTGTGGGCCTGGTGCACACCTTGGGTGAACAACATGCAGAAGACCGGCCGGGCGATGAACTTCGACAACCTTTTGAACCCTGCGAATTTCCAACAGGGCATTCAATCGCTTCCGCGGGAACTCAGCCTGCCCCAAGACGGCGTGCTGCGCATTCAGCCGTTGCGTGAACTGGAGAAACTTCGTTCGAACCGCAAACGCGAGAAGAACATCACCGTAAAAAGCGAATCCCTCCGTCTGATTGACGGCATCAAAGGCGACACGATGGAAATGGAAGTGGTCATCGCGGCACCTAAGGCCAAGGAGTTCGGAATTAATCTGCTGTGCGATGAGAAGGGCGGGAACGGTTTTGCCATCGCATCCGGAGCGGGAAGCAAGACGTTGACGGTTGGCTATATCAACCCTCCGTTTGAACTCAAAGAGGGTGAAGACCTGACCCTGAGAATCTTTATCGACAAAAGCATGATCGAGGTCTTTGCCAATGATCGTCAGGCCGCCGTCGCCTGGCACGAATACAAGCCGGAGAACCTCAATGTCAGCCTGTTCTCAAAGGGAGACGATCTGGTGGTCAAGCGCGTGACGGCCTGGAAACTTAAGTCCATTTACGAATCAACCAGGGCTCGATGAAATCACGGGACTTTTGCCAAGGGATGCTCCTCCGGTTCGCTACCGGTATCTCCAACGGAGGTGACATGAGCCGCATCATAGCTCTCGCTTTCCTCGCCTTATTCATTGGCCCAACCTTCGCTCAACAGGCCGTTGGACAACCAGTGGAGGGGCACTCCGCCATCGCGAAGGTCGATCCACGTCTGCCAATACCGGCGACCGCGGCGGTGGACTTTGCCCGGGATATTAAGCCCATATTCCGGGACGCCTGCTTCAAGTGCCATGGGCCGGAAAAGGACAAGGGCGGGTTTTCGCTCGCTACAAGGGCTCGGGCCATGGAAGGCGGCGATGAGGGCGTGGGCATCATTTCCGGAAACAGCACGGCGAGCCCGCTCGTGCACCGCATCGCGGCTCTGGATCAGGATATAGCAATGCCGCCTGAAGGCGAGCGATTGACCCCGGAGCAGGTGGGTCTCATTCGTGCGTGGATCGATCAAGGCGCGGCGTGGCCGGAGAGTGCGGATGAGATCGATCCGCGCGTTGCTAAAGCCGCAAGCCACTGGGCATTCAAGCCTCTGAAGCGGCCGCCACTGCCGGAGCGTCAGAACGCGTGGGTTCGCTCACCGATCGACGCTTTCATCCTCAGGAAGCTGGACGAGGCGGGGCTGAGTCCCGCACCGCCCGCGACGAAGGAAGCGCTGCTGCGACGTGTGTCTTTCGACCTGACTGGACTGCCGCCGGCGCCGGAGGAGATTGCTGCGTTTGTCAACGACACCGGCGCGGAGGCCTTTGCGAAAGTGGTGGACCGGCTGCTGGCCTCGCCGGCCTATGGCGAGCGGTGGGCTCGGCACTGGCTTGATGTGGTGCGCTACGCGGACTCGGGAGGTTATGAGACAGACATCCTTTACGAGCAGGCGTGGCGTTATCGCGACTACGTCATCCGCAGTTTCAATGAGGACAAAGCCTACGACCGTTTCCTCATGGAACAGGTCGCGGGAGACGAGTTGTGGCCGGAGCAATCCGATGCCATGCAGGACGCCGTGGCAGTGTGGACGCTTGGCGAATGGCAAAACGCGCTCGATGCCTTTCCTGACATGCTGGAGTATGTGCGGCGGACCGATCAGGTCAGCACACTCAGCGAGGCGGCGCTGGGGCTCACAGTGAGTTGTGCGAATTGTCACAACCATAAATTCGATCCGATCACCCAGCGTGATTATTTCGGGCTGGAGGCGATTTTTGCCGCCAGTGAAACTTGGAACCGGAATACGGGCGCGAAGGCCTGGGGCAAGGGCGAGCGGACGGCTTATCGCGCGGTGCGCCATGCGGAAAAGCCGGTGCCGATCCATCTCCTAACCCGCGGTGAATTGACCAATCCGACGAAACTGATCGCTCCGGCTTTGCCGGCGTTTTTGCCGGGCGGCGGGGCGCTGCCAAGCGGGCCCGACGAAAACAAGCAGCGTCGCGCCCAACTCGCGCGCTGGCTTGTTTCGCCGCAAAATCCACTGACGGCGCGCGTGATCGCAAATCGTATCTGGCAGTGGCACTTCGGGCAGGCACTCGCGTCCACGCCGAATGATCTTGGCACACAGGGAGTGCCACCATCGCACCCGGAATTGCTCGACTGGCTGGCGTCGGAGTTGATTTCGAACATGTGGAGCATGAAGAAGCTGCATCGGCTGATCGTGCTGTCATCCACTTATCGACAGTCGGCCGTGCGCGATGCCAAAGCCGGCGCGGTGGACCCGCAGAACCGTTTGTTGGCAGGCTTTTCACGGCGACGGCTGGAGGCGGAGGCAGTGTGGGATCATCTGCATGCTGCGGCCGGCACGCTCGACCGAAAGAGCTTCGGCGCGCCGTTCGTGCCTAAGCTGTCGTCGGAGGAATTGCGCGGCGTTTACGACATTGAAGGAAAGCCGGAGAACAAGTGGCCGGTGACCGTGGACCAGAACCGGCGGGCGATTTACATCCTGAGCCGACGTTCATTTCGATTCCCGTTCTTTGAAGCCTTCGACCCGCCAAACACCGCTGTGAGTTGTCCGATCCGGCAGACCACGACCGTGCCGACTCAGGCGCTCACGCTCCTGAACAACCGTATCGTCGGCGAACAAGCGCGCATGATGGCCCAGCGCCTCACGCGCGAGTCGGGGAATGATGTGGAGAAATTCGTGCGGCAGGCTTGGCTGCTGGTCTACAGCCGGACGGTGAGCGAGAATGAGCTGAAACTCGCGCTGAATTTCATCGCCGCCGCCGAGGACGCGAAAACGAAAGCTGGGAAAACGGACGCGCGCAGCGCAGCGCTGGTGGAGTTTTGCATGGGCGTCATGAACACGACTGAATTCATCTACACCAACTAATGCATCCACACTTCACCGACAGCCGCGCGTTTTCACGCCGGGATTTTCTGAGCAAAGCGGGCATGGGGATTGGTTCGCTGGCGTTTCTGGATTTGATGAGCCGCGAAGCGAAAGCCGCGGCCAATCCACTTGCTACCCAGGCTACGCATCATGCGCCGCGGGCGCGGGCGGTCATCTCGCTCTTCATGCATGGCGGCCCCAGCCAGGTGGACACCTTCGATCCCAAGCCCTTGCTGGCGAAATACGCGGGACAAGCGTTGCCGGCGAGCTTCGGCAATCTGAATCTCGAATTCACCAAGACGAGCACGGCGAAGGTGCTGGCGAGCAAGCGGACGTTTAGGAAGTGCGGCAACTCCGGCCTCGAAATGTCGGATATTTTCGAGCACCTCCCGCACGTCGCCGATGAACTGGCCGTCGTCCGCAGTTGTTATCACACCGAGTTCAACCACGCCCCGGCTCTCTACATGGCGCACTCTGGCACGCGCCTCATGGGGCGTCCGAGTCTCGGGGCATGGGCCATGTATGGTTTGGGTTCCTCGTCTGAAAACCTGCCGGGCTACGTGGTGATGCGCGACGGCCCGTTGAAAGCCGGGCCGACGACCTATGGCAGCGGCTTTCTGCCGGCGATCTACTCCGCCACGGAACTCCGCATGACTGGCGCGCCGATTCTATACCTGGATAAGCCCGACACGATGCGGCCCGACGATCAGCGCCGCGTCCTCGACTTTTCCCAACAACTCAACCGCCGGTATCTCGCCGCGCAAAACGACGACAACAATCTCGCCGCGCGCATTGCCGCCTACGAACTCGCCTACCGGATGCAGTCTGCCGCGCCCGAGGCTGTGGACCTAAGCAAGGAGCCGGACAGCGTGAAGTCACTCTACGGCCTGGACAACGACATCACGCGACCGTTTGGAACGCAGTGTCTCAATGCGCGGCGACTCGTCGAACGCGGTGTTCGCTTCGTTCAACTGTACCACGGTGGCGGCGGAGATGGTTGGGACACCCACGGTGCCAACGACGCGAAGCACCTGCGCAACGGCAAGCAAATCGACAAACCTATCTCAGGGTTAATCACGGATCTGAAAGCGCGCGGCCTGCTCGATTCCACGCTCATCATCTGGGGCGGGGAATTCGGGCGCACGCCGACATCCGAAGGCTCCGACGGCCGCGACCACAGCCCTTACGGCTACACAGTATGGATGGCCGGAGGGGGAGTCAAAGGCGGCACCGTCTTCGGAGCGACCGACGATTTTGGATTCAAAGCCGTCGAAAGCCCCGTCCAGGTGCGTGATTTGCACGCTACGATTCTGCACCTCCTGGGCCTGCAGCACGAGAAGCTTACATACTACTTTCAGGGTCTTCAGCAGCGCCTCACACAAATTGACGGCGAGAGCCGCATCATAAAGGAGATCATCGCCTAAGCCAGCCGCCGCCATTGATGAAACCCGATCTTCACCCACTGCAATTGACCCTCACAACCGTCGTCGCCACGGCTGCCTTCGTCTCCGATGCCGACGTCCAGGCTCAATCCGCTGCCCCACTTCCAGCTGCCTACGCCGATCCGGCAGTGCCGTTGTTGCAATTGCCAACAAACTTCCGCGCGCGGCGCACCACGGCGAATCTAGCCATGACACCGGGCAAGCCCGTGGAGATCTTCAACGCCACCGGGGCGGGCTGCGTGCGTCACCTCTGGTTTGTGTTTGGTGAGAAGAACATCGACGATCTATCGATTGAAATCACGGTCGAAGTAGTTCGAGCGGCGGGCAGATAGCCTCGGCGAAATCGCATGATACCGAATGAAGATTTGGCGTGATTGGCTCAGGAAAATTCTCACCGCGGCTCTCAGCCTCGCATTTTTCATTCTGCTGGGCGGCAGGCCGGGAGCGCATGCTGGCGAAATCGTGGTCAGCATCGATCGAACCCCGCAGGCCTGGTCAGACTTGGCGATGGGTCCGCCCTCCTCCGACGATGATGCGGACCAAAGCCAAAACGCGAATGCCGTGTTCAGCTACGTCCCGAGCTTCGGAAAACCCCACGTCGATGCCGGAGCAAGCGGTCTCACTCTGCCGCGTCTGAATGACGGCAGGTTCGCCGCGAACGGGGACGACCCGGCCAACAACACCTGGTTCGACACGAAGGGAAATTCCCGCATTCTCATCGACCTTGGCCGGAGAATGGCCCTCGCCCGGATCAATGTCTATTCCTGGCACGCTGGTGCGCTCTCACCTCAACGCTACACGCTGTGGGTCTCCGATGGTGAATCCGCCCCGCCAGTGGACCTTTCCGATCTTTCCAAGAGCTGGCAGGAAGTAACCCGGGTCGATACGTTCCCACTGGGAGAAGGCGGCAAACACGGCTCCAGCATCAACTCCCCAAACGGTCTCGTTGGCAATTATCGCTACCTGCTCTTCGACCTCCCGGCCAACAAGCCCGAGTGGAGTCGCAGTGGTTTCCTCTCGGAGATCGATGTCTATGCGGCCGGACGGAAACTCGAGGCCATCACGGTGATTCCACGGACGGCAGCCACCCAGACACTCGCGTTCGGCAACATCTGCCGAACCAAGCCGCTGAAGGATGAGACAGAGTTCCTCATCGCGGGACCGAAGCTCTATGAGTTCGGCTCGATGGACGGGAGGTTCCCGCGGGTCGGCCGGCTGGACGGGGATCAGGGCGGGATCTGGTGCCATCCGATCAAGCTCGTGGACACATTCGGGTTCGAGGTCCTGGAAGCCGGCCGCAAACCCTGGCGCCTGCTGGGACCGGCGCGCTTCGAGCACGAATTCGCTTCCGCGTCATTCCACTTTGAGCGCAACGAACTCAAGGCCACCCGCCAGGACTTCGTGCCCGAAGACGAACCCGCCTTGGTGTCGCTGCTCACGCTTCGCAACGACACGGACCGGTCGCGCGAGCTGATCGTCCGGTTCTCGGCCACTGTCAATCTCCGTCCAAGCTACGAGTCGCGCCTGCCCAACGGGCCCGACGTCGTCGAGTATCAGGAGGGTTTGCTCGGCGGTTCGGACGCGGCGATGGCGGGCAAATGGGGCGTCGTGTTCGGCAGTGACCAGTCGCCAACCGACCATGGAATCACCGGCACCAACGGCTACCTGAGCTACCGGGTAAGTTTGCCGGCCAGAGGAGAAGCCACGCTGAGCTTCCTCGTCGTGGGCGAACATCAGGCCGGGGTGGACGCCGCACGGGGGCGGTTCAAGTCGATCGCAAACCGGACGGTGGAATTGCTCGCCGCCAAGCAGGCGCTCTATCGCGAGCGGATTCTCGGTGGCGTGAAGTTCGAATGCTCCGACCCGACGATGAGTGAAGCCTTCCTTTGCGCGAAGGCGAACGTGCTGATGTCGGTGATGGATTTTCGGCCCAACTATCCGGCTCCATTCCTCGCCGCCGGGTTTCCGATCTACACTTGGCTGTTCGGCTGCGACAGCCTGCACTCGACACCGGGAGTGGCGGCGGCGGGATTCGACGAAGCGGCCCGCGGCACCCTGGAGTGCCTGCTTCATTTCGCGGCCGAGCACAAACAGGGCGCACATGAAGTCGCCAGCAACGGCCGGTTGCTCGGCTGGGATCACATCCAGGAAACGCCCCAGCTCGTCTCCGCGTGCTGGAAACATTACCAGTGGACCGGCGACCAGAGCTTTGTGAAGGCGGCTTATCCCGTCTGTCGGGAAATCATCGCTCATGCGCTGGCGACCGCCGATCAGGATCACGATGGGTATCTCGAAGGCCCGGGGCTGATGGAACAGGCCGGCATGGGCCCAGAGCGGATCGACTCCGTCTGCCAACTTTACGCTGCCTACGAGAGCCTGGCCGCGATGGCCGACGCCTTGGGGGAATCGGGGGCCGAGAATTATCGTCGCCGGGCCGCCGAGCTGAAACGGAACTTCAACCGCGATTGGTGGAACCCAGTTGAGAAGATGTGGGCGTGTTCGCTGCGAACGGATGGCAGCCAGACCATGGACAACTTCTGGGCCGTGGTTTTTCCGCAGCAGACCGGTATCGCCGAACCGGAAAAGGCCGTGATCGCGTTGGACCGGATTCAGCAGGAATGGGTGAACGATCAATGGGGCTTCGTTCACCAGTGGAAACCGAAGGTCGCCGGAGAAGGTGTGGGCGTGGTGCACAACAACGTCCTCGCGCAGACCGCATTCGCTTATGGAAGGACCGACCTCGGCTGGCGGTTGATGCAACTGTCTGCGAAGGCGCCGCTCGAAGAACGGATGCTGGGCGCATTTGATGAAACCATCCCAGGCGGCGGCGACCTCGTGCAACTGTGGTCGTTTGGCCCCTTCCTCGAATGCGTGATCGAAGCCCTCGCCGGGGTTCGCCCGCAACCGGGCAATCACCGCGTCGACCTGTTCCCGCAGCTCCCCCGCACGCTGGATTGGTTCAAGATCGAGGACTGCCGGATCGGTCAGCACCGCTTGACGCTGGAGCAGCGAAGGATCGGAAAACGGATCACCACCACCGTCACCCACACCGCTGGCGACGCACCTTTGACCGGCCGATTCTGGCTTCGAGGAAGCGTGGGTGCCGATGTCACTGCGAACGGCCAGCCGGCTAAGCCTACTTTGCAAACCATTCCATCCTCAGGAATAGAACGGCCCAGCCTCGCCTTCGAGCTAACGGCCGGGGCGGAACTGAGGATCGAACACGAGGAACCCTGACTACGTCGGACACCGGCTCTGCGGGCAGCGGAGCTGCATGCCGAATCGGACCTAAAGATAAATGAGAATGACGACCTATACGAAGCTCGCCGCAACGGTGATGGCATTTCTGGCCATCGTGACGACAGTCCATGCAGCGGATCGGACACTGGATCGCTTGGCCATCTCCGTGAGTCCCAAAGTGCTCAGGTCCGCGACCCAGCCAAACGTCTCCGGGACCATTACCCTCAAGGCCATCGACTCAAGCGGTGCCGAGCACATCCTGCCGATTTCCGATGCCACGATCACGGTCAAGACCAAGGACGCGAGCGGAGGTGTTACCGTGGCTATTGTTGAGAACGGCAAGGTCATCCCCAAGGAAGGGGGCGTCGCCAGCATTGAAGCCGTCGTCACGCGGAATGGCCGGGAACTCAAGGCGGCCACCGACGTGGTCGTGACTCCGTTCTACCGCGACTACCATCAGACGCTGGTCCTGAAGCTCTTCATGGGCATGGAAGGAGACCCGGTGGAGCGTCTGCGCGCGTTGCCGATGTTCCAGAAGCCCCACGATGTCCTGTGCACCTTCGAGGAGGCCCTCGAGATCATTCGCAAGACCGACAACCTGACCCGCGGGATTCCCAAGATCATCTACCTCGTTGGCTGGCAGAAGGGCGGGCACGATCACGGATATCCCGCCTGGAGCGACGTCAATCCCCGCCTGAAGCGTCCGCAGGATGCCACCGCTCTCGAGAGTCTCCGGTGGCTCATTCGCGAAGGCCGGAAGCACAACACCACCGTGAGCCTCCATATCAACATGACCGACGTCTACGAACAGAGTCCGCTCTGGAGCGAATACGTTGCCAAGGACTGCCTTTCGAAGGACGAGAGCGGTAAACTCTATTCCCGGGGCATCCAGATGAAGGGAGAGCCAATCTATACGGTGGTCTACCCGAAGGAATGGGCGGCCGGGCTGGCACAGCGGCGGATCGACCGGCTGATCGACATGGTCCCCGAGTTGAAGGAGGGACACACCATCCACATCGATGTCTTCATCGCCCAAGACGAAGGAAGCAAGCCGCTGAGTCCGTGGCATGCCAAACCCGAAAACGGTGCCCTTTCACCGGAGAAATACGTCGAGACCCAGCGCCAGATCTTCCACTACTGGCGCGACCGGGGCTTTGATGTGACGGGCGAAGGCATCTTCTGGGCTCACCCGCCCGGAGAAGGGTTCACCGGCCTGCAAGCGATGTCCTGGTGGTATTTCTGTGACACCAAATACCAGCTACGGATTCCGGAATCATTGATGGCGCGAGGACGCACTGATCGTGGCGGTGACGGCGACTTCCGGTTTGGATCCAGCATGCACGGCGAGGAAATCTGGATGGAGAACAAGGAGACCATGCCGGGCTTCCTCGGGATGTTTTGTCGCACCACTCTGCCTTGGTATTACCTGAGCCGACTGGACCGGCTGAAGATCGAGGGCGATGCGGTCCACTACAGCGGCGGAGTCATCGCGAAGACCGAGGACGGCAAAAAGATCATCCGTAAAGGCGATTTCCTGTTGCGCGAAAACGACGACCTTTTCGTCCCCGCCTTGTGGAATCCGAAGGAGATCGTGGCTTACAGCCGGCAGGGCTACATTGACCGGTCATGGCAACTTCCCGAGGAATGGACTTCGGTCAAACAGGTCGCTGTCCATGACATCACCATCCAGGGACTTGCCTCGAACAAAACGACGATTCCGGTGATCGACGGGAAACTTCGGCTGACGCTCAAGGCAGACCAAGCGGTATCGATCCTACCGGCAGAATCCAGTCGCTGAAACCAAGCTGATGCGCCTCTGCACCATTCATGCGTCTTCAGTGTTGAATGGTTGCTGCGGAAACTAGGATCAACTCCTCGGTTTCTCTCGCCTCGAAACACTCGGTCATTCTTAAGCGGACATGGTCGAGTGCTTGGTCGGCTATCTTGACGGTCACAACCGCCCGATCCACGAGGTGCTGTTCTCGCGCGATCAGGATTTGGCGACGGCCTTCGAGAATGAGTTCCAAGGCATGGCCCGCACCCCGGTGCGCCTCACCGCGCTCGTCGAAACGCGGCAGCGACTGCGGCGCGAATTGCAGGCGACCCTGACGTCCAGTCACCGGGCGTTTCTGTTGGGATTGGTCCAAGGAGCGCCCCGGTGGGAACTGATGCAGTGCGGGCACCTGGCGGAACTTCCGGCGATCCGCTGGAAGCTGCAGAACCTGGCTAAACTGAAGCGTTCATCGCCGGGCAAACACGACCAGCAAGCCGACGAACTCCGGGCGCGCTTCGGAACCTGAAAAGGGACACCGGAACGGACACCAAAACGGTTTAAAGTGGGTTGGGATCGGTTAGGGTGGTTTACCTTGTTTTCCGAGGAAAAGAGGGCATTTGTACCCCTGTCGCTGCACGTCAGGCGGACGATTCCGACCCTCGCCTCCAAAAATTTCTGTGGTTTTCCTCAGGAAATCAGCGGTTTTCAGAGCTTCGCCTGTGGCAATGCCACGGAAACTTCCGCTGAAATTGCTGCTGAAATTGCCACTGGAGACGGGGCGGAATCACCTTCCGCCACCTTCCTTCAGTCACCAGGTACTCAGGGGTCAGGAGAGCGAGGTGGGCTGTTTTTGCCTTTGGACCGGCACCATAAACGTTATTCCAAACGCCTGCCGTATCTTCCGACGTCACCCGTTACCTCAAAAGTAAATGATACTGGAGAGCGTTCGGGGTGGAGGTATCGAGAACGCCGCGAAGGACAAGGTCCTGATTCCCCTGCTGGAACGCTCTGAGGGAGAGGCTAAGCCAACGATGCAGTGGTTTAGGACGTGCTCACTGCGCCTTCTGCCGCAAGAGCTTCGTTATTGGCTCGTTAAGGTCTTAAATCAAAAGTTTTGAGGTAACAGGTTTAGGCAAGTTTTGTGATTCTTGATTGACAGTGGAAAAGTGCATTTGAAACGATTATAAATTCTACGCTCGAATTACACGCGTCAGGCTAATTTTGCGGTTTGACAGAGTGAGTTTCAAAAACTTCACGGGCGTGCTTCATGGGTGTTCACCGACGGCAAACAATGATACGAATCGCTCTATGGTCCCGTGTGCTCGTTGGTGCCTTGGCCTTCGGCGCCGGTTTGACCACTCAGGCTCAATGGCAAACGCAGTCATTCACGCTCAAGCCCGGGTGGAACGCGATCTTCACTCACGTTGACGGGACCCATCAGTCGTTGGATTCGCTAATACCCGACGCCAATGGCCCGGTAGCCGAGGTCTGGCTCTGGAAACCCACGTTTTCGACGATTCAGTTCGTCGATTCGCCCTACTCCAACACGGTCCCAAACACCCAGTGGGCGGTGTGGACTAGTGCGCGCGGCGACACCGATACCCTGAAAGCCTTAGTGGGCAATGGCGCCTACCTGATTCGCAACCGGAACACGACCGATTTCGTGTGGACTGTACAGGGCCGCCCCGTGCCGCCCAATTATCAGTGGACCACCACCGGGCTGAATCTCCTCGGGTTCCCGACCCCCGCCACCTCACCCCCGAATTTCGCGGATTATCTGGCGCCGGAGCCGAATCTGGATCTGGCCAAGACCCTTCAGAATCAGGCACACGTCTTTCGTTACCCGGGCGGTGAACTGGGCGCCTCTAATCCGACCGAAGTCGTGTCGTTCACGGCGGCGACCGTGCCTGTCACCCGCGGCCAGGCGTTCTGGGTGCGCGGCAGCACCAATTTCTACAACCGTTATTTCGGCCCGGTTGAGGTCACGCTCCAGAATCCGGCCGGGCTTCAGTTTGGCGATTCGCTCGGCACCTATGGCGTCCGGCTCCGCAACCTCACGACCACCAACCGGACCGTGCGGTTTTCGCTGGTAGCTTCCGAGACTCCGCCCGCAGGCCAACCGGTCATCACCGGCCCGCCGCAACTGCTCGTGCGCGGTGCGCTCAACTCGGCAACCCTGACCTACGATTCCGCGGTGCTGAATGGTCAGCAGTTTACGTTGGCACCCAAGGGCCAGGTCGGTGCCGAACTGGAGGTCGTGCTTGGGCTGAACCGCACGGTGATGACAGCGCCGGTCGGTTCGTTTTATGCCGGTGTGCTGCGGATCACCGACTCGAGTCTTTTGCAGCAGGTGGATGTGCCCGTGGCGGCGACGGTGCCTAATGGGTCCGGGCTCTGGGTCGGGCAGGCCAGCATTAACCAAGTCGGCCAATACCTGAAGTCCTACCCGAAGGTGAACACGGGCCAAGGCGATCAGACCGCTCAGATCAATGCCGCAGCCGCTGCCGCAGGCCGGCCGGCGAATGGATTGGAGCTGCCTGGCGCCGTCTGGACCGCTCGGGAAACCAACGGGAGCCGGGCCTATTCCGCCGTGGCGTCGTCGCTCGATGGGCGGGTGCTCCTCGCGGCACACAACGGCGGAACCCTCTACGTCTCTTCAAATTGTGGCACAAACTGGACCGCGCGGGGCCAGAATGGCAGTTGGTCCGACGTGGCCGCGTCTGCCGACGGCAGTGTGATGGCTGCTGCCGTGTTCAATGGTCCCATCTGGGTTTCTTCCGATTACGGCACCAACTGGACCTCCACTGCGAGCGGCAACGCGGCTTGGGTCGGTCTAGCATTGTCGGCCGACGGCACCCGACTAGCCGCGGTGGTGCAGAACGGTGCTCTCTACACTTCGACCAATCGGGGTGCGACCTATCTGGCTCGTACCGGCGTCGGCACCCGCAACTGGAGCGGCGTTGCTAGTTCGGCCGATGGCAACCGCCTTGTCGCAGCGGTGAACCCCGGACAGATCTTCACCTCGACCGATGCGGGAGCGACTTGGCGGACCAACGCGTTTTCGGCGGCGTGGACAGCGGTCGCCGCTTCCGCGGACGGAGCGAGCCTAGCGGCCGCGGTGAATGGGGGGAACATTCACACCTCCGCCGATGGCGGCGGTACCTGGATTCTTCGGGGCGGCACCAATCGCTGGAACTCGGTCACGACGTCCACCGATGGCCGGCGACTGGCAGCCACCGCCACTGAAGGACAGATCGCCACCTCGGACGATGGCGGGGTGACTTGGAGCGCACGGGAGCAGAGCCGCAACTGGGGTGACGTGGTCGCGTCCGGTGATGCGACCCGGCTTGTCGCCGTGGTGAAAGGGGGGGGCATTTACGCGCTGGCACGTGGGTTCGCGAGCTACTCCGTGGATTCCGCCTCGGGGCTCGTGATCGACCAGAACGGTCTATACCTGTCGTCTGGGGTGAACACCAATCTCGCCAAGACGGGCCGGGAATATCCGCTGCGGCTTGTGTTGCATCACCGCTCCGACGCCAATCAGGTCAACCTGCTGCAACACGTCTACGTCGGCACCGGCGCGAACTCGACGAACCTGGTGGTCGCGACCCGGGAGAATTTGCTCGACCCGAACCAACTGGCCTCGGCCCGGCGGATCACCGCCACCCATTTGCCGTTCTCCCGGACCAACCAGCCGTGGGCGGCTGCGGGTAATTTCAATCCGGGCAGCGTCGTGATCTTCACGGTGAACCAGAGCTACAAGGACCAGGTGAGCAACCCCTTCCTGCACACCTTCCATCCGGACCATGACAATCTCGATGTGAGCTTCGCCGCTCTCCAACCGCGCGGTGTCGAAGCCTACGACATCACCCGGACCCTGCGGCTGACCTTCACGACACCCGGCAACGACTTCGCCTCCCTCACCGCCGCCGCCCAGAGCCGGACCGGTGTCTATGAAGAGACGATGACCCTGGGCGCCCAGGGCGGCGCTTCCCGCGACTTCAGGCTTTCCGGAAGATTCTCGCTCCAGCTCATCAGCCCCGTGGCCAACCTGACAACGCAATGAACCTCAACCCTGGCATTCCCCCCATTTCACCGTCGAACTGTCCTGCCATGAAAGGAATCTCCCGCTCCGTGCTGGGCGCCCTGTGCGCCGGCCTCCTGCTGTTGACGGCCGTGCCGGCCTGGGCGCAAAGCAATGCCAAGCCGCCCACCCAGATGACGTACCAGGGCTTCCTGACTGACGGCAACGGAAGTCCGTTTGGCAGCAGCGCACCGGTCAACAAGACGGTCATTTTCCGAATCTACGACAACCTCACCGGCGGCACCCTCAAGTGGAGTTCGCAGCAGGTCGTGACGGTAGACAAGGGCTACTTCAGTGTCCTGTTGGGGCAGGGGAGCGCTGTGGGCAGCGAACCGTTCAATGCGGACCTAACCGGTGTCTTCACCGGCGCGGGTGCGTCAGACCGTTATCTGGAACTGAACGCCGACTCCACGACCATCGCGCCGCGGCTGCGGTTCCTGCCGGCACCCTCCGCCATGCTGGCGAAAAGCGCGACGGAGTTGCTGGATCCGATTTCCGGCGCCACCGCGCTCTCCGTGAGAGACGGTAACGTCACAGCAGCAAACGTGACGGCCAGTGGCACGCTCACAGCAGCCGCACTTTCCGTCAACGGCGCCGCATTCTCGGTGAACGGCGGTAACCTCACGGCGTCGAATGTGACCGCCATTGGCACGGTCACAGCAACCAGCGTCAGCGGGTTTGGAACGATTCCCTTGGGCGTCATCGTCATGTGGTCGGGAGCGATCAGCTCTATTCCGACGGGCTATGCCTTATGCGACGGCCGGGTTGCCAACGGCCGGACCACGCCGGATTTGCGCGGCCGGTTCATCGTCGGCTCGGGCACGGGTGCGGTCGGGCTGACCAGCCGAGAGGTCGGCACGACGGGTGGCATTGAGCAGACCACTCTGACGATCAACAATTTGCCGGCTCACAACCACACGGGTAGCGGCACCACATCCTCCGGAGGAGCTCATACCCATTCGTTTAATGGGTACCACGCCAACTTTAAACATGAGGGTTCCGCGACTGAAAGCAGTCTCAAGGACGATGGGGATGGCGCCTATCAACCCCCTAACGCCATTTCGTCCGCCGGTGAGCACGCACATACATTCAGTTTCACCACCAGCTCAGTCGGGGCAGGTGAGGCTTTCAGCAATCTGCCTCCCTTCTACGCATTGGCCTTCATCATGCGGGTCCAGTGATCTGGGCCAAGCCTCCGC
>Ga0315905_10003275_pt1 | contig 16754 bp, 31 predicted proteins | sample LakEriMetagenome_5_FD_203522 | JGI IMG/M metagenome (GOLD analysis project Ga0315905, IMG submission 203522) | Freshwater fungal communities from buoy surface, Lake Erie, Ohio, United States - Buoy 4 MA121 | ecosystem: Environmental > Aquatic > Freshwater > Lake | place: USA: Lake Erie, Ohio... | reverse complement strand
ACCGTTAGTGAGTTTGACATTATCATTGATGACTCAACGCACAACTTCGACGATCAAATGCGGGTACTCAAATATGTACACGAGTATTTAAAGCCCGGCGGCTACTTCATTATTGAGGACATTTTTAAAGCGCGGTCAGAGTCTGACTACGAGTCAGCATTGGCCCCGTACATGCAGTACTACACCTCGGCTACATTTATCGAAGCTAATCATGCGAACAAAGATTCAGGTACATGGAACAATGACAAACTGCTTGTACTTGTGCGAGGTACCAATTGATTCATATTATTACTCCCTGTACTCGACCGGAGAATCTTGCAGTGATGCAGCAGTCAATTCCGCCCGAATGTACGTGGACAATTGTACTAGACAGTTCTGTCTCTGACATGCCGGAGGGGGGTGGGTTAAAAGCAACAATCTACCGCTCACCAAATACAGGTCATTGGGGTAACCCCAATCGCAATTTTGCACTTGAGCACATGAATTTTGACGATTGGGATTGGATTTACATTCTTGACGACGATAACATTATTCACCCAGAATGGTACAGGCATGTAAAAGATTTAAACGATTCGGCATTGACTACTGTTGCTTGGGGCCAAGTGTGGCAGAACGGCAGTGTGCGGCTACATCCGTCTTCAGTACCACGTGTAGGTGAAATTGATACATCCTGCTACATGGTTCGCGGCCATGTAATGAAGCACGAGCGGTACGCTATGGATTACACAGCCGACGGTATGATGGCTGAGCGGGCTTTTACTTACGGCGGGTACCACTGTTTAAATGAGTATCTTGGATATTATAATTACCTCCGCACCCCACCGGAGAAAGCATCTTGGGAGTCTAAATGAACACACAAGTTTTCCTTGTAAATTGGGACGCAACATACGACAGAGTAGTGCGCGCAGAGAACCAATTATTAGCCGCTGGTATTAAGTATACAGTGCTTGATTCGGGCGGTGCAAAAGAACCTCGACCCAACTGGGTTAATATCGGGGATGTACGTTTTTACGGTCAATTGTACGAAGCTCTTAAACGGATGCAAGGTGAAGACTACTGTATCTTTGTACTAGGCGACGCGGGCTTTGATCAGATAGGGCCGTTTGTCAGCCGGGTAGTAGAGTGCGGTAGTATCTATAACATGGGTGTCTTTGCTCCGCACTACTCCCACTCTCCATGGGGGCCAGCTCAGACTACGCTAGAATCAATCCCGGGCAGTAACTCGTTAGTTATAGCTAGTCAGACAGATGGAATTGCGACGGCTTTTCATAAAGATGTCTATACCGTGTTGTTAAACTACATGGCCTACTTAGATAGTCAGGTGGGTATTGTTAACTTACGCACGGGTTGGGGCATGGATTACATATGGTGTGCAATCTCGGTGTTGCTAGGGAAGTATATTATTAGAGATACGCAGATGATCGCGCAGCATCCTCAAGGAAGTAGTTACGATCATGGCGAGGCAGCACATGAAATGAACTTAGTCATGAGTACTTACTCTCAGTGGTCGGAGTTACCTGAGCAAGTGGGATACATCTATAATCAAGCGCAGCGAAAGATGAGTCAAGACCCAGCAGTAACTACGAAAAGTCTTTATGGAAATGCAGACTTATTTATAAATACGAAAGAACTCGTCTATCACATTATTCGCATCAGTGACGATAGGTCTTATTTAGTAGACAAAGCACTTTCTGTGTTGGGTAATAAATGGCTACCGATTACAGCAGTGAACGGGTATGACAAAACCTCACGTTCGGAGTTTGAGACTTTGAATCCAAATGTTAAAAGTTTACTTTTCAAGGATGGGGAGTTTGGATGTTTTGCCAGTCATTACATGTTTTGGAAGTATGTGGTAGACAACAACATCGAGCAGGCTGTCGTGCTTGAAGATGACGCGGATGTGCAAAACAATTTTCCTTTTATGTACCAGCAGGCGTTAAGTTTACTGCCGCCAACATATGAGGTATTTAGTATGTATGTTGATAAGAACCAGTATGGACGATTCAATGAAAGTCTGCGTGTGAATAATTACATTGCACGCGGGTATCAGGATTGGTCAACGCTTAGCTACGTGGTCTCTTTAAAAGGGGCCAAAAAATTAATTGAAATTGTAGAGCGCAACGGCATGGATCAACCGGTGGATTGGTTTATCTTTAGAAATGGCCACGATGGTAACTTAGAGGTTTATACGTGGACGCCGTCTGTTGCGCCCCCAGTCATCATTGACAATAGCACACCACCACAAATTAAACGGTAGTCGTGTATAATACATGTAGCGGGTAAGCTCCAATAGTTTGTGGAGCGTGAAATCAATTCTACGCTCCACAAACTATTTTGTTGCAGATCCACACTCTACAAACTGGGCCAATAGCTCAAAGGCAGAGCACGTTGCTCATAACAATTTGGTTCTTGGTTCGAATCCAAGTTGGCCCACCAAGTAACTTTAACAAGGGGATTTATTTTGAAAAGTTTTACTATTAGACCGTTCTTTGACATGCGCGATAAAGATTGGCCTGTTGAAGCGTTGATTGACTTACCGCAGGGGGCGACGCTTACTGTAGAACAGTTCGCAAACTTTGTGTACTGGCACATACATTACGACCCTGATTACAAAACTGTAGTGAAGCGGTCTGTAATACTTGCAACGACGGGCCAACAAGTACCGGATAACTATGAGCACGTCGGTACACTCATGCCCTACACTGAGTCAGAAAGTGCTGAGGGTGAGACAATCGAACAGACGGAGAGCGATTTTCAGGTTCCTTCGGAAGAGGAATTCTACGATACTTATCGATTGATCAACGCCTACATCGCACCGGAGCCTACTGCCAAAGCACCACTAAAAAGCTGGTCTTTTGGGAAGGATAACAAATGAACATTGACTTAGAAAACTTAGGCCGCTTAACTGACTTGATGGAAACTATTAGTGCCGCCACTAGAACTGATCTAATGAATACCGCATATGAGTACCCAGAACTCATAGAGCGACGAGATCTCTTCGAACGTATTGCAACAACTACTCGGATGACACACAACTATCTTAGGTATGTAGTAGAGATATACGATCAGAGCGATCCACTTGCATTTTTAAAAGAGATCGACGCCCAGTTAGTTGGCACTACACCAACGGATGTATTGGCCAAGTACCGGGATTTATTCGATTATACTGGAGACTGATAATGGAAGACATGATTGAGGTATTGCACGCGCAGGACTTAAAGAACCCTGCATGGAGCAGTGCTATGATGAGCGTACTATCACACTCGGTACCTAATGAGGTAGTAATGGCCATTCAGGACGTTGCATTTGATGAACTGCTGCGTCCTTATCTGGTAGATATTGCAGTAGAGGTAATTAACTCATGGAATGAAGAGCGGGGCATCAAAGATCGATGGGCGATCATCGACGGTAATCTTTGGAAGAGTGGCCCGGGAGATAGCATTGTACGACCTGAGCAATTAAAGGCCGCTGATATTCCATCAGTAGACTATGACGAAGCGTACATTAAACGGCTGATCGAATCAGCTGAAGAAGAGGAAGGTATTGTATGAAGGAACTACGATGTGGGTGTAAGAAGTCCCGGGTGCAAACTATTCTTTGTGATAAACATGCAACGCAACAACTAGAAAGTGCTGCACGACGTCTCGAAGATAATCCCGGGCGATACTACTTTCAGGAGAGTTTAATTAGCAGATTATCTCTACAACAAGAGAAAGAAGAAGAAGGAGAAGACTAGATGAAATTCATTGTACTCATGGTCGCTGCAGCATTAATTGTATCAGTTGCAATGGCCTTCCTAACCGTGTGGATGTTACGTGTATTTGGTATGGACATCGACTACTCATGGCAAAGTCTTTTAGCAGTGTGGATCACCTTGGCAGTAGTCAACGGAATCGCAATGCGTGCGAAGGAGCATTAACTATGGTAATGACTGAGCTTTTACAATGTCAAACAGAGAGAGAATTGATCACTGTTACTAAGATGCATAATGGTCTACTGACGTGCAATGAATACACAGCGAATGCGGGCGTTCCTACTGTTGAATTTAACGACAAAGGGCATTTCGCGTTGGCCTTAAAGAAGGAACCGAAGACGCGCGTGTACCATGCAATCTTTGTTACGCATACTTTGCGAATACATTGTAGCTGTATTGGCGATCAACTCGTTGTTACCGGCATCGACGAACTCGATTAATCCACATTTTGTCCACAGGTTATCCACATTGTTACCCACTCTACATAAAAACTAGGGTGGGTTTCTATATGCACAACGTTGGCCTGTTCGTTACTTTGTTCACATATACGAACATTCGGATGTTCTAGCGTATGATATAATTTTCGCTTTCGTTTAAATTATAGATCTTTCGAGGCCAAATGTGCACAAATGAGGCCAAAATCGTGAAAAAGTGCACAAAAAGTTGACATAAAGTTATCCACAATGCCAGTGACACTGCGATTTGGCCACCAAAAGTATACAAAACTGGCCAATGTGTATCGTGTAACGAGAAAAATTATAATAAAAGGCGCATGTAAGTGATTAGTGAGATTATGTCGACAGTGTTTTAGCGCATTGTGATGCGGAAATCGTCGATCGGCCGGGCGTCAAAGCAACATTAGAACCGTAATGTTGTTTTTAATATTTTTTACAGCTTTTTTCCCCCGAGCCCCCTTAGAGCTCGCCTCCCCCGAGCCCCCTCCTGAGTCGTTCGTTACTTTCCCGAGGCTCCATCGAACGCAGTGAGATGAGCCGAGGTGTGTGGGGCTCTGGGCAGGGGCTCTGGGCGGGGACTTAGTACAGGGCCATCAAACAACCGCAGTTGTTTGGTGCCCTGTTGACAATACCATTCACCAATTCACGCATGAATTGGTGAATGACCCGAGCGTGGAGGAGCTAAACGCATGCATAAAAAAGGGAGACCAGACCCACGCGCACGTGGTGTCTGATCTCCCCTCGGTTCCGAGACTAGTTGTGAACAATGAACAGCACTGACCCTGCGAGGCCAATGATTTTGTTCCGCTTACGATAGAGCATGTAATCACTGTACTTGTGTACGTGAATACGCTCCGGGTCTAGGTGGGCGCACCACCCACACTGTGCACACGATGCTGACTTGCCAGTCTGCTCGGTACACCCGACCGTAATTTCGCCAAGGGAACGCAGGAAAGCGAGTGCTTCCTCGTACTCAGCGGTGACTACAGCCCACGCAACGTGCCAGCCCATGCTCAGGGCCAACTGTGCGTCCTCTCGCGTCTGTACTGATGCGAGGAAAAATTTCTTCAGTGGTTGAGCACCGGCCATTTGCCAACAGGCGGTAAAGCCAATCAACGGAACGCCAACGTCCATGAACTTTACTGCAGTATCGCAGATAAGGTCCACGTGTTCCGACCACACCTCGCCAGTGTGTGGGTGAAGAATGTCTCCGCCTGTATGCCAGCGGAAGATGTCAATGATGCGGTCACCAGCAATGTGCAAGCCCAGCATTGCATCGATACGAGCACGCACACGCAAGAGGCCGAAGCCATCGAATGTGGCACCTACGTATGCTTTCTCTGTGGTTGAGAAACGTACGTGACCTTTGGTGGCGTAGCAGGACTTGAATCCTGCTGGTCGTTCACTCGCACGCTCACTGACCGGATGAAATAGGCAAGTTGTCGGACAGGTCGGCCCTACTGGACTGTAGGTTGTACCGCCGGTGAACTTGCCCTTGATTGGGCCAACCAACTTGGTGTTCGCAGTGTCGATGACCAACTTGATTGGCGTGTTTGGCGCTTTTGCCATGCGAGCTCCTAGTATACGTAGAAAGTTGTTGTGGCCTCTACCCTCATTCTTCCTAATGGTCGTCTACGTTCAACAGTTCCTTGTATTGGGGCAAGTAGCCTCTTGATACGAAGTGCTTATACATCCTCTCCTGCGACTCGTCTATGATTGCCTGATACTCAGGATGCTTGTAGACGAGTTCACCGGCCCGCCACTTCTCGAGGATAACTCGACCGTGGCCCGGACGCGTACGCGATTGGATAATTGCCTCGATCTCGGGACACTCAGCGGAACCGCTCTTACAGAAGTAGCGAATTACGGAGAGCCTGCTGGACGTTGTGTACCAGCTCCCGTAAATCTTCCGCGGGTACCAACACAGGAACTGAAGTAGCAAATAGGTTTGGTAGTCGGTCACGGGTTCTCCTTTTACTTAAGAAAGTTAACTGCCTCATTGGCCAAACTCAATGCCCGCCGTATTGCCGTCTTGTCTTGCTTGAGGAGTTCATTCCAGTTGGCAAGGTAGGACAGGATGTTTGCATCTGACTCTGGTGTGATGCCGAACGTGGACGCTACGAACACACTACCCAACTCGGCTACCAGTTCTTCAAAGGCGTAGGCTTTGTCCTTGTGGTTGCCGATATTGATGCGAGCAAGACGGCTTGGGTGACCAGTCCAGTGGATGGTCTCATGAGCCAATGTGGCCCAGTATTGATCCTCGACTGGGAAGTCTTTGACCGCGGGCATAGTGATTTCGTCACTAGCCGGACGATAGTACGCTTGAAACCCGGTGTTGACTCGGATATGGTGGCGTTCCAGCATTGCAGTGAACCGGTCTCGCACTGCGGTCTCTGACTCCTTTACTACTTCGACTGGTGGCTCCCAACCCTCCACTTGGGTTGAGTTGAAGACAACGATGTGTCGCCAGTACACGTACTGGCCGATAACCTCTTCGTCTGCATTTTTCTTGTCTACCATGGTTGGGTTCTTCACTAACGTGATGCCCTTGGCACCAGCTTTGACTTTAGCACCGAGCTTTGACCATTGTGGAAATGTCGCATAGTACTGAGTATGCTCTGTCTGAGCAAACGCGCGATACATTGCGAGATACATAGCGTTGTTACCGCTATACACGTGGCCACTGAGTGCGTTCTGAGCGGAACCGCCTTTCCACGGTCGTACCCACTTTCCGGTTTTCATACCGCTCTCGATCGCATTTACTAGTTTTTCCACCAACATTTCCGCGGGTTTTTGATTGCTCATGGCAACCTCCATTTGTAATTGCCGGAAGTAACGTGGCCCCGGCACTCGACTAACTACTTGAGGGTCGCGAATGGACCCCATTCCACCATGTCTAACACGGTGATGCCGTCATTGGAGATGTTGGACTCTTCGATACCGCTGTATAAGTCGATGGGGGAGTCCATGCTCCCGTAGTGGCAAGACAACAACTCCCTGCCTTTTAGTAGGAGGCTGATTGCCTGCCCTGTGTCACAGATGTGTCTTGGATTGTACGCCTTAAAGACGACTTCCCGCAACTCACGTGGGTCTTTCATCCAGACCTCACGTTCTAAGAATCTGACGATTGCCGAGGGAGTCCGTTGCATGTGTTTGCGTACATATTGTTCGAAGCGGACTGTTACTGGGGCTCGCTTCAGGAACAGGATTCCGACTGCATCCTGCTGAACCATGTGGTCCAACAGGATGGTTGTTGTTGTGACCGGGTAGTGCATCCATTTTTCGTCATCGTTATCTTCTAGTAACGCACTTGAGAATGTGAGCCACATCCTCTTGTTCTCTGGGCGAGATAGCCATTGCTTGCGGATGGCAAGCGTGTCACGTTTAGTCATTAGATAAAATCCTTCAGGTTATACCACATTTTCCCTATCTGGTATTCGGGGTCATTGAGCTTTCCGCTAATTGGGTACGTTTCGTTACGTACGCACGTGATGTACCCATCCGTACGTCCCTGTTCTACCAAGCTCACTTCTTCCGCTGTAAACGGAACGAACGGTTTGATGCAGAAGCTGTGGATGACGTGATACTCTTCTTCCCCATGGTGGTTTGGGCCATAGTAGAGGTCGTCGAACTTCTGTACCCAGAACGGTACCGGATAGTCACTGCCATTAACGTACATCTCCCACATGTAGTGAAAAGTGAAGGGCATGTAGCCCAACAAGGTGTCCAGTTCAACGAAGATTTTGTCTAGGTCCTCGGGTGTGGCCGAGTCCCGTTCGTACTCAACAGTGTGCTTAATGTCGAAGGGTAATACTTCACTGGTTGTGAAGTACGTGAGTTTAATCTTTTGCATGTCACTTTCCTTAAAAGTTTGTAAGCTTGAATGGTTAGCTACTCCATATTAATTACGAGACGATTACGTCGACGGTTTCGATAAGGTCTTGCAACCGTGTGTTTGTCAGTTCGGAATTGAATCCGCTGACCAAATCCATGGCGTCTTCGATGACTAAGACGTCGAAATTTTCCGTTTCTTTGTCATAGTCAACAAAAACCGGTATCATCAGTTTCATACCGTTCTTGAAGTTCATTGTTACTTCGTAGTTCATTACACTCTCCATATTAATTACGAGACGGTTATGTAGAACCCGTACCGCTCGTCGGGGTCATCTGGAATAGCACCGCGGTCTACGGTCCATCCCTTAGGCATTAAGTCCCTGTAGTAATTGAGAAGCTTAGTCTCGCGTACCGCCCGCAATTTCCAGAAGGCTTGGGTTAGCCCCCTGAATTGCTCCCGCTCGTCCCACAGTTGCTCTCGCAGTTCTAGCACCTCATCCCACAGGAATTGTGGGTACGCCCAACATTGATTGGCCAACTGCTGGGTAAATCCAGCATCCTCATCCTCGTTGTCGTAGTCGTAGGTAAAGAGGATTACTACCCCACTGGGAAAGAGCTTCAACTCTGCGTAGGTGGCCAGCTTCTTTTTTAGAAAGCTCTTGGTTTCCTGCTTCATCCGGCTTTCGTGGATGATGTGTTGTAACTGATTCATCCTATTTCTCCTAGTTAAGTTAAGTGAAGCTTAAGTGGTTAGCTCTCCACATGTACTACTCTTCTACGTTGTGAACCACGTAGTCGGCATCCCAGCAATTTTTCTTAAGGACAATCTTGTTCCCTAACTTCTCCCGCAGTCGCCCTTCTGCGTTTGCTTGAATCTGGTTATGAAGCTCATCACTGGGCTCTTCCAAATCCATTTCCTCTGGCACCGCGAAGACAATCGAGTCGTCGAAAAATATTTGAATTTCTACGCCACTATCGGCATCGTAGTATACGTTACCGTATACATATACATTCTTGGTCTTCATGTTTCACCTCGTTGCTCAATACAGGAAGTACATTACTCCTGTCCTCTAAAACTACTTGCAGTGCTTGTCGTAGCACGGCCCACAGACATATTGTGGGCGTTGGGCATACGTGACGGGGATTAGGTCGTCAAACCACTGCTTGTTGCAAATCCCACAATACACTGACTGTTCCTCTCGTAGACGCTTTACCTTTTCGTAGTTTACCATGGACGTGTGCACTTCTTCAATGAACTCTGCCTCTCGGTTACTCCCACCTGTAAGGCCGTAGTGATTGTCGCGCATTTCTTTGCGAATCTCCATCCATTTTTCAGGTGAGAGACCGAAAGGGAATTCGTCTTTCAGTGCCTCATTGGCGTCCTCTTTCGAAATGCTGTGCAAAAAGACGTTGTACTCTAGCTCCAGTTGCTGAATGGCCTGCCATTTTTCTGAGGACCACTCACCATCGGGGCAGTGGATGCTCTCGGCAGACCACATCATCACTCCGGGCCCGGCACTGCGGATGCCTTTGAGTTTCAGAAGTCGGCGGACTTCGCTGTCTAGGTCCTCGAGTGAGGACTGGACGACGAACGTGATGGTCATTTCGGCCGGACCGTATACTACTCTCCAAAATTCCATTGTACTCTCCTCTAAGTTGATTGCCGGAAGTAACGTAGCCCCGGCACTCGAAAAAAAAACTATTGAATAATTACCCAATCTCCGCCATCATAACCTGCTACGGCAATGTCTGGGGATAGTCCGTAGAAGAACGTTGCCTGATCCTCGACGCTGTCTTCGATGTAGTTGTCGAAGCGACAGAACTGAACGTGGTTGATGCTCCCATCATCTTTCCACTGAATAGTACGATGAAAGTACCGAGACTCCGCTTCTGACCGACCCTCTTTCTCGACTTCCTCGACGTGCGCGACGTACTCATCGTCGTCTTCGTCAAGGTCGTCGTCGTCTTGGTTAAACTCGGCTTCGAACGCTAAGGCGATGTCTCGAGTACGGAATTGAAACCATTCGTGGGCTTTGTCCCGTGAGCCGTCGCCGTCGGGCTGAATGAACCGGTCCACGGCCTGCATGACCGTGAAGTGGCCCAAGTCGGGGTACTTCTCGGTTAGCCGAGTGGCCAATTGGTAGGGCACACTCTCCAAGAACGTTTGGCACAGGTCTTCGAGGATGACCAAAACTTCTTCACTGAACTCCTTGTTGAATTCCATTGTCATAACACTCTCCTCTACGTTAATTACCGGAAGTAACGTGTCCCCGGCACTCAAAACGAAAACTACCAATCGGCACGGTGGTTGCACAGGGCAACCCACACGTCCCAGTTTTGGTCTCGTATCCACCGCTCAGCGTCTTGGCGAGCGCTCTCACCCTTGAAGAACTTCTTCTTGCCGTTGACCACGATTTTGTAATCGTATCCTCGGGTGTAAATCGAAAACTTGTGTCTGCAGTAAACGAGTTCCCACATGGTATACCTCCACTTGTAATTGCCGGAAGTAACGTGGCCCCGGCGCTCGAAAAAAAAACTAATTAACCGTTACTACACCGTCAGTAAAACTAACGTACTGGAGGTCTTCTCCTGCGTAGTAAAAGATTCGGTTAAGCCAACCCTCCAATTCGGCTGGGTACTCCAGACACCACGTTGTACCACTGGGTATGCCGAGGGTCTGTAGGTACCCACAGAGCAGTCGCCATCGAATGCTGTCCGGGTTTAAGAGTTCTGGAACTTGTTGTCGCTGTCGACCAAGTTCTTCGAACTCTACGAGTTGAGTTAGAAGGTGACTGAGGTGATAACTTTGGCCAAGGAACACTCGGAAGACGGTGTGTACGTCTCCTACCGCGTCGGTGTACGACACGGCGAAAGCATCGATCCACGCACCTGAGACTGCGTTTTCAAAGAAATGCTCCCAGTAGGCGTGGTTGGCGTACACCACGGCATTGTCGTCGTTCACGATGACAACATCGAGCCCCTCGTCGGTCATTCGGCGCGCATCCCTCATGGCCTCAAAGCGGTCATAACGGATGACCTCCTTGTTTAGGCTACGGTTTTCCATCGAGCGGATTCCCATCACTTTGAATTCTGACACGGTGACCTCCATTTGTAATTGCGGAAAGTTATACTGTCTCCTCCGCCTACTCAGTTATAATTATACCCCTTGTTTTACCCCGTGTACGAAGAAAAAACAAAAAGAATAATTACCATTTTCACAACCATACACGAGAGCCCATCCTAACTGGATGGACATCTCGGTAGCGAGCGTGATGCCTTCTTCCCGAGACCCCACCGACTGAGTGTCGATGCAGGTCTCGAAAAATCGATTGATGCTTGGAAAATCGACTGAGTAGTGCATTTTAACTCCTAGAAAAAATACATTTTAGCGCCGTCGTGGTGCGCGAGGTACACCGCAATCCACACTCGCTTATTACCCCGACCGGGCTCTTTTACGAGCCTGTACTTAAGGCTGTACTGCCCGTGACGAGGGGGCAATTGAGTCAGGATGTCTTCCGGCGTTTTGAACTCAAACGTTACCGGTTGAAGTCCACGCCATGTTGGCCAGTAACTGTCCCGCCGACCCGGACGGAAGTAAGGACTCACGGCATCGAGGAAGTCCTCGCGACGCCAATCTCCGCAGTCACCGAAACATACCTCACTTTGGATGTCCTCGTCCTTTTCCTCGTCGTACTTTGTGCAAGTGCACTCACCATCGGTGAGGTCCCACAAGTCCGATACCGTTACCCACGTTTTGCTCTTAATCAAAATACCCATGATGACCTCCTAGTAAAATTGCGAGGTTGTAGCGGTTACCTGCTCCGCAGAGACTATGCCTTTTGCTTGCCGTTTACGAAACGGCCCCAATATTGGCCAGTGCCAATCTCACGGATTGACACCGAGCCTCTGGTCTCTCGAGACAGTTTGACTGCCCCGATGACCGCCTGCTTATAGTTTGGGAACTCACCTGAGTGAGTCCCCGGTTTGTCGGACCATTGGATGATGATAAATCTCATAGTCATTTAGTACTCCAGAAGTATACCATGTCATCTGACGTGATACCGACACCGCACTGGTGTCCAATACTAACATCCATCCAATCCTCACGGATTGGCATGAACCGCCGTTGGTATTTGCCCTCCGTCAGGGCTGGATTGAAGCTGACGAATCCCTCGTACTGCGATACGAGATAGTCTCCAAACACCCCAATGGACTCGCCACGGGCGTCTTCACACTCAATCCAATCTGTTTCAACCTCGGGTTGATACGGCAGGAGAATGGATTTCCAACCCTGCGAATATACCCAACCTCCGCCCACCAGAATCGGTGAGCTGGCCACGGTCCACAGGCGAGGGGACTTTACCCCGATGTACCATACTCCATCGGTCGGAGTGAACGACTCATCCCCCGTGGCGACAAGTAGATCGGACACGGAGGACTCATGGGGTAAACCGTCGTACCCCACGACAACTAATCGAAAACCGTACTGTGTCAGACCGATTGCCCCGATGGCACGGTCTGAAACACTGACTGACTGGACCATGTAGAAGTCTGAAACCAACTCGTTGAATTTGGCGACCATGGCCTCGAGCTGGGTGTGTGGACGGCGAACAAATGCGGTCAGTCCGTCTTGGTGTGCAACCACACCAACGGAGCCTGCCCATACTCCGGTGGGATTCTGGAACGTGGGCACGGCAATATTGTACCCGAGTACAACGCCGTTGCGAATGGCGAGGCCGAAGCCTACGCCAGCCCCAATCTGGGGCATGGATTCTGTAAAGCGCATGTTGAATTCCTTTCTTCCAGCGCTATCGAAACTTGCCTGCATACTCACCCACGCAGGAGTAGGGAGAAAAAAAAGAAAAAAAAATTACAAAATTACCAAATAACCATATTGCCTTCAGAGTTCCACCGGACGTACCAATGAAAAACGTCGCTGAGCCGGTTTTGCTCTTCCTCAGAGAAGTCACGGTAATTACTTGGGTATATCTCTCCCCCATGCTTTTCGTCTAGCATGCGGAAGAATCCTGAATCCACGATGATGTCACGGATTTTCCCCGTGTCCTTTCGGTGGGCCACGACAGCAATTGCCATGAGGCGGGTAATGGTTTCCGCCACCTCACTGAATTCAATTGCTTTTTGAATCTCTTCCTTTGGAATCATTATAATATCCGTCCTTTCTTCCACATTTCATAGAGGGTGGCTGGCCGTACGATACGGGTGACGTGGCCCATCCTCTTGTTTATGTTTCTTATTTGTCGTAGTGAAAGACTCCACTCCATTGTGTCGTCCCACGACCAAGAGCCGTCCCCCTCTTGGAGGAGGAGAGCCCGAATGTCCAGAGTTTCGAGCTTTAAGACGGCACTGGCCATTAGTCGTGATCTCCGCGACCACTCGATAAACTGCTCTTGGCGTGGTGTGAGGTAGCACCATGCCAGATTGTACACCGGCCACTCCGGGCTGTCCTTCACAACCCACTGAATGCGAGTCACCAAGTCATCGCCAGTGACGACTTCTTGGCGGACGCGGTCTTTTCGCCAAGACCTGCTCTCGGCAATTTCTTTGATGACTTTCCCCAGCTGTTGGGGGGTGGTCACTGTCAACTCCCTCCGGGTTGTGTAGTACGCGATTTTCATCTTAATCCTCCTATCCTTGCCGAATTTCGGCTAATACGGTAACACCGGCTTCTTCGAACTTTTTCTTACACTCCTCCCGACGGGGGTGTGGGGGTAACACCACATACCACACCCCGTTGCCCTTACGGGCCTGCACCTTTGCTCCGGTGCCAAGGTACACCTGAGTGGCGAACAAGCTTGCTTTGACAATTTCCTCTGTCATAGCGTCCTCCTAAATAAATAAAGAAAACCATAATACCCATCTATTTATATACCGCGGATGGGTACGCGGGTGGGATTAGCGCCCCCAAGGGCGGACGCTGGCGAACATCGGTGTAGTGCACCAAGGCACCACGACTGTGATACTGTCACGACGGATTTTTTGTTGACGAGTAATCGACGCATTCCCACTCGGGCCAAAGCTTACGTTGTTCATTTCACGCGCCCATTTCCACGTAGCGCGTGGGTCAACGTTGGCTTTTACCCAGCCATCGATGATGGCATCGGCCACCCCAATGGTTCCGGCGTCCACGGCATCGGCGATGGCGGACTTGATGTCGCCGTCCACCGTGATGTCTTCGTCGCGGTAGGCGTCTTTGCGAGCTGGGCACCCACAGTTGGTGTGCCAGCCGTCCCAATTGATTCCGAATTTCATTGCTTTGTCGCTTTCGTTGTATGTCTACGGCGCTTCACTGTGAAGCGCCGTTCTGACCGTGATGGGCTTAGCGGGTGAACCTATTTGACCAACTTATCGAAGTTGGCCAGTGCTGATTGCGAGGCAAGGCGAGCCACAGCCCTCCGTGCGGTGGCTTTACCATCGGCGAATCCACTTTGGTAGCCATCATGCAAGCCACGCAAGCGGGTTTCACGCACGATTTCCTCCACCTTGGAGGCCAGCGGTCGGGCGGTCAACTCCCGCCGGAGCTCAATCCGTTCCCTGAGCAAGGTATCGACGACGGCGACCGAATTGCGGTTGGACAACCACCAACCGACGAGGGTGATGAGATTTGCGAGAACCAAAACAAGTACTACGTATTCCACGATGCGCTCCTCTATCCCCGAATGCGGGAAAAAAAAGAAAAAATAGTCCATAATACCCAAAACAAGCGCAGACACTATTCGAAATCTCCGAGCCTCTGGGATGCGTCATTAGGCAATCCTGAACTTAATTTCTCCGAACCTCACGGTACTCGAAATCTCCGAGCCTCTGGGATGAACCGTTACACACATGGTGAGCAGACATTGATCGTGCAAGGGGAGGGGCTTAATGCAGGGCCATCAACCAACCGCAGTTGGTTGGTGCCCTGCTGACAATACCATTCACTAATTCGCGCACGAATTAGTGAATGACCCGAGCGTGGAACACCACGGCGAAGCCGGGGTTGGCGATGGCAGCGCGCTCGCAAGCGCGGCAGCCATCGCGGGGAAGCTAATCGCATGCATAAAAAAAGGAGATACACAACCCGCAGGTTGTGTATCTCCGGTCGGGTTACAGGTAGCGCGCGAACGCTCGAGCCAACAACTCGACGGTCTCAGCCGTGTTGTTGGCCGAGAAACACGGGCTGTCGTCGAAGGTCGGATTGGCCGATGGAGTGTCCCACACCACTATCGACCCGTCCCAGCCGGTGTCCCAGCTGATGTCCCGACCGACGAGTTTGGCACCCAGTGCGATTGTGGACAGGACGATGATGATTGAATAACGAGTTTGTGAATTGGACACAGTGTGCTCTGTTCTACCCGCTGTGCGGGAAAAGAAAAAAAGAAAATAGACCAAAATACCCGAACACACCACTCAGGTCGATTGAGTGGTGTGTTCGCCGACGACTGCTGGGCTAAAGGTAGCAGTCAAAGCGGGCGAGGAGAAGCTCGACGCCTCGAGCCGTGCATGGTACCACCAGCACTGGGGTGTCCCCCGGCTCTCCGACTCGGTAGTCGAAGCACCAAATGTTGCCGTTGACGAGCTCGAACGCCACGATTTTTTGGCAGTACCCCGCGCTATTTGAGATTGCTTGAAGTATTCTGTAATCCTCCTTGAGCAAGGATTGCAGAGTGTCCTCGGCAACCCGCTCGCGACCCGCGACGCATCGACTGCACTCGCAGTCGGGGTCAGTGAGGCAGTCAATCGGTCGCGGACTTTTCGCTGGCCAACGTGTCCACCGCAGGAAGTTGTTCCACTCGTGTACGCAGACCGCGCACGGGCAGTGGCTGATTCCGACTTCTTCGATGTTGCACTCCATTGTAACCTCCTATACAAAAAAAAGAAAAAAAAAGACCGAAATACCCAAAACAAGCGCAGACACTATTCGAAACCTCCGAGCCTCCCGGCCTCCCGGTGTAGGGGTTCTGGGCAGGGGCTTAGGGCAGGGGCTTAGGGCAGGGGCTCTGGTGTGTGGATGTGGGGGCTTAGGGCAGGGGCTTAGGGCAGGGACCCAGGGCAGGGGCTTTGGGCAGGGACCCAGGGCAGGGGCTTAGGGCAGGGGCTTAGGGCAGGGACCCAGGGCAGGGGCTTTGGGCAGGGACCAGGGTTGGCGATGGCAGCGCGCTCGCAGGCGCGGCAGCCATCGCGGGGAAGCTAATCGCATGCATAAAAAAAGGAGATACACAACCCGCAGGTTGTGTATCTCCGTGTGTGGCTCAACGACCCTGTAGCCAAGGGTCGTTCTCCGCTTCAGGGTCGTAATCGCGGAATGAACTCGCCGGTGGAGGTTCGTCGGCGTCCGGGTCGTGTTGCCAGTATTCACTGGGCACTGGTGGAGCGACTGGCGCGGGGGTGGTGACGATGACCACGTCGGCCACGTCACCAATGATGGTGACGGTGACCGTGGAGGGTTTGCCCTCCACGGCCAACAGCGTGCTGGTCGGAACGACGATTCGGAATGTAGACACAACTGAGTCCGTTCTACCCGCTGTGCGGGAAAAAAAGAGAGAAATAGTCCATAATACCCAAAACAAAGCATCAATCGAGACAAGTGTGTGACTCTGGGCAGGGAGTACACGGCTGGGGCTCTGGGCAGGGGCTTAGGGCAGGGGCTTAATGCAGGGCCATCAACCAACCGCAGTTGGTTGGTGCCCTGCTGATAATACCATTCACTA
>Ga0315905_10003274_pt1 | contig 16756 bp, 10 predicted proteins | sample LakEriMetagenome_5_FD_203522 | JGI IMG/M metagenome (GOLD analysis project Ga0315905, IMG submission 203522) | Freshwater fungal communities from buoy surface, Lake Erie, Ohio, United States - Buoy 4 MA121 | ecosystem: Environmental > Aquatic > Freshwater > Lake | place: USA: Lake Erie, Ohio... | reverse complement strand
AAGCGTCGAGAGTCGGTGCGCGATCGCCAAGGTCGTACGGCCACGAATGAGGACTTTGAGAGCCTCCTGAATGCTCTTTTCGGCCTCCGCGTCGATGTTGCTCGTCGCCTCGTCGAGCACAAGAATCTTCGGATCATACAGCAAGGTTCTTGCGATCGAGAGTCGTTGCTTTTCACCTCCTGACAATCCGGATCCGTTCTCACCGAGCAGCGTTTCATAGCCGAGTTGTTGCCTACAGATAAAATCGTGCGCACCGGCCGCCTTGGCTGCCTCCAAGCCCTGCTCGAGACTTGCCGTCGGTTTGCCAAAACTCAGATTTCTCCAAATCGTTCCTCGGAACATGTAAGACTCTTGGAAAACGATCCCCAAGCGTTCGCGAAGCTGTTGACTCGATACGTCCCGAAGGTCGATTCCATCGACCAAGACTCGACCTTCCTGAACATCGTAGAATCGCCCTAGCAGATTGACCATCGTCGATTTTCCAGATCCAGATCGCCCGACGATACCCACCATCTCGCCCGCTTTGACATCAAAACTGATATTCTTCAAAACCGGCTGATTGCGATCGTACCCAAAAGTCACCTCTTCGAACCGGATCTCACCTTGGACGTTTTCCCAAGCGACCGGACGGCTCGGCTCTAAAACCGTCAGCGGAGTATCGAGCAACTCCAGAACCCGCTTGCTGCCGGTCAAAAAACTCGTCAACCAGGAGGTGAAGTTCGACAGAGCGCTCAAGGGTGCATAGAACATCCCCAAGTAGGCTAGGAAGGCGATGAGTTCCCCGAGGCTCATCGAGTTGCCGATCACGTCCCGACCTCCGACGTACCAAACGATCAGCCCTCCAAGACTAAAGACGATCGACATGGCCGCAGAGTACCAAGCGTTCGCGTTCTCGACCCACAGACGCCAATCTCGGAGTTGCTCGCTGGTTTTGGAAAACCGCTCGTACTCTCGATCCTCCTGCGAAAATGCCTTCACGACCCGTATCCCGGTGAGCATTCCGCTCAAGACGGTTATCTGCTTGGAGGATGCATCCCAGAGCCTATAATAACGCGGGTAGACTTTCCGCCAGAAAATCGAAGTCCCCAAAATGACCAACGGGACGGGAATCAATGTGAACAACGCGAGTTTGGGATTGATCCACACCAGCATCGCTCCGACCCCAATAAGCTGGGCGATCTGGAGCAAAAACCCTCCTGTGATCTGGTACATCAGTCCATGCATCGCTTCGCTATCATGCGCGACTCGGCCAAGCATCGATCCGACCTGATGGCGGTCGTAGTAGACGACGGCCAAACTCTGCAACTTACGGACCATCTCGGCCCGCAGCGTTCGGGTCAATCCAGTCCCGATCAGGGTCGCTAATTTACCCTTGAAAACCGCGACAAACGACAGCAAGACCCGAGAGGCCGCCAATGCGAGAACAATCAACAGAAGCGCCGTTTTAAAGTCGACCTGACGCGGATCTCCAGACTCATCCTTGCCCGTCAACACATGGTCGATCATGTACTGCTGGAGTTTCGGTGGGATCAATTCCGCGATCACCCCAGCGATGGTCAATCCACAGAGCAGGATCGCTCCGCGTCGATACGGGTGGAGCAGTTGATGAACCCTTCGAAGGATCTGCCCCTTTTGCATGCATCGAGGACAACTCTCTTCTTTGCTGCTGAGATACAAAGCGCATTTAGGACACTCAGGCGCATCGAAACTCTGACCGCTCGAATGGGGGTCATGGGACTCGGCGTAAATATCCTCCGACCAAGTCTCAGGAAACTCGCGCATCTTTTCCATCAGACGAGAAATCTTGTGGAACCGCGTCGCATAAGCGTTCGAGAACCTTACCCAATCGATCCAATCATCCCCAACTCGCACTTGCAGCGTTCCGCTACCGACGCCCGATTGGGTCCTTACCGACTTGATGTCGGCCCATGGAACGCTTCGCAAAAGTACCGCACGGGTCGTTCCCTTTAAGTCAGTCCCCTTTAAGTCGGTTCCCTTTAAGTCGGTTCCCTCGGATTCCGGTTCGATGGCCAACACCGATACTTCCTTGGATGAAACGACCAGCCATTGTTCGGAGCGCGAACCTCGGAGAGAAACATCGGTAAAATTCGCGAGCCAGAGATTGCGATGGACCAATCCGGCCTCATCCAAACAACCGATCAAGACTCCAGGAACAAGGACGGCATTGGTAGTGTTTTGTATCTGTGTCAACCGAGGAGACTCCCACCCACGATAGAACAACGGGTTTCGAATGGACGTTTAGAGTCCCTGAGCTGAGCGTAGTTCCATGCAGTCTATCCAAATTCATGCTATAATCGAGGGGGTTCTACCCCTCCGCTTCGTCCCCCCTCCCTCCTTGCGATTCATCATGCCGCCGATCCGATCGATGCTGGCTGTGTGCTTGCTAAGCCTGCTGGCTTGTGCATCCGCGTTCTTGCCGGATGCCAACTCCCAAGAGGTTCCCTCCGAGGCCCCGATCCATTTTGAAACCGAGGTTCGCCCGATCCTCAAAGCCCATTGCTTCCATTGCCACGGCGAGCAGGAGCATTGCGAAGGAGGATTGGACTTAAGGCTTGTGCATCTGCTTGAAAAAGGTGGTGATTCAGGCGCGGCGATCGTACCAGGAAACGCCGACAAGAGCCTGCTGATCCGACGTGTACTCGATGGTCAAATGCCTCCTGGCGGAAAGTCCATTCCCGATGCGCAGAAACAGATTCTGAGACGATGGATCCAAGCAGGAGCGCTGACCAAGCGGCCCGAACCGCAAACTCCAACCTTAGAGGATTGGTCCGAGGAAGAGAGGAACTTCTGGTTGTTCCAACCCGTCGCCTCGGGCCCGGTGCCTAAGGTAGCCCATGACGATGCTCACGCGATGAACTCTCCGATCGATGCGTTTGTCGCCGCTAAGCTTCAAGAGAAACAGCTTCCAAGTGCCCCCTTGGCCGATCGTGTCACTCTCATTCGTAGACTCACGCTCGATCTGCTCGGACTACCGCCGACCCAGGAGGAGATTCAAGCATTCGTCGAGGACTCCCGCCCAGATGCTTACGAACGGACCGTCGATCGGCTCCTGGCTGACCCACGCTACGGTGAGCATTGGGGAAGGCATTGGCTCGATGTCGCTGGGTATGCCGATAGCGATGGCTACAGCGAACAGGACACCGAACGCCCGTGGGCTTGGCAGTATCGAGACTATGTCCTTTCGAGCATCAATGCCGACCTTCCCTTCGATCAATTCGTCATCGAACAACTCGCTGGCGATGAGCTGGTCCCCCAACCTTGGGAGATCCTCACCCCCGATCAGCAGCGACTCCTAGCAGCCACAGGTTTCCTCAGAAACGCACCCGACGGGACAGGACATCAAGGAGTCGAGGCAAACATCGCTCGAAACGATGTGATCGCAGAGACGATCAAGATCGTATCGAGCTCTTTCCTCGGACTGACCGTCGGCTGCGCCCAGTGCCATGACCATCGCTACGATCCGATCTCGCAACGGGACTACTACCGTATCCGAGCGTTGATCGAGCCAGGTCTGGATTGGAAAAATTGGCGAGACAAGAATTCTCGCCTCGTGAATCTCTGGGACGCGGAACAAAGACAAAGAGCCTCCGAGGTCGACAAAGAGCTTTCGGAACTCGAAGCCAAACGGCTCATCGAACTCGACCGAATCGTCGACGAGATTTTCGACCAAGAAGTGATGAAACTTCCTGAGGACCTGCGCCAAGCGGCTCGCACATCCCGCTCGACGGCCGCCGACAAACGGACCGAAGAGCAACAAAAGCTCATGCGGGATTACCCAAGCTTGAACGTCGACCGAGGCAGTGCCGTTCTTTATGATGGCGCACGGATCAACGAATTCAATAAGAAATACGAAAACCAACAAGCCGAGATCAAGACCAAGCGGCCCGCTGAGGTGTTTGTGGCTAGCTTCTCGGAAGTCCCCAATCAAATCCCTACCACCTTTCTGTTCAGCCGGGGTGATTTCCAGCAGCCTAAAGAACCTGTTCCCCCTGGCGGATTGAGTATCCTCGCAGAGCACGACAAACTGACTCCCGACGATCCTAACGTCGCAACCTCAGGACGACGGTTGCAGTTTGCCAAGATGCTGACCCAAGGGGTCCACCCTCTGCTGACTCGATCCTATGTGAATCGAATTTGGATGCATCATTTCGGCCGAGCGATCGCATCGAACCCAGGGGACCTCGGTCTCTTGGGCGAACGTCCCACGCATCCGGAACTCCTGGACTGGATGGCTAACGAGTTCGTGCAAACGGGTTGGAGCCGCAAACGAATCTCTCGAGAAGTCCTTCTGTGCGAAACCTACCGCCGATCCTCGGGTCGAGATGCCGAGGGTCCCGACAACGACCCACAGAACCTCTGGTTGGGTAGGATGAATGTGCGACGCCTTCAAACCGAATCGCTCCGAGATGCGATGCTGGCCACCGCTGGTATGCTCTCGCTGCGGATGTACGGAGCACCAAGCACCGTGAACCCCGACGAAGTCGGTCAGACCATCATCGGCAAGGCCACTCGCGATGGCAACGGTATCCTGGTCGCCAAACACGAAGAGGTCTCCGACTCCTACCGACGCAGTGTCTATGTACAAGTACGTCGATCGTTGCCCCTTGGGGTCATCGAACCGTTTGATCCAGCAGGAACCGCTCCGAATTGCGATCGCCGTTCCCAATCGACCGTGGCAACGCAATCGTTGATGCTCATGAACAACAGCTCGGTCATCCGCCTCTGCGAGCACTTTTCCAATCGTGTGCTCCGGGAGGCTGGCGAGGATCCGATGGCCCAAGTCCTTCGGGCTTGGCAGTTGGCTTTCGGAGTCGATCCGACCGAAACGCAGCGAACCAGGACGACCCAGTGGCTCGTCGATCAGCGAGCGCTCCTAACACAACCGAATCCCGAACAGCCCACGGCTCCCAACGGCGGAGCACTCGAGCCGGCCAAAGCCAACCAACAAGCCTTGGCGCTGCTGTGCCAAGCCTTGCTCTCCTCGAACGCCTTCTTGTATGTCGACTAGCCATCCGACTACCTAGCAAATCGCAATCCGCCAATCGCCTTGGAACCAACATGAACCACCAAAACCAATACGAATCGCAGCGATATACTTCTGAGCGTTCCTCTCGGCGGCACTTTTTGGCGCAGCAAGGGATCGCAGGAGCAACCTTGTGCATCGCGGGACTCGCTGCACAACGAGCCGCTGGAGAACCCCCAAAACCAGCTCTCGAGCCGATCCAATACGATCTAAAGCCCAAGCTTCCACATCAGGCCCCGCAAGCCAAAGCCATGATCTCGATGTTCATGCAAGGAGGACCGTCGCATATCGATCTTTTCGACCGGAAGATCGAAGTCGAAAAGCGAAACGGCGAAAAATACACAGGCGATCTCAAGTACGACAACGCCGCCGAATCGTCCGCGAAAATCTGGTCTGGACCTTGGAAATGGGAACGCTACGGCCAATGCGGGATGGAACTCAGCGAGCTCGTCCCCCATTTGGGTTCGATCGCCGATGATATCACTCTCATACGTTCGATGAACACCGGCGTGAACAATCACGGGCAATCGATCTACGCGTTGCACCATGGCCGCGTGACCGAAGGACGACCGGTGTTGGGCTCATGGATCACCTACGGATTGGGAACGGAAAGCCAACAATTACCTGCCTTCGTCGTGCTGACCGATCCGGGTGGGTTGCCAGTTCTAGGTACCGATTGCTGGTCGAACGGTTGGTTGCCGTCGCTCTACCAAGGAACCGTGATTCGGCCTCAAGAACCCCGCATCTTGAACTTAAACCCTCCGCCGCATTTGGCAGGTAGGCCTCAACGAGCCTATTTGGATTTGCTCAAGGAACTCAACGCCGAGCATTTGGCCTCGAGAGCCTACGAAAACGACTTGCAAGCTCGTATGGCAAGTTATGAACTTGCCGAAGCGATGCAAACCGCAGCCCGCGATGCATTGGATATCAGCAAGGAAACCGAAGAGACCCATAAGATGTATGGGTTGGATCAAGACGCCACCCGGGAGTACGGAACCAGATGCTTGATCGCCCGACGGCTCGTCGAACGCGGAGTCCGTTTCGTTCAGATCTATACATCGACCCAGCAATGGGACCACCACGGCAATATCAAAGACGCCTTGCCTGGAGCTTGCAAGAAAACCGATCAACCCTCGGCGGCTTTGGTCAAGGATCTCAAGCGCCGAGGATTGCTCGATTCGACGCTGGTCCATTGGGGTGGGGAGATGGGACGATTGCCCGTCGTTCAAAACGAAAAGAGCATCGGTCGGGACCACAATACGTATGGCTTTAGCACTTGGTTGGCCGGGGGTGGAATCCGACAAGGGACGGTCTACGGCCAGACCGACGATTTCGGTTATCAAGCCGTCACCGACATCGTCCATCACTACGATTACCACGCGACAGTCATGCACCTATTCGGCTTAGAACCTTCCAAACTGGCCTTCGTGCGTCCAGGAGGCCTCGGTAGCTTGCTCGACGGACAACCCGGCAAGATCGTCGAAGGAATCCTCAAGCAACCGCTGGCGAAATCCCCGGCTTGATCCGCCGAGAAAGCCCAAAAAACTCAACCGATCGGATTTCTGGCAAAGATCCACTCCTCGATGGGGTTTCCCTTGAGGATTTGCTCGTCGATGAACCTATCGATCCGATCTTCGGTCATACCGCTATACCAATAACCCTCGGGGTAGACCACCAAGATCGGGCCACCGGTGCAAATCCGAAGGCACTGAACCTTGGTGCGATAACACGCGCTAGGTGCGTCGGACAACGATAGGTTCCGGGCCTTGAGTTCGTCCTTAAGTTTCTTCCAAGCCCCCGCGCCGATTTGCGCAGAACAGCAACTAGGACCAACACAGAGGAAAATGTGCCGTTGGTAGTTACCGATCTGGAGGCGGATCGCAATTTCCTTGAGCTCTTCGTTCATCATCCAATCCGTGGGCTAACCGAGTAGGGAGTACCAAATAGGAGTTTGTGATTCAGGGCAGAGGGAGAAGATTTGCATAAAATTCGAGCAGATCTCCGTGAAAAGAACCCCATGAAAAGATCCCCCTGGATTGTCGCAAGCTTTCGGTAAGGCTACACTGTTTGCGACTCAAAAACCAGTCGAAGCCGAGTCGAACACCCCCGTTCGACCATTCCGATCACTCCCTTCCTACCCGCAGCCAATCCCCGTGTCAGAAGAAGTCGCAACCCTCAAAATCGGCGAGAAGTCTCTCTCGATGCCCATCCACGTCGGTACCGAGAACGACCGGGCAATCGACATCTCGAAACTTTTAAAAGAGACCGGGCACATCACCCTCGACGAGGGCTACGCAAACACCGGCGCGACCAGCAGCGCCATAACGTATCTCGACGGGGATCGCGGAATTCTCCGCTACCGTGGATACCCCATCGAACAACTCGCTGAAAAATGCGATTTCCTCGAAACAAGCTACTTGCTGATCTACGGCGAATTGCCCACGCCAGAGCAACTCGATAAATTCCGAACGGACATCTCTCACCACACCATGCTCCATGAGGACATGCGTTCGTTCTACAACGGATTTCCACGCGACGCCCACCCCATGGCGATCCTTTCGAGCGTCGTCAGCGCGCTCTCGACGTTCTATCAAGACTCCCTGGATCCCCACGACCCAGAAGAAGTCGAGATATCGATCCATCGTTTGATCGCCAAGCTCCCGACAATCGCAGCCTACAGCTATAAGAAGTCGTTTGGCCAGCCCTTTATCTATCCCCACAACTCGCTGAACTATTGCGAGAACTTCCTCCACATGATGTTCTCGGTCCCAAGCGAAAAGTATGTCGCCGACCCAGATTTCGTCAAAGCGCTTAACCTGCTCTTGATCGTGCATGCCGATCACGAACAGAACTGCAGCACCTCGACGGTTCGCATGGTCGGTTCCTCGGATGCAAATCTTTTTGCAAGTATTTCTGCCGGGATTTGCGCCCTTTGGGGCCCACTCCACGGTGGAGCCAACGAAGCCTGCGTCAACATGCTCAAACAGATCGCAGACGACGGCGGCAACGTCAAAAAGTACGTGGATATGGCGAAAGACAAAACCAGCAACTTCCGCCTCATGGGCTTCGGGCATCGCGTCTACAAAAACTATGACCCCCGCGCGAAAATCATCAAAGCAGCAAGCGATATCCTTCTAAAGAAACTCAATCTGAGCGACCCGCTCTTCGAGGTAGCCCAAGAACTCGAAGCCGTCGCCCTGCGAGACCCCTACTTCGTCGAACGCAAACTCTATCCCAACGTCGATTTCTATTCCGGTGTCATCTACCGAGCGATGGGAATCCCGGTTCAGATGTTCACCGTCCTGTTTGCCATGGGACGATTGCCAGGCTGGATCGCTCACTGGGTCGAAATGCAACGCTCGCCGAACACTCGGATCGGGCGTCCCCGCCAAGTCTACACCGGACCACTGATCCGAGACGTCAAGCGTTAAAGTTCCCGCACCGAAGGGTGAACCGACCTTCGGCGTTGCCTCCAAGACGCAAAGATTAATCCAGGCCGATCACCCCTGGATCGCCGTTCTGAGTCGCCCACCGGCGACCTTCAGTCGTCGCTGGGCCTCGATCTTATCGACCCCTAACGCTTGGCTGACAATCGCCGTCTTAACCTCTCCATCGCATCGCGCCAAAAGAGACTCGGCTCGCTCGCGATCCAATCCAGTGATCCCGCTGACGATGCGAATACTCCGATCCTTGAGTTTCACGTTCGTCGCTCGCAAATCGACCATCCAATTGCCATAGGTCTTGCCGATTCGGATCATCGTACCGGTCGAGATCATGTTCAAAACCATCTTCGTGGCTGTACCCGCTTTGAGCCTCGTCGATCCACTGAGGATCTCCGGACCCACCACTGGCGCGATCAGAACATCGGATACCTCAGACAACTCCGAGACCGCGTTGCAAGTAACCCCTAGCGTCGCGGCACCAAGGCTCCGACCGTACGCTAGCCCGCCAAGTACATAAGGTGTCCGACCACTGGTCGCGATCCCACAGACCACATCCTTCGCATCCACGTCGATCCCTCGGAGATCCTCCTCGCCGGCCTGGCGATTGTCCTCGGCTCCCTCGATGGCGTTCGTCAAAGCTCGATGGCCACCGGCGATAAGTCCAACAACCAAAGCCGGAGGAGTATTGAAAGTCGGAGGGCACTCTGAGGCATCGAGCACCCCGAGTCGGCCCGAAGTCCCTGCCCCGATATAAATCAGCCTACCTCCTGCTTGTACACGCTCAGTGACCATCTCGATGGCTCGCGCGATGTCCGGCAAAACCCTCTCGACGGCAGCCACGACCTTCAAGTCCTCGCGGTTCATCAACATCGCGATTTGGATCGGATCCATCTGATCGATCGAAACCGATTCAGGATTGTTTTGTTCGGTGGTTAAGTGGTCCATGTCCGCTTGGTTCTTTTGATCTGCTACTTATCCCAAGACGCTTACCCGACCGCCCGGGAGTCCATTACAATGAGACAATCTACAACGGCAAGAGCAATTGAAAAGGACGATGCATGCAGATTTCTCTCGGTTGGGTCGATTTGGTGGTCTTGTTCATCGCCATGGCCGCTTCGGTATTGATAGGCCTGAAAGTCGCTGGTAAAAACAACACCGTCGAAAGCTACCTGCTGGGAGATCGAGATCTGCCTTGGTGGGCAATCCTCGGCTCGATCGTGGCTACCGAAACAAGCACCGCTACGGTTCTGAGTGTCCCTGGAATCGCATACGGTGCTACCGGCTTTGCATTCCTGCAACTAGCCTTGGGATACATCCTCGGTAGGTGGATCGTCGTGGTATTCTTGCTCCCGAATTTCTTTCGCGGTAGCATCGTCAGCGCCTACGAAGTCCTCAAAAGTCGTTTTGGACATAACATCACCCGCCTAGCCTCACTGATCTTCCTTGTCACTAGAAATCTCGGAGACGGCCTAAGGCTCTACCTTGCGGCCATGGTCCTACAGCAACTCGTCGGCTGGCCACTGGTACCAAGCGCATTGGCTGTCGGTGGACTGACCTTGGTCTACACGGTATTCGGAGGCATGCGGTCGGTGGTTTGGAATGATTGCATCCAATTGGTGATCTATCTGAGCGGTTGCATCGTCGCGGCGATTCTCCTGGTACGATTGCTGCCCGAAGGATGGACCAGCTATAGCCAATACATGGACGCGACCGGCAAGTGGAACTGGATCGATTTGGACCTCGCGTTAGACAAACCTTACACCCTTTTCGCTGGGCTCGTCGGTGGCACTTTTCTGTCCCTGGGCTCCCACGGAACCGACCAAATCATGGTGCAAAGGTACCTTAGCGCCCGAAACCAAACCCATGCAGCAACGGCAATACTCGTCAGCGGAGTGTTCGTATTCTTCCAGTTCGTTTTGGTACTGTGGATAGGAACCCTCTTAGGTGCCTTCTACGCCGCAAATCCACTGCCCGAGGGGATTGCCAACGATAAGGTCTTTGCGCATTTCATCACACACCATTTTCCAACGAACGTCGGGATCATCGGCTTGATGCTCGCCGCGATCCTAGCAGCGACGATGTCTACCCTCTCAAGCTCACTATCGTCTTCAGCCTCCTCGGCCTACAGCGACTTGTGGCTATCGGGACTTCGGCACGAACCGACCGAGCAATCGCGGCTTTGGTTTACACGCCTCGCCACGTTGTTTTTCGGCGTTGTTCAAATCCTTATCGGAATCTGGGCTAACCAGTTTTCCAATAGCGTCGTCAACAACGCATTGACCATAGCTGGATTCTCCTCAGGTGTCCTTCTGGGTTGGTTTTTCCTAGGGATCTTCCAGCCACAGGTTGGCCAACGCGCCGCGATCGCCGGTGGCATCGCCGGACTTGCCGTGCTCCTGTGGATCCAATTCGTTTTGAATCAGCCGGACGCAATCCGTATCGCCTTCCCCTGGCTCTCGTGCATCGGCTCTCTAGTGACATTCAGTACGGCGAGCTACCTTTCTTTTCTCCCCTGGTTTCGAACCAATCCAACCTCATGAAATCGTTACTCTTGACGTTCTTCTTATGCTTGGGAATCTTTTCCTGCTCGGTTCAAACCTATGGCCAAGACGCCAGTCGGATCGCAAGCCAGCGATCGGAGGCTTTTGAAGCGGAAATCCGTGGCATGATCGAAACTGTAATCGCAGAAAACAAGATGCCCGGGTGCGTCGTTGGTGTCGGAAACCGCCACGGATTGCTCTATCAGCGAGCGTTTGGAAATCGCTCCCTCGATCCGATCAGTCCCATGACTCTCGAGACCGTATTCGATATGGCTTCGATCACCAAACCGGTATCCACCGCCACCTCGATTTTGCAATTGATCGAGAAAGGGAAACTCAGACTCAAGGATAAGGTATCGAGCTTTTTCCCCGAGTTCGCTTCGAACGACAAGGACCCGATCCATGTCGAACACCTGCTGCTGCACACCAGCGGACTAATCCCCGATAATCCACTGGCCGACTACCTCCAAGGCCCCGAGCAAGCTTGGGTTAAAATCTGCGAGTTGAAACTGACGGCCCCAATCGGCACAGCTTTCAAATACTCCGATGTGAACTTCATCATCCTGGGGAAATTGGTCGAAAAAATCACAGGCCAAAGCCTCGATACTTACACCCGGGAAAACATCTTCCAACCGCTAGGGATGAAAGATACCGGATACCTACCTGCCGAGGATTTGCGCAGCCGCTGCGCTCCGACGGAAAAACGCGATGGAAAGTGGATCCAAGGCCAAGTGCACGACCCCAGAGCCCATGCACTCGGCGGCGTCGCCGGTCACGCAGGACTCTTCTCAACCCTAAGCGATCTTGCACTCTATGCGAAATCCATGCTCGGGAACTCAAACCCTCAGATCCTCTCGCCTTGGACCCGCCAAAAAATGACAAGCGGCTATCTTGTCCCCAACGGTACTCGGGGACTCGGATGGGATAAACGCTCGGGATTCTCACTGAACCGAGGGGACCTTTTGAGCGACCTTGCCTTTGGACACGGCGGATTTACCGGAACCGTCCTCTGGATCGATCCAGGCACCGATTTGTTCTTTATCTTCCTGAGCAACCGTGTCCACCCAGACGGAAAAGGACTTATCAATCCACTGGCCGGAAAGCTCGCCAATCAAGTCGTCCGATTCTTCGGCGATGAAAAAGCCTCAAATACGAATCCAACGTCGGGAAATCCCGGTTCGGTTCGAGCAGGCATCGACGTGCTCGAGTCCCAAGCATTCGAACCCCTAAAAGGACAGCGGCTCGGACTCATTACCAACCACACGGGTCGAAATCTCGAAGGTCTCAACACCGTCGAAGTCTTAAGCAAAGCACCCGGCATCACCCTGGCCGCTTTGTTCAGTCCCGAACATGGCTTCGAAGGGAAACTCGATATCTCCAAAGTCGATAATTCGCAGGACAAAGATACAGGGCTGGTCATCTACAGTCTCTACGGTGAGACCAGAAAACCCACCCCCGAAATGCTCTCGCAAATCGACACCATCGTGTTCGATATCCAAGACATCGGAGCAAGGTTCTATACGTATGTATCTACGATGGGAGAAGCCATGAAGGCCGCCGCCGAACAAGGCAAACGCTTCGTGGTCCTTGATCGGCCTAACCCTATTGGAGGACAGATCGTCCAAGGTCCGATGCTCGATGCAGGTCAGGAAGCTTTCGTCGCATTCCATTCACTCCCTGTACGTCATGGTATGACGATCGGGGAATTGGCCAAGATGTTTCGCGACGAACTCAAACTCGAACTTGAGCTGACCGTCGTTCCCTGCGAAGGTTGGACACGTTCCATGCAATGGGATTCAACCGGATTGACCTGGATCAATCCCTCACCGAATATGCGCAGCTTGACTCAAGCTTTCCTCTATCCGGGGGTTGGATTGATCGAGGCGACCAACGTATCGGTTGGACGGGGGACCGATACTCCCTTTCAAATCGTCGGTGCTCCATGGATCTCAGGCCGGGAACTTGCTAGTGAACTCAATCAGATCGAACTGCCAGGGGTCACCTTCGTCCCGATCGAATTCACTCCTGCGTCGAGCAAACATGCCAACGTCGCCTGCCGTGGGATCGAGATCTTGATCACGGATCGAAACCGGTTTGAAAGTGTCCCCGTGGGACTAGCGATCGCCAAATCGCTACGCAAACTCTATCCAGAAGCATGGGAAACCAAGAATCTCAATACGCTTTTGCGCAATGCCACGATTCGAGATGCGATCCTCGACGGTACGATCGATCCACGGTTTGATTCGCGTCTGGAAAGTGGGCTCTTCGAATTTCAAAACAGACGTCAAAAGTACTTGCTGTATCCTTGAGTTCGAAACCATTCGAACCGTCCGGGCCAACACTAATTGGCCAATCGGTACGTGGTCGTGGTCGTACCCTGGATCGCCTGCTGGACCTTTCGGCCTCCGGCACTGAGGTTCATGTCGAGTCTTTGCCTTTGGATCGATTGAAAAACGCAACCCAAGTCGGCGTCAAACAAGATATCACCGTCGCTACCGGTATCTTGAAGCTCGACCTCGATGCCCGGTGGGGATTGAACCAGCTCGGTAACTGCATCGACATGGATTTTGGCGAGTTTTCGGCCATCGACGTCGACGTTTCCGTCGAAGCGATACTTCAAAACCGACCGTGTTTGCATGCCGTTCAAATTCGCCTTGAGAGTTTGTTCCCAAGTATCCCCGACACTAAAGTTCGACTTAGGAAATTCGATTTGTTGTTGAAACGATGCCTTGAGAGACTCGGCGCTCAACGGGTTCGAAGGGCTGGCTTTCTGCTCGACTAGATTAGGCGGGAGCTTCAGTTCGATCAAATTCCCAAGTCGCCCGATTTTCGCAGAGATTGGAACTCCGAGGACAGATTTCGTACCTTTTGCAATCTGCTTTCCTACCGGATCGGTCGGATCGCCCTGGTCCGAATCGTAGTCAACATTAAGGATCGGTGATTTCATCGAGGTTCGAACCCGCTTGACCGTCTGTTCGACATCGAAGCCAGCGTCATCCGACGCTTTGATTTTCCATTGAACATCGACCATCTGCTTCATCGGCGTCTCCTCTTTGGCTCCATCTGGGAGCATCATGCTCGTAACCATCTCATTGACGGTTTGAACATCGATCGACTGGCCGGTTTTTAGCTTCCATTCAAGTGTCTGAGCGTGGGCACTACCGATCCACAGAGCAGACGGTAAAAAAAGCAATGCAATAACAAGCGATTTCATGAAGTACTCCGAGGGTCGATAGACCTTGTGCTGCGAACCACGGATGGCAAGTCTACGCAGTTACCGTCTAGGGATCAACATGGATTCGAGCCTAAAGACTCGGCCTTGCAGTGCAGAGCTATGGTCCTTAATAGCTCCCACCGCCGCGCTAGCGGCGGCATCTTGCAGTGTAGAGCTATTGTCCCCAATAGCTCCCCCCGACGCGCAAGCGGCGGTGTCTTACGGCTTTCGGCTGCTAGTCTCACCGGCCACGGTACCTCCAGGTTCCGATCGATTGGGGACAATCGATCTACCATCCCAGCAGCGTCTTGCAGTGTAGAGCTATTGTCCTCAATAGCTCCCCCCGACGCGCAAGCGGCGGTGTCTTACGGCTTTCGGCTGCTGGTCTCACTGCCCACGGTCCCTCCTGGTTCCGATCGATTGGGGACAATCGATCTACCTTCCCAGCGGCGTTTTTAAGCCAACAGCAACCGTTTAATCCTCGACTTTAACCACCTCGCCACCCAATACCTCGATGAAGCGTTTGATCAGATCCGTAGCCATCATCTCACGAATCCGCTGGGGTTGCGACGCGCCTTGCGTCGGTTTAGGCTCTTGATCATGGACGCCTTGTTGCTGTGGCATCGGCTCGTCGGTAACGACAAAGTCCAACTCGATCTGGCGGCCCGTCAGACGCATGAGCCCCTCAGTCAGTTTCCGAAGATTTTCCGGACTCGTAAACTTCGAAAAAGTCCATTCGGCTTCCTTGGCAAGCCTGACTTTCCAACGGCCTTCAGGATGCTCGACCACGTCAAGCGCTAAGCTGGCTAATTGCCTAGCTAGTCCTTCGAGCTCCAATGCGACCATGGCAAGCTGTTGGCGAGGCTCGGCAACTTCCGGGGTCTCTTGGCTAGGACTTAGGTTTTGGGACTCTTTTTTTTTTACGTCGGAACTCTCGACCACCTCGCCCACCGCGCCCCCATCGGTCGGCTCGGCCGCTGCCGGGGCGATTTCCGACGGAGCCATCGCTACTGGAGCGATAGCTGCTGGGGCTTGCTCACTACTTTTTTTTTCCGGTGGGGCTTGGACCGATGGCAACTCCGCCCGCTTTGGCCCTGCGCTAGGGTTCAGGTTCAGCGCGATCCCTTGGGCAATATCGGCGATCGATTGCAGGTCGGCTAAAGTGCAGATCTGAACCAATGCGACCTCAAGTAGAATCCGGCTTTGCACGCTGTGCTTCATCTTGACGATGGACTCGTCGAGCAATTGGATGGCCGAGAGGAGCGTCGATAACCCCCAAGCGTTTCCGTAGGCCTTCAGGTCCGAGACGTTGCTTGGGTCGGCAGTCCGCACCAACTCAGCCGGAGCTCCGATAGCAACGGTCATCACATCGCGCAGGTATCCGAGGAATTGTTCCGCAAGTTGTCCTGGATCGACTCCGTCAGCGATCGCGCTATTGAGCTCTGTAATTGCTCTGGCTGCATCCCGGCGAACCATGCATTCGGCGAAAAGGGCTAAGCGGCTCTCATCGGCCGTTCCGAGCATTGCGTGGACTTCGTCAACCGTAATGTGCTTGCCGCCAAAACTGAGCATCTGTTCCAAGAGCGATTGGCTATCGCGCATGGATCCGGCCGCGCGTCTTGCGATCAATTTGAGCGCGTCCTCGTCGGCCAGCGTTCCCTCGTTGGCGCAGATGAATTTCAGCCGAGTGAGGATCTGGTCGGTATGGACCGGTGGAAAATCGTAACGTTGACAACGGGACAAGACGGTGATCGGAATTTTATCTGGATCGGTCGTGCAGAAGATAAACTTGACGTGCCCTGGGGGCTCCTCGAGCGTCTTGAGCAACGCGTTGAATGCCTGCGGTGTTAGCATGTGAACTTCGTCGATAATGTATATCTTGTACGGCGAGCGAGTCGGACGGATCGATGCGTTAGAACGCAACTGGCGAATCTCATCGATGCCGCGATTGCTTGCACCGTCGATTTCAATCACATCCATGTCATCGCCCGAATCGATCGCCAAGGCGATCTCAGACTTCGGATCGAAGTGCCCTTTTCCGTCGGCCGATGCATTGAGAGCTTTGGCGAAAATCCGAGCGGTACTGGTCTTACCCACCCCCCGTGCTCCGGTAAAAAGGTAAGCATGTCCGACCCGATGGGTCTCGATCGCCCTTAGAAGTCCCTGGGCTACGGTGTCTTGACCAACGAGTTCCTCGAAAGTCCTCGGGCGATAACGTCTTGCCACGACGGTGTATTTCGAAGCTTGATCGGCTAGAGCGCCATCGGTTGTGTTCTGCAGATCGTCAGCCATCGATTGTCCTCAAAGTAAAAGATTCCAGGGGTATTGTCACCTACATGAGGCGGTAAGGAAATCCCCAAGTGGAAACTGCCGTCTTGCGAGGCACTTTGACCGAGCATTTTAGGTGTACAATGATCGGACCGTTTAAGAGGAAATACATCATGGCAACTGATCCAAACCGACCGATAGTCCTGACCGATTATTTGACCGACATCGAGGCTCAATTGCTCATCGG
>Ga0315905_10003273_pt1 | contig 16757 bp, 15 predicted proteins | sample LakEriMetagenome_5_FD_203522 | JGI IMG/M metagenome (GOLD analysis project Ga0315905, IMG submission 203522) | Freshwater fungal communities from buoy surface, Lake Erie, Ohio, United States - Buoy 4 MA121 | ecosystem: Environmental > Aquatic > Freshwater > Lake | place: USA: Lake Erie, Ohio... | reverse complement strand
CACCAGCAAGCCGTTGATTTACCAAAATTTCCAGATCAATTAATATCAAAGTTAATGCAGTATCTCCATCAAACTCGTTGCTTGCTGGTTCTGGATAATCTAGAATCTATTCTGCAATGGGGAGGAGAGGGATATTATCGGCCAGGGTTTGAAGGTTATGGACAACTGATTCGCACAATTGGGGAGTCTACCCACAAAAGTTGTTTAATTATCATCAGTCGAGAACCACCAATCGCATTCAGTGTCCTAGAGAAAAAAGCTAATTCAGTTAAATTACTGATCCTGAAAGGGTTGCTTCCTGAAGACGGACTCAAGATTTTCCAGTCAGAAGGCATTGACGAAATTCAAGCAGAATGGCAAATATTACATAATCACTATGGCGGAAATCCCCTGATGCTGAAAATTGTTGTCACCACTATTCATTTTCTATTTTCTGGCAAAATTGATCTTTTTTTAGCCCAGGGTATCACCGTCTTTGGCGATATTTACGATTTATTAGATCAACAATTTCAACGCTTATCAGATTTAGAAAAAACCGTGATCTATTCCTTAGCGATTCACCGCCAACCCCTATTCATGCCAGAATTACTAAACAAGATCATTCCTCCTGTCACTTGCCAAAAACTGTTAGGAACGCTAGAAAGCCTAAAATTGCGATCGCTCATTGAATGCAACTCTGATGGATTTACAGTGCAAAACAATCTGAGAGAATATGTCACCAGTCAATTTGAATCATAGAGAACAGAGATTTCTATTTTTTGACAAAATAACAAAATATACAGCACTTCCCAATGTTATGAGGTACAAGAACCCCACCCCCAACCCCCTCCAATATCAAAAGTTTATCCTTTTCTTCCCCCCGCAGCGGGGGGATTGAGGGGGGTGCGAGGAGGGGGCTTAAAATGTACCTCATAAAAGCGGAAACCCCTGTAATTGGGAAAGTGCAGCGCAAAGGGTGAGAGAAGAAGACGCACAGCGCCGAATGTTGTTTTTTACTGTTGGTGTTCAGGGTGCTTTGAAATTCAAAAGTTGAAGCAGATTTTTAAGCTTAAAATTATTCCAACTCAAAACTACTGAAGTTTCAATAGTTAAATCTCCTTGCTTAAGGGTAGTCATCAATGCAGAATCATTTTCAAGATTATGAAAAAGGGAATCTAAAAGCTGCAATTCATTTCGAGGAAGAGTATAGTAAACCTTATTATTTTCAATTCTAACTTCTTTTGGTAAAGCTCCATTGGGAAGTTTTCCTCCTAAAAATTTTACCCAACCGGCAATGAGGTAACGGTAAACTATTGATTCAGTCTCAAACTGAGGGGATTTCAATAAGCGAAGTTCCCCTTCAAGGCAATTTTCATGAAGAGTTATTTTCTCAGGAGTAAAATGTAATTGAATTTGAATTTTCTTGTACTCTATTGTCGCAATAAGTCCCTCCTCAGAGTGTGGTTCTAAGCTTTTTAATTGCTCAACTCTAGATTCGGCTTGTTGACAAAGAAGTAAAACCATTTTTTTATTCAAAATCAACTGTTTAGCTTCTGGGATAAACATAATATATTCTTCTAGACTTCTTCTTATAAATTGTCTAGATTCTTGAAATGTTGCTGTAACTTTGTTAAATACGCCCATGTTTATTTAGAGAAGATAAAATTATTGGAAGTCGAACTGTAATCAAGAATTTTAAGCCACACAGGTTGGTTTTGCCTGTGTAGATGCGGTTTCTAACTGCCTAGAGTCCATACACTGAATTTTTTATACCTCAAAACTAGTTTAATTATACTTATTTAGTATCTCATTAAAATGGTTCATTCCCATATCTATAATTGCAAATTTATCTAATCTAGTGGTATCTCTTTAGAAAAAACCCTCACTGGTCATTCTAGCCCGGTTTGGTTAAACATACAGCCCCGATGGTCAAACCCTGGCTAGATGGTGCTTAATTAATTAGTCCCATTTCGGCATACACATTGACCGCATACCGCTATATCATGCGATTAAATTCTCATTTCATCTTACATAAATTTATGACATTCACAATTTCCATCAACAATAGTCAGCGTCTAGGACTCGAACCTCTAAATATCCCCCACCGTCTATTACTCGGTCCTGGTCCTTCTAACGCCCATCCAGAGGTATTACAGGCAATGAATACTACACCCGTAGGGCATTTAGATCCGGCTTTTTTAACCCTGATGGATGAGATTCAATCTCTGTTACGCTATGTATGGCAAACGGAAAACTCCCATACTATCGCTGTCAGTGGCACGGGTACAGCAGCAATGGAGGCCTCTCTAGCTAATGCCGTAGAACCGGGTGATGTGGTATTAATTGGTGTGGCTGGTTATTTCGGTAATCGTTTGGTAGATATGGCGGGCAGATATGGCGCAGATGTAAGAACTATTACTAAGCCTTGGGGGCAAGTTTTTAATTTGGAGGAAATTAGCGCCGCAGTAGCTACCCATAAACCGGCAATTTTAGCTTTCGTTCATGCAGAGACTTCCACCGGCGCTCGTCAACCTTTGGAAGGTGTGGGTGAGTTGTGTCGTCAGCATGGTACGTTATTATTAGTGGATACCGTAACTAGTTTAGGTGGTGTTCCCATCTTTTTGGATGAGTGGGGTGTTGATTTGGCTTATAGCTGTAGTCAAAAGGGTTTGGGTTGCTCTCCAGGTGCGTCACCATTTACTATGAGTGCGCGAGCAATGGAGAAGTTACACAAGCGTCAATCTCAGGTGGCAAACTGGTATTTAGATATGACATTGTTGGGGAAATATTGGGGTACTGACCGCACATATCACCACACAGCACCGATTAATTTATATTATGGTTTACGGGAAGCTCTGCGTTTAGTGGCCGAAGAAGGTTTAGCAAATTGCTGGCAACGTCATCAAAAGAATGTAGAATATCTTTGGGCAGGATTGGAAGATATGGGTTTAAAAATGCACGTTGAGAAGGAATACAGGCTACCAACTTTAACTACTGTCTGCATTCCTGAAGGGGTAAATGGTAAGTTGGTTGCACGCCAATTATTACTTGAGCATAATATTGAGATTGGTGGCGGTTTGGGTGAATTAGCTGGTAAAGTTTGGCGTGTGGGTTTAATGGGTTTTAATAGTCGTCCTGAAAGTGTGGATAAGTTAATAGCCGCCCTGGGAACCATGATATCTAACTAATTAGTGTGTTAGTATAGCAATTCCCTTGAGACTAGACCTCTGGTGAAAATTAAATGTGTGGTTTCTAGAACCGTTGTAGAGAAGTGACCTGACTAGGTTTCTGTCTCTACAATTTTTACATCCAGATGTCTATTGTCAACTGTACTAAATTTAATTTGTATAATTCTAGCAGTATTATAATACCTTTAGGTGTGTAACAGCTTAGTAACCTTGACAAATTGCGAATTACAGCAGTTTTCGGCGATTTAACCCACACTTTGATTACCTTCTTCCTTCACGCCTCTGCGCGAGATAAAAAAATGTGATTCATTTACCCAAAAATCGCTGTATGTCACCAATGCTGATAAAAAATTAGTAAATTAAAGAAAATCAGGATACAAATTTTAATTTTTGGTGTTAAATGGTGAGTATTAACGAAATTTGTTAACTGAGGATGATATCTAAACAGGTGTCAATCTTAAATCTAGTGAGAAGTGAACATGAGTAATATTATTCTTGGTAAAAATTTTTTAGCCTTACCAGGTATTGCGGCTTTGGTAATTTTAGGTGGTGGACATTCCGTAAATGCTCAAATAGTGTCTGAAAAAGTACAACTATCTAATCAAGTAGCGCAAGCGGACATTGAAGCAGCTATACCTAATCAAAATCAAACCCCTGGTAGCTATGTCGGTATTGGTACTAACATTGGTATAACAGGCGGCTCTTCAGCCTTGAGTGATGGTAATTTCAGCTTCATGAGTAAAATTCGTTTTACCAAATCTCTATCAGCTAGACCGTCAGTTATACTAGGAACAGATACAACATTTCTTGTTCCTCTCACCTACGACTTTGCTGTTAAACCAGCAGATCCACTTACTAATCCTGTAACTATATTACCTTATATGGGAGTAGGTGCAATCATGAAAACTGGTGATGAATCTGAAACTGCTGTTTTAGTTACTGGTGGTATTGACATACCTCTGAATCAAAAATTTACTGCCACCGCTGCTCTCAATACTGGGTTTTTTGATACAGTTGATGTCGGTATTTTACTAGGAGTTGGTTATAACTTCAAAGGATTTTAGATGAATTAAAGGCTAGGAAGTTAAACTTCCTGGCCATACTCTTTCTTGTATACTCTATTTAGGACTTACCTTGTCAATTACTTTGATTTTACCATCATCCCCCACAGTCCAAACATCATAAGTACCAATGACATCACCATTAGTATCAACATCTACATCACCGCTTGCGCCTTGATAGTTGATTTGTTTACCTTCTTTCAGAAGCTTTAGCCCTTGACAAACATCACTTACTGGTGTACCGTTTCCAGCAGCTACTTCTCGCAATTTACTAGCAATGGCCACCCCAGTATTTTCCTTAGCGGCTTGGGCTGCTAATACCAATAAGGCCGCAGCGTCCCAGGCTTGAGGTGCGTATTCTCCTGGTGAAGTGCCTTTTTTATCTGTCCAAAGTTTATTAAAATTTTCTAAACCTTTACCACTAGAACCGGGAACTGTACCAATTGCGCCAGATAAGATGTATTTACCATCCTTACCTTTACCAACTTGATCAGGGAAACTATCGGATTTTACACCGTCTGTAAGTAAAATTTGTACATCTTTGGTAACACCCTGTTGATAAGCAGCCTTCAAGAATAAACTACCGGTTTCAGCATACAATACGGCTAAAACTGCATCTGGTTTACCTGCAAAAGCGGCAGATGCTTCTGTATCAAAGGTTTGAGCCTTGGGGTCGTAACGAACAGGCTTATCTTTATTAACTACTGTACCACCTAATTTCTCAAAAGTTTGCACAAATGCTTTTTCAAAACCCACACCATAGTCATTATTAATTACCACAGTGGAAACTCGTTTAAAGCCTTTTTTCTTAGCGAGTTGGGCTAAAGCTAATGCTTGATAAGTATCAGGGGGAGCAGTTCGCGCCCAAAAGCCTTTAAAGTCGCCTTTTTGAGCTTTGTCAGTAAATACAGGGCTAGTGCTACCAGGAGAAATCAGCATGACTTTATTAGGTACAGCCACGGAAACCGCCGCAGTGGAAACACTACTCGCAAAAGAACCGACCACACCACCAACTTTATCTAAAGTTGCTAATTTAGTCATACCCGCAGCGCCCGCTTTAGGGTCAGTCTGGTCGTCTACTTCTACCAAACTGACTTTTTCACCATTGACACCTCCACAAGCGTTAACGGTTTCCACCAGTAAGGGAACAGAACCAACCATTTGTTGGCCAATAGAGGCCAAGTCACCAGTGGTGGGTAATAAACTACCAATTTTCAATCCTTTAGTATCACTGGTTGTAGTCTTAGGTGTTGGTGAAGTGGTACTAACCCCCGTAGACGGTGGTTTAGGACTTTCACAAGCGGCTAAAAAGAAACCACTGGCTATGGTAGCTATACTTAAAGCTAGAGAGACACGAATTTTCGACATAGTTAGTCACACTCCTCAGATATTTAGAAGACTTGATTTAGTTAAATTGATATCAGGTGCTTCAACCCCAAATAATAACATTCTCATGACTTACTTACCAGAAATCAATTTAAACTCTTATTCCTCCCTGTCCTGGAGTGGTTGGTTTTTCCATAATTCAAACACTAACAAACACTAACAAACACTAATTTTTTCACCGGGGTGAGGACTGATCACCTTAGTTGTTAAACTGTTATTTTCTAATAAAGTCTGAAATTCTGTCGTATTTCCCCTAGCTTGGAGAAATTTTACCAATAGTCCCTCAAAGAAAATATCCCCTCCGGCTGCGGTAGGGAGGATAAATTGAGGTCTCACGGATTTTACCACGTCTAAAGCGCTATTCATACCTTTGATAATCGGACCGAGTAGGGGTAAACTCAAATCAATGATAGGTGTAATTACCACGTCAATGGGTGCTATTTCTTGAAGTTGCGGGGAATGATAGCCATGGGGTTCATAATACAATGTAGAATTATTTACTAAATCTTTGAGCAGATAGCCATTTTCTAATAAAGTAGGTCCAATGGGAGAACCAGGAACAGCTTTAATTTCTATTTGCTGATTTAAAATGAAGCTTTGACCATGTTGAAGACTGATGATTTGTTGATAACCTAGTTTTTCTACCACTTTAGCCGCATTGGGAGAAGCAACCACAGGAATGTTTTTGTCAAGTTGCTTTAAAGTGGGTGGGTGTGCGTGATCTTCTAAACCCTGAGAAAGCAGAATTAAATTTATATTATCTGGTATTGACCGATCCTGAGAACGAGAACCTTTGAATAACCAATCTAAATTGTTAAAGGTTAAAGTACCAATTAACCAGGGGTCAATTAGTATTCGCTGTTGACCAATTTCAATTAACCAACTATTGCTATCTAACCAAGTAAGGTTCATATTATACAAATCCTCAAATTTAAAATTGGACATTGGACATTGGAAATGATTTATTGTCCCGCTAACATCTGTAGAACTTTATCAATGTTATCTAAATTACCAACCATGCGCCGAATTGGATGAGGCCAAACCTTAACCAAGGTAGGAGTAGCAGAAACTTGATCAATTTCCGCCTGTTCTGGATTAGTGAGAACATCAACTACTTTAAGAGTATAAGGATACCCTAGAGATCGTTCTAATGATTCGTGCAAGTTTTGTAAAATTTTTTCAGTGGTTATACTATGTCCAGCAACAAACAAGCGTAAAACAAAACCTGGATTACCTGGGATATTTTGGGGTGCAGGTTGTGTAGTCATGATTGGTTGTTGATACTGTGAGGGAGAATCAGTTAAATCTAGACGTACAATTAAATCATGATCTTGCCACAGTTGAGGAAATGCAGCACGATAAGTTGATAATACCAGGCGATCGCACAATCCATCTTGCCAGGCTGCTGATTGCCAGACTAAATCCCCAGTCGCAAAAATCGCATTTAGCACAGCTTGGTGACGCATGACTGCGGGATAAGCTTCGGCAAAGATTTGAACTTTTTGAGTCCGAGGATTTAACCAATGATCAATAGTTGCAGTATAACAAGGAACTAAAAAATGTGGCGGTTCTGGTAAATTGAGGATTTCCCGCAAAGCCGCACACAGATTTAAATGCCATCTTCCTTGTTTACTAGGATCAATACAATAAATTAAATCTCCTCCGGGTGTAAACAAAGCAATACCCTTGAATAACTGCGGCTGAGATAGTTTATCTACATTCAACTTAGTCATTAGACATCTCCGGTAGTGCATAATCTGAAACCATTGTAGGGACAATTGATCAATTGTCCCTAGAATAATTTTCACAAGATGTCTATTAATAAAAACGACCTCGGAGGAATTGCGCCATTTCGTTAGGAGTTGGGGACATTTCCACAGCTGTTTCTTCGGTGATACGGCCTTCTTGGTAGAGGTTAAACAATGACTGATTGATTGTGATCATGCCATCAAAACCTGATTGTTTCATTAACGCTTCAATTTCATCATAATTACCTGTTTTCACCCAATCTTTGACGGCCTCAGTATTAATCAGTATATCGTGGAAAGCACAGCGTTTACTATCTGCCGTCCGGCACAACCCTTGGGAAACTATAGCTATTAAGGATTCAGCCAGTACTATGCGCATAGCCTCTTGTTCCTCACCTGTATATAAGTTAAGGACCCGTTCAATAGTTTTTACAGCACTATTGGTGTGCAGAGTTCCCATAACTAAGTGACCTGTTTGTGCGGCTTTCAATGCAGTATTCACCGTTTCCTTATCCCGCATTTCCCCCAGAAGAATAACATCTGGGTCAGCACGCAAAGCGGCTTTTAAGGCATTATCGAACTTGAGGGTGTGCATTCCCACTTCCCGTTGTCTAATTAGGGACTGACGACTTTGGTGGACAAATTCTATCGGATCTTCAATTGTAATGATATGCTTGAGCATTGTTCGATTGATATAGTCAACCATTGCAGCCATTGTTGTTGACTTACCTGAACCAGTTGGACCTGTAATCAAAATCAAGCCCTTTTGATAATTACAAATATCTTGAATGACGGGTGGTAAACGCAATTCCTCGATAGACATAATTTCCAGAGGAATTAACCGCAGTACCATTCCATAACCACGCAAGGCATTAAAGATATTAATCCGCACACGGACAAAATCATATTGAACCGCACCATCAAACTCTAACTGTTTTTCAAAGCTTTGAATTTCTTCATCACTGAGAATCTCCTGCAACCAACTCATAAAGGTTGCTTTATCAGTTTTGGGATAATTGGTAGTTTGCATCTCTCCTCGGTCACGGAAACGGGGAATTTCTCCTACTCCTAAGTGAATATCAGAATAACCCTGATCAAATGCTTCCTGGATCAACTGCGCCAAGGTAGGTTCTAAAGGTTTGTGTGTCGGATAACTTGAACTAGAAAGCTCTAAGGATGGCATTTTGCGTTATTTCAGTGTTTTTATGAGTTTATTCATCAGTATATCAGTATAGTTCCAAATCATTGGAATAGGGAACAGGGAACGGAAAAACCTGTTAGATCAAGCCCACGAGACTTGTAGATAAATTATGAGAAACAATAGAGTTTTCTATAAGAAATATTAAGCATCTAGGCAATCCAAGGGCGGGGATCAAGTTCTGCTTCTCATCTACCGTTAGTCCATATTTCTAAAGGCATACAGCCAAACTTATTTCCTCACCTGTGGGCATATCTGGCTTCTCATTCATAACCACAAAAAATTAACTGTAAAGTTTAGTAAAGAAATGCTCATTTTGCTGCTAAGGTTTTATATACTAAATTTCACTGAAACAAAATCGGTTTATTCGCCTCCCAGCGATAAATAACTGAAATTTAAACTTGCTGTGTATTTTAGGAGGAAAAGTCATGGTTTCTGCTCAAAGCTCTAATCTGGTTCAGACCCACTCCTTGTTAATGATGAAAAGCTTTTTAATCTGGACATTTACATTGGCAGTGTGCTTGTTAGTCGTCGGTTTTCCATTGGTTGTATTGATGGCTACAATTGGATGTCTGTTGTCTATTGTGTTACAATCCGTAATGCCCGCTAATGCAGTTTTAGTTGTGGCAGGTGGTTTAGTCATGCTTAATGTTATGGCAGTATTAATTGCTGCTGGCGTTCTCACAGCTAAAGGTGTTCATCCTAAGCAGGTAAAATGGTTAAGCTGGCTACATGGTGAAGCTGAAAAAACCCAAACTACTGTTTATGCAGCTTGTCCTTTAACTTGTGAAATCAACCAATAGCGATTATTAGCTAAAACTTGACAAGAAGTACATCTGCCCGGTTCATCCGGGTTTTTTAATTATGTATCAATTTACTGCATTCACAGGATAATTGATTTACGCCTGTCCATACCTGTATTTTTACGTTAACTTTTGACTATAGAACGTTGCTAATACACAACAGCGTAAATCAACCACCCATAGCTCTGACCAGGAATCCCTAAAATAACTAAAAAGCTTGATTAAAGCTTTTTAACTACAACTCTGCTTCAGGTAGACATACTTTCATCATTCCCAGGGGGAAGAGAACAGCAATTAACATCGTTTAAACAGACTTTACCCCATTGTAAAGCCCAGCGAACTAAAGCCACACGATTATCAGTCTTAGTTTTAGTCAGAATATTGCTAATATGGTTATCAACTGTCCGTTTGCTAATTTCCAATTTTGCTGCAATTTCTTGGTTAGTTAAGCCGGTGGCCACTAAGTCGATAATTTGCATTTCTCTGTCTGACAGACTAACATGGGTTCCAGACTCACTAGCAGCCATTACTTACTATTCCTCCCTTAGTATATGTACTCAAGTCTTATTCCTTATTCTAGAAGATTTTTGCGGAGGTAAATAGTTTTAAATGTTACTAATACTACTAATGTCAAAATTTTCTTTTGATTTTAGCTTTGTAGTCATATACACTACAGATAAAAAGTGTTGATTTTAACTAGAATTAATTGAAAAGCTGTCAAACTAAATATATAAATTAAATATATAATGCCCCATAGAAAATCAAAAACGCAATGATTAATCCCCGTGTTTTATGTCTTGGTGAAGTCTTATTTGATTGTTTAGCTGATCAATTGGGACTTAAACTAGAGGAAGTCAAATCATGGACTCCCTACCCAGGAGGAGCGCCCGCAAATGTGGCTTGTGCTTTGGTGAAGTTGGGGACATCAGCCGGATTTATGGGCGCAGTGGGTGAAGATGAACCAGGGAATACACTGATAAAATTATTAGAAACTGTCGGCGTAGATACAACTGGTGTGCAACGTCATCCTACAGCACCAACGAGACAAGTATATGTAGTTAGGGATTTAACAGGCGATCGCACTTTTGCTGGTTTTGGTAAATATGATACTTCAGAATTTGCTGATACCCGCCTCCAAGCCACAAAATTACCACCCGCGCTGTTTGATGAAGCTGACTTTTTGGTGGTAGGAACTTTAGAATTAGCCTATCCTGAAAGTGAGAAAGCTGTTTTGCGAGCTTTAGAATTGGCAGAACAATATGACCTAAAAATTATTCTTGATGTCAATTGGCGACCAGTATTTTGGCTAGATGAAAATACAGCTAAGACCAAAATTCAAGCTTTATTAGGGAGATTTGATTTTCTCAAATTGACAAAGGAAGAAGCAGAATGGTTATTTAATACAATAGATCCTGGGGCAATTACTTATAGACTCAATTCTTTGGAAGGGGTGTTAGTGACAGATGGTGAAAATGGTTGTGCCTATTGTTTAGGGGAGAATGAAGGTAAATTACCAGCTTTTTCCGTGCCTGTTGTGGATACCACTGGTGCGGGAGATGGGTTTTTGGCTGGGTTTATCCACCAATTACATCAAGTTGGGATTCACAAACTCAAGGACGCGGAAACCGCTAGAAAAATTGTCACCTATGCCAGTGCTGTGGGAGCTTTAACTACTCTTAAACCAGGTGCGATCGCTTCTCAACCCACTGCGGCGGAAGTTGACGCTTTTCTGAGTTCTCATCAACTAGCCTAAAGCCTTTTTAATCTTTTCGACAATTACTTCCGGGGCTTGGGAAACATCAACACAAATACAATTATCAGGCTCTTCAAGGTCATGAAACTGACTTTTGAGGAGCTTTTCAGTCATAAAGCCCACATTCTGCACCCACAACTGTCACACCCCAAGGAAACAGATGTAGAGACGTTCCATGGAACATCTCTACAGGGGTTTCAAAGTACCAACATTTATTAAGCGGTGACTTTCTGACTTTCCAAACGAGTCAATCTTTCAGCTAATAGTTGTTCCAAGGAAATTAAGGCCTTGGTAAAACCATCAATACCTTCTGCTAGTTTATCAGAAGCCATGCGATCGCCATTGTGCATTTGCTCAAAAGTCGCTTTATCAATGGAAATTTTCTCAATTGATAAATCTGCTACCTTTGCCGGATCAAGTTTTCTGGGTAATTCCCCCACAGTATTTTGCAATTCTGCCAACAAACCGGGAGAAATAGTTAACAAATCACAACCAGCCAATTCAGTAATCTCGCCCATATTACGGAAACTAGCACCCATCACCTCAGTTTGATAACCAAACTTCTTAAAGTAGTTATAAATGGTGGTGACAGATAATACACCTGGATCTTCCGCTGCGGGGTAGCTAGTGCGGCCTGTATCCTTCTTATACCAGTCAAGAATACGACCAACGAAAGGAGAAATCAAAGTTACACCAGCTTCCGCACAGGCGATCGCTTGATGCAGACCAAACAGTAAAGTTAAGTTACAGTGAATACCTTCTTTTTCCAAAATTTCCGCAGCCTTTATACCTTCCCAAGTAGCTGCAATCTTAATCAAAACCCGCTCTTTGGCAACACCAGCGGCTTGATACTGACCAATCAAATCCCGTGCTTTTGCTACAGTGGCATTTGTATCATAAGATAACCGCGCATCTACCTCTGTAGACACACGACCGGGGATAATCTGCAAGATCTTTAATCCAAAGGATACCGCCAAACGATCAAAAGCCAGAGATACCACCTGTGCTTGACTAGCACCTACACCAGCATCTTTTTTAGCTTTAAGGAGCGTTTGATCAACTATATCCTGATATTCCGGCATTTGCGCCGCAGCAGTAATCAGTGAGGGATTGGTAGTAGCATCTTGAGGTGTAAACTTTTCAATCGCTTGAATGTCTCCGGTATCCGCTACCACAACGGTTACTGCCCGTAGTGCTTCTAGTAAGTTCTTAGGCATAACATACTCCAATGTCAGTGGTCAGTAGTCAGTGGTCAGTGGTCAGTGGTCAAGGAACAAGGAACAGGAAACAGGGAATTAGGGAATTAGGATTTCCCAATTAGGAATTATCAACTACCCATTTTAGAGGTGTCAAGGCGTAATTGGCTGTCCAATAGAATGCACTTTAATTAAATTGGTTGTTCCAGGTGTACCAATGGGGACACCAGAGGTAATCACAACCTTATCTCCTTCCTTAACTAAACCACTATTGACAACTGTGTCTACCACATTAATAAACATTTCTTCAGCATTGCGAACAGGTTGAATAAGTAGGGGTTCTACACCCCAGGATAAAGCCAATTGACGGTAGGCAGTACAATCAGAGGTAAGAGCAATAATTGGCGTGCTGGGACGGTATTTAGAAACCAGTTTGGCTGTACTTCCCGATGTAGTATTACACAAAATTGCTTTAGCGCCAGTTTCATAAGCAATGCGACATACCGCTTGAGACACTGATTCTGTCACTGTCAAACTACCGGCTGTTGGTACCCAAGAATGTCTATTTCCCTCTTGTAATGCTGTTTCTGTTTGTAGTGCAATATTGTGCATGGTTTGCACCGCAGCAATAGGATATTCACCCATGGCTGTTTCTCCAGATAACATAACCGCATCTGTGCCATCTAAAATAGAATTAGCAACATCTGTAGCTTCAGCGCGAGTAGGATCTGGCGCACTAATCATTGATTCTAGCATTTGCGTAGCTGTAATTACTGGTTTACCAGCTTGATTACAACGACGCGCAATTTCTTTTTGAATCAGCGGAACTTGATAAATAGGTACTTCTACTCCTAAATCACCACGAGCAATCATAATTCCGTCAGCAACTTCTAAAATAGCATCTAACTGTTCTACTGCTTCTGCTCTCTCAATTTTAGCAATTAGACGAATTTTTGAACCAGCACCTTCAATCATTCTCCGTGCAGGTTCGAGGTCTTGAGGAGAGCGTACAAAAGAAACCGCCACCCAGTCTACACCTAATTGTATTCCAAAGCGCAAATCCATTAAATCTTTTTCAGTAATCGAACTTAGAGGTAAAGGAGTTGCGGGTAAATTTACACCTTTATGAGAAGAAACCAAACCGCCAATATTAACATGAGCGCGAATTTTATCAGCGTCACGACTAGTAACGGTTAATTTTACTCGACCATCATTAATTAAAATTGGTTCACCACATCGCATCATAGCGAATAAAGTTGGTAGCGGTAAGGGTAACTCATCAACACTTTCACCCTTTTCTTGTAAAAGAAATGTCACCTCACTACCAGCCTCTAACATTAACCCTTCTGGTGGTAATTTTCCTAACCGAATTTTTGGACCACACAAATCTTGCATTATAGCAATAGGTTTGTTTAAGTCATTACTAATACGCCGTAAATTTTGAAAAACCTGAGCGTGAGCATCATAAGCACCATGAGAAAAATTTAACCGCGCCATATTCATTCCCGCTCTGACTATAGCTTCTAATTTCTCAGGTGAAGATGTAGCAGGTCCAATAGTACAAACAATTTTAGTGCGACGCATAATTGTGTAAGGAATAATGGTAAAGTAGCACACCCCATTAAGCCCTTATTTAAAACAATTAACTATGGATAGGCAAACAAAGCTAATTGATTGTCAACAATTAACAATGAATAATTAACAATTGAGAATTGATAATTACCAATTGACAATGAATAACTATCTAAATTAATTGTTCTTTTTTCGCCATTGATAAGATTAAATCAACAACACGGTTAGAATAACCCCATTCGTTATCATACCAAGACACAACCTTAAAGAAATTAGAATTAAGTTCAATTCCCGCTCCTGCATCAAAAATGCTAGAATGACAATTACCCTGAAAATCTGTAGATACTACTTCTTCATCTGTGTAACCTAACACACCAATTAAATTACCTTCCGCAGCTTTTTTCATTGCTAGACAAATTTCTTTGTAAGAAGTAGCTTTAGTAGTTTTAAAAGTTAAATCAACTACAGAAACATCAGGAGTAGGAACTCTAAAAGCCATACCAGTTAATTTACCCTTTAATTCTGGTAATACTAAAGCCACCGCTTTAGCAGCCCCCGTAGCTGAAGGAATAATATTTTGAGACGCACCTCGTCCACCACGCCAATCTTTACGACTAGGACCATCTACCGTAGGTTGAGTTGCAGTCATAGCGTGAACCGTAGTCATTAAACCTTCAGCTAAACCAAAATTATCATTAATGACCTTAGCAATAGGCGCTAAACAATTTGTAGTACAACTAGCATTGGAAACAATTAAATCTTTAACGGGATCAAACAAGTGATGATTTACACCCATCACCATAGTTTTTACTTTTTCCGGTTCTTTTGTCGGTGCAGAAATTACAACCCGTTTTGCACCCGCTTTAAGATGATTTTCAGCCCCAGCATAATCAGTAAAAAGTCCCGTAGATTCAACCACATAATCTACACCAAACTTACCCCAAGGTAGTTCCGCAGGATTTCGCATAGATACACAAGGAATAAAATGACCGTCAATAATAATACCGTCTTCCTTAGCTTCAATCTGACTTTTTAATCTACCATGAGTAGAATCATACTTGAGAAGATACGCAAGATTATCAGGAGGAACTAAATCATTAATTCCTACAAACTCAATATGAGGATTATTCAAACCAGCGCGTAGCACAAGTCTACCAATACGACCAAATCCATTAATACCAACTTTCAACTTAGTCAAAATTAAACCTCCCGTATTAGGAACTTCAGCAATAACTGGCCGGGTTAATTCTAGTCCGACTTAGTTAATTCTTACAGTTACAAAAGGCATAAAGTTGATTTAACTGGCATATTTTAAGGTTTAATTATTAGTCATTGGTTATTTGCATGATCCGATACATTATTTAAATATCTGTATATTTGTTATGACTCATCGAAAATATCTCTAAAACCCTCTTGTCTTCGTTTTCTTTGTTCCTTCGTGGTTAATTCCTTCCTGAATTGTGAGTAAGTCCTATGTATATTAAATTAATATTTTACCTTTTCCCTAACTTCCAATTTTCACCACCAGGTAACTGAATTAAAAGTTCAGCAATAGCTTTTGGTAAATCTTTAACAGAATATACATAAGTCAATTCCAAAAATTTCCTAGCAATAGAAATTACCTCGTCTCTATTGACCATTTCCGCTAATTGAAATTCATTATACATCCCACCGAAAACTTCTAAACTAGCATCAGCTATAGCTAATTCAATTTCATCTTCTAACCAATTATCCCATTCATCTTGATTGATATAATAGGATTTTTTATTTTCTTTGAGATTTATTTTTTTAATTTCTATCAATGAATTGCGAATAGAAGCAACCCAAGAATTAGTTAATCGGTCTTCTATTTGGTTTTTAATCAAATGAATTAAAAAAATTCTCAAAAATGCTTGAATATTCCGTAAAATGGCTTGTTTACTCATCCCCTCTAATTCATCAACAATAGCCAAAGCATCGCTATAACGTTGTTCTAAGATACTATTTCTGAGGTCTATTAATTCCTGGGTCATATTGATTACCTTTTCCCTAACTTCCAATCTTCACCACCGGGTAAATTACCTAAATAATCATCAATAATATCTGGTAATTCTCTAATTTGATAATTATAGGTAAAGTTAATTAACTCAGTTGCAGTTAATATTAATTGTGGTTTGTTTAACATTTGAGAAATTTGCTGGCGCTTGAATTTTCCACTCATGACTTCTAAACTAGCAGGACGAATTGCCAATTCTATAGTATCCTCTAATATTTCCACCCATTCATCAATATTCAGATAGTAAGATTTTTTATTCTCTTTCAAATTCAATTTCTTAATTTCCAAAATTGAACTTTCAATTGATGCAGCCCAAGAATTAGTTAATCGCTGTTCCACTTGATTTTTAATCAAATGAATCATCAATCTCAATAAAAATGATTCAATATTCCTTAAAATCCCTTGTTTACTCATCCCCTCTAATTCATCAACAATAGCCAAAGCATCGCTATAACGTTGTTCTAAGATACTATTTCTGAGGTCTATTAATTCCTGGGTCATATTGATTACCTTTTCCCTAACTTCCAATCTTCACCACCGGGTAAATTACCTAAATAATCATCAATAATATCTGGTAATTCTCTAATTTGATAATTATAGGTAAAGTTAATTAACTCAGTTGCAGTTAATATTAATTGTGGTTTGTTTAACATTTGAGAAATTTGCTGGCGCTTGAATTTTCCACTCATGACTTCTAAACTAGCGTCAGCTATGGCTAATTCAATTTCATCTTCTAACCAATTATCCCATTCATCTTGATTGATATAATAGGATTTTTTATTTTCTTTGAGATTTATTTTTTTAATTTCTATCAATGAATTGCGAATAGAAGCAACCC
>Ga0315905_10003272_pt1 | contig 16758 bp, 13 predicted proteins | sample LakEriMetagenome_5_FD_203522 | JGI IMG/M metagenome (GOLD analysis project Ga0315905, IMG submission 203522) | Freshwater fungal communities from buoy surface, Lake Erie, Ohio, United States - Buoy 4 MA121 | ecosystem: Environmental > Aquatic > Freshwater > Lake | place: USA: Lake Erie, Ohio... | reverse complement strand
CCGCCGCGGGCGTATTCGCGGTTGGTTGGGTCCGCAGCGAGGGCCTCAGCGGAGGCCACCGAATGCCGGCGGTAGGCGGCGCTGGTGACCATGAGCTTTGTCAGGTGCTTCATGTTCCAGCCGGAGTCCATGAATTCGCAGGCCAGCCAGTCGAGCAGCGGCTGATGGATGGGCAGTTCACTTTGCGTGCCCATGTCCTCGAGGGTCTTCACGATGCCGGTGCCCGTGAGGAGTTTCCACAGGCGGTTGGCAAAGACGCGCGCGGTGAGCGGATTCTGCCGGGAGACGAGCCACTGAGCGAGGTCGTGCCGGTTGAGCCGGCGCTCGGGCGTGGACTCCAGCATGCCGGGCAGATAGTGCGGCGTGGACGGCAGGACGACTTCGCCGGAGGTAACTTGCCAGTCGCCGCGCGGCAGCACGCGAACGGTGCGCGGCGTGGCTATCGCGGTGGTAACGAGCGTGCGCGGCGCCGCGGCCTCGATGTCGGTGTACTGCTTCTTTGCCGCCGCGAGATCGTCGCGCACCTTTTGCAGTTGCGGCGCGAAGCTGCGGAAGTGCGTGCGCACGGTGGCGCGCTGGGCGTCATTGCGGGCGGCCGGATCAATCTTGAGCACAGCGAGCACTTCCGGCGGCAACGGAGCAAGCCCCTGCGCCGCGGCTTTTTCGGATCCCGTGGCACTGATGCGGAAGTGCCCCAGACCGTGCGTGCCGCTGTCGTGATTCTGCCGCAGTTCGATTGTCAGGGTGTCGCCTTCATTGACCGTGAGCACCGGTGAGGCCGTGAGGTAAAGCGAGTGCGGCTTGCCAGCGTGAGGGAGGATGGCCCAGCCCCACTGCGCGCCTTTGGCATCACCATCGATGGCCGCCGCCGCGGGCCAGCCCTTCCACGGTGTGCCCTCGCCGTGGCTTTTCTGCTCATGCGTGGCGCGGGCCGCGGTGAAAGTGATCGTCTCGTCCGCACCGGCAGCGCGTTTCACTTTGGCGACGAATTCCGTGAGGACGAAGTTCCCGTTTCCGGCGCGACCAGGGCCTTTGGCGGGCAGAGAATCATGCGGCAGCGCCTCCAGTTTAAACCCGGCGACCGGTCCACGGAAGGCAGTGCTGGCGAGCGTGTAGGTCCCCTGCCCCTGCTTGCCGGAGGCAGCGAGGATGGAGCCGGCATCCTGCGGCTGGAGCGTGGTGCCTTCCGGCGCCTGGAGACTAGCGAAGGTGAGCGCCGCCCAGTCCGGAGCGGCGGCCGTGGCTTCTTTCTCCCACGCCGCCTGCGCGGCATCGGCCTCTGCATGCGGCTCCTGAAGCGTGCGTTCCAGTTGCGCGATGGTTCCCCCAAGAGTGCTATGCTGCGCCTGGGCGGCGTCATCGAGCACAGGAATGCCCTCACCGCGTTTGCCGACGGCCACTTCTTCAATGTCGGCAAAGAACGCCCCCAGCGCGTAAAAATCGCGCGTGGTCATGGGGTCATACTTGTGGTCGTGGCACTCGGCGCACATGAAGGTCTGGCCCAGCCAGGTGGTGCCGATACTCTTCACCCGGTCGGTGAGGTATTTCGCTTCGTACTGCCCCGGCTGCGCACCGCCCTCCTCAGTGGAGAGGATGAGCCGGTTGTAGGCGCTGGCCACGCGCTGCTCCATCGTGGTCTGCGGCAGCAAGTCGCCGGCGACCTGCTCCACTGTGAAGCGGTCAAAGGGCTTGTTCTTGTGGAACGCGCGAATGACGTAGTCGCGCCACGGCGATACCGGCATGGGGTTGTCGCTGTGATACCCGATGGTGTCGGCGAATCGCGTTTGGTCGAGCCACCACACGGCCATGCGTTCGGCATAGGCTTCTGTGGCCATGAGCCGGTCCACGAGCTTTTCGTAAGCCGCCGGATCCGTGTCAGCCACGAAGGCGGCCACTTCCTCCGCCGAAGGCGGCAGGCCGGTAAGGTCGAAGCTCAGGCGGCGAATGAGCACAGCGCGCGGGGCTTCGCCGGCGGGCTGAATCCCCTGCGCCGCGAGCCGGGCGTTGATGAAGGCATCGACCGGATGCCCGGCGGCCGGCGGCGCGGGTTTCACGGGCGGGATGTAGGCCCAGTGGTCCTGATACTCCGCGCCCTGCTCAATCCAGCGCTGGAGCAGCGCTTTCTCCCGCGCCGTGAGCTGCCGCGCCTCTTCCGGCGGCGGCATCACGTCGTCCTTGTCGTCTGTATGAATCCGGGCCAGCAGCGCACTCTCGGCCGGATTGCCGGGCACGATGGCCCGCAGCCCGTCGTTGTCCACCATCGCGCCTTCGAGGGTATCGAGCCGGCGGTCGCCTTTGCGCGTGTTCTTATCGAAGCCGTGGCAGCGGAAACATGCGTCACCAAGGATGGGCCGGATGTCCCGGTTGTATTCCGGACGGTCCGGCAACGGAGCTTCCGCAGCCAGACTGGTAAAGGGGACGAGGAGCAGCGAGACGATCCGGCACATGAGATCAGAAGGACGCGGTTACTTCGCGGGCTTGAGGGCGGTGTCGGCAGGCTTCACGCCTTTTTTAGCCCCATTGAAGCCATACATCGTCGGCTTGTATTCGCCGGTGGGCGTCACGTTCGTCTCCGCCGGGACCTCCATTTTCAAGCCCCAGAACACACTGTTAACCACCATGCGGCGCGTGCCTTCGGACTGCAGGTCGGTCGCGGAACCCATCGTCGTGGTGAAAATGCGGTTCACCTTCCCGGCTTCGTTCTTGTATTCCCGGGTCCACGACACGGGCATCATCGGATCGTTCACGCCCTGCTCCGGCTTGCCGCCGGCCGGCTTCTTTTTGTAATCCGCGGGCGGGGAATCGGGCGTCATGCCTTTCAGCACCTGACCGCGCACCAGGATGGTGGCATCGGCTGGCGGGGCGGCTTCATAGACATCCGTGTCGCCGAAGATGTCCTTCACGCCGCGCAGGATTTCATGGCCTTTGGCGGACTCTTCAATGATGCCGCGGGTGGCTTCGCTTTTGTGTCCGCCCCAGTGGCTCACCCAGGTCTCGCCGAGCACCTTTTTACCAAACCCGCCCTCGGCATTGTTCCAGGTGTAGGACTTCCACGGGGAGTTGCCGTCGAAGTTGAAGGCGTGCGTGGACGTGCGCAGAGCGATGACCGGAATGCCGCGCTTAAAGGCCGCATCGAAGCGCTTCATGTCCGCGTCCCCCCAGTGCCGGAAGCGCAGCGACATCACGATCGCATCCGCAGAATCCAGCGCCGCCGGGCCGGAGACGCTGCCGCCGTTGTTCGGGTCGATGTTCCCGTCCTTGTCCACGGAGAAGAGCACCGTGCATTTGAATCCATGATGCTGACTGAGCACGCCGGCGAGCATGGGCAGCGCCTCCTCGCTGCGGTATTCTTCATCGCCGGCGATCAGGACAATGTGCTTGCCTTTGCCGGGACCTTCGCCGCCGGGGAGTTCAAGGGTCAGCGGGTCCGCAGCCTGCACAGCAGGAGCGGCAAAAACGAAGGCGGAGGACAACAGCAGGAGAGAGCGGCGGGTGATCATGGCGATAGGTGGTAAAGTTCCCCTGCCTCTGGCCGCAAAGTCCCTCCGTGACAAGTCCGGGAATGTGGAGCGCGTGCGGAGGCAGACCGCGCGCATCGGGGCTTGCAAGGCGCGCGGGCGCCGACATCTTCCGCGCTCTTTTTCACCTACTCTATGTCCGCCATCACCCCCGAGCTTCTCGAGTCCCTCGCCACGCAATCCGGCACGCCCTTCTGGCTGTATGACGCCGCCGTCATCCGCCGCCGCATTGCCGACATCAAAGGCATCACCGATGCGCCGAACCTGCAGGCGCGATTCGCCATGAAGGCCTGCCCGGCGACGAAGATCCTCCAGGAGATGGCCGCCGCGGGCATTTGGATCGACGCAGTGTCCGGCAATGAAGTCCTCCGCGCGCTCCATGCAGGGCATCCCGCCGGGCAGAACCCGCCCGTCATTTGCCTCACTGCCGACGTCTTCCGCGACAACGCCCTCGGCGTCGTCCTCGAGCACGGCGTGCTGCCGAACATCGGCTCCCCGGGCATGATCAGCCAGCTCGCCGCCGCGGGCTACAAAGGCAAGATCTCCCTGCGCGTGAATCCCGGCTTTGGCCACGGGCACGTCAACTCCTGCGACACCGGCGGCCCCAGCAGCAAGCACGGCATCTGGTATTCCGACATCGCCGAGGCCCATGCGGCGGCGAAAGCGGCCGGCTTCCCCGTCTCCATGCTCCATGCCCACATCGGCAGCGGCCCGCAGTTCGATGAACTCGTCGCCAACCTCACGCGCCTCACCGACGAGTTCGCCGCCATGCTCCCCGATTTCCCGGAACTCGAAGCCGTCAGCCTCGGCGGCGGCATCCCGCACAACTACCGCGACCCCTCCGCCACCCAGCCCATCCACCGCCTGCGCGAACTCTTCATCGCCGCCCAGCAGCGCCTCAGCCAGGCCGCCGGACGCGCGCTCCGCCTCGAGATCGAGCCCGGCCGCTACTACGTCGCCCCGTCCTGCACCCTCGTGACCCGCGTCACCGATGTGAAGCGCACCCGCGACAACGACAAAGGCAACGGCGCCACCTTCGCCATGGTCGATGCCGGGTTTGTGGACCTCGTGCGCCCCGCCATGTATGGCAGCTGGCACGGCATCAGCGTCGTGGGCCGCGAGAGCGAAGCCCCCGTTGAGTCCGTCGTCGTGGCCGGTCCGCTGTGTGAAAGCGGCGACGTCTTCACCCGCGATGATGCGGAACTCATCCAGCCCCGCCCGCTCCCTGCCGTGGCTGCCGGCGACCTCCTCGCCATCCGCGACGCCGGCGCCTACGGCTACGCCATGAGCAGCAACTACAACTCCATCGGCAAGGCCCCCCAGCTCTGGCTCGAGGAAGACGGCAGCGTCACCCAAATCTCCCGCCGCGAGACCCTCGAAGACATCCTCAAGGCCGAGACCAGCATCCCCCTCCGCTAGCATGGAAACCGGCGGCCCCGCAGACATCCGGCTCAACGGCCAGCCTCATCCCGTGCCCCCCGGCACCACCGTGGCCGCCCTCCTCGCCGCGCTCGGCATGGACGGCATCCCCGTGCTCGTGGAGCACAATAGCACCGCCCTCTTCCCGCGCGAGTTTGCCGCCACCGTCCTCCATCCGGGCGACCGCGTAGAACTCATCCGCATCACTGCCGGCGGCTGAACCCCGCCGCGGCCATGCGGGTTGCATTCCCCCTGCCCGCCTCTACCATCCATCACCACACGTATCCCCACTACCTATGAGCACTACCCCACTCGAAATCACCGCCTACGTCAAAACCTGGTGCGGCTGGAGCGAAGGCGTCCGCGCCATCATGCGCAAGTACAACCTCCCCTTTGAAGAGAAGGACATCATCAAGAACCCCGCCTTCCGCTGGGAGATGGAACAGAAGAGCGGCCAGCAGCTCAGCCCCTGCGTCATCGTCAACGGCACCATGCTCGCCGACGTCAGCGGCGAAGAGGTAGAGCGCTACCTACTGAGCAACGGCCTTGTCGCCCCCGTGGACCGCCAGGCCGACGCCCCCACCAACTCCGCCTGCAGCGACGAACAGCACGCCGCCATGGCCGCCGGGCAGACCGCCCCCGCGCCCATCCGCTTCATTCAATAACGGAACGCCCATGCACTTCCGGGCACTCTACGCCGCGCTCGCGCTCACCCTTACCACGGCCACCCTCACGGCGGCGGAATTCACCATTCCCCCCGCCACCGCCGCAAAGATCGGGCAGCGTATCTGGCAAAACGAGTGCGCCGGGAGTGTCGCCGGGCTCACCAGCTGGAACACCGGCGAAAACTTCGCCTCCCTCGGCATCGGCCACTTCATCTGGTATCCCGAAGGCGTGTTCGGGCCCTACCAGGAAAGCTTCCCCGCCCTCGTCGCCCACCTCACCGCCCGCGGCGCCCGCGTCCCCGCCTGGCTGGCCAAAGAGAAAGCCTGCCCCTGGCCCGACCGCAAAACCTTCCTCGCCGCCCAGAAATCCGGCCGCATGGAGGAACTCCGCGCCCTCCTCGCCAACACCGTCGGCCTCCAGGCAGAATTCGCCGCCCAGCGCAGCATCGCCTCCCTGCCCAAGATCCTCGGTGCCGCCGCCCGTGGCGAGCGCCCCGCCCTCACCGCCCGCTTTCACGCCCTCGCCGCCAGCGGAGCCGGCCTCTACTGCCTCATGGACTACGTGAACTTCAAAGGCGAAGGCACCAACCCCGCCGAGCGCTACAAAGGCGAAGGCTGGGGCCTCCTCCAGGTCCTCCGCGCCATGCCCAATGTCACCGCCGCGCAAGCCCCCGCCGCCTTTGCGGCCGCGGCCAGGCGCGTGCTCGACCGCCGCATCGCCCTCGCACCCAGGAACGAAAGCCGCTGGCGTGCCGGCTGGTTCAACCGCTGCGACACCTACACCCGCGGCCTCTGAGCCGCCCCCGCCGCTAACGATCCCGACGCCATGGTCCACTTCGCCCTTACCAATGGAGAGTGGGCCGCCACCGCCGCCGCCATCGTCGCCATCGGCCAGTGGCTCCTCATCCCCCGCCTCCTCGCCCAGCGCAGCAAGACGCCCAATGCCACCCTCGCCTGGCTCTGGGCCCTCCTCCTCTTCCCCGCCGTCGGCGGCTTATTGTATATGCTCATCGGCAGCGAGCGCGTCACCCGCCGCCGCCTCGCCCTCGCCCAAGCCCTCGACCAGCGCCTGAGCGAAGGCCCCTGCCCCAACGCCCCCAGCGCCGCCCCCTGTGCGCTCAACATGCCCGAGCTGGCCCGCGTCAACGGCTTTCCCCCCACCGGCGGCAACGCCGTCGATCTCCTCCCCGACGGCACCGCCTTCTTCCCCGTCCTCCTCGACGTAATCGACACCGCGCGCCACCACCTCCATCTGGAATTCTACATCTGGCGCAGCGACCGCGCCGGCCGCATGGTCCTCGCCGCCCTCACCCGCGCCGCCCAGCGCGGCGTCCGCGTCCGCATCCTTGTCGATGAAATGGGCAGCCTCACCCTCCTCCGGCGCTTCTTCGCCCCCCTGCTCAAAGCCGGCGGCACCTTCTCCTGGTTCCACACCTTCAGCCCCCGCCGCGGCCGCTTCCACCTCAACCTCCGCAACCACCGCAAACTCCTCATCGCCGACGGCACCACCGCCCTCACCGGCGGCATGAATATCGGCGACGAATACTGGGGCGGCGCCGGCACCCTCCCCTACCGCGACCTCGGCGTCCGCCTCCGCGGCCCCACCGTCACCCAACTCGCCGAAATCTTCGCCCAGGACTGGTACTTCGCCACCGGCGAAGCCCTCACCAACCCCGCCCTCTACCCCCACGTCCCCCCCGCCGGCGACGTCGCCACCCAGGTCGTCCCCGGCGCTCCGGATAATGAAGTGGACGAAATCCAGCTCACCACCCTCGCCCTCATTCACCGCGCCACCCGGCAGATCCGGCTCATGACCCCCTACTTCGTCCCCGAGCCCCCACTCCTCGCCGCCCTCCAACTCGCCGCCATGCGCGGCGTCGATGTCGCCCTCCTCGTCCCCGAGAAATGCGACCACTTCTACCTCACCCACGTCATGCGCAGCTACTACCACGACCTCCTCCCCCACGGCGTGCGCATTTTCGAATACCAGCCCCGCATGCTCCACGCCAAAGTCCTCACCGTGGACGGCCTCCACACCATGACCGGCAGCGCCAACCTCGACATCCGCTCGCTGCGCATCAACTTCGAACTCAACGTCCTCCTCGCCAGCCCCGCCACCACCGCCATGGTGGACCGCATCTTCGACGGCAACGCCGCCGACGCCCACCCCGTCCTCCCCGCCGAATTCGACCGCCGCCCCTTCCGCCACAAAATGGCCGAAGCCCTCTTCCGCCCCATCGCCCCGCTGCTGTAGAGGCTCTGTTCGGAACTGGGCGCGCTTCTTCCGAGGCTCCCGGCCGGGCGGGCCGAAAGATGGTGGCGGCAGCCGAGCACCAGGATTCTCGAGATCACCACAACCTGCCCGTCCCGGAGGGGCGCAAGATCGCGCCGGGGAGATTCTCCCGCCCCTCCGGGGCGGGGGCATGGAGGAGGCGGTTATCCGGTGGTTCCGCTCGCAGACTCGCTGCACCACCGTCTACCGTCGCACGTCCCTCCGGGACAAAGTTACAGATGCCGTACCCGTGAATGTAACCGACCCGCGGGCCCTGGAACACACCCTCAAGGACCTCGCGCCCGGCACCGTCATCCGCGTGTCCATCGTCCCCATGAACGACAGCGGCGCCGGCCCCACCTCGGCCACCGTGGAGTTGACCGTCTGACGCCCCTGCCACGCACGCATTCCAATTCCAGGCCCCAGCCCAGCCCCGCCGGCGGGCCGGGCGGGAGAAACTCGCGCATTTCTGCACTTGCCTGTGCAGGGGGGCGCATACAATCGCCCACACACGCGGCGCATGGAACGCATCCGGATCGACTTTTCCCCCAGCTCAGGCACTCCCGAGGAGTGGAATGATGCCTATGCGCGACTGGCCGACTATTTCCGCGCGCACCGCATTCACAGCCGGGTGCACCGGACGTATCTCATCCTGGAAACACTAGACCGGGCCGCTGAGACGCACCCGCGGCACCCGGGGGTCTCACCCACGGAGGTGGCCATCCACGAGGCGCGCCGCATGCACCGGGCATGGCTGCGCACCATCATCGGCGACCTCAATGTGCCGGAGGCTCGGCTGGATGCGAACGGACGGCTGGCATTTCTGCTGTGCGACGGGCCTAACCGCTATCCGGATTACTTCATCGGCGATAGGGAGGCGCCGGCGGAACTCATGGAGTCCATGCGCAAGCCGATCGAGCAGAGCGGCCCGGACCTCGCCTTCTCCAGCATGGTGCCGCGGCCTATCGACCTGGGGCCAATGGCGGAAAAAGAGAATGAGGAGAGCGGGCTCTTTGACCGCAACCCGCTGCTGCGCTATTTCACGCTGCTCATCTTCACGGGTCTGGTGCTGTGGGGCCTTTATGTCATCACGAAATGAGCGCGCCGGCAAATAACATTCCCCACTACACTCCGGGCAGGGTGCGCAAGCGGCGCTCCACATTCTTCACGCTGGTACTGGTGACGCTGATCTCGGGCATCTGGCTGCTGGCGGATTCGCTGGGGCGCGAGGGGCTCCATCCGCTGGAGACGGCGATGCTGGTGGTGTTCGCGCCGCTGTTCTATCAGTTGAGCGTGGGGTTCTGGACGGCGGTGATCGGGCTCTATGTCTCGGGCCGCCGCACGCGGGACCCGCTGAACCTCGCGCATTCCCTGACCGATGCGGAGCGGGATGCGAAGCTGACAGCGACCACGGCGATCATCATGCCGGTGTATAATGAGGACGTGAGCCGGGTCTTCGAGGGGCTGCGGGCGATTTATCAGTCGCTGGCGGAAAAGGGGCTGCTGGAGAATTTCGACTTCTTCGTGCTCAGTGACTCGGACAATCCAAACAAGTGGGTGGAGGAGGAACTGGCGTGGCTGGAACTGTGCCGCCAGATCAATGGCTTTGGCCGGATTTTCTACCGGAAGCGGCGAAAGCCGATCAACCGGAAGAGCGGGAATGTCTCGGACTTCTGCCGCCGCTGGGGCAAGCGCTACCGCTACATGCTGGTGCTGGATGCGGACAGCATCATGGGCGGGGAACTGCTGGGGAATATGGTACGGCTGATGGAGAAGCATCCGGCCATCGGCATGATCCAGACGGCGCCGCGGGTCTTCGGCGCGGAGACGATGTTCGGCCGCGTGATGCAGTTTGCCCACGCGGTGTATGGCGAGCCGTTCATGGCGGGGCTGAACTATCTGGCGATGGGGAATGCGACGTTCTGGGGCCACAATGCGATCATCCGCCTCGCGCCGTTCATTGAGGACTGCGCGCTGCCGGAACTGCCCGGCCGGGAGCCGTTCGGCGGACACATTCTGAGCCACGACTTTGTAGAGTCCGCGCTCATGCAGAAGGCGGGTTATCATGTGTGGCTGCTGCCGGTGGCGGAGGGCAGCTATGAAGAGGGCCCACCCGCGCTGCTGGACACGCTGAAGCGCGACCGCCGCTGGTGTCAGGGCAATATGCAGCACATCAAGCTGCTCTTTGCCAAAGGCTGGCATCCGCTGGCCCGGCTGAACTTCTTCCACGGCATCCTAAGCTACCTCGCCTCGCCGCTGTGGCTCATCTTTCTGGTGCTGGCCACCATCCTCGCAGGGCTGCCAGGGGCGATGTCGCTGGATGTGCGCAGCGGGAGCTACTCGGGCCTCGTGCTGCTGGTGCTGACACTGGGGCTGCTCTTCGTGCCGAAGTTCCTCATCCTCTTCCGCCAGATGCGGCGGCCGGATATCGCGCGGCAGTTCCACTCACCGCGCGCGCTGCTCGGCTCGGTGGTCATCGACACGGTGTTCTTCTCCATCCTCGCGCCCATCCTCATGCTCTTTCACAGCAAGTTCGTCGTCTATACCCTGCTGGGCCGCGGCGTGCGCTGGGCGGAGCAGCGCCGTAAGTCGGACGGCACTGTGGACTGGCAGGAGAGCATCATGAATTTCACGGGCGTAACGCTCTTTGCCGTGCTGTGGGGCGCGGTGGCCTTGTGGCAGTCGCCCATGTTCTTCGCATGGATCAGCCCGGTGCTCATCGGCATCGCGCTGTCCATCCCCTTCAGCATCGTAAGCGCCGGCCTGCGCAGCGGGAAAAAGCGCGGCCTCTTCTCTACGCTGGAGGAACTGGACCCGCCAAAGGTGCTCACCGATCTCCAAAGCCACCTCTCCAAAGCGCACGAACGCTCCGTGCCGCTGCCCGCCCTCGCCAAGAACTATGGCCTGCTCCAGGCAGCGCTCGATCCCTACGTGAATGCCCTGCACGTGAGCCTGCTGCGCCAGCGCCAGCGCGTGACACCGGAGAGCCGCAACTACCTCGACAAGCTCCGGAAGCGCGTCGCGAAGGAGGGCCCGGACTCGCTAACCAAGCGCGAACTCAGCGCACTCATGTATGACCCTGACATGATGCTGCGCCTGCACTACGACCTCTGGTCCGGCAGCGGCGAAGGCCTCGCCGACTGGTGGGAGAATGCCATCAAGCAATACAACATCCTCACCCGCGAGCCTGTCACCGCGCTCTACCGCTAACCGCCGCGGCCGCCCCCCCACCTTCATGAAGTGCCATCTGCCAAACCACCCCACGCAGCTCTATCTCATCCGTCACGGCGAAGTGGATGAGGCCTATCACAAAGTCTTCGGCGGCTCGCGCATTGATATGGGCCTCTCGCCCGTGGGCCTGGAGCACGGTGAAGCCCTCGCCCGCTGGATGACCGGCAGCAAACTGGACGCCATCTACGCCAGCCCCATGAAGCGGGTGGCGCAGACCATCGCCCCGCTGGCCGCCCGGCGCTCGCTCACGCCCCTCATTCTGCCTGACCTGCGCGAAGTCGATTTCGGCGACTGGACCGGGCTCCGCTGGGAAGGCGTGAAGGAGAAATTCGGCGTCAGCGCCTTCGACTGGCTGGAAACGCTGGACGCCGCGGGCATCCCGAACGGCGAGTCGGCCGCCACGCTCATTCAGCGCGTGCTGCCCTGCCTGCAGCAAATCCTCACAGACAATCCGCACCGCAGCGTGGCTGTGGCCTGCCACGGCGGCATCATCCGCGTCATTCTCTCGATCCTGTTCGACCTCCCGCTCTCACGCATGGCGCATTTCAATATCGAATACGGCAGCGTCACGGTGGTGGAAATCCAGCCGGAGAAGAAGCACGGCGTGGAGATTGAGTTGCTGAACTTCTGCCCGCTGCGCGACGGCTTCCGCTGAGCCGGAGCCGCTCTGCACCGCGCGGCGCATCTCCCTTGTGCCGGGGGAATCCGCAACCATAGTGCGCGCCCCTGCCCGCCCCGGGCCGGATTCGCATTTACCATGGAAGACTTCCCTCTCGTTCAGTTTGGCCTCGCCGGGCTCGGCAATGTCGGTGCCGGTGTTTACAAAAACCTGCAGAAGAACGGCGAACTCATCGCCAGCCGCAGCGGCCTGCGCCTTGCCGCAAAACGCATCGCCGTGCGCGACATCGCCAAACACACGGCCGCCGGCGTCCCGGCGGAACTGCTCACCACAGACTGGCGCGAACTGGTGGCGGATCCTGAGATCAAGGTCATCGTGGAACTCATCGGCGGCACCACCGAGGCCTACGATCTCGTGAAGACCGCGCTGCAGGCGCGCAAAGCGGTCGTCACCGGCAACAAAGCGCTGCTCGCCGAGCGCGGGCGCGAACTCGTGGCGCTCGCCGAGCAGGAGGATGTGCCGCTTTACTTCGAAGCCGCAGTCGCCGGGGGCATCCCGATCATCAAAGCCGTCCGCGAAGCGCTCATCGGCAATAACATTCTCGCCATCTACAGCATCATCAACGGGACGACGAACTACATTCTCTCCCGCATGAGCGATGCCGGGCTCAGCTACGAAGCCGCTCTTGGAGAAGCCCAGCAGCTCGGCTATGCCGAGGCGGACCCCACGCTCGACGTCACCGGCTGGGACGCAGGACACAAGGCCATCGTGCTCGCCTGGCTCAGCTACGGAAGCTGGGTAAAGCCGGAGCAGATCCACGTGGAGGGCATCGCACACATCACGCAGTCGGACCTCCAATTTGCCCGCGGCATGGGCTACGCCATCAAGCTGCTCGCTGTCATCCGCCTGGATTCCTCCAACAACATCGAAGTGCGTGTGCAGCCGTGCCTCGTGAGCCGCAGCAGTATCCTCGCGCACATTTCCGGCGTCATGAATGCCGTGGCGGTCTATGGCGACATCGTGGGAGAAACGCTCTTCTATGGCAGCGGTGCCGGTCAGGATGCCACGAGCAGTTCGGTGCTCAGTGACCTCGTGGATGCCGCAGACAACCTGACGAACGAAGCCGGTGTGAATCACGGCTTTGTGCCGCAGGGCCAGTATGGCGCGACGCTGCCCGTGGACGACACGGTCTCCAGCTACTACCTGCGCCTCCACGTGGACGACCGCCCGGGCGTGGTCGCCTCCATCGCCGGCATCCTCGCGGAGCACAGTATCGGCATTCTCTCCATGAGCCAGCCGGAAGTCGCCGCCAGCGCCACGGCCGCGGACCTCATGCTCATGCTGCACAAGGCCCCATTCGGCCAAATGAAGGCCGCCCGCGACACCATCGCGGGCCTGGATTGCGTCATCGCGCCTCCAGTGCTGCTGCGTGTGGAGTCCCTGCCCGGGCGCAAGTCCTGAAACCGCTGCGGCGGCGGGCAAGGGAAGAATTCCGCTTTACCGGAATCACCATCCTATTTATCGGAAACCATGAGTTCCTCTTCCTACGCCAGCCGCCACCTTGGGGCCGATGAACAGACCATCTCCGAAATGGCCGCTGTGTGTGGCTACGCCTCGCTCGAAGCCCTCGTCGCAGCCACCGTGCCCGCGGCCATCCGCGCGCCCAGGCCGCTGAATCTCCCTCCGACGCTCGATGAACAGGAAGCACTGGCGGAACTCCGCGGCATCGTCGGGAAGAACCGCGTGCTGAAGTCCTTCATCGGTCAAGGCTACTACGGCACGGTGACACCGCCGGTGGTCCTGCGGAATATCTTTGAGAACCCCGCGTGGTACACGGCCTACACACCTTATCAGGCCGAGATCAGTCAGGGCCGGCTGGAGGCGCTGCTCAATTTCCAGACCATGGTCTGCGAACTCACCGCGCTGCCCGTGGCCAATGCCTCGCTCCTCGACGAAGGCAGCGCCGCCGCGGAAGCCGTCGCACTCTGTCAGGGAAGCGCCAAAGTGAAGAACCCGCGCCGCATCGTGGTGGATGACCGCGTCTTCCCGCAGATACTGGAAGTCATCCGCACCCGCTGTGAACCGCACGGCATCGAAGTCACCGTCGCCAATGCGGAAGGCGTCACCCTCACGCCGGAGGACGGCATATTCGCCGTCGTCGTGCAGTATCCGTCCGGCGATGGCAGCATCACCGACTGGCGGCCGCTCATTGAGACATGGCACGTGCAGGGCGCGCTAGTCATCATGATCGCCGACCTCCTCGCGCTAACGCTGCAGGTTCCACCCGGCGAAATGGGCGCGGACGTCGCCGTGGGCAACACGCAGCGCTTCGGCGTTCCCATGGGCGGCGGCGGTCCGCACGCGGCCTACATGGCCGTGAAGGACGAACTGAAACGCAAGCTACCCGGCCGCCTCATCGGTGTCAGCGTGGACAGCCACGGCGCGCCCGCCATGCGCCTCAGCCTGCAAACCCGCGAGCAGCACATCCGCCGCGACAAGGCCACCAGCAACATCTGCACCGCGCAGGTGCTCCTCGCCGTTATGGCCGGCATGTATGCCGTGTGGCACGGGCCAGAAGGATTGAAGAAAATCGCGAAGCGCATCCACGACCACACCGCCACCCTTGCGGCAGCGCTCAAAGCCGCAGGCCTCACGGTGAACGAGACCTGCTTCGACACCCTCACCGTTTCCGTCCCCGGCCAAGCCTCAGAACTTCTCACCGCCACAGCCGCGCAAGGCTACAACGTCCGCCCCATCGACGCCGATCGCATCGCCATCTCCTGCGATGAACTGACCACTGCCGCCGACATCAAAGCTCTCGCTGCGATCTTCGCACCCGGCCAGATCATCACGCCCCAGTCTCAAGCTGCAACTCCCCTGCCCCGCACCAGCGCCTACCTCACCCAAGAAGTCTTCCACCGCTACCACACCGAGCACGAACTCCTCCGCTACATCCACCGGCTCGCATCGAAGGACCTCACGCTGTGCGACAGCATGATCCCGCTCGGCTCGTGCACCATGAAACTGAATGCCACCTCCGTCATGATCCCCGTGACGTGGCCGGAAATCAGCGCGCTCCATCCTTTCGCTCCCGCCGACCAGCGCGCCGGCACGGATGAAATGATCGCGAAACTCGAAGCATGGCTCGCCGAGATCACCGGATTCGCCGCTGTCAGCGTCGCGCCCAACGGCGGCAGTCAGGGAGAGTTCGCCGGCCTGCTCGCCATCCGCGGATGGCACGCCAGCCGCGGCGATTCCCACCGCAACGTCTGCCTCATTCCCCTCAGCGCCCACGGCACCAATCCCGCCAGCGCCGTCATGGCAGGCATGAAAGTCGTGCCCGTGAAGTGCGACGCCTCCGGTAACATCGACATCGAAGACCTCCGCGCCCGCGCCGTGGAAAATCGGGAAAATCTCGCCGCGCTCATGATCACCTACCCCAGCACGCACGGCGTGTTCGAGGAAGGCATCCGCGACATCTGCGACATCATCCACCAGCACGGCGGCCAGGTTTATATGGACGGCGCGAACATGAACGCCCAGGTCGGCCTCACCAGCCCGGGACTCATCGGTGCCGACGTCTGTCACCTCAATCTGCACAAGACCTTCTGCATTCCCCACGGCGGCGGCGGCCCTGGAGTCGGTCCCGTCTGCGTCGCCGCGCACCTCGCGCCGTTCATCCCCGGGCTCGGCAGCGTCGGCCCCGTCGTCAGTGCCCCGCATGGCAGCATGAGCATCAACGCCATTCCCTGGATGTACATCCGCATGATGGGCAGCGCCGGACTCACCGCCGCCACCGCCGTCGCCATCCTCAATGCCAACTACATCGCCCGCCGCCTCGAGCCGTATTTCCCTGTGCTCTACAAAGGCACCAACGGCCTCGTCGCCCACGAATGCATCATCGATGTGCGCCCGTTCAAAGACACCGCCGGCGTCAGCGTCGAAGACGTCGCCAAGCGCCTCATTGATTACGGCTACCACGCCCCCACCATGAGCTGGCCCGTCGCCGGCACCCTCATGATCGAGCCTACGGAAAGCGAAAGCCGCGCCGAACTCGACCGCTTCTGCGACGCCCTCATCAGCATCCACGGCGAGATCGAAGCCATCGCCGCCGGCCGCCTCGACCGCGACTCCAATCCCCTCCGCCACGCCCCCCACACCGCCGCCTGCCTGCTCACCACTGACTGGTCCCGCCCCTACACCCGCGAACAAGCCGCCTACCCCGACAAAGCCAGCCGCCACAACAAATACTGGCCCCCCATCGGCCGAGTGGACAACGTCCACGGCGACAAACACCTCCTCTGCACCTGCGACAGCGTGGAGGCGTACACGCGGGGGTGATTCGAATTCACATTCGACGTGCGATTTAGTATCCTGCCAGCGGTTTCAGGTGCTAAAATGGATACTCATAAAACCAATCCTCCAATTAAGCCACAATCAGACCCCAGTTGTGTGCGTTCATTGCGCGGCGAAAATTATTTTCAGGGGCGCAGCGGGAATTGGCAGGGGCATCAGGGATAAATGGGGCAGAGATCAGGCATGTAAGAACTGAAACTTGAGCAATTTTATGGCCAATCGCTTGGGCTGGCAGCCCTGTGGCGGGGTGGCCCATGTGGTGATCGACGGCGGGCGCAAAGAGGTGAGAATCCGGGTCGAGTGCACATCCGGAGAGGCATAGCTGGATCCAGATACGCGACAGAGAGCGCCGGTCAAAGACAGGCAGGAGCGGACGTGGAGGCATCTCGACACCTGTGAGTATCAAACAGTCATCAGCGCACGCGTGCCCCGGGTGGTGCTCAGCGACGGGCGCACCATGACGGTGCGGGTGCCCTGGGCGGAAGCGGAGGGACGCTTCACCAAACGTTTTAAGAGCCGCGTCATCGCGCTTTTGGAGCAGTGCCGCACGATGCGGGGCGCGGCGCGGCTGAGCGACGATCAGGTCGAGGGAGTGACGCACCGGGCCGTGGCCATTGACATGTGGCCGGCATACATCGGTGCTGTCCAGGAGGTGCTGCCCGCGGCGGACATTGTGTT
>Ga0315905_10003271_pt1 | contig 16759 bp, 9 predicted proteins | sample LakEriMetagenome_5_FD_203522 | JGI IMG/M metagenome (GOLD analysis project Ga0315905, IMG submission 203522) | Freshwater fungal communities from buoy surface, Lake Erie, Ohio, United States - Buoy 4 MA121 | ecosystem: Environmental > Aquatic > Freshwater > Lake | place: USA: Lake Erie, Ohio... | reverse complement strand
TGTTTCTTTTCTTATCCTGATCTAATGTCAACTCCAGCCCTACCCGGATATAGTTTCTCGAGTTGTCTCGGACTTGGTGCTTTTGGTGCCGTGTGGAAGGCCGTTTGGAGCGAGGAATTTGAATGCGCGGTGAAAGTGCTGACTCCCGGGGCGTGGCATCCGCATTATCTCAGCTGGTGTCTGGAGCGCCTGCGCCGCGAGGGGGATCATCCCGGGCTGGTGCGGGTTTACAGTTATGACCTGACGAATGACCCGCCGCACCTGAGCATGGCGCTGCTGCCTGAGGGCACCATGACGCTCGACCAGCTGGCCGGGCGTCTGCCGGCCCGCGAAGCCTGGGTGCTGCTGGACAGTCTGGCGGCCACGCTGGGCTGGCTGCACGGCGAGGGCATCGTGCATACCGGGCTGACGGCGGGGAATGTCTTTGTGTGCTCCGGCCCGACGGGTGAGCCCGCGGTGCTGGTGAGCGATGTGGGGCAGGGCTGGCTTTCCGAGGCGCCGGTAAAGCGCCTGCATCATCAGCTGGGTTACATCGCCCCCGAGCACTGGCGCGCGGCGACCAAACTGCTCCAGGAAGGCCGGGCGCAGCCGCGCGATGTGTATGCCTTCGGTGTGATTGCCTGGCGTCTGCTTACTGGCGGCTGGCCGCGGGGGGAAAAGGTGTTCAATGCGATACTCGCCAGCCCGGGAGAGGAAATTAAGCTGCAGCCCGCGGCTTTTGGTGACTGGCTGGAGAAAGAATCCGAACTCACCTGGCCCAGTGAAGCCGTCTCCCAGGAGGAAGCCGCCCGGCGTGCGGTGGTCGAGCAGTGTCTTTCCTGTGATCCGGCCGTGCGTCATGCCAACATGAATGCCTTGCTGGAAGTGCTGAAAGCGAGCCCGCTGCCTCCGCCGGCAGTGGCGGCCCCGGTCGAGAACTGGGATGAGTGGGCAGTGAAGGCGAAGGAGTTGAAGGGCGACAAGTTCACCGAAGCGACCGTGCGCGGTGAAGCGGGCGAGGACAAAGTTTCCACAGGAGACGCTTTCGCCGAAGGAGCCGGGGCACCGCGGAAGCGCCGGTTTTCCCTTTCCCTGCCCGGGCTCAGCCTGCGGCTGCAGCGCAACCGTGAGGACGCGGCCCCGTTTTGGCGCCCGCTCCTGGGATCAGCCACTGCGGGCTTTGCCATTCTTGCCGCGGTGGGCACCGGGGCTTATGCCTTCAAGGAACGCAGCGCCCGCATCACCGCGGTGAGCGACCTGCGGGCCACGCAAGCGGCGCTGGAGGAATTGCAGACCCGCATTCCGAGGGTGGAAACTGATGCCGCCAATGCCCGCAGCGAAGCCGCTGCCGCCAAAGCCGAGCAGGCCGCGGCCGCCCGTCATGCCTGCGAGGAACTCCTCAGCAAAGTCCTCTCGACACAGCCCGTCGCGGACGATGATCTGCCGGCGTGGCGCGCAGCCGTTACCGCTGTCGCGGAGCAGTGCAGCACCGTGCTGGAAAACGCGCCCGCTGATGCTACCGGAATGGAGGCGCGCTGGCAGCTGGCTCAGCTCAAATATTCACTCGGTGCCGAAAACGACGCCCTCACGGTGCTGGAAAAACTGAACCGCGATCTGGAAGCCGCCGCCATTGCTGCGGCCGGTGATTTCCCGGCGGAAATGATCCGTCTCACCGGCCGGGTGGAGTCGCTCACCGGCCGCATCCTGATTTCCCAGCAGCGTACCGAAGACGCCATGCCTCATCTGCGCAAAGCGTCCGATTTCCTCGAAAAGTGGGTCGCGGCCAATGCCCTGGACCGCGAGACCGCCCGCAGCTACGCGCACAATCTTCTTCTTGAGGCCCGCGGGCTCGCTCTGCGCGGTCAGCCCGAACCCTCCCGTGCCGCGCTGATGAAGATCGAAGGTCTCGTGGCGAAGCCAGAGGAGGCGGATTTCAAACCCGAGGACGCCTTCTTGCTCGCCGATGCTCAGTTTGAACTCGGCCGCCTTGATGCCATGCAGACGGCACTGCCCGAGCCCGGCAAGGAAGCGGAGGGTTCGCCGTTCGATACTGCCATTGCCCGCTACACCGACGGCCTCAAACTGCTCCTCGACTACGACAGCGCAAACAAGAAGTCCGTCCCCTGCCGGGCGCGCATGGCGAAGGCCTACTACGAGATGGGCCTGCTTTTTGCCCGTGGCGGCAATGCCATGGACGCCAGCGTTGCCTACAAGGAAACCGTGCAGCTCTACACAGAACTCATGCGCGAAAAGCCGGAGGACGTAAACTTCACCCTCGAACTCGCGGCCGTTTATAACGATGCCGCCATTCTCATCCGGAATACCGAGAAGAATGCCGCCGGGATCAAAGAGGCGCTGACCTACCAGGATTTCAGCGTCCTCTTCCTGCAGAATCTCAACGAATCGAACCCGCTGGATAACCGCATTCGCAAGCTTCTCTCTGCATCTCTGGTGCTGAACGGGGATCTCCTGGAAGCCTCCGGAGCGACCGGCAAGGCACTCGAACGCTACAACCAGGCCGTGGCCATCAGCGGGGATCTCCTTGCGGACAACTCCCTCTCGGAAGGCGACCGCCGCGACTGCCGGCGCATCTCCGCCCGCGGCTGGACCGGGGCTGCCGGTCTGCACGAGAAAGCCGGCCGCCGCGACGATACCGTCTCGGCGCTCACCAAGGCCTACGCCGACTGGGAATTCTCACCGGTCGAAGATCCCGCCGACCAGAAGAAAATGGTGTGGGTCAAAGAGAAGCTCGACAAGCTCAAGCCGCGCTGATTGCCGTGCGGCGAAGGGCTGTTAGGCTGCGGTGGGCTTACTCCACCGAATTCTCCAGCGTCCCGATGCCGTCGATGGTGATCCGAATGATGTCGCCGTGCGTCAGTGTCCACTTTCCAGGAGGCACGAGGCCGGTGCCGGTGAGGAGCAGCGCTCCGGCGGGGAATTCATTGTCGCGGAACAGCCAGCCGGCGAGTTCATCGAAGCCGCGCTTGAGCTGACCAACAGCCGTGCTGCCCTCGAACGCCATCGCAGCGCCGCGCTGGATGGAGAGATGAATGCCCGTTTCCGGCGGCAGCGAATCCGTTAGGAGCAGACAGGGGCCGATGGAGCATGAGCCGCGATAGACCTTGGCCTGGGGCAGATAGAGCGGGTTCTCGCCTTCGATGTCGCGGGAACTCATGTCATTCCCGATGGTGAAACCGAAGACGCGCCCTGCGGCGTTGATGGCGAGCGTCAGTTCCGGCTCCGGCACACTCCAGGTGGCGTCTTCGCGGATGCGCACTCCCGCCCGGTGGCCACGCGCCCGGGCAGCGGTGGCCTTGAAAAACAACTCCGGCCGCGGGGCCTCGTAAACCATGTCGTAGAATGCCGACGCCCCGGCGTCCTTCGATTCATCCATCCGCGCCACGCGGCTGCGAAAATAAGTGACGCCCGCGGCCCAGATTTCCTGTGACTCCACGGGCGGCTGCATGGCTTCCTCCGGTGCGGGCAGCGGCACCGGCACGCCGGCGCTCATGGCCGAACGCACGAGCGCCACAGGATCGTCTGCGGTGAACAGTTGATCGGGGGTGAGTCCGGAAAGCCGCACAGCGCGGCCGTTTTCCACTGCGGTGAACTGTTGGTGCTGCCAGTAGAGATGCATGGTGCTGCCCATTAGCGGGAATCAGCACTTTGCCACGCGGAAAATGCGAATGCGCGGCCCTTATTTCGGGAGCAGCGAGAGATACTTTTGCCAGCCGGTCTCCACGGCCTTTTCCTTCTCCGGGAGCTGTGGCTCAGCGGTCGCGAGTTCCTTGCGGGCTTCTTCAAGACGCGTGGTGGCGAGGGCGATCTTCTTGTCGATCTTCGGCAACTCCTCCGCAGCGGGCGGTGGGGGCGCCGCTTTGGAATCGGTGAGCGCTTTGATCTCGCCTTCCAGCGCCGGAATTTCGGCTTTCAGGTCTTCGACCTTATCCTTCAGCGCCGCAAGTTCGTCCTTCATGGTCATCACGCCCTTGTTCTCGCGGGCGGCCTGCCAGTATTGCAGATTGCGCTGAGGGCCGGCCACCGCTGCGGCTGCGGCATCAATCATCGGCTTCGCATCGGCGACGGCTTTCTCGGTTTCCTGAATCTTCTGTTCCTTCTCCGGCATGGTTTTCGCGATCTCCTCCATCTTCGCGATCATACCGGCGGCTTCCTGCTCGTGCTGTTGAATGGCCTGCTGTTTTGCGGCCAGTTCCGCCTCCACTTTCGCAATGGTGGCCGTGAGCGTCTTCACTTTGTTTTCGAGCACGGCTTTTGTCAGGGCGTTGAGCGACTGCTCGGCTTCACCGGCCTGCCTGATCGCCTCCTGCACGCCGGGTGGCATGGCGCCACCTGGGGCGGCTCCCGCTGCAGGCGGTGCTGTGAGCGTGGTCAGTTGTTGTTTCGTGGCTTCCATGCCGGCGGCGAACTCCTGCTTCGTTTGGCGCATTTTGGCGACTTCCGCCTTGATCGCTTCCGCCCCCTTCGCCCTGGCGGCAGCGGCGGCTTCCATGTCTGCCATCGCTTTCTTCGCGGTTTCCATATCGGCCTTGGCAGCGGCCATCATCTGCTCTTTCTCCGCTACAGCGGCTTTGGCTTTTTCCACTTCCGCCTGTTTGGCCGCGATCTCTTTGTTGATGGCGTCCAGCCGGGTGTCGATGGCTGGCGGGTTGTAAACCAGTTCGCCCAGTGGATTTCCGTCCTTGGCGGCGTCCCAGACTTTGATGTCTCCGGCGGAGGTGCCGGTGACGATGGTCTTGCCCTCGTGAGTGAAGGTGGTGCGCAGCGTCATGGCGCCGGCGGCGGGCACCCAGTCGCGCACCTGCGCGCCATTGCCGTCCCAAATGCGCACGTGGCCATCGCGTCCTCCGCTGGCCATGAGGCCATCCGGGGCAAAATGTAGGGCGAGCACGCCACCATGGGACGCCTGCTTCTTCACCTGGCCGCCGTTCTGCATTTCCCACCAGATCCAGTTTCCGTCTTCACTGCCGGAGGCCACGAGATTGCTGTCTCCCCGCCAGGCGATGGCGGCGATCATTTTCTCGTGCCCCTTGAGGTTGTAGAACTCGCCGCCGGTGGCGGTTTCCCACACGTAGAGGCCGCCGTTGCGGTCGCCGGTGGCCAGCAGGACGCCGTCCGGGCTGAAGGCAACGCTGGTCACCCAGTCGGTGTGCTTCTTGATCTCCACGAGCTTTTGGCCGGTGGCGGTATCGTAAATTTTGACGCGCTTCTCGCGGGTGCCGATGGCGATCTTCTTGTAGTCGGGCGTGATGTCGGCGGCGGGGATGGATTCGAATTCCTCACCGAGCGTGATGACACGCTTGCCGGTCTTCACATCCCAGACGGCGACGACGCCTTTCTTGCCGCCGATGCCACCGCTGGCCAGTACGAGCGCGCCATTGCGGGTAAAGCTGACGCTTTCCGGGAATCCACCTTCGGGGAAGGGAAGCACGCCCAGCAGTGACTGGTTTTCGGAATGATAAAGCAGGACCTGCTTCGCTGCTCCAATGGCCACGAGCGGCGCCCACGGGCTGTGGGCCATCGCGGTGACCGCATTCGGCCGCGGCGGTGCCACGACGGGATCCAGCAACAGGTGTTCGGGCATCGCGGCCGGGCCATCCGGCTTGCCGCTGTCCGCACCCGCAGCCATCGCGAAGTCCGCTTTCTTCTTCACCTTCGCGCTGGAACTCGCGGTGTCGAGCAGGCCGCCAGCGATCCACTTGGCGATGACGTCGATTTCATTCTGCGGGAGCTTGTCGCTCTTGGGCGGCATGTAGGGCTCCGCCGCGTGGGTGATGACTTTGAAGAACTGACTGGCTGCGGCATCGCCGGGCTCCAGGTTCACCCCGCCGCTGCCCCCGGCCATGGTGGCCCCATAGGTGCTGAGGTCGAGACCGCCTTTTTTCTTCTCCGCATTGTGACAGTTAAGGCACCGGTTTTCCAGTATGGGCTTAACGTGGTCCTGATAGGTGACTTTATCCTGAGCACCGGCGATACCGGTGAGGAGGGTGAAAAGCGCAAGGCTCCGGCTGGTCATAGGCTGGATGGTGGTTGGGTGCAGACGGGCACGGTGGGGCCATGTCCGGGTGGATTGGTCCCAAACGGACGGCAAAGCGCCCGTTTTTCAAGCGTTCGGAACACCCGCAGTCAGGGAGTCCCGGCTTTCACTACCCAGACAGCGTCCGCATGGAGATTGCCGTCGGCGCCTTCGCTGGTGATCACCACTTTCTGCGGCTCGCCGGCCTTCAGCGTGAAGGTGCCGAGCGACTGGAATCCCTGCGGGCCCCCGGGCGTCTGTTTCAGGTTGAGCCGCTGTGACTTGCCATTCACGGAAACGGCGGCGTTGGAGGCGCGGTTCTCATGCGGTTGCCAGGCAAAGCGCACGTCGTAGTCGCCATCGGCTGGCACCGCGAAGACGAACTCAGCCACGGCTCCGGAATTGGGCGCGGCATAGCGGTAGCCTTCGCCGATGAAGCCTTTGAGGCCGTCGCCTTTTGTCCACGGGCCGGTGAGCTTCGCCTTGCCGTCATCCACAACAATACCGGCCAGTTTCACCGGCGGGCTCGGCGGCCCGTATTTCCCGGGGCCGTAGGTCGTCGGGGTCTTCGCTCCCGGCGGCACCACCAGCGGCGCGCCAATACTCTCGCGGCGGGCGATCCCCGGCTGACGCCACAGATCCTTCAGCTCCTCGAGGTGACTCTGATACACCCCGCGTGGCGTGGTCTTGTTTTTCACCGCGACGTAGGCGGCCTTGCCGACCACTTCACCCATCATGCCGCAGGTGCGCATCACACGGACGGTGCCCAGGGCTTCGTGCGTGACACTGATGCAGCGCCCGGCCATGAAGAGATTGTCCACGTCTTTGGAGTAAAAGCAGCGGTAGGGAACCGGATAGCCATTCTGCCGGTCCACATGCTTGCCAAACGCAGCGCGGCTGATGAAGGGATTGTCCGGGAACTTTTTGGCATACTGTTCCTTTGGATAGTGCAGGTCGATGTCCCAGGTGGTGGGCACGCAGGCGTCGGGAAACTCACGCTTCTCCACAATATCCTTTTCCGTGAGGACGATGTCGCCGGTGAGCAGGCGGCTCTCGCGGGTGCCGCCGATCGCCGCCACCCAGGCGAGCCGGGCATTGGCATAGTCCGCTTTCTTCTCACCGTGCTTCATGGCCGAAAAGGCCCCAAAGACGGCGCGGAGGTTCCAGTCGCGGATGAGTTCCAGCTCGTTGATCGCGTGCTTGTCGAATCCAGATTCCCAGAACCACTCGCCTTTGTGGAAGTTACCGTCTTCCGCTTTTTTCGTGGGCGGGAAATCACCCCACTCCAGCGGCAGCGCCCATGGGGTGGCCGGCCATGACACCGGCTGCGCCTCCTCCTGCCAGCTCCACATATTGCTCATGCCCATGCGGCCTTTCTCCTCCATGGTGTAGGCCGCGCCGGTCAGTGCGCCGATGGTGCCGTGGCCCGTGCAGTCGGCGAAGAACTTTGCGCGGAATTTGATTTCGCCGCCGCTGCGGGTGTCGAGCGCGGTGACGCTGCGGATCACCTTCGCGCCGGAGGCCGCATCCGCGCCCATTTCCACAGCGATGGCGTGATGATGCAGCCGCAGGTCGATGTTCTTTTCTGCGCGGACGATCTCATCCTTTTTGGCGTCGCCGAATTCCTGAATGGTGCCGGGGGAATTGGTGGCGCGGTCGGCAAATTCCTCCACGATCTCACCCAACTGCGGATACGGCCCGCGGCGGGTGCCGCCCATGGCCCAGACCTGAATTTCGCTGCTGCCGTTGCCGCCGAGTACCGGGCGGTTTTGCAGCAGCGCGACCTTCAATCCCTGCCGGGCACCGGAAATCGCGGCCCCCAGCCCGCTGTAGCCGCCGCCGATCACTACGAGATCGTATTCCGTCTCCGGCGTCTGGAGCGGCAGTTTCAGCAGTGTCCGGCGGGCCTTGCGTGTTTCCGGCGGCGCCGCGTTGCCAGTCGTGAAATACACGGCATCACAGCGGCCGGCGAAACCTGTGAGGTCCTGCAGCGCCAGCTTTACCTCACCAGCCTGCGGGATTTCCACGGAGCCGCCCGCCTGCCAGTGCCAGTCGCCGGTGGTGCCAAAGGTCTCGCTGAGCGGCTTCCCGTTTACGAGAAGCTGAAACTTGCCCGGTGCGCCCTCCGCCTTCCACGGCGACACCCAGTCCTTGGTCCGCACAAACACCCGGTAGGTTCCGGCTGCGGGGAACTGGACGGTGGTTTCCGCGTTCTTCACGGGTGTGCCCAGTCCATGGGCCAGCAGATAGGGCGAGCCCATGATCTCGATGAACTGCGTGTCCAGCGTCCACCCGCCGTGCGAGGCAAACGCCTCCGCCTCCACGAAGACACTGGTCTCCGCCCGCAAGGCGCAGGCTGCTGTCAGAAAAAGGAACGTCTTTCGAATCATGCCGACACATCCAACGCCCCCGCTGGACGGCAAGATGCGGAAACGCGGGTTGTTGTTATGATCTTGCCCAGGATTGGACAGGATAGGAAGGGGGCCGGCGTTCCGTTCGCCGGCCCCCCCCGATGCTGTGCCCTAGCGTTTCTCAAACACCACTTTCCCGCCGTCCAGCCGCCCGGTGATCCGGTCGCCCTCGGCAAATTTCCCGTCGAGCATTTCCAGGCTCAGCGGATCCAGGAGGTGCTTTTGTATGGCGCGCTTAAGCGGGCGGGCTCCATACACGGGATCGTAGCCCTGACCGGCCACGAACTGCAGCGCTTCGCTGTCCAGTGTCAGGTGAATGTTCTGCTTCTCCAGCCGCTTGATGACTCGCTGCAGCTGAATCTTCACGATCTCGCTCAGGTTCGCATCGCTGAGGCGGTCGAAAATGATGGTTTCATCAATGCGGTTGAGGAACTCCGGACGGAAGTGATTGCGCAGGGCTTCGGTGACGCGGGCTTCGCGCTGCTCCTTGTTGTCCACGTCCATGATGAACTGGCTGCCGATGTTGCTCGTCATTATGAGCACGGTGTTCTTGAAGTATACGGTGCGGCCCTGACCATCGGTGATGCGGCCATCGTCGAGCACCTGCAGCAGGACATTGAAGACATCCGGGTGCGCTTTCTCCACCTCGTCGAAGAGCACCACGCTGTAGGGACGGCGGCGCACGGCTTCGCTGAGCTGTCCGCCCTCTTCATATCCCACGTAGCCCGGAGGCGCACCAATGAGGCGGCTCACGGCGTGCTTCTCCATGTATTCGCTCATGTCGATGCGCGTCATGGCGTTCTCGTCATCGAAGAGGAACTCGGCGAGCGCCTTGCTCAGCTCGGTTTTACCGACGCCGGTGGGGCCGAGGAAGAGGAAGGAACCGATCGGGCGGTTCTCGTCCTGGAGTCCAGCGCGGGCGCGGCGCACGGCATTGGAGACGGCCGTGATGGCGTCGCCCTGACCGATGACGCGGGCGCGCAGGCGTTCCTCCATGTGCACGAGCTTGGAGCGCTCGCCCTCCTGAAGGCGGCTCACGGGAATCCCGGTCCATGCGGCCACCACTTTCGCGATATCCTCATCGGTGACTTCCTCACGAAGCAGCGTCGTCTTCGTCGCGGGTGCGGTGGCGGATTCGCTGAGCTGCTTCTCCAGGTTAGGGATGAGCCCGTATTGAATCTCCCCGGCTCGGCCAAAGTCGCCGCGGCGCTGAGCCTGTTCCAGTTCGGTGCGAAGGCGGTCGATTTCCTCCTTCACCTTGCGCCCGGCCTGCACGGCTTCCTTTTCCTTGAGCCACTGGGCTTTGAGCGCGTCGGATTTCTCCTTCAGGTCCGCGATCTCCTTTTCGAGCTTCGCGAGGCGTTCCTTGGACGCGGTGTCCTTCTCCTTCTTCAATACCTGACGCTCCATTTCCATCTGCATGATGTCGCGTTCAATGACGTCGATCTCCGTCGGCATGGAATCCAGCTCGATCTTGATGCGGCTGGCCGCTTCATCCACGAGGTCGATGGCTTTGTCAGGGAGGAAACGGTCCGCGATGTAGCGGTGGCTGAGCGTGGCCGCGGCGATGATCGCATTGTCCTGAATGCGCACGCCGTGATGCACTTCGTAGCGCTCCTTGAGACCGCGCAGAATGGCGATGGTGTCCTCCACGCTGGGTTCGCCCACCAGCACCGGCTGGAAGCGGCGTTCCAGCGCCGGGTCCTTCTCAATGTATTTGCGGTACTCGTCGAGCGTGGTCGCGCCGATACAGCGCAGCTCCCCGCGGGCGAGCTGAGGCTTGAGCAGATTACCCGCATCCATCGCGCCCTCGGCTTTGCCGGCGCCTACGATGGTATGCAGTTCATCAATGAAGAGAATGATCTGGCCTTCGCTGCTGGTCACTTCCTTGAGGAAGGCCTTGAGGCGCTCCTCAAATTCACCGCGATACTTCGCGCCGGCCATCATGCCGCCGAGGTCCATGCTGATGAGCCGTTTGTTCTTCAGCGAATCCGGCACATCACCCGCCACGATGCGGCGCGCGAGTCCTTCAGCGATGGCCGTTTTGCCCACGCCGGGCTCACCGATGAGCACCGGGTTGTTTTTGCTCCGGCGGCTGAGCACCTGCATGACGCGGCGGATCTCATCATCGCGGCCGATCACCGGATCAATCTTCCCCTGCTTCGCACGCGCCGTGAGGTCGGTGCCGTATTTCTCCAGCGTCTGGTATTTCCCTTCCGGATCCTGATCCTGCACGGTTTGGGAACCACGGATTTCGCGGATGGCGCGGATGAGCGCGTCGTGCGTGAGCTTGCTCTCCTTGATGACGCTATGCAATTCGCCGGGCTTCTTCACCAGAGCGAGCAGGATGTGCTCCACGCTGAGGTATTCATCCTTCAGCGCCTTCTGCTGGTCCCCGGCTTCGGTGAGGAGAATACGGAGATCGTTCGAGACTCCGAGCCCGCTACTGCCGGAGACGCTCGGCTGGCGGCCCAGATACGACTCCACGCTGTATTTCAGGAACGATAGCGCGTTATGCCCGCCGGCTTTCTCAATCAGCGGAGCCGCGATACCACCATCCTGTTCCAGCAGGGCGCTGAGCAGATGGGCGGGCCTTAGTTCCGGGTGCCCTTTGCGCGTGGCGATGCTCTGCGCAGTCTGGAGGGCTTCAGTGGTTTTGTGGGTAAACTTGTCGGCGTTCATGAATGAAGGTGTGATTCCTGCCGCGCTTCTGCGCATAAAGAGTGCCTTTGGCGTAGAGGTGTCGCAATGCGCTGATACTGCGTGCCTTGGCGAAGGGAGCGAATGCGGGGGCGTTGGCTGGGGCGTGACGATCCGGCGCAGTCTGAGCCATCTTGCCCGCAGCAGTGGGACCATCTGTCGCGCTGGTTCGTAGTGGTGTCAGAGCCCGTACGCAAACCGGTCGGCACACAAGCGCCGGTGCGCCGGCCGGGTCAGGATTCCGTCCGTTTGCGGAATGCTTAGACGGCCGCGGCTTCCGCGACGGGTTCGTCGGCGGCTTTGCCTGCGACATAGGTCGTGTAAACGATCACCGGGCTGTCGAGGCTGCCGAGGTGTTTCTCGATGAGCGGTTCCACCTCTTCCCAGTCCAGTCCGCCGACGCCGGTGGCGAGGCGGGGCAGGGCGATGCTGGTGAACTTCTCCTTCACGGCCAGCTTATGCAGCGCGCGGAGGGCGTGGTTCACGTTTTCCACTGTCGCCTTGCCGCCGTGGGCTCCGGCGTGGTGCGCGGCCTGCTGGGTAAAGAGGTTCACGATGCGCAGGCCGTTGGTGGTGCCCCACATCCAGAGGTCTCCGGCTTCCGGGTGCTGCAGGTGGAGGTAGTGGCGGAAGTCTTTATAGAGTGCCGGCCACTGTTCCCGCAGCGCCAGCGCCAGGCCGGAGTGGAAGTCGTCATTGGGCGCGATGCCGTGGGCGATGGCGTTGGCTTTGGAGAGTAGGATGTCGCCGGAAACTTTATGAATCATAGGAGGATGGTTGCTGTTTGAGTTGATGTGCCGGTCTGGTTGTTCCGGCACTGTCACCCTCTCCGCAGTCCATGGCTCTGCACTGCATGGATTCTGAATCGCTGCGCGAAACCTGGCGTCCTGCCCCTGCTGTGTGAAGCCGTGGAGAATTTCCTGCGATTTCCCGTTGGGCCGGTGCGCAACGCGCGTTTTCTGCCGCCTCCATGATGCGTGTCGATCAACTCCTCTCCTGCTTTGGCTACTGCTCCCGCCGCGAAGCCGCCGGCTGGGTGGCGGCCGGGCTGGTCACGCGGGATGGTGTGGCAGTGACCCGTGTGGAGGAGAAAGTGGACGCCGCGGCGGTGCAGGTGAGGGGGCGGCCTGTGCCGTTTCCGCGGGGGCTCCTCGTGGCCTTCCACAAGCCGGTCGGGGTCGTCTGCTCGCACAATCCCGCGGAGGGCCGCCTCATTTACGATCTCCTGCCGCCGGAATGGATGCGCCGCCAGCCGCCGCCCGTCACAGTGGGCCGCCTCGACAAGGAAACCAGTGGCCTCATTCTCATCACCGACGACGGCCCCCTCGTGCACCGATGGACCTCGCCGCGGCATGAAGTGACGAAAGTCTATGAGGCGGAACTCGACCGCGACCTCCCGCCGGGCATCGCGGAAGTCTTCGCCTCCGGCACCCTGCTGCTGCGCGGGGAGACCAAACCCTGCCGCCCGGCGCGGCTGGAAATCACCGGTCCCCGGCAGGCGCGGCTGCACCTCATGGAGGGGAAATACCACCAGGTGCGGCGCATGTTTGCCAGTCAGGGCTGCACGGTCACCGCCCTGCACCGGACGCAGGTCGGGGACATCGCTCTCGACGCTCTCGCGCCGGGCGAGTGGCGGGTCCTGGCGCCCTCGCCTAACTTTTAGGCAGAGAAAATTGCGCGCGCGGCGCTTTAATAGTGGCGGCCCGGCACAAGTGCCGTATTTTTAGCGCTTAACAAACCATGACCGAATTCATCCGCGAGCACTGGCGCACCCTCCTTGAGGTCTTCCTCATGGCGGGGACCTTCGTGGTCGTGTGGCGCGCGCTGCAGGCCGCGAGCGGGTCGCGGGTGCTGGCGTTCATCGTCGCGGTGGTCGGTATTTTGCTGGTGGTTTCGCACCTGCTGAAGATGGAACTGATCCGCAGTTTCGCGCTCTTTTGCGGCCTGATGCTCGTGGTCGTCTTCCAGCCGGAAGTGCGCCGCGCGCTCGTCAGCCTGGGCAGTCACAGGCTGTTCTCGGCCCGGCGGGCGAGTGCGGAATTCCTTGATATCATGGATGAGGCCGTGGAGCAGCTCAGTTCCAAGCGGTTTGGCGCGCTCTTCGCCTTCGAACGCGGTATGGACCTCGACCAGTATGTGGAAACCGGCGTCGAACTGGACGCTGCCTTCACGCCGGAACTCGTCCTCACCATTTTTCACCCCAAGACCGCGCTGCACGACGGCGGCATGGTCTTGCGCAATGGCCGCATCCAGGGTGCCGGGTGTGTCTTCCCCGTGAGCCAGCGCGAACTGTCCGACCGCAGCATCGGTCTGCGTCACCGCGCCGCCATGGGCATCACCGAGCAGACGGACGCCATCGCTGTCATCGTCTCGGAGGAGACGGGCACCATTTCCATCGCTGCCGAGGGCGAACTTTATCAGTCGCTCAGCGGCCAGTTGTTCCGGGAACGTCTCGCGCAGCTCCTCAGTGAGCGCAGCCGCGAGACCGAGCGCGAACTGATGCCCGACCGCACGTCCACGAAGCGCATCGAAGCCTGAGTCCCGCGCCTCTTACACCCGCACCGCCAGGGCGCGCCGGATGAGGATGAATTCAACGGTATTCTCCGGCGTCACCAGGCCCACCAGACGCCCGTCCTGCACTACTGGCATCAGCGGCAGGTCCGCCTCGCGCATCCGGTCCAGCACCCCTTCCAGCGGCTCCTGCGGGGAACACACCGGCACCTCCTGACGCATGAAGCTGTGCACTGTGGAGTCGTGCCCGGCATTGAGTCCGGCAATGACATCGCGCCGCGTGACGAGACCGATGATGCGGTCCTCAAACACCACGGGGAAATCCGTCTGCCAGCCCTGGAGGATGAGCTGCGCCATGGTGCCCGCGGTTTCCTCCGGGGCCGCCCGGCGGAAGTCCACCAGCATGGCATCGCGCACCCGAACGCCCGACAGCAGCGCCTTCTGATCGGCCGCCGCGGCTTCCTCCCCGGCGCCCATCCAGACAAAGAACGCGATCACGATGAGCATGGGACTGCCGCTGTGGAAGATGGCGTAGTAGGCAAATAGCAGCGCCATGCCCCGGCCCACCGTCGCCGCCACGCGGGTGGCCCGCGCATATTCCAGCTTCATGGCCAGCAGCGCGCGCAGCACCCGGCCCCCGTCCATGGGGAAGGCCGGCAGCATGTTGAAGACGATCATCACCAGGTTCCACCACATCAGAGTGATGACAAAGTCCGCCCGCCCGTGCAGGAAGTGATCCGCCTCCACCATCGGATTGATCCCAAAGACCAGACAAACCCCATAGAGCAGCGCCGCGATCACCAGATTCACCGCCGGTCCGGCGATGGCCACCACCAGTTCCTGCTTCGGGTCCGCCGGCATCCGCTCCAGCCGCGCCACCCCGCCGATGGGCAGCAGCGTGATGTCCCGCGTGGGAATCCCGTAGCGCCGCGCCGCCAGCGCGTGGCCATACTCATGCAGCACCACACAGGTGAAGGCCGCGATGAAAAACGCCAGCGTCGCCAGGCTCCCCTGCGTAAAATACCAGATCACCGCCAGAAAGATCAGGAAGGTGAAGTGCAGAAAGACGTCGATGCCGAGAAAGCGGCCGATGCGGAGGGACCATTTCATGAGGGAAAAGCGGGGACAGGTTCGCCATCCTATACGCGCCGCAGCGCCGGGTTCCCGTTTTTATTTCGGTTCGGGGGCCGGGAAGGGGGCTACGGATTTTCACAATGACCGTCCGGACAGTTTCCCCGGCGGGAAGATTAAAATTCAGCCCCCCCCCGCAGACCGGGAGCTGAGTCCCAGCGATGCCGTGCGGTTCAAGACCGTCCGGGAGCCAGGAAATAGCCGGGGCCGCGCGACATTCCACCATTGACCCGACCGGGTCTGGTCCGCTACACGGGCGGGATGGACATCCTGACGATACGCGAGGTGAAGCAAGTAGCGGCGGCCGGGCCGGTGACGGCGGAAATCCGGGCGCAGGTCGATTCTGTGCAGGTGAAGCCGACGAAGTCCGGCGGGGAGTTTTTGGAATTGAAGCTGAACGATGCCACGGACGGGTTTGTGATGCGGGTGTGGAGCGATGCGCCGGGGTATGGGACGGCGCGGGAGTTGAAGGCGCAGGCGTTTGTGGCGCTGAGTGCGGACTGGTCGGTGTCGCAGTATGGGCTGGAGCCGAAGCAGTGGAAGCTGCGCGAACTGGACGCGGAGGAACGCGCCGGGGTGCTGGGCGGACCGGCGGCCATGCGCGAAAAACAGGCGCAAGACTACGCGGACATCACGGCCTTTGTTGATGGCATCGCCGACCCCCGGCTGCGGCTGCTCGGGCAGACGTTCCTGAGGGAATTTGGCGAGCGGTTTCGCCGCACGGGTGCGGCGCGGGAGTATCACCATGCGCGCCGCGGCGGGCTCGTGGAGCATGTAGCGCAAATGATGCGCACGGCCGCAGCGGTGTGCGGTGCCTATCCGGCAGTGAACCGCGACCTCGTCCTCTCCGGCGTCCTGTTCCACGACTGCGGGAAGCTGTGGGAAAACTGTTATACCGAGAACGGATTCTCCATGCCCTACAGCGAGCACGGGGAACTCATGGGGCACATCCCGCTGGGCATTGAACTGGTGAACCGGCTGTGGCGGCGGCTGGTGGAAAGTGATGAAGCATCCGGCTGGCTGATGCTGACGCCGGCCTCGGAGGAAGTGCGGCTGCACTTGCTGCACCTCATCGCGAGCCATCACGGGGAGTATCAGTTTGGCTCCCCGGTGCTGCCGAAAACGCCGGAGGCCATCGTGCTGCATCACGTGGACAACATTGATGCCAAGCTGGAGATGATGTTCACGACGTATGCCGTCTCAGCCCAGCTGGGGCGCAATGTCTTTGAGCGTCAGCGGCCGCTGCCGGTGAATCTTGTCAGGCCGCTGGACCACTTTGGCGCGGAGAGCTGAGCGCCGCGGCGAAGAAGCGGAGTGAATCGGCCAGGTGTTCCTGCCAGTAGGGCCAGTCGTGGCCGCCGGGGAATTCTTCATACGTGTGGGCGATGCCGTCGCTGGTGAGAGCCGTGTGGAGCGCGCGGTTTTGCGGCAGCAGGACATCGGAGGTGCCGCAGTCGAAGCGCAGGGGCGGCAGCGTGGCGCGGTGGGCGCGGATGGTTTCCAGCACGGAGCCTTCGGCATCGCTGACACCGCAGGGCGCGAGGTCTTCGTCCACAAAGGCGTCCATGTCGCCGAAGTCGGTGGCGCTGGAATGCGCGGAGATGGCCGCGACGCGCGTACCGTATTTGGCCCCCAGGCGCAGCGCGCCGAATCCCCCCATGCTCAGCCCGCTGAGGCACAGTGGCGAGCCCGTGGTGCGCCCGGTGCTGGCTTCCACAGCAGCCGCGGGCACTTCCTCCATGATCCAGCGCTCGTAGTCTTCGCCAGTGGCATGGCGCATGTAGCCCGAGCCGTCGCCCCAGAGCCCATCGGATGGCATGGCCAGCATCAGGGGCGGAATGGCTCCAGATGCAATGAGCGCGGCCGAGGTGCGGTGCGCGCCGCCTTTCCATGCCCAGGCCCAGTGGCTTCCATAGACACCGTGCATGAGGATGACGAGCGGCAGCCCGTCTGCAGTGCCCGGCGGAAGCCACAGCGTGAGGTCGGCCCGGCG
>Ga0315905_10003270_pt1 | contig 16760 bp, 10 predicted proteins | sample LakEriMetagenome_5_FD_203522 | JGI IMG/M metagenome (GOLD analysis project Ga0315905, IMG submission 203522) | Freshwater fungal communities from buoy surface, Lake Erie, Ohio, United States - Buoy 4 MA121 | ecosystem: Environmental > Aquatic > Freshwater > Lake | place: USA: Lake Erie, Ohio... | reverse complement strand
GCTGCCGGGTACGGGTCTGGTATCCCGAGCAATCCTCAGATCCTTCACGGCGGGAACTGGTCTTACAACCAGTAAACTGAAGGGGCAGTCCCCCGGAGCAGGAATCGGGAACGCCCCAGCGTAAAGCGTTAAATCAATGAATGTTATGGATTTCCGAAACTCGTTTCCCTAGAGAGTTCAGAATCTCTACTTGAAATGTACACATAAACGTGCATAATTAGCACAAGACCGACAGAGGGACGGGCCGATGCTACCGAAGACTGCGGAATACGCCCTCCGAATGGTGGCCTGTCTGGCCGCCGAACCGGCGCAGCCAGCTGGGGCCGACTTTCTGGCAGAGCGGACTCAGGTGCCGCGGCGCTACTTGCATAAAGTGCTGCAGGATCTCGTTCGGGCGGAACTGGTGCAGTCGCGACCCGGACCGGGTGGCGGGTACAGCCTCGTTCGGGAAGCGGACGCGTTGACCTTACTGGATGTCGTCAACGCGGTTTCACCGCTGGAGCGCATCCGCCACTGTCCGCTCGGTCTGCCATCGCACACATCGCTCTGTCCGCTGCACAAAGAACTTGATCGGGCCTACGCCGCGACCGAGACTGCGTTCTCGCGAGTCACGATCGGACAGCTGTTGCGATCGACGGGCGATCTGGTCCCGTTGTGCGACATTGCCGCCTGCTCGTGACGATCAACCTTGGGAGTGATTCGATGCCCCAGCTCATTTCCTGGCTGCGAACGGCGCTTGTGGCCTGTGCGGTTTTCGGACTGGCCGTCTCTCTGTTTGCCGATCCGGCCAAGCCATCCACTGGCAAGCCAAAGCCAGTCATCGAAGACCAGGACCGCGTCCCGGTCGAGGTCGCTCGCGACCGAGCCCGGATGATGCATGAGATCTACTCCAGTACTCTGGATGTGATCCATGATCGCTACTTTCATGACGACAAGTCGGCGATCCCCGCTCGCGCGATGGAAGATGTCTTTCGCGAAATGAATGCTCGCTCGAAGTCCGAAGCACGCTGGATCGCCGTCAACCTTCGAGCCATGAGTATCGATCACGAGCCCGAAACCGATTTCGAGAAACAGGCGGCGCGCGAACTGGCCAGTGGGAAATCCGAGTTCGAGAAGATTGAGGACGGCTATCTGCGCCGGGCGACCCCGATTCCGCTGACCGGGGGCTGCATCAGCTGCCATGAGGGTGGCTTTAAGCCGCCGACGAAAGTGGCCAAGTTAGCGGGACTGGTAATCAGTATTCCTGTGAAGGCGTCCACTCCCTGATAGCACCGCGAGATTCTCCCGCCGGATCATGATCCTGCGGTCCCCAGAAGGCCCGTCGGCTCGCTACACTTTGGGGGACCATTCGATCGCTGTCCGACCGAGAAGGATCTCACTGTGTCCCGCCCTGTTTCAGAACTGGTTGCCGAACTGTTCGGCGAACTCATGCAAGTGGCCTTGCTCCGATCCACGCTGGGGCTGCTCGGCTGGGACGAGCAGACGATGATGCCGACCGGGGGAGCGGAACATCGCGCCAATCAATCGGCCCAGCTCGCGGGTCTGGCCCACGAACGAGCCACGCGGCCACGCATTGGGGAGCTGTTTGAGCTGCTCCAGGACGAAGCGGCGCTCGGTGGCCCGAACTCCATCACCGCTGCGAATGTGCGCGAGGCCCGGCGGAAATACGAGCGGGCGTCGAAGCTGAGCCAGTCGCTGGTCGAGGAACTCTCCCGCTGTGCAACCATGGCGCAGCAAGCCTGGGTCGGAGCGAAGAAGGCCCAGAGCTTCTCACAGTTCCTCCCCTGGCTCGACAAGACGATCCAGCTCAAACGCGAAGAGGCCCAGGCTGTCGGGGCCGAGTCAGGCGTCTTGTATGACGCGCTGCTCGAAGACTACGAACCGGGCGCTTCCACGACCGAGATTCAACAGGTGTTCACTTCCCTCCGGAAGGAACTCGTGCCGCTCGTCGCTGCGATTCGCGACTCGCACAAGAAACCGGATGAGGCGATTCTGACGCGGTCCTATCCCGTGGATGCTCAGCAGGAGTTCGCGACCCGTGCAGCCACAGCCATCGGATTCGACTTTGACCGTGGCCGCCTCGATCGCTCAGCTCATCCGTTCTGCAGCGGGATCGGTCCCGGCGATTGCCGACTGACGACGCGCTACAACGAGCACCATTTTCCTGGAGCCTTCTTCGGTGTATTGCATGAAGCGGGGCATGGAATCTATGAGCAGGGTCTCGACCCGGCTGAGTTCGGACTCGCTTGCGGCGAGGCGGCGTCGCTCGGCATCCATGAATCGCAGTCCCGCATGTGGGAGAATCTGGTCGGTCGCAGCCGCGCCTTCTGGGAGCACTTCTATCCGCAGGCGCAAGCCGCCTTCCCGAGCGCCTTGGGTTCCACTTCGCTCGATCAGTTCCACTTCGCCATCAACGACGTCCAGCCCTCGTGGATCCGTGTTGAGGCGGACGAGGTCACGTATAACCTGCACATCATGCTACGGTTTGAGCTGGAGCAGGCACTGATCAGCGGCGATCTGAAACCGAAGGATGTCCCGGGAGCCTGGAATGACAAGTTCCAGGACTACTTTGGCATGACCCCGCCGAACGATGCTCTGGGATGCCTGCAGGATGTTCACTGGAGCGCAGGGCTGCTGGGGTACTTTCCGACGTACGCGCTGGGGAACATGTATGCGTCGCAGTTCTTTGAGCAGGCCCGGACGGAGCTCGGCGATCTGTCGACGATGTTCGCCCGCGGCGAGTTCCTGCCCTTGAAGCTGTGGCTGAACGAGAAGATTCACCGGCACGGGCTCAAGGACCGGGCGTCAGTCCTCGTTCAGAACGTGACCGGTCGACCGCTGTCTGCTGAGCCACTGCTGACGCATCTGCGAACCCGGTTCGCTCCGCTCTATGGCGTGTAGCAATCAAAGCCCCCCGGTCGCAACCGGGGGGCTTTCCCTCAACCCTCACCCCTCACCCCCATGCCCTTTCGGATCGCGTTTCTCGGAACCGGTGAGTTCGCCCTGCCCAGCTTTCGGGCGATTGCGAACTCACCGCACACTCTGGTCGGGCTGGTGACTCAGCCGGATCGAACCGACGCGCGCGGGCGAGTTCATCCGAACGTGATGAAGGAGTTCGCGCTCGAGCGCGGGCTGCCGGTGCTGCAGCCGACGAACATTAACTCGGAAGAGAGTCTGGCCCAGCTGCGGGTGCTCGATGCCGAGCTGTTCATGGTGGCTGCGTATGGACAGATCTTGTCGGCCGATGTGATCAATCTGCCGCCGCGCGGGTCGTACAACCTGCATGGGTCGCTGCTCCCCAAGTATCGCGGAGCGGCTCCCATTCAGTATGCCGTCTGGAAGGGGGAGCGCGAGACCGGCGTCACGATCTTCAAGATCGAGCCCAAGCTCGATGCAGGGTTGATGCTGGCGACGATGAAGACCCCGATCGGTCCGAAGGAGACTGCGGGCGAGCTCGAGATCCGCATGGCTGAACTGGTGGTCCCGACCACGCTGCAGTTCCTCGATGACCTGGAGCGAGGCCAGCTGAGCGGAACACTGCAGGACAAATCGCTGGTCACCAAGGCCCCCAAGCTCAAGAAAGAGTTTGGGGCCATCGACTGGTCGCAGACAGCTGCCCAGATCGACTGCCAAGTCCGCGCGATGCAGCCCTGGCCCCAACCGTACGGCTTCCTCAAAGTCGAAGGGAAGCCGCCGCTCAGGGTGTTGATACTGAGTGTGAATTCGGAAGGACGAGAGACGAGAGACGAGAGTCGAGAGCCAGAAGCCGAGATTGCCTCTCAATCCTCAACCCTTAACCCTCAACCCGGCACGGTCGTCCGCAGTGACGGCAAGTCGCTCGCCATCCGCTGCGGCGATGGACTATGCCGGATCGAGACAATTCAGCCCGTCGGAAAACGCCCGATGGCCATCGCCGACTTCTTGCGCGGCAACCCCGTCCCGGTTGGCAGCCGGATTGATATGACGGAACAGTGATTCATCTGCAGGGCGGGAATCACTAAGCTCCCGGTTCTGCCATGTCCACAGCTCCTGTCCGTACCCTCGACCGCACACTCACTCGCCATGTCGCGAGAGAGGATGAGCCGCGCCAGATTCCGCTTGATTACAAGTTGATCATGCGGCTGATGGAGTTCACGCGGCCGTACGCAGCCAAGCGGAACTGGCTGCTGGTCACGGTCGTGCTCAGGTCGATTCAGCTTCCGGCGCTGACCTGGATGATCGCCGCCGTGATTCGCGGGCCGGTGGCTGAGAAGAGCGTGCCGGGCGTGATCTGGGGGGCCGGGCTGTTCGCACTGCTGGCTCTCTCGACGCAGTTCGTGATGCATTACCGGCAGCGGCTGGCTCTCGAGCTGGGTGAAGCAGTCGTCACCGATCTGCGAAAGGCCCTGTTCGCTCACATCCAGCGGATGCCGATGCGCTGGTTCCACCAGACCAAGGTCGGGCGCGTCATCAGCCGCATGACCAGCGATGTCGAGGACCTGCGTCTGGGCGTCCAGGATGTGCTGTTCGTCTCGCTCGTGCAGATCGGGCAGATGCTGATCGCCGCAGCTGCGATGCTGTGGTACGACGCCACGCTGTTCCTGATCGTGCTGGGCCTGGCTCCGGTGATTTGGTTCATCAATCAGTACTTCCACAAGAAGCTGAGCGTGGCGCTCCGCAATATGCGCGAGTCGTTCAGCCGCATCACAGCCACACTGGCCGAGTCGGTCGTGGGCATTCGCGTGACGCAGGCCTTCGTCCGGCAAGACGAGAACGCCCGCATCTTTGCCGACCTGGCTGAGGATCACTCGCGGTACAACACCGTGGTGATGCGGACCCATGGTCAGTTCCTGCCGCTGCTGGAACTCAACAGCCAGATCTTCATCGCGCTGCTGCTGGTCGTGGGCGGCTGGCGGGCCTTTGAACCGGGCAGTACGACCAACGTCGGCGATCTGGTCGGGTTCTTCTTCATGGCGAACCTGTTCTTTGCCCCGATCTCGATCCTCGGCAATCAATACAACCAGGCCATGACTGCCATGGCTGGGGCGGAGCGGCTGTTCCAACTGCTCGATACGAAGCCCGACTGGACCGACCCGCCCGATGCGATCGTGCTGGACGATCTGCGCGGCGAAGTTGCCTTTGAGAATGTCACGTTCGGCTACGATCCCCATCGCCCCGTGCTGCACAACTTCAGCTTCCGGGCGACTCCCGGCCAGACGATTGCTCTGGTCGGCCACACGGGCAGCGGCAAGACGACGATCATCAATCTGGTCTCCAAGTTCTACCGAGCCGATCAGGGACGCGTGCTGATCGACGGGCACGACATCAAGACCCTCAGCGGAGATGGTCTGCACCGGCGGATGGGGATCGTGCTGCAGCAGAACTTTTTGTTCTATGGCACCGTCGCGCAGAACGTCCGGCTCGGTCAGCCCGCTGCCACGGATGACGAGATCTCTGCCGTCTTTGAGAAACTCGACTGCGGCGATCTGATCGCCAGCCTGCCGCAGGGGATTCATACCCCGGTCGGCGAGCGCGGGGTCTCGCTGTCACTGGGCCAGCGCCAGCTGATCTGCTTCGCCCGCGCGATGATTGCAGACCCACGCATCCTGATCCTGGATGAGGCCACCAGCAGCATTGACAGCCAGACCGAATCGAAGCTGCAGAGCGCGCTGGCGAAACTTCTCGCGGGTCGCACGAGCTTCGTGGTGGCCCACCGCCTGAGCACGATCCGCGACGCAGACCAGGTGCTGGTGCTGGACCATGGCCACCTGGTCGAGAAGGGAACGCATGAGGAGCTGATCGCACTCGGCGGCACGTACGCGAACCTGCACCGGCGATTTGTGGCGATGTGATTGAGTGTGCTGAGCGAGCCTTACTTCTTCGCACTCTCCAACAGGAACCGCAGCAGGTCGCGGGTGTCGGTCTCGGGCAGCAGCTCGCCAAAGTTGGCGGGCATCAGCGACAGCGGGGACACCGTCTGGGTTTCGATCTCTTTCTTCGTGATCGAGAACTCTTTCCCGGTCCGATCGGCGAAGAACAGGGTCTCCCCTTCCTCGCGCCGCTGCAGGCCGAGCAGGATCTGGCCCTCGGTCGTCACAATCGTGGACGAGCGAAATGCCGCATCGACGTTGCGATTGGGGGCCAGCACATCTTCCAGCAGCCGGTCCAGACCTCGGATCCCGACGCCGTCGAGTTGCGGCCCGATCTTCTGGCCCTCGCCGCGCATCTGGTGACAGGCGGCGCAGTGCTTCTTGAACAGCTCCAGCCCCCGCGTGGCATCACCGCCGTGCGCGATGCAGTCGGCCTTGCGAGCGGCCAGCAGTTTGAGCGTGGCCTCATCCTCGTTGGGCAGGTTTCTGGTCAGGTCGGCGATGGCTGTGTTGAGTTCCTCGCTGCTGAGAGCTGCCAGCCGCTGGGCGATCTCCGGTCGCCGCAGCAGGTGGGCCGAGACGATGCCGCGACGGACGAACTCGATCAGCTGCGAAGCTCCCGCGGGCTGCTGCGAGAGGACCGCAGCCAGGAAGGTTTGAGCCTGCTGCGGAGCGGCCCGCATCACCAGTTCGAGGTCCTCAGCCAGCGTCGGGTAAGCCCCATCCGAGGAGGTGATCCCCATGAAAATCTTCTCTCTCTGCTCAGGAGTCCAGAGACTGCTGCCCACCGTGGAGGCCAGGATCTGAATCCGGGGATCACTGTGTCCCGCAGCCATCGCCACCGCAGCCCGCGTTCGCGTCGACAGGCTGGCGGCCGGGTCGCGAATGACCGACTTCAGGAGTTCTGCGGCTTCCGCAATCTGGTAGCGGCGGACGAGCTGGGCGATTGTCGCGAACGAGTTCTTGCTGTCGCGCGGGTTGAGGCCCTCGATCGAGAACCGCCCGACTGCCAGCCAGGCGTAGGCTCCCCGGTCATCGCCATCGGTGACCTCGATGAAGCCGCGGCGACCGGCGAATGGCTGCAGGTCCCACTCGATATTCTGGGCCATGTCGTTCCGAGGCGGCAGGACTTCTTGCAGGACTTCGTTCGTGGCGGCATCGCGCAGCCGGACGATATTGTTGGGCTGGGCGGGCCGTCTGGGCTCATCGTTGTGACCGGCGATGAAGAAGCTGAGGTTCGCGGGCAGATCGAAGGCGTCGGACTGAAAGACGCCAGTCTTCTGCTCGCCACGAATGATGCTGTTGAAGAACAGGCTGGCGGGGTTGCCATCGGCTGAGGCCCGCTGCTGGGGCACGAATACTTCGTCCGTGTCGAGGGTCACTCCTCCGAGCGGCCGGGCCAGCCAGCCAAGCTGATCGCGCGGCAGCGTCTTGAGAGCGGCGATGCTGACATCGGCGACCCACTGGCGCATGACCTCGGGAGCTTCAATCCCGCGGGCCCGCAGACCTTCGTCGATCGCGGAGAGCTCAGTCAGCGAATCGAGCGGGTTCTTCTGCGAGTGCTCGCGCAGGTTGGCAATCCACCCGGCCAGCTTCGGCTCGGCAATTCGCTGGGCGATAAACGTTGCGATCTTCAGCCGCTCGGCATCATCAGCGAGCTTCGTCGTGTCGAGCGTCACGAGCAGCTCCGCCCCGGCGTCACTTCCGGTCGCCATGATGATCGGCAGGAACTCCGACGGGTGGGCCTTGACGAGGTCTGCGACTAGCGGCTCTTGGGCAATGTCGAGGACTGCCAGATGGTTCCTCAAGGCGATCCTCGCGGTGTGAACGAGCTGGGTGTCCTGCGGGTCGGCAAGACGCCATGCCTTCCACAATGGTTCAACGAATTCAGAACTTGGATGTCGCCCCACTGCATCAGCTGCCGCGCGACGTACCATCCCATGCGCATCACCAAGAAGTTTCAAGGCAGCGGTTCGATGAACCGATGTCCAACCTTTGTACTCCGCTAAGCAACGAGCAATATGAGTTCTTGACAGGAATCCACTGCTTTCGATGTCCTCAACCCCAGTTCCCCCAAGCCGATAATTCACCCAGATGTTCGCTATTCGCAAGTATTCGCTATCACGATCAGAGATTCGTTCGAGTGTTAGCCGCAACCGAGCGAACTTGGCGTCGACATTCTCTTCGCGATCTACATACTCGTTTATTGCCAGTGTGCGAACCGAGATGTTCGGACTCTGCATTGCTGCAATCAGTTCGTCGGAGTTTTTTTCCCGCAAGTTCACCGGCTCCAGCGGCTTCGCTCCCTCACCTGTGTAAACAATCCGCCACACGCGGCCCTTCTCGCGATCGCGGCGGGGGTGCGGCAACGGCACTTCGTAGTGCCCGATCACTGCATTGTAGAAGTCCGCCACATACAGCGCTCCATCCGGTCCCAGCTTCACATCGACCGGGCGGAACCAGCCATCATCACACGTGATGAACTCGGGCTGGGTGTTGGCCAGCCGAGTCGAGTCATGGACGTCCAGCTTGTCGCGGTGGACCTGGCCGTTGACCGGGTTACACAGGTAGAGGCACTCCTGGTACTCGGCGGGGAACTGCGGTGCCTGGTAGTACGCCACGCCGCAGATCCCGGTCGAGCCGTGGAGGTGGTTGATCATGTCTGGCCCGAAGCCGAGGCCATCATGCGGCTTGCCGAAGCTGCTGTAGTAGGCCCTGCGGACCAGCATCGTCAGCGGCATCGAGTGGCAGTCAGCGGTGTAGGCATTCCCCCAATGATCGAAGCACAGACCAAACGGATTGACCTGGCCCCACGTGAACTGCTCGATCGCGGACCCGTCGGCCTTGAACCGGAACGTGTTCCCCGAGTTCAGCTTGATCCCCTGACCGTTTTTCCCTTTGATGTCCGAGGTATTGCGGAACCCGTGAGTGGCATAGACCCACCCATCGATCCAGGGGGTCAGCGACGCCACCATTCCGTGCGTGTCGAGGTTGCCGACCTTGCCGTAGAGAACCTCGTGGTCCTCGGCCTTTCCGTCACCGTCGCGGTCGTAGTACCGCACGATGTTCGGAATGCTGAAGACGATCGCTCCATCGGCCGTCGGGGTATTGCCGATCGGGATGTTCAGCCCTTCGGCGAACCGCCACACCTTGGAGGGTTTGCCGTCGGCGGCGATCCCTTCGACGACAGTCACCCAGTCGCGCGGCGTGTCTGAAGAGGGACCGTCGAACCGCTCCTCGCGGGGTTCGACGCCGTCTCCCTTCGCCGGGTAGGGATACTCCAGCGAACTGGTGATGTAGAGCCTCCCCGCCGCGTCGAAGCTGATGTTCATCGGCTGCCCGATGAGTGGTTCCGAGACGATCAGCTGGATCTCAAACCCCGGCGGCAGATGAAACAGAGCCCGCTGCTGCTCGGGAGTCAGCGGGTCGGTCTCAACCACCAGCGGAGCCGCAGCTGCCTGACCGCCACTGATCACGAGGCCCAGAACCAGCACCCAATTCCATCGGAATCCCGACACGTTACTCTCCCCAGTCTCGGTTCGCTCCGCTGTGAGACAACAGGTTAACGGGTTGATTGGGGAGGAGGAAATCGTTGGCCGATTCTCAGGTCAGCAGGACGCACATCCCCGTCAGCCATTCAATGAGAGCAACTCTCGGAGATCGAGGTCCATCTTGTCTGGCAAATGCCGTGAGGTAGAATCGACCGCGAGTGATCCAGCAACAGCGGGGGCGCGATGTGTATGAAAGCTGCAGATGATGGCGGCATCAGGCGACCTGCTGCTTCGAGGTCACCCCGATCTGTCTGTCGTCAGATCGCAATCCTGTGTGTCATGGCGATCGGTTTCCTGGAACGTGGCTCCTGGGCTGAGGACACACGACCTTATGGAATTCCACAGCGCGTGCCGCTCACCAGTTCGCGGGTTGCGGGTCGCCCGGAACCGCCTCTGCCCTATCGAGCGGTGCGGACTCTGCCCGACTTCGGGACGAACTATCCGATCTTTGTGATGACCGAACCCGGGACGCGGAACCTTCTGCTCTCCAGCCAGGCCCAGTCGTTCGGGGAATCGGTCATCAGCCGAATCGTTGTTGAGCCGGGGCAGACTCGCGTCGAGATGTTGTTTCAGCTTCCGGACGTGGCTTATTCGCTGGCCTGCCATCCCCAGTTTGAGCAGAACGGTTATCTATTCGTGGGCAGTAACGGCCCCCGCAAGGGTGAGACCAAGCACAGCCGCATCACGCGTTACACGGTTTCTCGACAGTCGCCCTGTCTGGTTGATCCCGAATCCGCCGTGACGATCATCGAGTGGAAATCGAACGGCCATGACGGGGCGGCAATCGCCTTTGGCAATGATGGTCTGCTGTATGTGACGACGGGGGACGGGACCTCGGACTCAGACGGCGACGTGGTCGGTCAGAGGTTGGATTCGATCCTGGCAAAGGTGCTGCGAATCGACATCGACCACCCGGATGGCGGCCGCCCCTATTCGGTTCCGCGGGACAATCCGTTCGTCGGAATCAAGGACGCTGTTCCGGAGACCTGGGCCTACGGAGTCCGGGCCCCCTGGCGGGCGCATGTCGATCGAGTGACGGGTCGGCTGTGGGTGACTCAGAATGGGCAGGACCTGTTTGAGCAGGTTTACGCAGTGCAGCGCGGTGCGAACTTTGGCTGGAGCGTCTGGGAGGGCAGCCACTCGTTCTACCCGCAGCGACAGCTGGGGCCGACACCGCACACGCTGCCAACCTTTGAGCATCCGCATTCGGAGGCCCGCTCGCTGACAGGTGGAGTGACCTACTACGGCCAGAAGTTTCCCGAGCTGCGCGGAGCGTTTATCTATGGGGACTATTCGACCGGCAAAATCTGGGCGGGAAAGCTCAATGCACACGGGCAGCCGGAATGGAATCGCGAGATCGCTGACACGACGCTGGCGATCACCTCGTTTGCGACCGATGCCGATGGAGAGCTGTTGATCACCGATCATCAGGGTGCCGGAAAGGGAGGGCTGCATACCCTCGATGTGAATCCGGTGGACCCGGCCGGTGCGCAGTCGTTCCCGCGAACGCTGAGCGCGAGCGGACTGTTTGAGTCGGTGAAAGATCACCAGATGGCCGCCGGCGTGATTCCGTACTCGGTCAATTCTCCGCTGTGGTCGGATGGTTCGCGTAAAGCCCGGTTCATCGCCTTGCCGGAAAGCGCGGGTGTTGACGGGCAGCCTCCGCAGGTGACCGCCCATCCCACCGATGCCTGGTCGTTCCCCAACGGGACCGTGCTGGTAAAGTCGTTTGCCCTCCCGCTCGCCAAGGCGGGCGACTGGCGCTGGATCGAAACGCGATTCATGGTTCGGCAGGAGAACGAGTGGGAAGGGTACTCGTATGCCTGGAACGAGGATGGCACCGATGCCGTCCTCGTCGAAGGCGCGGGCCGCTCGACCAACTTCCGCGTCAGGGATGCGGAGGGAAAGGAGTTCGACCAGACCTGGCGTTTCCCCAGCCGGACCGAGTGTATGGTCTGTCACAGCCGCGCCGCCGGGTATGTGCTGGGCCTGTCGACTCCGCAGATGAACCGGGATCACGACTATGGAGGAATGGTCGACAATCAGCTGCGTTCGCTGACTCATGCCGGGATTCTGAAGGGGCTCGAAAAGTCGCCGCAGGACTGCGCACGACTGGCCGATCCAGCAGATGAAGCCCTGCCGCTGGAGTCTCGTGTGCGTTCCTACCTGCACGCCAACTGTGCCCATTGCCATGTCGAATCGGGCGGCGGTAACGCCCAGATGAATCTCAAGTTCAATGCCCAGCTTGAGGCGACCAAGTTGATCGGCGTCAAACCGGTCCATCATACGTTCGGACTGACCAACGCCGAACTGGTTGCCCCCGGGGCACCGGAACGCAGCGTGCTGCTGCACCGCATGAAGATCCAGTCGGCCGGCCAGATGCCCCAACTGGCCCGCTCGCTTCCCGATCCGCAGGCGATCGAATTGTTGACGAAATGGATTCAGAATCTGCCCCCTGCGATGATTCCAAAGGAATAAAACGGCACTCCTCGCCTCTGATTCGGTAGCTTCTCTGAAGAGGCCAGCACGGTAGGATGCCGCCCTTGAATCAATCGTCGCGAAGTCTTTGGCTGTGGATACTCGTCACGCTTCTGGCGATGGTCGGCTCATTCTGGCAGGCCCCATTTCCGTCGGAGCTGCAATTGCAACATGTGCCGACCGTGATCTGTCTGATTGGCTTGGGATTCGTCGTTCGAAAAAACGGTCTGAGTCCTGGTTCGGTCATCTGCCTGCTCCTGTTTTTGTGGCTGCATATCCTGGGAGCCCGGTGGATCTATTCTTATGTGCCATATGATCGCTGGGCCGAATGGCTCACAGGGCAATCGCTTTCCGCGCGGTGGGGATGGGAGCGGAACCACTACGACCGGCTGGTGCACTGGGCATCCGGAGTCCTGTTTGTCCCTCCGATTGAAGAGCTGCTGGAGCGCCACGGACTCCGAGACCGTGTTTTCGCAGCCTTGCTTTCGATCTGTGTCGTGCTGGCGATTGGAGCTGTGTACGAAGTCGCCGAGTGGCAGGTGGCGGTGATCTTCGCCCCCGAATATGCCGAGGCTTACAACGGGCAGCAGGGGGACCCGTGGGACCCGCAGAAGGATCTGGCACTGGCCGGATTGGGGGCTGTGATGTGCGAAGTCGGGTTGATAGTCCGGCACAGTCACAGCGCGTCGGGCAAGCCCGGCGGCTAACTCGCACTGCGTGGCAGGAGGAACTCGACGGCCAGGGGCTCGACGCAAATTTCGACCGGCGTCATGCCTGCCGGGTCTCCATCGACCTGGATCGGGACGGGCACATTGGACTCGATACGCAACGTTTTCCCACGCAGCTGAATCACGGAACCACAACGCTCGTGCCGACCTGTGAGTACGCGTGCGAACTGCATCAGGATCTCGACCAGAGATCGTGCCCGGAAGATCCTGGCATCGAGTATTCCGTCAGTTCCACTGGCAGTCGGGACCAGTCCAAGATTCAGGGCGTAGGACCGCAGATTGGCCACGACGACCAGTTCGCCCTCATGGACTGTCGGCAGGTCATCCACCGTGACGCGTAGCTTCTGCGGTCGGAACGGGAACAAAGTGGCGAGGATAGGACGGACGTAGGTCCAGTGCCTGACATGCCCTCCTCCGCGAGCGGCATGCAGGCGATGCACGACTTCCGCGTCGAAGCCGACACTGGCCATGATCAGGAACCGCCGACCGTTGATCCATCCGCAGTCGATCTGCTGGCTATGCCCCTCGGCAATGATTTGAGCGACCGTCTGACCGCACTGCGGGATCTGAAAGGCCTTGGCCAGCAGGTTCTCGGTACCCAGCGGCAGGATGCAGATCGGCAAATCCGGGTGGCGATTGACGAGGTCGAGCACCGTCCCATCACCGCCCGCAGCCACTGCTGCGACAAGCTGATCCCGCCGCGCTGGGTCACTCACGGCGGCATCAAAGTCCGCCCGGCGAGCATACAAACGTGGCCGAATCCCCCGGGACTTCAAGGCCCGGATCAGGTCCATCACGAGCCCGGCCCGTTTCCCGGACCCGGAGGATCGATTTCGCTGAATGGCGACCCAGGGCTGGGGCATGCGGATCGCTCACGAGTACGGGAGTCACAGGGAGCCACCATTCTGGCGAATACGACGACTCCCTCCCAGTGGAATTACTCCTCGCCACCCGTTTCAGCTTTTTCCCCAACCACCGGCTTCGCCTCGGCGACAGCAGCATCGGGCGGCAACTCAGGAGCCCCGGCCCGCTGCAGCGGATAGATCACCAAAGACTCCGCCGCGTGATTCGCAGCAGGGTATTTCTCGCGGGCTTTCGGGATCGCGACTCCGCGAATCGTGTCGTCGTCCTTGTAGCGATCATGCAGCTCGTGATGGTGCTTGGCCTTCTCCTCGTTGCCCAGGACGGTGTAGAGCAAGTTCAGATTGTAGTGGGCCCGGAAACTCTCCGAGTCGATCTTCAAAACGCGTTCGAAGGCTTCGACAGCTTCCTTCAGGAGGGCTTCCCGCTCGGCTTTACGTTCCTCTCCCCGCATCTGCCGGGCCTTGTCGAACAGCACCAGTCCGAGTTCAATCCAGACGTCATCATCCAGGCTGAAGTTGAACTTGCGCTTGGTCCGTTCCTCGTTGTGATTGTTGACAAGGATGCTGCGGAAGGCCGTCTCGGCATCATCGAGATTCCCCTGCTGCCGACTGATACGTCCGCCGAACCAGGCAGCTGTCCATTCGGGTGCGGGTGGATCCTGGAACTGACGCGAGCGGTTGAGAGCGACCGTGGCCTCGTCGAGTCGCCCTTCCTCCAGGTAGACACGAGCGAGGTTGAGCGGACCATCGAAGCGGCCGAGGTTCTCGACTTCCTGGAAGGCGGCTTCGGCCTGCTTGAGCTCGGCCTTGCCCTCCAGGAACAGGCCGATGCCGTAATCATTCCACCGCTGCCAGACCGGGATCTCCACCTTCTGTTCGGGGAGCGGCTTGTCGATCCCTTCGACCGGGAGCGTGACCTTGTCCGAAGCGATCGTCACGATGGGCAGCGGGTTGTTGTACGGCTTGCCCGGTTCATGTCCGCGAATCGGCGGGTCTCCCGGCTTGGCGGTCTTCGTGACGAAGTCCATGTACTCCTGGTCGAACTTGCGATACTGCAGCTTGACCTCGACCGTGACATGGTCGTCGAGTTTCTCAGGCAGCGTGATCGAGTAGTGCGCCGCCTGCCCAGCCCCCGGCGGAACCTGATGGTTGTAGAGCGGGACACGGATGTCCTGCGGGTTCCGGCGGTTGATCCGGTTGCCGTTCTCATCCAGCAGGAAGACGTTGATGAAGTGCGCCCAGCGGTCAACTTCCTGTTTCTCGTCCATGCCGCCGCTGCGACCGACGACTTTGCCGTTGCTCGTGACCTTCACATCGACCCAGATCTCGTTGGAGTCGACGGTCCCCTGCGACAGCGGATGACCGAGCTTGAGCGTGCGGATCACCGCCTCCAGCAGATAGGTCTTTCCCGGCTTCAGAGTTGGCAGCGTGGGACGCAGCGGGGCGTGCAGCTGGCCATCGATCTTCCCCTCCTCCTTGATGCCGAAGATGTCGACGCGTGAGCAACCGAGCAGGAATTTCTCGTGCCGCTTGACCGCATCATCGTGTCCCTTGACCCAGGCGAGACCAGTATTGGCTGCGGGGAACAGGTGATCGTGGACCGACAGCTTGCCGGACAGGTCAAAGTCCTTGGCCCCGAAGTCCTTGGACTCGACCAGCGGCATGTGGCATTCGGCACAGTTGGTCTTGGCGACATCCGGGTAGTAGAAACTCTTTACCCCGTGCCCAGATACTCCCGACAGACGATAGCTGTCGTAGTGGTTCTGACCGCGCACAAAGTCGCGATAGTGATTCAGCTCGAACGGCAGGCCGACCTTGTGGCAGGTGGAGCAGAACTCTTCGGTCTTGTGGTGGGACTTCAGGAAGGTGCTCTTGTGGAAGGTCGGCTTGGCCTTCACGAGTTGATTGTTGACCCACTGCAGCATCGCGTTGTCGCTCTTGGCGAATGGATAGTGAATCGGTTCTTCGATCGTGAAGTCGGCGTTCCCGATCGTGCTGTTCACGTTTGTGATGGCATGACAGGTGGTGCAGGTAATCCCGGCATGAGCTGTCGGGTGCTTCTGCAGGTCGTAGTTCGGATCATCGAACGCACCGCTGAAGAACGGGACCGGATCATGACACCCGGCACACCAGCGGGAGGCCTGCACATTGCCGTCCCGCTTCATCCCCATCTCGCGGGTCTCGCGGATACTGGCCAGGTACATCGGGTTGTTGAACGAGCTGTTGCGGTGCGAGCTGACGCTCCACTGCGCATGCACATCGGCATGACACCGCTTGCAGTAATCATCCATCATCAGCGTGTCCGCCGGGATGAAGTTCCCGGTGGCTGTGCGGGCTTCGGATGGATGGAAGTAGGCTTCCCCTTCCTTGGGACCCGCGACGTTCCACTTCCGTGGATCGGTCGAGTGACTGACAGCGATCGCCACCACCGCAGCTGCTACGGCGGCGACATAGCCCAGACCGTACTTCCACTGAATCTTGGGGCCAGCCAGCCGGTGCAGGACGTAGAGCCACACTCCGAACAGCGGACTGATGACGTGAGCCCAATAGGCAATCGAGCGGGCCTGAGGTTGCTTGAGTTCGAACCCTTCGACCTGGAACAGAGCCAGGCCCGAGATCAGCACGACGAGGCTTGCCCCGAACAGAGCGTAGCCGACGTTGACGACCTTCCGGTTTTTCCGCCCCAGCGTGTTCTTGATGTGGATCGCGCAGAACACCAGGAACGGAACGATCAATAGCAGCCCCAGAACCAGATGGCCCAGGAACATGCAGAGATAGAAGAAGTTCTGGTAGGTCGCTCCTGTCGCCCACTCCATTACGGTAATGGTGACCAGATACGCCGAGTTCGCGATCAGCAGGGCCAGCAGGGCCAGGACGACATAGAGCAGCTTCCGCAGCCCAGGCCCGATCGCCTTCTTCACGAGACGCGGAGGCGTGACGTCGGAACCGGTCCCAGTGGTCACGGGCGGAACAAATGCCGGGAGCTTCTGCGGCCCCTCGCCCGAAACGGGCATAGAGTCAGACATATGAACACCGCGGAGGAAACCACCCGTCGGTTCGACCGGGCAGCTGCTGGAACGCAAACTGATTCTATCAGACTGCCGGGGGCTGCCAAGAGGAGAGGGCAGTGGGGAATGGGCAGTGCGGAGAGTCGAAGTGAGGAATCGGGTAGCCGGTCACGAACTCTCACACCCAATCCTGGGCGAGAGGGGAAGCCGACAGGATCGATTCCAAACTAGGGTTTGGCGGTTCGGTCGCTGCCCCGGACTTTGATCAAACCGGCCTTCTGCG
>Ga0315905_10003269_pt1 | contig 16761 bp, 13 predicted proteins | sample LakEriMetagenome_5_FD_203522 | JGI IMG/M metagenome (GOLD analysis project Ga0315905, IMG submission 203522) | Freshwater fungal communities from buoy surface, Lake Erie, Ohio, United States - Buoy 4 MA121 | ecosystem: Environmental > Aquatic > Freshwater > Lake | place: USA: Lake Erie, Ohio... | reverse complement strand
TGCAGCAACCCCATCCACCACGTCGTCTTCGCCAGTTCCGCCGTCGGCAAAAACGGAATCGACCATCCACCCAGAAACAACGTCACAATCAACCCGCTCCCAATGATCATCGCCGCATACTCACCAAGAAAGAACATCGCAAACTTCATCGACGAATACTCCGTGTGGTACCCAGCCACCAACTCCGTCTCGCACTCAGGCAAGTCAAACGGCATCCGGTTCGTCTCCGCAAACATCGCAATCGTGAACACCACAAACGAAATCCCCATCGGCAACAGCAGCGCCCAACGCTGCCATGTCAACCCCTCACCCCACAGCGGCAACAGCAACCACCCGTTCTTGTCCTGCTCCTCCACAATCATCCCCAGATTCAATTCCTGAAACACCATCAGCACCGGCACCACAGACAACCCCAAGGCAATCTCATACGAAATCATCTGGCTGCTGCTCCGCACCCCTCCCAGAAACGGATACTTCGAATTCGACGCCCACCCAGCCAGCACAATCCCATACACCCCAAGACTCGCGATCGCAAAAGTGAACAGCGGCCCCACATTCAAATCCGCAATCACCATCTTCACCTCCCGACCCCCTATGTTCAGGTAACTCCCAAACGGAATCACCGCACACGTCAGCAGCGCAGGCACCATCGTCAGCGCCGGAGCCAGCCAGAAATAAAACTTCCGCACATGCTTCGGCGTCAGATCCTCCTTCAATATGAACTTCAACCCGTCAGCCAGTGGCTGGATCAACCCGAACAACGGAAAATCCTTCTTCGCTCCGAAAATCGTCAGCGGCACCCCCACCCGGTTCGGACCAACCCGATCCTGTATGTACGCACTCACCTTCCGCTCCGCCAATGACGACAGCGCCACGAACGGAAGTATCACGAGAAACGTGAACCCGGAAATTTTGATCAGGGACGAAAGGACAAGAAACCAATCCATGTGGTCGGATGTGTGCGGTACTGCTACCGATCCCCGATTATTCGCCGGGCCTCCCGAGCGGCAAGGCGAATTTGTGAAATTTTTCACAAGCTCCCCTCCCCCCTCCTCTTCCCTACCTCCCCAACCGGAATTTTTCGCCTCGTGTAACCACCACGAAAGGCCGCCGTCTCCAGTTTTGGATTGCGTCCCAGCATCCCCTTCATCCATCCTTCTCCCCAACCCATTCGCCCCAAACCCTCCCTCCTCGTGAAACTCCTCAAAACAACCCTCCTCTCGGCCGTCCTCGCCGCAGCCGTCTCCTCCGCCCTCGCCCAGGCCCCCACCCCGCCCCAGCGCCAGGCCTTCGGTACCGGCGAACTCCCGGAAATCCTCAAACCCTACGACCTCGATAAAGACGGCAAACTCTCCGTCGAAGAACGCCAGGCCTTCATCAAGGCCATGAAAGACGCCGCCACCAATCGCCCAAAGCCAACCAACCCCTTCGACACCGACGGCGATGGCAAACTCAGTGACGCAGAACGCACCGCCGCTCAGGACGCCCTCCGCGCCAGAATCATCGAGGAACGCACCAAACGCTTCAAGGAACTCGACAAAGATGACAGCGGTGACCTCACCGCCGCAGAATTCGCCGCCGCTCCACACATGAACGCCGCCCGCGCCGCCGCCGTCCTCGCGCGTCTCGACAAAGACTCCAGCGGCACCGCCAGCCTCGCCGAATTCCTCGCCGCTCTCGGCGGTGAAATCCCCCATCTCCCACCACTCCCTCCCGTCCCGCCAACTCCTCCAGTGCCGCCTCGCGTCACTCCAACGCCTCCAACGCCTCCCACACCCCCAACCCCGCCGACGCCTCCATCCCCGCCGCCGGTGCGCCCAACCCCTCCTTTCCCTCCCTTCCCACCTAACGGAAGGTAATTCCTTCAGGGCCTCTCTATAGCCCTCAACCCTCATGGCGGCCCGGTCTCCCGGGCCGCCTTTTTTTGATCCCCAACCACCTCCACCACCCCTCAAGGCACACCCACTAACACAAATCACCGCTGCTCCCGCACCGGATTCCCATTCCCGGACACCTCTCCTCCCGAAAAGTTCCGCGCCTTGTAACCACCACGCTCACCACCCGTCTCAAACCTCGAACGAATGAGCTTCCAAGGCCCCGCCTCCCGGCCCATCCGATCCCAAACTACCACACCCGCACCCCTATCATGAAACTGCTCAAACCAGCGCTGCTCTCCGCAGTCCTCGCGAGCGCCGTCTCCGCGGCCTTCGCTCAGGCACCCACCCCACCAAAACGCCACGCCTTCGGCACCGGCGAACTCCCGGAAATCCTCAAACCCTACGATCTCGACAAAGACGGCAAACTCTCCGTCGAAGAACGTCAGGCCTTCATCAAGGCCATGAAGGACGCCGGCACCAATCGCCCAAAGCCAACCAATCCTTTCGACACCGACGGTGATGGCAAACTCAGCGACGCCGAACGAGCCGCCGCCCAGGAAGCCCTCCGCGCCAAAGTCGTCGAAGAACGCACCAAGCGCTTCAAGGAACTCGACAAGGACGACAGCGGCGACCTCTCCGCTGCCGAACTCGCCGCCGCGCCTCACATGAACGCCGCCCGCGCCGCCGCCGTCCTCGCACGCCTCGACAAGGACTCCAGCAACTCCGTCAGCCTCGCCGAATTCCTCGCCGCTCTCGGCGGCGACGCCGGTCGCCCACCACGTCCACCAGCCCCAGGCGACCCTAACACTCCAAAACCGCCGCACGACGACGATGACGCGGATGGTCCGGATGACGACAAAGATGGCGACGGTCCTCCCCCACCGCCGCCACCACCCGGCGGCGGTCGCTGACCACTTCGCCGGAGACCCGTCTCCGGCAACCCTCACACCCCATTTCCGCAAAGCGGCCCGGTCTCCCGGGCCGCTTTTTTGTGCCCCTCTCCGGATTCTCGTAGCCAATCCCCACCGCCACCGCATAAAATCCCCCCACCCCCATGCCCACCGCCTGCTTCCTCCACGCGATCCTCCGGACTCTCTCTCTCGTCGCATTCACGGTGCCAGCACTCTCCGGCGAACTGTACTACACGGGATTCGATAGCTTCCCCACAGGCTACGACACCATCGCCGGCACCGACGGCTGGCTCGGCTCCACCGCCTTCTCTGGCCTCAAAATGTCAGGCGTCGACGCCGAAGCCACCCACGGCATCCTCGGCATCGGCAACGCCGCCTTCATCGGCGGCAACTCCACAGCCACACCCCTCGCCGCCGGCCGCTCCATCAACGTCCGCCGGAACGTCAATGTCGACCCCGTCGCCCTCAACCAGGAAATCCTCACCTTCCGCTCCCTCGTCGGTATCAAAGACTCCACCTCCTCAGGCCTCCTCACCCGCCGCGATAACTTCGAGTTCGCCATCTATAACCAATCTCTCCAGCTCCTCGCCAGCATCCAGTTCGACAACTCCACCATCGACGCCACCACCCAATCCCCCCGCCGCATCATCTACCGCACCCAGTGGAACACCACCACCTCCCGCTTCGATCTCGTCAACACCAACGCCGTCTTCCTCCACGACACTCTCCAGCAGCTCGAACTCCGCATCAACTTCCGCACCAACCGCTGGTCCATGAGCCTCGACGGCATCTCCATCTTCGCCGACTCCACCTTCCACGCCGGCTCCCGCACCAGAAACCTCGGCCCCATCGCCGCCCAACTCCAGATCGTCGGCACTTCCCTCATCGGCACTCCCCAAGCAGGCGACAACTACATGCTCTTCGACGACTGGCTCGTCCGCACCGACTCCCTCACAGTCCCCAAACCTTCCCTCGCCCGCAACCCCTCCTCCGGAGCCGTCACCCTGACATTCGCTCAGGAAGCCGGCTACTCCTATCAAGTCGCATGGTCAGCCACTCTCTCCTCATGGCTCTCCAACCTCCAGGGCTCCCCCTTCACCGCATCCGTCACCAACGACCTCGCCACCTTCACCGACTCCACCGCCGGCTCCGCTGCCCGCCGCTTCTACCGCATCACCCGCTCGTTCCCCTGACCCGACCCCGCCGGAACGGCAACGCCAGCAGAAAGAAAAACACCCCCGCCACCAGCAGCAACCCGCCAATGTAATAAGGCCAAGGCCCCAGCGCATCCATCAGCGACGCCGCCCCGGGCTTCGCACAAAGAAACCCATAGTTCGCGCCCGTCACAGCATTCACCGCCGCCGCAGCCACCGCATACCCCAGCAATCCCGCATACGCCCTCCGCGCCGCCCCGGGCCTCGGCTTCAACCCTGCCCCATACACCAGATAAATCGCCGCAGCCACCACCCCCCCATGCTGCAGGAAAAACTGATGGTACCTCAACGACGGAAAATCCGCCTGCAGATTCGGCGTCAGTAACCCGTTCAAGGTCCCCGCCAATCCCCAGAACCACGCCAACTCCGCCAGCACCACCCGCCTCAACAGCAACCCCAGCGCCGACACCACCGCCGCCCAATCGCACAAATGCATCGGCAGCACCGGCCCAGCCACCAGCGTCCCATCCACCACCTGCACCAGCAGCGACAAAGGATAACAAATCAGCAGCAGCGCCGCCAGCCCGCGCTCCGCCAGCGCCGGTCGCCCGCGCCGCGCCGACCGGATCATCCACGCCGCCACCAACCCGGTCACACCCAGCGCCACAAGGTGAGACGGCCCGAAAATCTGAAAGGATGTCTGCGTATTCATCACGTTCCGGCTTGCACCGGCAGGGTTTCGCCACCCTTTCACCTCGCTGCCGTCCCTGCAACCAGTCTTCCCTACGCCGTCATGCTCCGCCGCCTCGCTCTCCTCTCTCTCCTCTGCACGGCACCCTCCCAAGCAGCCGATCCATGGCTCCACTTCGAAGGCACCGAAGGCCCCGGAAAAGGCAAACACGTCGTCTTCCTCACCGGCGACGAAGAATACCGCTCCGAGGAAACCGCACCCATGCTCGCAAAGCTCCTCAGCTCCAAACACGGCTTCAACACCACCGTCCTCTTCTCCATCAATAAGGAATCCGGCGACATCGACCCCAATACCCCAGACAATATCCCCGGCATCGCCGCCTCCAGCTCCGCCGACTACCTCATCCTCCTCCTCCGCTTCCGCGAACTCCCCGACGACGCCATGCAGCACGTCGTCAACCACTTCAAAGCCGGTAAACCCGCCCTCGCCATCCGCACCAGCACCCACGCCTTCGCCTACACCACCAACCGCGAAAGCAAATTCGCCAAATGGGACTGGCAAAGCGCCTCATGGCCAGGCGGCTTCGGTCAGCAGATCGTCGGCGATACATGGGTCCGCCACCACGGCGACCACGGCTCAGAAAGCACCCGCGGCATCATCAACCCGGACTTCGCCTCCCACCCACTCCTCAAAGGGGTTTCCGCCATCTGGGGCCCCACCGATGTCTACGGCATCGACAAACTCCCGCCCAATACCACCATCCTCGTCCGTGGCGAGGTCGTCGCAGGCATGAAACCCGACGACGCTCCCACCAAGGGCCCCAAAAACGATCCGCTCCAGCCCCTCATCTGGCTCCGCGACTACCAATACGAAGACGGAAAACCCGGCCGCATCATCGGCTCCACCATCGGCGCCGCCGTCGACTTTGAAAACCCCGGGCTCCGCCGCTTCTTCGTCAACTCAGCCTACTGGGCCACCGGCCTCGAATCCCAGATCACCGACTCCCTCAACGCCGACCCCGTCGGCGACTTCAAACCCAGTCCCTTCGGCTTCAATAAATTCCGCAAGGGCACCAAGGTCGACGACCTCCGCAAATAACCTCGCCCATGCGCCTCCTCGCCCGCGGTCGCTCCATCACCTTCCCGCGCCGCCCGCTCGTCATGGGCATCGTCAATATCAATGACGATTCCTTCTGCGGCGACGGCTCCCTCGACCCAGCCACCACTCTCGCCCAGGCCATCTCCATGGCCCGCGATGGCGCTGACATCATCGACGCCGGAGCAGAATCCGCCCGCACCAACCGCCCCCCAGTCTCCATCGCCGAGGAATCCGTCCGCTTCCTCCCCTTCATCCACGCCTTCAACGAGTGGTCCCTCTCCGCCGCCACAGAACCCCCGCCCGTCCCCGGCCAAGTCTGGCCCCCGCTCCTCTCCCTCAATACATGGCGCCCCGAAACCGTCGCCGCCATCCTCCCCCACGGCGGCCATCTCCTCAATGACATGAGCGCCCTCCCGGACGACCGCAACGCCCGGCTCTGCGCCGCCCACGGTGCCGCCCTCCTCATCATGCACTCAGTCGGGCTCCCCAAGGAAAAACACACGCACGTCGCATGGCCCGACATCATGGCCGAACTCGACGCCTTCTTCACTAACCGCATCGCTACCGCCACCGCCGCCGGCCTCCTCCCCGATCAGATCATTCTCGACCCGGGCATCGACTTCGCCAAGCAGGCCCCGGACAATCTCGCCATTCTCCGCCACTGCGACCAACTCCTAACCTTCGGCCGCCCCATCCTCCTCCCCGTCAGCCGCAAAACCGTCATCGGCGACTCCCTCGCCCTCCCCAACCCGCTCGACCGCGACCCCGGCACCATCGCCTGCCTCACCGCAGGCACCCTCCGCGGCATGCACATCTTCCGCGTCCACCACGTCCCCGCCGCCGTCGCCGCCCTCCGCGTCCTCGATCCCCTCATCGGCCACCCGTTCCCTGACTGATCCTTTCAGCGGCCGCCCATAACTAACTTTTCTCGCCCGTCAGCGTCGCCCGCGACGCCACCAGCTGCTTCCGCTGCTCCTCCCCCACCTCCGGAAACTCCAGCTTCAGCGAATCCAGCGCATCAATCACCGCCGCCGCCACCACCACCCGCGTGAACCACTTGTTGTCCGCAGGCACCACATACCACGGGCTCTCCTCCGTCGCCGTATTCCGAATCATGTCCTCGTACGCCGCCATATAATCATCCCAATACCCCCTCTCCTTCACATCCCCCGCAGAAAACTTCCACTGCTTCGTCTTGTCATCAATCCGGTCCAGAAACCGACGCTTCTGCTCGTCCTTCGACACATTCAGAAAAAACTTCCGCACCAGCACCCCATTCCGTCCCAGATACCGCTCAAACGCATTGATATCCTCAAACCGCTCCTTCCAGATCCGCTTCCCCACAAGCTCCGGCGGTAGTCTCTGCCCACCAAGAATCTCCGGATGCACCCGCACCACCAGGGTCTCCTCATAGTAACTCCGATTGAATATCCCAATCCGCCCCCGCTCCGGCAGGCGCTTCATGCATCGCCACAGGTAGTCATGATCCAGATCCTCACTCGTCGGTGCCTTGAACGAATGCACCTCGCACCCCTGCGGATTCACCCCCGTCATCACATGCTTGATCACCCCATCCTTCCCAGCCGCATCCATCGCCTGAAAAATCAGCAGCACCGCCCACTTGTCCTGCGCATACAACTTCTCCTGCAGCGCCGCCATCGCCGCCACCCCCTCCGCCAACGCCTCCTTCGCCTTCGGCTTGGCCTCCGACCCCAACCCCATCGTGTCCCCAGGATCAAAATCCCTCAGCCGAAATCCCTTCCCCTTCGTGACCCGATACGGCCTCGAATACTCCCGCGCCATCTCTGTCAGGGCTTTGCTCTTCATCATCCCACCACTCTGGCCACACCCATCACTCACCTCCCCCGCTCCCAGCCACCCCCCAGCGCCCGGTACAACTGAATCACCGCATTCAATTCATCCAATCGCGCCCGCGCGTTCGACAACTCCGCATCAAACAACTCCTGATCATTGTACAGCACCTCCAGATAACTCGACACCCCGTTGTCGTACCGCTGCCAGATCAGATTCGACGCATCCTTCCGCGCCACCACCACCCGCTCCGTCGCCGCCACCAACTCCGCATTCTTAGTCCGCGCCACTAGCGAATCCGACACCTCCCGCATCGCCGTCAGCACCGACTTCCGGTACGTCGCCTCCGCCTCGTCCCGCACCGCACGACTCCCCCTCACCCCCGCCCGCAATCTCCCACCCGCAAACACCGGCACGTTCACCGCAGGCCCGATCTGCCAAACCCTCAGCGGATCACTCAGCAGATCCGAAAACTCCCGGCTCTTCAATCCGGCCCCCGCCGTCAGCGTGAACGCCGGCAGCAATCTCGCCTCCGCCACCCCGATCTCCGCCGTCGCACTGATCAACGCCTGCTCCGCTCCCCGGATGTCCGGCCGACGATTCAGCAAGTCCGACTGCAACCCCGCCGGCACCGACGCCAGCAAATTCGTCCCAGTAAACGCCGTCCCCCGTCGCACCGCACCAGGCACCCGCCCCGCCAGCACACTCAACTGATTCTCCAATTGCGCAATCTGCCGCTCAATCCGGCTGATCGCCGCATCCACCTCCGCCACCAGCACCTCCGCCTGCCTCACCTCCGTCAGCGAACTCTGCCCACCCCCCTGACGAATCGAAATCAGCTTCAACGACCGCACCCGCGTCTCCTTCGTCCGCTTCGCAATCTCCAGTTCATGATCCTGCTCCCGCAACGCCACATACGTCCCCGCCACCGTCGCCACCAACCCCACCTCCACCATCCTCTTTGCCTCCGCCGTCCCTAGCAGCTTCGCCCGCGCCGACTCCGTCGCCCGCCGGATCCGCCCCCAGAAATCCACCTCGTACTGCAGCAGGCTGATCCCCACCACGTTCTGCCTCACATCCAGATCAATCGGCAGCTCCAGCGGCCCAGGCAGCGTCAACCCGTTCGTCTGCGACCTGCTGTAATTGTAACTCGCACCCAGCGCCGGATAAAACTGCGACCGCACCACGTCCAGATTCGCCTGCGCCTGCATCACCCTCGCTCCCGCCGCCTCAATGTCAGGATTCGCCGCCAGCCCAGCCTCAATCAGTTCCCGCAACGCCGGATCACGATACACCGTCCGCCATTCCAGTTCCCCGATACTCTCCGCCCCGCTTCCCCCGAACCGGAACCCTCCACCCCCGCCAACCTCCGGCCGCACATACCCAGGCCCAACCTTGCAGGCCGCCAAGCCCGCCACACCCACCATTCCAAGCACAATTCGGATACAGTTCACAGCAGTCGATTTCAGGTCAGCATTCACTTCTTCTCCTCAGGTTTCTTCCGCCACTCGGACAGCCGCTGCACAAACACATAACACACCGGAATGATGAACAACCCAGCCACCGTCGCCACCGACATCCCGTACACCACCCCAGTCCCCATCGTGCTCCGCGACGCCGCCCCAGAACCCGTCGCCAGCATCAGCGGCACACATCCCAGAATGAACGCAAACGACGTCATCAGAATCGGCCGCAACCTCAGCTTCGCTCCCTCCAGCGCCGCCTCCAGCAGCGGCACGCCTTCCTCACGCTTCATCTTCGCAAACTCAATGATCAGAATCGCATTCTTCGCCGCCAGCCCGATCAGCATCACAATCCCCACCTGCGCGTACACATTCAGATCATAATGCCTCAGATACAACCCGACCAGCGTCCCCAGAATCACCGTCGGCACCGACAGCAGCACCGCAAACGGTAGCGACCAACTCTCATACTGCGCAGCCAGCAGCAGAAACACAAACAACACCGCCATCCCGAAAATCACCGGAGCCTGTCCCTCCGCCTTCTTCGCCTGCAGGGTCAGCCCGGACCACTCATATCCCACCCCAGCACCCATCGACTTAACCACTTCCTCCATCGCCTTCATCCCCTGCGCCGCACTGTACCCAGGAGCAGGCACCCCCGACAACTCCGCCGCAGGATACAGATTGAAACGCGTCGCAAAATTCGGCCCCGACATCTTCGACACATTCACCAGCGTGCTCAGCGGCACCATCCCCCCCGCATTGTTCCTCACAAAAAACTTCCCGATGTCGTCCGGCGAACTCGTATGCTCCGGCTTCGCCTGCAGAAACACTTTGTACACCCGCCCGAACTTCACAAAATCATTCACATACATCCCGCTCAGATACGCCTGCAGGGTCTGAAACACGCTGTCCACCGGCACCCCCAGCGCCCGCGCCTTCTCACGGTCCAGCTCCACCTTCACCTGCGGCGTCGCCGGCTGAAACGTCGTGATCACCCGCGCAATCTCCGGCCGCTTCGTGCACTCCGCCACCACCCGCTCCACATGCTCACCTAACTCCGCAATACTCCCTCCCGCCCGATCCTGCAGCTGCATCGTGAACCCCGAAACATTCCCGTATCCCGGCAGCGGCGGCGGCCCGAACGCAAACACCCGAGCCCCCGCTATCCGGCTGAACTTCCGGTTCCACTCCAGCGCCAGCGCCTTCGAATGCAACGCCGGATCCTCACGATCCTTCCAGTCGTCCAACCCGATGAACATCAGCGCCGAATTCGGAAAACTCAGCGAATTCAGGATGTTCATCCCCGAAATCGCCAGCGCCGACCGCACCCCCTTCGTATTCCCCACTATCTCCTCCACCTGCTTCAGCAACGCATCCGTCCGCTGCAGCGATGTCCCGTCCGGCAACTCCACCGCCACAAACAGATACCCTTTGTCCTCGTCAGGAATAAACCCTCCCGGCACCGCCTTCCCCAACGCGTAAATCCCTCCCATCACCGCTCCCAGCAGCAGCATCGACCGCGCCGCCTTCCGGATCAATCCCCCCACCACCACCCCATAAACATTCGTCACCCAGTCAAAGCACTGATTGAACTTCCGGAAAAACCACGCCAGCGGCCCGCGCCCAGGCACTGGCTTCCTCAGCATCATCGCCGACAACGCCGGACTCAGCGTCAGCGCATTGATCGCAGAAAACACCACCGACACCGCAATCGTGATCGCAAACTGCTGATACAACGCCCCCGTCACCCCGCCCATGAACGCCACCGGCAGAAACACCGCACACAGAATCAGCGCAATCGCCACCACCGGCCCAGCAACTTCCTTCATCGCCTGCCTCGTCGCCTCCACCGGCGTCAACCCATGCTCAATGTGATGCTGCACCGCCTCCACCACCACAATCGCATCATCCACCACAATCCCGATCGCCAGCACCAGCCCGAACATCGTCAGCGTGTTCACACTGAACCCCAGCAGCGGAAACACCATGAACACCCCCAGCAGCGACACCGGCACCGTCAGCATCGGAATGATCGTCGCCCGGAAACTCTGCAGAAACACAAACACCACCACCAGCACCAGCACAATCGCCTCCACCAGCGTGTGCACAATCTCCTCCATCGACGCCTTGATCGGCAGCGTCGAATCCAACGTAATGCTGTACTCCACATCCGGCGGAAACTTCGCCGCCGCTTCCTCCAGAATCTTCTTCACCGCATCCGCCGTCTCGATCGCATTCGCCCCAGGCGCTAGGTAAACCCCGATCGCTCCCGCCGGCGACTTGTTCAACCTCGCCCGCAAATCATACGTCTGCGCCCCCAGCTCCACCCGCCCCACGTCGCTGATCTTCACCTGCGAACCGTCCGACGCCGCCCGGATGATAATACTCTCAAACTCCTTCGGCTCCTTCAGCAACCCAGCCGCACGAATGTTATACTGCTTCGCCTGACCCGCCGGAGCCGGCTCCGCCCCGATCCGTCCAGCCGGGGTCTGCGCATTCTGCTCCTTCACCGCACTCGCCACCTCCGACGGCGTAATCCCATACGTCGCCAGCTTCTCAGGATCCAGCCAGATCCTCATCGCATAATCCTGCGCCGTGAAATTCCTCACATCCCCAACCCCCTTCACCCGCTTGATCTGATCCACCAGATTGATGTCCGCATAGTTCCCCAGAAACACGCCGTCGTACGTCCCCTTCGGCGACGCCAGACCGATTGCTAACAAAATATCCGGCGACGACCGGTTCACCACCACTCCCTCACGCTTCACCGCATCCGGCAACTGCGCCTCCGCCTGCCCCACCCGGTTCTGCGTGTTCACCTGCATGATGTCCACGTCCGTCCCCACATCAAAGGTCACATTCAGCGTCATCTTCCCGTCGTTCGCACTGTACGACTGCATGTACAGCAACTGATCCACCCCGTTCACCTTCGACTCAATCGGCGTCGCCACCGACTCCATCACCGCCTCCGCCGCCGCCCCACGATACGCACTCGTCACCTGAATCAGCGTCGGACTAACATTCGGATATTCCGAAACCGGCAGCCGCGACAGCGAGATCAGACCAATGATCACCGTGAGGATGGATATCACCATCGCCACAATCGGCCTTCGGATGAAAAAGTCAGCCATCGCTCAATATCCTCAGGTTCAGGGTTTCTTCGGCGCAGCCTCTCCACCCGGCACAGCTCCCGGCACTTTCGCCCTCAACTCATTCAACGCACTCTCATCCACCTTCCCCTCCGCCACCGTCACCACCACCCCGCTCCGCACCTTCTGCACGCCCTCGATAATCACCTGATCATTCTCCCCCAACCCCTCCGTCACCACACACAGCGACCCGAAATGCAGCCCGGTCTTCACCGCCCGCATCTCCACCTTCCCCTCCGCTCCCACCACAAACACATTCTCCCGCCCCTGCAGCTCCACCACCGCATACTCCGGCACCAGCAGCGCCCCCGGCAATGTCCTCAACAGCGCCCGCACCCTCAGAAACTGCCCCGGCCGCAGCACTTTGCCAGGATTCGGAAACTCCACCCGCAACTTGATCGTCCCCGTCGCCGCATTCACCGCCCTATCCAGAAACACCAGCTTCCCGGGATGCGGATGCAGCGCCCCATTCGCCAGCACCGCCGAAAACACCGTTTCTCCTCCCTTCCCCAACCGCTCCGCACTGTTCAGATACGCCACCTCACTCACATCCAGGCTCGCCCAGATCGGATCCACCGGCGAAATCGTCGCCATCACCGTCGGCTCTCCCTTCCCCACCAACGCCCCAAGATCCACCTGCTTCGAACCAATAATCCCCGACACCGGCGCGTTGATCACCGTATAACCAAGATCAATCTCCGCTCCCCGCAACGACGCCTTCGCACTCTCAACCGCCGCCTGCGCCTGCGCCTGCGCCGATGTCGCCTGGTCCAGATCCTTCCGCGGCACCGCCCCCACCTTCGCCAGCGGCTTCAACCGCTCCACATCCAGCTTCGTCTGCGCCAGCGCCGCCTCGACCTGCCCCAGATTCCCCTTCGCCACCTCCACCCGCTGCTCAATCGGCTTCCGATCCAGCAAAAACAACGGATCTCCCTCCTTAACCTCCGTCCCATCCGTAAACAGAATCTTCTCCACCGTCGCCTCCACCCGCGCCCGCACCTCCACACTCGCCACCGCTTCCGTCCGCCCAATCGACTCAGCCATCATCGGCACATCCGCCTTCAATGGCCGCGCCACCTCCACCAGCGGCGGCGGCATCACCGGCATCGCCGGCACCGCCCGCTTGCACGACGAAACACCCAGCCCCGCAGCCAGCACCAGCACTGGCCACCCGGTTAACGCACGTCGGTTATCTTTCTTCATGTCAGCATCAGTGTTGGCATCCGGAATCAATTGATCCTCAGCGGCGACGCATACCACCATCTCGCTCCGCCACGCAAGTGTTCGCACACGTCATGCCAGGATTAATCCCAACCCCCATTCCCATCCCATCCCTCAGTTCATGATCCGGTTGAACCACGCATCATAACGCTCGTCCCGCCCCTGCTCCCGAATCTGCCGCCGATCCTGGTACTTCTGATACCCATCATTCCGCGCATCCACCCGCTTCTGCACCTCCTCATTACTCGCACAGGAACTCAGCAGCACAGTCAACATCACGGAAGCAAAAACAGAGAAACGCATAGTCATAAATTGAATCGGTAGATCAGCACTCAGCCGCCTACCCCCACATCCATGACTCCCCACCTCAGGTCAACCCCCGATCTCTCTCAAGGCCCACCCGCCACCTTCACCGCCGCTACATCCACATCGTCCACCTGCTTCCCCTCACGGTCCCACCCCACAATCCGACCCTCCGCACTCCCCGCAAACACCCGCGTCCCATCCGCCCGCGCCGCCACACAATACAGCGACGTCCCCGACCGCCCCAGCGCCTTCTCATTCCCCGTCTCCGAACTCTGCGCCCCCGTGTGCGCCTTCAAATCCCCATAACGCATCAGCGCCCCGTCATCCGTCGCCGCATACACCGCCCCGCCTCCCCACACCACCGCATTGAACGCCGCAGGCTTCCCCGACAGCGTCACCGTGCTCTCCCGGGTCTTCACATCCCATACCTTCAACTGCCGATCCGCTCCGCCCGTCACCAGCTGCGTCCCGTCCCCATTCAACGCCATCCCCAGCACCTGCGTCCCGTGCGCCTCCACCCGCATCGTCTCCCTCCCACTCCCGACCTCCCAGAACTTCACAAGCTTGTCCCCTCCCGCCGTCACCACCGTCTTCCCGTCCCCAGTCAGCGCCATCGCAAACACCGTGTCGTCATGCGCCTTCCACGACCGCTCCAATCCCCCCGTCGCCACCTCCATCACCCTAACCATCCCAGCCTCGCCAGCCAGCCCGTCCGCCACCAGCACTTTCCCTCCCTCCACCAGCGGCACCAGCGCCGTCACCCGATCCGTCAATCCCTCCGTCACCTCCCGCTCCTTCACCAATCCCTCCGCACCCCACACCACCACCCGCCGGAACGCCCCGCTCACTAGCCGACCGTCTCCCAGCCACGCCACCGACTGCACCGCATCCATCTGCGCCACCGCCCTCGCCTTCAATTCCAACCCTCCATCCGTCACCCCAAACACCAGCACTTCATTCCCGCACCCCGCCGCCAGCCGCATCCCATCCGGCGAAACCGCCAGCGCCATCACCGGCCGGTAACCCGCAGGCAATGCCCCCAGCGTCACCTGCCGCACCGTCGCCGCATCCGGTGCCAGCGCCGCCTCATCCCACTCCGCCCCGCCCCGCACCCATTCACTCAAAACCGCCACTTCCTCCGCCGTCAGCTGCCGCTTCGGCGGCATGTGAGGATCCGCCCCCGCCGCCAGCAACCCCACCAGCGGGCTCTCCTCAGGCTTCCCTTCCTTCACCACCGCACCACTGCTCCCGCCCTTCAGCATCGCCTCCCGACTCCCTAACACCAGCCCTCCCTTGTGCTTCGACTCACTGTGACACCCCAGACACTGGCTCCGCAGCAGCCGCATCGCCGGCACAGGGTCCGCACACGCCACCCCGCTCACCATCACCATCATCAGGATCACCACTCTCATGTCACTTCAGATATATGAATTCACTCGCCCCCAGCAGCCCATGCGCAAACTCCACCCACGCCGCTTCCCCGGCCGCCCCCTCGCCAAGCGCCCGCATCTCTCCTAACGACTCCATCGCTGCCGCCGCTTCCGCCTCGCTCGGCAGCCGACTGAACGCCCAGCCAAACAACCACCGCACCCGCGCCGCATCATCCACCTCCGGCACCGCCGCCACCATCCTCCTCACCCACACCTCCGCCTGCTCCCGCACCATCGGATCATTCAGCATCACCAGCGCCTGCGCTGGAACATTCGTCACATTCCGCCTCCCCACCGCACTGAACGGCACCGGATAGTCAAACGCCAGCATCATCCCCGGCAGAAAATTCCGCCGCACCGACGTGTATATACTCCGCCTCCCACCCCCATCCAGCGGCCCGCTCACCCCAGGCCTCCCGCGCCCGACAATAAAATCCGTCAGGTGCACCGGCACCGGCACCCCGCCCACCGCCCGATCCAGCCGCCCGGACACCGTCAGCAGCGCGTCCCGAATCGCCTCTCCCTCCAGCCGCCGCACCGGCATCCGATGCCACCACACGTTCATCGGGTCCTTCCCCTCGGTCTCCGCATCCGCCGCCACACTCGCCCGCCCAAACGCATCGCTCAACACCAACCGCCTCACCATCCGCTTCACCGACCACCCATCCTCCATCACAAACTGCGCCGCAAGATGATCCAGCAACTCAGGATGCGTCGGACGCTCGCCAAGCCACCCGAAATTATCCACCGTCGCCACAATCCCCCGGCCAAACACATGGTGCCAGATCCGGTTCACCATCACCCGCGCCGTCAGCGGATTCCCAGCATCCGCCACCTGCTCCGCCAGCACCGCCCGACCACTCCCCTCCATCTCCCCGATCACCGGATAACCAAACGCCTCCGGCATCCCCCGCGCCGCCACCACCCCCGGCTTGCTGTACTTGCCCCGCTCCATCACCCGTTCATCCACCCCACTGACCTCTCCCCACGAAACCGCCAGCGCCGACTCCCACCGCATCCCCCGCGCCATCGTCTCCAGTTCCCCTGCCTCTCTCGCGCCAGCCTCCCGCACCACCCCGGAATCAACCCCCATCAGTCCGCCATTCCTCACTAGCCAATCCGCCGTCGCCAATCGCCCCTCCACCAACGGCCCGCCCGACGCCAGCACCTCCGCCACCGCCACTAACTCATCCCGCCACCCTCTCACCACCGCCGCCAGCGTCTCCTCGCCACCCATCGGCCGCCACCGCTGCCACGGAAATCCCTTCGGCACCTCCGCCGACTCCACCACCATCGCCACCTCCAGCGCCGCATCCCCCGGCGCAGCCAACTCCAGATGCGCACGGTGCCCGCTATACCCTCCTAACTCATGCGTCACCCACCGCCACTCCCCAGCCGTGTCAAACTCCGCACGTATCCCCCCATGCAACCCGCCCGTCAGCATGATGTGCCCATCCACCCCCGCATAAACCTGCGCCCGCCCCCTCACCAGATAATGCAACCGCCCGCCCCCGATCGTGAACTTCGGCGTCAGCAGGGTCTTCCCCGCTCGCCCCGCTGCCCCCAACTCCCCGGAATCCATCTCCGTCCCCGCCGCCAGCGCCAGCCGGTCCCAGAACGGTTCCCGCACCACCGCACCTCCTAAC
>Ga0315905_10003268_pt1 | contig 16761 bp, 10 predicted proteins | sample LakEriMetagenome_5_FD_203522 | JGI IMG/M metagenome (GOLD analysis project Ga0315905, IMG submission 203522) | Freshwater fungal communities from buoy surface, Lake Erie, Ohio, United States - Buoy 4 MA121 | ecosystem: Environmental > Aquatic > Freshwater > Lake | place: USA: Lake Erie, Ohio... | reverse complement strand
ATCACCTTTAAATACTATCAGGATCTACACCCAAAGCCTTTAATCTTTCGGCTAATAATTGAGCGCGTTCATCACCAGTCGCTAAAACTGTACCATCTTCGTAACACCACCGCAACCAAGAACTATGTCTACCTTCAAATTCTCCTGTCCATAAAGTTATACCTAATCCAATCTCATCTAACCAGTTGTTTGTAGTTTCTACATAACGTCTAGCTTTGAGAGTGTAAATTCTTAAAACCTGTTCTCCTAATTGTTGATTTGGGTCATAGACAATATAGTAAGATACCCGCATTTGTTCATAGATTTTCAGTTTCTTCCCTAACTCTTCACCTTTTTGATTAGAAACAATTTCGATGACAACTTCGGGTGATTTACCAAATTTCCAAACTAGGTAACAACGGTTTTGTTTCTCCCACCAATTTTCAGGAACTTCAACATCAAAACTGATAAATACATTAGGAACTATAGCGGGTTCACCATAAGTATGATAAATACCAACATTGGCTTCAGCTAAAAAAACCTGATTTTTTAAGGAACTATAAAGAGAACTAACCAAAAGACGTTGTTGTTTAGCAGATGCGAGATTATCCACGGGTGTATCATCTTCGGTGACTAGCAGGTTGACATCTGGTACATCACAATTATCAATATCATTATCATTGATTAAAAGTTGGTTAACCATGATTTTATCCACCACTTGAGGACTTTTTATTCATTGTATACTATTTTCCTGAAAATTAAGATCACAATAGACTATTGTAAAAAATGTCAATTCCTAAAATCTACTGCTAATCATCAAGAAGAAAATCACGAACCAAGGTATTGTTAAATCAGGAATTAACCAAGCATAATTTCTGAAAAAAGGTATAGCCATTGGTAAAATAAACCGCAAAGAACGTAAAGATACAGGACGATTACCATTTTGATCTACAATTCCATATCGCTTCGCAACTTCAGCGACGACTTGGATTTTACCAGTATATTTGATTATATTAGCATCAGCTGCTAAACTAGCGATCGCTCTGCCAGTAAATAATGGTGTTTCCCAATTATAACCATCAGCAAATAATGAAGAATTACCATTTTCTAAACTCTGTTCTTTGGCGAAAGTTGTAATCTGTTCCGTACCCACAATACCGGGATAAATAGCCAGAGAAGTCACATTATATTGTTTTAATTCCTTAGCCATATCTGCGGCTAATCTATCACAAGCACTTTTTCCCACACCATAAGGAACACTAAAAATATAAGACATTCCTCCCCAGGAGGAAATAGTAAAAATAACCCCTTTTTGGCGTTTGATCATCATTCTTGCAGCATAAATACTAGCCACATAATGACTTCGTAAACCTACATTATTAGCAGCATCCCAAAAACTCGGTTCTGATTCCCAAAGCGGCTTACCAAAGGCTGTTCTTAATGCTTGTACTCCCCCATAAACATTATTAACTAAAATATCTAATTGACCATTTTGTTCGCTCTCAATACGTGCAAAAAGTTGACGAATTTGCTCATCATCACTATGATCAACCTGTACAGGAATACAAACTCCACCCGCTTCAATAACAGCGGTTTCGGTTTCCCGTAAACTACCGCCAAAATGCTCATAATTATTAGGTTCAAAAGTGCGCCCGGTAATATACACAGTAGCGCCTGCTTCACCTAACCCTACAGCAATTCCCTTACCAATACCTCTAGTAGCACCTGTAACTAATGCTATTTTCCCTTGAAGATTTTTACTCATTTTTTTTATTTACATTTTATTGACAGCCAGAGATTTTAATATGATTTTAAGTAGGTGAACGGAAAAAAACCGACATACAGCACTTCCCGGTGTTATGAGGTACATATTTAGCGGGCAAGATGCCCGCACCACAAGAGTTTCATGATTCAACTTTGTACTTCATCAGATCGGAAACCGCTGTAAGTAACGAAAAGTAAAGTTTCCCTGTTCCCTGTTCCCTGTTCCCTGTTCCCTTGTCATAACGACAATTTTTAACGCCAACCTACTTAATATGATTTTAATATTTCTAATTCCTCACGCACGGATAATGGATGATAACCTAAAGCAAAAGCCTTTGAACTATCTAAAGAAACATCTTTTGGTCTAGGTGCTGCCATTTTCACATCTTCTTGAAAACAGGATTTTAATTGATCATCAGGAAATTGCCAGATTTGAGCTAATATTTTCCCAAAATCATAACGAGAAATTCTTTCTTTCCCACCTAAATGAATAATCCCATGCACTTTTTTTAAAGCTAATAATAACCCTTTAGCGGCTGTATTTGCACTCACTGGAGTGCGAAATTCATCTATAAATAAATTGAGTTCTTTTCCCTCTGTCAATACTTGCATAAATTTCTGAATAAAGCTTTTTGCTGTTGGTGTTTCTTTACCAAACATTAATGGCATTCGACAAATAGCTGCTTGGGGATATACTTGTAATATCCCTGCTTCAGCCGCAACTTTTTGCTCCCCGTAAATGTTCACAGGTGAAACTTTATCTATTTCTCTGTAAGGTGCATTTAAACCATCAAAAACCAAGTCAGTGGAGGTAAAAGCTAAAGGTAGGGAATTATCAGCACAAAGTCCAGCCAGATCACAAGATGCTGTAACATTGATTTTATAGGATTCCTGGGGATTTATTTGACAATAATTAGGTTGAGATTGGGCTGCTGCGTGAATTACAGCATCGGGTTTGATATGATTAAATAGGTCTTTTAATTCCTGGAAGTTAGTCAAATTCACCTTCACCATTTTGATATCAGGTATTTCTAAAAAATGGCTATAATATGTACCATAAACTTCCCATTCTCCTTTTGCTAATTGGCAAAGATGCCAACCTAAAAAACCGCTAACACCCGTAATTAGGAGTTTTTGCATATATCTTTCCTTGCTGCTGAATTTTAGCATCTCTGCAATAAAAACCATACCATCATTAGTATCATCTCACGCAAAAATTTGCATCTTTGCGTGAGAATATCTAATTATGAACCTTGGAAATACTTCTCCAAAGCTTCATGTACTAAATCAGTCATCGGTCGCCCTTGTTTTTCAGCAGTTTCCCTAAGTTGCTGATAAAAATCATCTCGCAGACTTACTCTATGACGTGATTTACCGCTACTGGTAGGCTCTCCTGGTGTGTAATTAGCCACAAATTCCCTAATAGCATCAAAACCCATTCTGTGACAAAAATCGCCAAAACTTTCTTTGGGTGTCCGGGATTTTTTAAAGAAGACAAAAATCGGTTCTAGGAAACTTTCAATATCATTGTGATGCAGTTTTTCTACAAAAGGTTGGGCTAACCGAGTTTGATTTGGTGAACCACCTAACCAGACTTGATAAGATTCTACACCACTACCCACAAAACCCAATTCTGCCATATAAGGACGAGCGCAACCGTTAGGGCATCCTGTCATTCTTACCACAAAATGGTCTTTTTGTAAACCCAGTTGATCTAATAAAGCCCGGATTCTTGTTAAAATTTCGGGAATGGCTCGTTCTGATTCTGTAATTGCTAAACCGCAGGTAGGTAAAGCTGGACAAGCCATAGCATAGCGGGTTAATGCTGCTATTTGGCTTGGGTCGGCTACAACGCCACAGCGGTCGAGAATCTCTTGAATGGCTTCCTGATTCTCCGGTGCAATATCGTAAAAAATCAGGTTTTGATTACCTGTTAAGCGAATAGGTAGATTAAATTGTTCAACAATTGTCCGCAAAGCGGTTTTGAGTTGCAATTTATCATCATCTTTTACACGCCCGTTATCAATGGAAATACCTACAAACAGCTTACCATCCCCCTGTTCATTCCAGCCCAGAAAGTCTTTATATTTAAACTGAATCAGCGGTTTAAATGGTTCAAGCGGTTTACCAAAGTATTCTTCTACCTTAGTGCGGAATTTATCTACACCCCAATCATTGATTAAGTATTTTAGTCTTGCGTGTCGTCTGTCCGTGCGATCACCATAATCTCGCTGGGTAGCAATTATAGCTTTCACCAGATGATATACATCATTTTTGCCTACGTAGCCAATGGGATCAGCAATTCTGGCAAAGGTTTCCTCTTTGTTATGGGTTCTACCCAAACCACCACCAGCGAAGATATTAAATCCTGCTAATGCACCTTTTTTATTGGTAATTACTACCAGGGTCAAGTCTTGGGAATATAAATCAACGGAATTATCCCCAGGAACCGTCACGCAAACTTTAAATTTCCGGGGCATATAATGAGTTCCATAGATAGGTTCTACGGAATCATGAAATATAGTACCATTACCGTTACTTTGTCGCGCTGCTTTGACATCTGGATGTTCTTCGGCGCTAATGGCTTTTTCCCCATCTAACCAAATTTCATAATAAGCACCAGTTTGGGGAGAAAGCAAATCAGCGATATTTTGGGCATATTCCCAAGCGTATTGATATTCTGAGCGATTTTTAAAGGGGGCTGGAGGAGCCATAACGTTGCGGTTAATGTCACCACAAGCACCCAAAGTTGAACCAAGATTTTGGATAATTGTAGCGATCGCTGCTTTCAGGTTCTTTTTTAAGATACCATGTAATTGAAAACCTTGGCGAGTGGTAGCTCTGAGGGTATGATTACCATATTCATCGGCCAATTTATCCAAGGCTAAATATAGCTGTGGTGGTATTAACCCACCGGGACTTTTTGTCCGCAGCATCATTTGGTAATCTTTTTCCTGTCCCTTGACGCGGTTATCACGGTTATCTTGTTGATAAGAACCATGAAACTTGAGAATCTGAATTGCGTCTTCACTAAAGTGGGTGGTATCCTGAAGGATTTCAGTAGCCACGGGTTCACGCAAAAAGTTACTATTTTCTTTGATACCTTCTACTTTGGAAGGTTTACGGTTAGTAACAAAAGAAGCAGCAGAGTTAACCATTACGGTAGATACGTTTCTGAATAAAGCGGTAGATGAAACCGAAGTTAGGCAATTAATAGCACTTATTGGGCTAATTAAACTACTTAATTTCGGTCGGAATTATGAATATTATTTTAATGATAACATGATCAGAGGCCAGCCTGATCATTGACATAACTTACCATTTTAGATAAACACTGAGATTAATATCTAATTATGCCAACCACTAAAACATTAACATTATCTGGTTTAATAGGTGTATGTGTAGGAGATGCCTTGGGTGTACCCGTTGAATTTTCCACTCGTGCTGAACGTATCAAGTCACCAGTTACAAAGATGTTGGGTTATGGGACATGGAATCAACCTCCCGGAACTTGGTCTGATGATAGTTCTTTAACATTGTGTTTGACAGAATCTTTCTGTAGTGGCTATTCTGTGGATGATATAGCTAAATCATTCTGTCGCTGGTATAGAGAAAATTACTGGACTGCCCATGGTGACGTATTTGATATTGGCAATACTACGTATCAAGCTATTATCAAGTTAGAGAAAGGTATTCCCCCGTTACAAGCAGGTGGTACTGGTGAACATAGCAATGGAAATGGTTCATTAATGCGAATTTTGCCCATAGCTTACCTACACGAAACCTTAACTTTTCCCGATTTAATTACAAAAGTACATGAAGTTTCTTGTCTTACTCATGCCCATGTCCGTTCGCAAATGGCCTGTGGGATTTATATTACTATGGCAGTAGAACTACTGAAAGGGGCTAATTTATCAACAGCCTATTTACATAGTTTAGAGAAAATTCAAGAACTTTATCATCATAGTAATTATAATCGAGAAAAGTCCCATTTTCAGCGGGTTTTCAGTGGTAAAATTGCCGAATTACCTGATAACCAGATTAATTCAGGCGGTTATGTAATTGATACTCTAGAAGCATCTATTTGGTGTTTATTAACTAGCTCATCTTACGCTGAGTCAGTTCTCAAAGCTGTTAATTTAGGGGGAGATACAGATACTACGGCTGCGGTGACTGGTGGGTTAGCGGGAATTTATTACGGTATAGAAAATATTCCCCCGGAATGGGTTGAAAAAATTGCTCGCAAACAGGATATTATTGATTTATCTAATCGTTTTGCAGCAATTTTATCAAGCAGCGGTTAGAGTAGAAAACTACTCCAACCAGCAAATATCACCATTGCCTTTAAACTAAGGACAATGAGTAAACCTGACCATCAATTAACAGTCGCGTAATTCCCTTAGCTTGTAGATGATTACTAGCTTTATGAAGAACTTGACTGTCAGGAACTTTGATAACGCGATCGCGCTTTGTCGAAAAGCGTTTGGCTACTCTATGATTATCAAAAATGGGTAGAGTTTTCTGTTGATTTTCCAGACTGGGAATCAGACCTAAATCACCAAAATCCTTGAGTGGCCGAGTAATTAATTCCGCAGAGCGGTCAATTACTAAATAGCAGGTTTTTGGTAAATTAGCAACTGAAAGTGGTAAAACTTGAACAGATGCCTCTCCGTTTTTGCGTCTAGTCACTAGAGGTTTGGGAGCTTCATACTCTTCGTCCTCAAAGTCGTCTTCCTCATCATACAAATCATCATCTAAATCATCATCATCTAAATCATCAGGTTCATCCAGCAAATCTTCATCCAAAATTTCCGCAAACAGACTTGGCTGTGAACGTCGAGTTTCCACCTCCAACTTAGGCTTGGGAATAATTGGCGTTTCTGTGGGTTTATGTCTGACAATTTCCAGTTCTTTGACAACTGGGGATTCTTTTATAACCGGAGGTTGGGGTTGTTCTACCGCTGAGGAGCGTGTTTTTACCCGCCTATTAACCGGAATATCTTCAGAAAAATCAGGATTACCATCTACTTTTGCTGCTATGATTAGCTTTTCCGGTTCTGGTGTTGATAACTCCTCACCACTTCTCAAGGCGGTAGACGCTGCTGATAGCAATATTGGTTGGTTCAACAGCGGTAATTGATCATAACTTACCTGCGCTCTACCCTCAGGGGTTCTAGCAGCGCGTTTTAAAGATACGAGATATTCGTAATCCTCTTCTGGTAAGGTACTTTTGAGCAGTCTGCTAATTGTGGAATTGCTCACACCATAGCGTTCTGCTAAAGTGGAAGTTGTTTCCGCACTTTCTCGATATAACTTGAGAATTTCTTGTTTGTCAGAATCTGTTAGTTTTCTCACGGTAGACACCAAAATTTGTTAAGTTTGTTTGCGTCCACGGTCTTGGCGTTGAATACTCAATGATACTTCGTATTCTAGAACTATGGACTCGAACCACACGCCCATAAACAGTTAGAATACTCCTCACAAGGGCTTTGTTGATAAAGAATATGTAGTTTTCTTTAGTAGCATTACCATAGGGTATAATTACTTAATTAGTTGAGAAAGATAATTTGCCATTAACCTGGATACAAAACCAGAGTAAAATTCTGGAGTTGCATTTATATTATATTCATAGGCAATTACTCCTTAACATCACAATATATCTGAATATCGTATCTATTTTGTTTCCTAGTGTACCTCAACTCACCAATCACTTGCATCTTCTGACCGGAATCAGGAAATTTTAAATTTGCTCTTGCCTATTTCGAGAATATTAGATATAATCGTGAAGGCTTCGTGGGTACGTAGCTCAGTTGGATAGAGCATCCGCCTTCTAAGCGGACGGTCACAGGTTCGAGTCCTGTCGTACCCGTTGTCATCACGTCAGGAAAAAGCTAGTTTTTCTCTGCTTGAACCACATCATTATTAATGCCGGAGGGAATTACGAGTTTCAAAGACCCATTTTACAACTTTTTTGGCGGATTTTTCCCTGATTCCGAAAATCTAGAGTTTTCCGGGTTGACTGGGTTTATTAGGTTTATAGTTACATAGCTATTAAAAACGCACAAAAGTTATACTTATATAACAACATTCATGACAGTCAGATTTTAGAGTCCACCGGAAGTGGGAAAATAAAATTATGCCAAAAGAAGAGTTAGAGAGGAAAAGCTGATAATATGCACTTGAGTGAAATCACCCATCCTAACCAGTTGCATGGTTTGTCAATTCGACAGTTAGAACAAATTGCTCGTCAAATTCGTGAAAAGCATTTACAAACCGTAGCTGCCTTTGGTGGGCATTTGGGTCCTGGTTTGGGCGTGGTAGAATTAACACTAGGACTTTACCAAACCTTAGATTTAGACCGGGATAAGGTCATATGGGATGTCGGTCATCAAGCTTATCCTCACAAACTAATCACCGGACGCTACAGCAACTTCGACACTCTCCGCCAAAAAGACGGCGTTGCAGGTTATCTTAAACGCTGCGAGAACAAGTTTGATCATTTTGGTGCAGGACACGCTTCTACAAGTATTTCTGCGGCCTTGGGTATGGCTTTAGCCAGGGACTTGAAAGGGGAAAAATTTAAAGCTGTTGCTGTCATTGGTGACGGTGCTTTAACTGGAGGTATGGCTTTAGAAGCTATTAACCACGCTGGCCACCTGCCAAAAACTAATCTCTTGGTGGTTCTTAACGACAATGAGATGTCTATTTCTCCCAATGTGGGTGCAATTCCTCGTTATCTCAATAAAATGCGTCTGAGTCCACCAGTGCAGTTTCTCGCTGATGGTATTGAAGAACAGTTAAAACATCTTCCTTTTGTCGGTGAGTCCCTTTCCCCGGAACTAGAACGCATTAAAGAAGGAATGAAGCGTTTAGCAGTTCCTAAAGTAGGTGCGGTTTTTGAAGAATTGGGTTTTACCTACATGGGTCCAGTTGACGGACATAATTTAGAGGAGTTAATTACTACATTCCAACAAGCACATCAAATTACTGGTCCTGTTTTGGTTCACGTAGTCACAACTAAGGGGAAAGGCTATGAAATCGCGGAAAAAGATCAAGTAGGCTATCATGCCCAAACTCCCTTTAATTTGGCTACTGGTAAAGCAATTCCTTCTAGTAAACCTAAACCCCCTGCTTACGCTAAGGTCTTTTCTCACACTCTAGTTAAATTAGCGGAACAAAATCCCCAAATCGTCGGTATCACAGCCGCAATGGCTACTGGTACGGGTTTAGATAAGCTACAAGCTAAACTACCACATCAATATATTGATGTGGGAATTGCGGAACAACACGCTGTGACTTTAGCTGCGGGTTTAGCTTGTGAAGGTATGCGTCCCGTCGCTGCTATTTATTCCACTTTCTTACAACGTGCTTATGACCAGATTATTCACGATGTTTGTATTCAAAACTTACCCGTGTTCTTCTGTTTAGATCGGGCAGGTATTGTTGGTGCTGATGGTCCAACCCACCAAGGTATGTATGATATTGCTTATCTACGTTGTATTCCCAATATGGTGGTAATGGCTCCCAAGGACGAAGCAGAATTACAACGGATGGTGGTTACTGGCATTAACTACACAGATGGACCTATTTCTATGCGCTTCCCCCGTGGTAATGGTCACGGTGTCCCTTTAATGGAAGAAGGTTGGGAAGCTTTGGAAATCGGTAAGGGGGAAATTATCCGTCAAGGTGACGATGTTTTAATCGTCGGCTATGGTACAATGGTTTATCCAGGAATGCAAGCAGCCCAAATTCTCAGTGAACATGGCATTGAAGCTACTGTAATTAATGCCCGCTTTGTCAAACCTTTAGATACCGATTTGATTTTACCATTGGCTAAACAAATTGGCCGGGTTGTCACTTTGGAAGAAGGCTGTTTAATGGGGGGTTTTGGTTCTGCGGTAGCTGAAGCTTTACTTGATGCTGATATTCTAGTTCCTGTCAAGCGAATTGGTGTACCTGATATTTTGGTAGATCATGCCACACCTGACCAATCTTACACAGAATTAGGCTTGACTGGCGACCAAATTGCAGCAACAGTTTTACAAGCTTTCTTTAACAAGGAATTAGCTGCTGTGAAATAACTCACAATTCTAGAAACATTCTTAGCAATGTAGGGGCAATTTCTCACCCCTACATTAAAGATATTACAAGCGTATCCATGGACGAACTCAAGTCATCAGAAAAGTCAGAATTAGGATAAATAAAGATCAAAGCTTGATTTTAAATATAAAAAGCCCTGGGATTATACACCTCAATAATAGCACAAAAAGTCAAGAGGTCAATACCCTAGTAACTTCGTTCAATTATTGATAACATTCTCAATAATATTGAGAATGACCTAGCTATATTCTCGATAAACATGGTAGTGGGATTTTTTTCAGAAAAAGTATTTAAAAAACTTATGAGTTTTACGAAAAACTCCAATGGTACTTTAATTAAACTTATATCATCTTTTTTGTCACCGTAAATATGAATATTTTTTCATATTTCTCCCCAAATACACTCATATTGTCTGAAACCAAATCAGGGTTCAGTATTAATATACTTATACCATTTCCTATTCCAGCGCAGTTTCAAACCTATTCCTGTATCCGATATAAGAAGGATTTCGTCCAAGACCGAAATTACCCATACATTCCCGACAAAGCAGACAAACTGAACATTGAATTGTGAAAAATTGACAAACCATAACACTAGTGATAAACTCCTGCTGTGCTTGATTGAAAAAAGCGAGAGAATACATCCCAAAGCTAGTAAAATCGTGAAAATTCAAATTTGCTTACAGCAATTTTAATGTACTTGTACCACACTTTTGTTTTATATTCCTTTCTTCCTTTGCGACTTTGCGCCTTTGCGTGAGACTTTAAAATGTGGTTTATTTACCTGAAAATCGCTGTAACTTGCCAAAATCTATCTCCAGCTAATAAAATACCTGAAGTAGTAGCACATAACATCAAACAAATAATGTCCAACTTAACAAATATCAACCGACTACAAAATATTATTTTTTCGGTATTTCTAGCTCTGACGATGATTTTAATAGTTCCTGGGACTAGTTGGGCTTCTAGTTTGGGAGTCGAGTCAGGTTCTTTGAAACCTTGTCCAACTTCTCCTAACTGTGTTGTTAGTCAAAATGCTGATACTAAACACAGTATTCAACCCATTACTTATCATGTAGCGCGAGATAAAGCTAGAGAAACCTTGCTAAAAGTTCTCACTGTTGTTCCCCGCACAGAAGTTATAGAACAAGCAGATAATTATATTCATGCTATTTCTAAAAGCCGCATTTTCAAATTTGTTGATGATCTAGAGTTTTATTTCCCTAGCAATGAGTCGCTAATTCATATCCGTTCCTCATCTCGTGTTGGAGATTCTGATTTTGGTGTCAACCGCACCCGCTTAGAGCAAATTCGTTTAGCTTTAAAGGATCTAAATATTTAGTTTTACCTTTTAACCTCTTGTCTCTGTGTCTGGCATAGTTATATAAAATACATTTAAAATGCTCCATACACAGAGTCAGAATCAAAAATAAAAAAAAATAAAAATATAACCCCCTTGGATCATAACTAAATAATAGCAGAAAAAAATACTATGTCAATATCAATGGCTGAAAAAACCTATTTCCGTAAAATTATTGATAATATTCTCAATAATATTGAGAATAGCAACTGACTATTGCAAAAGTGCAAATTTTATAAAAATGGATATTTGAAAAAGTTATCTTTCTGAATTAACGCAGATTCATAAATCAGGGTGGGAAAACCCCACCCCTACAGATATTAGCGTTTAACTAATTTCTTGGACATTTTGCGGAGACGAATAGATTCCGGTGTAACTTCCACCAATTCATCTTGAGCAATGTATTCTAATGCTCGTTCCAAACTCATGTCTATGGGTGCTTGTAACTGCACCAGTTCATCACCACCAGCCGCACGATGGTTAGTTAACTGCTTGGTTTTACAAACGTTCAATTCTAGGTCTTGGGGACGATTATGTTCACCAATAATCATACCTCTGTAAACCTTAGTTCCGGGACTGATGAAGAACGCGCCTCTATCTTCACAGTTTTTCATGGCGTAGAAGGTAGAAACACCTTCTTCAAAGGAGATTAAAACGCCTTTGTTGCGGGCTTCAATATCACCAGAAAGTGGACGATAATCCAGGAAGCTATGGTTCATGATCCCTTCACCGCGAGTCATTCGCATGAATTCACCTCGGAAACCAATTAAACCACGGGCAGGAACGATAAATTCTAATTGGGTACGGTCTCCACCACCGGGCTGCATATCTTGCATTTCCGCTTTTCGTTGTCCCAACCGTTCGATACAGCTACCAACTGCATCGGCGGGAACGTCTAAAGCCAGAAGTTCAAAAGGTTCGCAAGGTTGACCGTTAACTGTACGATAAATTACCTGGGGTTGAGATACTTGAAATTCAAAACCCTCACGGCGCATGGTTTCTATTAATATCCCTAAGTGTAATTCACCACGACCGGAAACTAAAAATTTATCAGGGGAGTCCGTTTCTTCAACGCGCAATGCCACATTAGTTTCTAATTCCCGGAATAAGCGATCGCGTATTTGGCGAGATGTTACCAGTTTACCCTCTTGACCTGCAAAAGGGGAATCATTCACCCAGAAGGTCATTTGTAAAGTTGGTTCATCTACCTTAATTAAGGGTAAAGCCAGGGGTTCATTAGGATCTGTAATAGTTTCACCAATGTAAGCATCAGCGAAACCAGCAACTGCTACAATATAACCTGGGGTAGCTTCTTCCATATCTACCCGTCTTAAACCTTCAAATCCCATTAATTTAGTAATTTTACCCTTGACAATATTACCACTTTCTGTTACTAGAGCCGCTTGTTGTCCGGCGCGGATAGTACCATTGTGGATTTTACCAATGACAATTCGTCCTAAATATTCAGAATAATCGAGAGTAGTAACTTGCAGTTGCAGAGGTTTATTAGGGTCTCCCACAGGTGCGGGGACATGGCGGAGAACTGCATCAAATAGAGGCTGCATATCTACCGATTCGGCTTCTAAACTTTCTTTAGCGAAACCTGCCATCCCGGAAGCAAATAGATATTTAAAGTCACATTGGTCTTCATCTGCACCTAGTTCTAAGAACAGATCCAAAACCTTGTCAACAGCAACGTGGGGGTCTGCTTGTCCACGGTCAATTTTGTTAATGACGACAATAGGCCGCAGACCTTTTTCCAAAGCTTTTTTAAGTACAAAGCGAGTTTGGGGCATTGGACCTTCATTGGCATCAACAATGAGCAAACAACCGTCCACCATACCGAGAACCCGCTCTACTTCCCCACCGAAGTCAGCGTGGCCAGGGGTATCAACAATATTGATTAGAGTTTCTTTGTAGCGAACCGCTGTATTTTTAGAAAGAATAGTAATGCCTCGTTCCCGCTCCAAAGCGTTTGAGTCCATGACACAATCCGGAACGTCTTCGCCTTCGCGGAAAATGCCGGACTGTTTGAGGAGAGCATCAACTAGGGTGGTCTTACCATGGTCAACGTGGGCGATAATGGCGACGTTACGAATTGGGAGCGTCATAAATGGTTGTGGTAAACTTTAGGGTTTTTAGAGGAAGAAGTCTGGGGTTGGGATCTTTTAACAGAAGTGGGGACATTTTGCCAATTCTGTAACGAACCTTTAATAATTATAGCGTAATTGCCACAAATATGATGATGATCAAAAATGAAGAACGAAAACTTTCATTCTTCATCAGTTTGCTTCTTGCCCCTATTCCCTGCTATGATTATTAGTTAACGAAATAAACTACTGAGTGAGGTATCTTCGTGAATGCGCCAAATTGCTTCTCCCAGGAGATTAGCGACTGAAAGCGTCACCAATTGGGGGAAACGATTGTTTTCAGGAATGGGAATAGTATTAGTGACTATGACTTCCTCAAATACCCCACTGGATAACCTTTCAATTGCTGGTGGTGAAAATACAGCATGAGTAGCACAGGCATATACCTGACTTGCTCCTTCTTGACGCAGTAACTTAGCTCCTTCAGTAATCGTACCACCAGTATCAATCATGTCATCTACTAAGATGGCGGTTTTACCCTTGACATCACCAATGATATTTAATACTTCGGCGACATTATGAGCCTGACGGCGTTTGTCAATAATTGCCAGTGGAGCGTCATTTAACTTTTTGGCAAATGCTCTGGCTCGTGCTACTCCACCCACGTCCGGGGAAACAACAACAATATCCTGTAGTTCTTTGCTAATGAGATAATCTAGGATCACTGGTGAACCATAGACATGATCAAAGGGGATATCAAAATATCCTTGAATTTGTGCTGCGTGCAAATCCATAGCCAGAACTCGGTTAGTACCAGCCTCAGTGATCAAGTTAGCAACCAACTTAGCAGTGATTGATTCTCTTCCTGCTGTTTTTCTGTCAGCGCGAGCATAACCATAATAGGGAATTACTGCCGTTATCTGTCTTGCAGAAGCCCGACGACAGGCATCTATCATGATTAGTAATTCCATTAAATGGTCATTAACGGGTTGACAACATGGTTGAATTAAGTAGACATCACAACCGCGAATTGACTCTTGGATTTGAACATACAGTTCACCGTCCGCAAATCTTTTGCGAATCATCGGACCCAAGTCCATTCCCAGATAACGAGCCACCTCTTGGGATAGTACCATATTAGCAGAACCAGAAAACAATCGCAAACGATTATTGTCGGGCAGTCCGGTTGTCATTGGTTGGACTGGTAAGGTTGCAGAACTCAGCACAGCAGATTCTCGAAGTACATTCATAGTATCATTGGAGATTGAGCAAATTTAACTGAAATTGAGTAAACAAATAATAGTGATCTTCACGTTAGCTCTAGGGTGGTACAACGCCTATCATTAAAAGCAACTAATGTGCAAACAATTATTTTATGATACTTGTCACCAATTAATAAACTAGTAATTGAAGATTAAATATTTATGTTATAAATCAGAAAAACCTAGCAAAATTAGCTGGTTGCCGAAAAACCTGATCATATAGGGATTAAACAGCCATTTTGACTGTTGTTGCTATAATGCTTGATTTCGTCACCTCCAATTATAGCTGTTACTATGTTCGACGCATCCTGACTAAAGGCAGAATACAAGAATAGAATAATGCAAAACTTATTTCTAGTATACACTTCCTTCTAGGCAGGTTAGCTGAGGCTAGGCAGGTTAGCTGAGGAAATTTACAAAAAGCCACAATTGAGACACTTGAGCTTGTGTTGTGGATAGATGATGTTTTTGCTAAGTTCTAGATCAGTAGCTATTATATTCAATTAATAGACCATGCAATCACCGATTACAGTTGGTACTATTCTCCAAAATCGTTACCACATTATCCATATTATTGGACAAGGGGGATTTGGTAGAACCTATCTGGCAGAAGACCAAAGACGCTTTAATGAGCTTTGTGTTCTCAAAGAGTTAATTGCTCCAGTTATGGAAACATCTACTGGAGGCAAGGAACAGGAGTTATTTGAGCGCGAGGCTGCTATATTGTATCAAATTCAGCATCCACAAGTTCCCAAGTTTCGAGAAAAATTTGCCCAAGATCAAAGATTGTTTTTGGTGCAAGATTTCGTAGTTGGTAAAACCTACCGCCATTTACTGAACGAACGCCAAAAGCTTGGAACAGCTTTTACAGAGATAGAGGTATTACATTTACTACGTTTTCTATTGCCTGTTCTCAGCTATATTCACAGTCAAGGAATTATTCATCGTGACATCTCTCCAGAAAACGTTATTTTACGGGAAAGCGATTCCTTACCTGTATTAATTGACTTTGGCGTAGTCAAGGAATTAGCTACTAAATTACAGTCTTCCAGCCCTAGTTCAGTGACAACTGTGGGTAAATTAGGTTACGCGCCTAGTGAGCAAATGCAAACGGGTAGGGTATATCCTAGTAGTGATTTATATGCGTTGGCTGTAACGGCCATAGTTTTGTTGACTGGGAAAGAACCAGGGGATTTATTTGATGAACAACAACTGAGATGGAATTGGCAAATGTGGGTAAATGTGACACCAGAATTTGCTGAGATTCTCCAGCGAATGTTGTCTCATAAGCCGGGAGACCGTTATCAAAGTGCTACTGATGTTACTCAAGCACTGCTAAATGTAGGCCATGGGAACACACCTGCCCCTAATAATCTATCTTACCTGCAAACTATCGCTGTCGGTAATCGTCCTGAATCTAGATCAAAAATACCTCAACAGCTAGAAATTTCATCTTCTAGTCAAAGTGCGTCTATTTTAGATCATCCTTTGGTGTTGGGAGTAATTGGTTTTATTGTGATTATTTCAGCAGGGTTTGGTTCTTGGAAATTCGTAAGTTCACTGAAAAATCAGCCTCGTTCTGCACCGGAAATTATAACAACGCCACAATCCTTTCCTTCTCCCGTTATTCCTAGTGGTAACACATTAACACCAAGTCCTAGATATACAGATACCAATAGTGAACCTGTTATTATTCGCCAAAGTCTGAAATTAGACAATTCAAACACGGTAGAAGTCGGGGGAGTGATCAGGAAAAATGATTTAATTCAATATACTTTGGAGGCTAAAGCTGGGGAAAAATTAACTGTATCTGTAAACGAAGATAGTGGTATTGTCATGAGGATTTTTAATCCTAATGGTGAAATAATTAATACTCAATATCAACAATCTACTTCCCATGAGGGAATATTGCCTGATAATGGCAGATATATTATTCAATTGGGTTTATCTAGCACAGAGTCCAAGGCTAATTATAGTTTAAATGTGGCTTTAGAACCACTAAAGCCACTGGAAACCCCTACCCCAACGGAAACCCCCACCCCAACGGAAACCCCCACCCCAACGGAAACCCCTACCCCCATAGAAACCCCCACCCCAACGGAAACCCCTACCCCCATAGAAACCCCCACCCCCATAGAAACCCCTACCCCAACGGAAACCCCCACCCCAACGGAAACCCCCACCCCAACGGAAACCCCCACATCAGG